>FWPU01000283.1_pt1 | contig 162742 bp, 144 predicted proteins | sample 2228361 | NCBI WGS metagenome assembly FWPU01 (sample SAMEA103939777, study PRJEB20133) | metagenome | reverse complement strand
GGACGATCAGGAAAGTCGCCCCCCGGTTGACGTGGCGGTCGATCTCGATCAGGCGGTGGCGGACAATGGCATAGCCATAGGTGAGTGGGATTAAAATCAGGAAAAGCAATGCCCAATAATATGGGATGAAAGGTTTTTTTAATAACGCATCGGGCAATATAGTTAGAGTCACAAATGGAATAAGACTCAATGCTCCGCCTAACACAACGATGCGTATTTTCCCGCGGACACCTGGTGAAATGGCATGGCGATATGCATAAAATAGCAAAAAAATAACTACGATAAGATTTACAGATAAGAAAAGCAACTCAAGAGAAAAAAGAATCTCCCCAAATCCTGTTGAACGAACTTTGGTTGTACCAAATATTAAATATGGCAATCCTCCGATAATTGCAATAAAATAAAATAAAGGCAAAACCCACCGGTGCTTGTTTAGCTCTGAATGTTGGGGGAAATGTGTGTGTAAATGAAGTGAGATGGGACCAATTATCCAAATTAGATAATTGAACAATATAGAAATCCAATCTGACCAAAAAGATGAAACCATCCCAGCCATCAGTAATAAAGTACTCACCTGGCATAAGAGAAAAAATAATATAGAGGTCAGATCGCCGGGTCTGAATGTCAAAACACCTACCCCTATCAACCAAAATACAAGCGCAATAATTGTTAATATAACAACTGTCAAACGTACTTCATAGGTCGGAGAAAACAATGTAATCTGGATTTCACGATCAACATCATCTCTATCAATTGTTAGTTTTACTTTGTCATTTGGATATAAACCATTATAGAAAGGATATGCCTCTTGAAGGTCTTTGTCCCCAATTTTTTTTATCACGTCCCCCTCTTTCAATTTGTTAATTTGCTTACCTAGCTCGTCTAACCTGCGAATTTCTCCTGTGACGTTATTGAGATCAAGAATACCATCATGTGGGTAAGAGAAAGCCAAGATTGCGCTCCATCCAGTAAATGCCAACGTGATTAGCGCAAGAAGAAAAAGAGAACGATTCAGCCATCGCCAGGAGGTCAACAAGGTGGCTTACCCTCCAATCATGCTATGGTTGTAGTATAGCATAGGACAGCAGTACTAATCCCCCCTACACTATAACCCAACAAATCTGTAACGTCGAAAGAGTAAGTGAATGCGCAGTGACAGAACCTCAGCTGTCATAGCGAGGAGCGCGCCAGCCCAGAGCTTGCCTCGCGGGACAAGGGGAAGCCATCCCAGCCTGCCCCGTAGAACACAGGGAGGTAGTCTATAATATAGCCCAACAAGGCATTTTGGATCCTCATAAACTAGAGGGAAAATGGAGAGATCTCTCCGATGAGATGATCATATCAAACAAACTTCCGCCTTCAGACCTCGCATAACCGGTTCAAAAGATCCCATAAAGCCTCTCCGCCTTGAGTGGAAGGCTGGGCAGCTTCCAGAGCAGCCTCAGCTATCCCCCGCTGGCGTTCGATCTCAGCCCGGAGATAGAGCCCGGCGCCACACCCATCGAGCATGGCGATCAGATCGTTCGCAACAACCGGATCGGAGGATAGCCTCTGGATCAACGTGGAAAACTCGGCTTTGCCCTTCGGGGGCAAGACTGAGCGGGCGTAAGCCGCGGCCAGGGAGCGGGCGAACTCCGCAGGTCGTTTCCCCTCCAGCAAAGCCGGTGACAGGTCACTGATGTCGTCCCGCAGCTGCAGGAGCACCCCCAGCTGGTTGCCAAATAGCCCGAAATGCTCGATGCGCGCCGGGTCGTTCGTACCCCAGCGCGCCCCACAGCGGCAGGCCAGGGCGAAGGCCGACCCTGACTTGGCTGCGGCGATCGCCAGCCACTCATCGAGGGACGGCTCAGCTGTGCGCATGTCGCGCTGCTGCCCGCCTGCTATGCGCAACACGCTGATATAGAAATCCCGGCTGATCTGATCGGCGACCTGCCGCAGATCCGCTCGATGCTGCTGTGCCAGGAGGTCGTTCAGCGTCAGGGACGCGCTGAAGAGCAGACCGGTGGCAGCGTTGATCAGCTCCCCCGGCGAGTACCCTGCCAGCTCGACCGGCAGTTCGTCCTGGTCTTCCAGGTGGTCGAAGACATGCGCAGCAGCGTAGAGCAGATACCAGGCCGCGGTCGAGGGGGTGGTCAGCGCAGGATCACCCCCGACAGACTGGCAGCACAGCGCTTGGAGATCGACCCAGACGATCCCACTCTCCGGGCCCGAAACACCCTCTACCCCTCCCGCGCCTGTCTTATCCTGGCTCGTTAACAGCATCTGGCGCATGATCCCGATATAATCAGGCCATGCGCCGGAGGACTGCCAGTTCTCTTCGATAAACTGGATAATGGAATGAAGCCGTTTCTGCTTCAACAAAGGTGGGCGATTACCGCCAGGAATACCCTTTTCGTTCCACCAGGTGCAGGATCTCGCTCTTCTCGACCTTGCCGGTCAGAACGGCTTTGAGGAAATCCAGCTCCTCCTTAGAGAGAGACCACCCCCGCTCCGCCAACGCGCCGCTCGCATCCTCCCGCATACGGGTAGCGAAATCGGCGTCGGTGGAAATCTGATAAACGACCTGTGCGAGTGCCATATCAAACTCCTCCTGACTGGATTCGTGTTATGTTATCGATAATTTTGTGCGACGCGCCCGTCCGCATCGACGTCCAATAATCTTTCTATACGGGCAAATTGGATTGGGTCAGGATCGCTCTCTCCCGGATGGCACCTCCTGTGAACTTAAATTCCAACCGTCCTTACAAAAATGTAAGTTGTATAAAATTTATATGAAATTTGTCCATTTGTCAAGTGACTTAAGTCATGTTGGGTACGAAAAACCCCGTGCTCAGGTATACTTACGAACTACTTCTCACTGCGAGGCGGTCAAATGTCATCCGATCCCATGAAAACCATGAAATCCCCCTATGCTATCCAGATCATCGATCTGAAGTTCCTCGGCATGCCGGGCGCCATTGCAACATACCTCATCCCCCACCAGGGAGGCGCTGCCCTGATCGAGTGCGGCCCGGCTTCGACGATCCAGAACCTGGAGGCGGGATTGGCGGCCTGTGGGTATACCCCCGAGGACATCACCGACGTCCTCCTGACCCATATCCATCTGGACCACGCCGGGGCAGCCGGTTATCTGGCACGCCGGGGGGCTCGCATCCATGTCCACCCGGTCGGCGCCCCGCACCTGCGCAACCCGGAGAAACTGCTGGCCAGCGCGGGCCGGATTTATGGGGATCAAATGGATTATCTATGGGGAAAGACCCTGCCAGTGCCGGAGGAGAGATTACATGTGGTGAAGGATGGGGAATGTGTGGAGATCGGCGGCCTGTCCATCCGAGCTGTCGACACCCCCGGGCACGCCAACCACCATTATGTCTATCTCCTTAAGGACATCTGCTTCAGCGGGGATATCGGCGGGGTACGACTGGCGGGTCTGCCTCACATCCGCCTGCCGATGCCACCACCGGAATTCCATCTGGAGAGCTGGTGCCAGAGCCTGAAAAAATTGAGGGCAGAGACCTTCAACTTCATCGCGCCCACCCACTTCGGCATCTATTCCGATCCCGAGTGGCATCTTGACACCCTTGAAGAGGCACTCGATGAAGTGCAAACCTGGATGGAAGCGGTCATGCCCAAAGGGCTGCCGCTCGAAAAACTCAATGAAGAGTTCTTGCGCTGGACGCGTCAGCGCTCGCTGACTGCCGGAATAAACCCTGAAATCCTGGAGACCTATGAAGCTGCCAACCCATCCTGGATGTCTACTTTAGGCATTCAGCGTTATTGGGAGAAATATCGATCTGGAGAGGCGAAATCATCTCCAGAATAATCGCAAACCGGACTTCAGAATGATCCGCAGTTACATCCGCATCGGCGGATCACCTCAGCGGATCACCTCAACCATATATTATTTTTTTATTGCAACCGATAAAATGTTTAGATATATTTCGACCGGCTGTTTTATCCCCGTCTAAAAGACAATCAGCTGCAGCCTATTCACCTGTTCTGGCGGTAGAACCCTCAGGCAAGGTGAATTCCCGACAGGCAACACCGCTCTGATGGACCACTCTGACGAGCCATCGATTCGACTGCTGGTCTGATTCCAGATGACTCTGCTGCACCCGCAATTGACCGCTGGCATCTGCAGGGCGCACCGGCGCTGATTCGATCACGATACTCCCTTCGTCTGGAACTGGCACTGGTTCGAAAATCAGATAGACCTTTTCGCCAGGTGCCAAACCACCAAGAGCCAGAATGACCTCACGCTCATCGATGGGTTCGATCTGGATCGAGATTTTTGATACGGTATCGCAGGCTGGGAGAGGCGTGGGGGTGGCAGGGGTTTGGGTAAAGACTTGCTCAGTCGTTGACCCACCAGCCTTGACCATGCCGACACAACCGCTGATCAGCAAAGTCAGCAAGTTTAAAAGAAAAAGAGCCAGGTTGATTTTCATCGTTCAGTCTCCCCATTAATTCCAATTGACAACCGTCGACTTCGTCTTACGTAATATATTATCATAATTTGTGTTGTAACGGACCACGCTTTTTGGGTTCATTCCAGCACTGTTTTCAGCGCCCGCTGGCCAGACATAATTGAAGCCATAGACCGTACTGTGACGGCACTTATCCGGACACTGCCAGCGCACAGTTCCAATAGTGTATTCGTGGACTGTATTGTAGATCGTCCCCGAACACAGCACGCAGGTAGCCGGGCAACCCCATTTATGGACCGCATTGCTCACCGTCCAATGCGTGCTGGTGCGATACCAGTGGGTTTCATCCCGCCACATGGCGAAGAACTGAGTGAGCCCGCAATCGCCATGGTCGCAATATTTGTTGGCGTAGGATTTCAACGTGTTCCGGACGAAATCAGAACCAGGTACACGATTATCGGCGCTCCGCCGGGTGATCGATTCGGAAGCTTCGAACTGGCAATCAAAAGCCGGTTGAAAATTATTTTCCTGAGTAGCCAGCAGTTCCGCTATGCCCCTGCATTGCGCCTGGATGACTTCATCCGGCGGGCGATAGCCTGGCGGGGCAACCCTGCGCTCATAGAAGACCATTTGCATCCGACCAGTTTCTGCATCGTATTCGACGGTCCAGTAGGACTGCACGATTTCCCAATTGGCGTCCAGAGGCACATAGTCTTGCCAGGGGATCATCTCGACCTGCACCCCATCCGACGAACCGATCTGAATGGTTGAAGATGCCTGGGATTGCAGGGTAATAATACTCGACATGAATAGGATTAAATGAAATATACCCATTCGCTCCTCCCTTCATCTGCGGACCGAATGTTCCTTCAAACATCCGGAGGATGGCAATCAGCCAATTTTTTCTGGCAATCTAACCATGACCTATTTATGTTACAAAATTCATCCATGCGAGTCAATAACACATCTGTACCATCGAAAAGACGAAAACCCTCCTGGCGCGCATGGCAAGCCAGGAGGGTGATGATCCGATGCGGCGAAGGCGGGCGCACCGGTTACTATGGATTACTTTTCAGAACATCATCGCGTTCACTCGCTCCAGGCTTTCCCGGCTGGGGCGCAGCTGGTGTTCCTTGAGGCGGTTGAGGGGTGTATCGACCAGGTTATAGATGTCGAACAATGACGGCTGTTTTGTGTCGATGTAAATCAGACCGGTGATCAGCCACTGCTTGGCGTTGGCCTCCTCGAGGATCTCAAGAGCGCGCTTGCGGTCGGTCGGATCGTAATCGTGCTCGAGTTTCTTCAGGATGATCGTCGAACCATCGTGCATGGTCACATCGATCACTTCCCCTTCCTGGTATTCCACGGTGATGTCCTCGCGCGGCGGCACGAAAGAAAGCTCGTGCAGGGCGACCTCGTGATCCTTGCCCCAGGCGTAGGAGTGCATCGACGTATCGGTGTTGTTGAAAGTCACACAGGGACTGATGATATCGATCACGGCGATACCGCGGTGACTGATGGCTGCTTTGATCAGCTCCTTGACTTGCCTGGGATCGCCGGCAAACGAGCGTGCCACGAAGGTCGCATTCCCGACCAGCGCCTCCCAGGCGATGTCGATGGGCATATAGGGGTTCGTGCCATGGCCTTTCAGCGTCAGGCCAGTCTCGGCTGTGGCGGAGAATTGGCCTTTGGTCAGGCCATAGACACCGTTGTTTTCGACGATATAAACCAGCGGCAGGTTGCGCCGCATGACATGCTTGAATTGCCCCATCCCGATGCTGGCCGTATCCCCGTCGCCGCTGACGCCAATCCCGATCAGGGTGTGATCGCCGAACATGGCCCCGGTGGCCAGGGATGGCATGCGTCCATGCAGGCCATTGAAACCGAACGATCGCCCCAGGAAATAAGCCGGGCTTTTGCTGGAGCAGCCGATGCCGCTGAATTTGATTATCTTCTCGGGCTGGAGGTTGAGCTCAAAACAGGCGGCGATGATTTGACTGGAGATCGAGTTGTGCCCGCAGCCCTGACACAGGGAGGAAGGCAGGCCGCGGTAATCCGCTTTCTCCAGACCGATCAGATTTACCTGCATCCGAGCTCTGGTTGTCGTTTGATCAGCCATTATTATCCTCTCTCCTTGGATCTCACGGCTTCTTCGACCCATCGGGCGGTCAGAGGAAGACCATCCAGGTGAGCCAGCGAGATCAATTTCACACAATCGCGAGAATATTCCAGGGACAGCAGCTGGTGTAGCTGCCCGTCACGGTTCAACTCCACGACATAGATCCTTCGGTGGTCATGAACGAAATCAGTGACTTCCTGAGTAAAGGGGATGGCGCGCAGGCGCAGGAAGTCGGTCTTGATACCCTGCTTCGCCAGGAAATGACGCGCTTCCTGCACCGCCGGCTCGGTGGAACCGAAGGCGATGATCCCGATCTCCGCGCCATCCATGGTTTCGATCACCGGTTTAGGCACCAGGGTGTGAGCTGTCTCGTATTTTCGGCGCAGGCGCAGCATGTTGCGTTCGTAATCCAGCGGGTCTTCGCTGTAAATGGCGAACTCATTATGTCCGGTGCCTCGGGCGAAATAGGCGCTTTGCGGATGGCGGTTGCCTGGAACGGTGCGGTAGGGGATGCCGTCGCCATCCACATCCAGGTAGCGTCCCCATTTGCCGTTCAGACGTTCCAGGTCCTCCTCCCAGAGCACTTTGCCGCGATCCATGGGCTGATGCGGATATTCGAAGGGGCGCGCCATCCATTGATTCATGCCGATATCCAGATCGCTGAGAACGAAGATGGGCGTCTGGAGTCTTTCAGCCAGGTCGAAGGCGCGCCAGCCGAACTCGAAGCACTCATTAGCCGAACCAGGCAACAGGATCACGCTTTGCGTGTCGCCGTGCCCGATGAAGTAGACCATGCTCAGATCAGCCTGAGCGGTGCGGGTGGGCAGACCGGTGCTGGGGCCCACGCGCTGTACATCCCAGATGACGACCGGCACCTCGGCATAATAAGCCAGCCCGGCATATTCGACCATCAAGCTCAAACCGGGGCCAGAGGTGGAGGTCATTGCCCGCAAGCCGGCAAAACCGGCGCCGACAGCCATCCCGATCGCCGCCAGCTCGTCCTCCGCCTGGACGACTGCGAAGGTGTTCTTGCCAGTCTCCGGGTCTTTTCGCAGCTGCGGCAGGTACTCGGTGAGGGCTTCGGCCAGACTGGAAGCAGGCGTAATGGGGTACCAGGCGGCGAATTGCACACCGCCATAGATTGCGCCAAGCGCGGCCGCGGTGTTGCCATCTGTCATGATCAGGCCCTCTGTGGCGTTCATCGGCTCCACCCGGAAGGGGTCGCGCTTCTCCAGATTGGCTGCTGCCCATTGCGCAGCGCGCTGCGCCAGCCCGAAGTTCAAGTCGATCGGTTTCTGCTTCCCTTTGAAATGGAATGCCAAGGCCTGGTAGATCATCTGCATGTCGATCCCCAGCATCTGCGCCAGGACGCCCACATACACCATGTTTGCGACATAGTTCCTGAGGTTGGCGGGCGGATCCGCCTCCCGCACCAGGTCCCTGACAGGCATCGGATAGACAACTATGTCATCACGGGTGATCCCCTGACGGATGTCATCGGCATAGAAGAAAGCGCCGCCGGGTGAAACGCTCGCCAGATCCTTGATGAAGGAATCCGGGTTCATCGCCACGACGATCTCGTTCTCGTCACGGCGCGCCAGAAAGCCATCTTTGTTGACCCGAATGGTATACCAGGTGGGCAGCCCTTGAATGTTCGACGGGAAGAGGTTCTTCCCGGAGACAGGGATGCCCATCTTGAATAGCGCTCGCAGGATGGTCAGGTTGGAGGTCTGGCTGCCCGACCCATTGGGCGTGCCCACCGTGATCGAGAAATCGTTCACGATATCTCCGGGTCGGAGAGATGGACCCTCCTGTACCAGGGGTTGTGCAACAGTCATCTTCTATTCAGCTCCTTGAATTTGTTCACTGACTTCATGAGGTTCCAGCCGTTGGTAGATCAGGTCGGTGTGCTCGATCAAAGCCTGATGACCGGCCTCGAACTCGCCAGCACAGATACAATCCACCATCCGCTCATGATAGCGCCAGACCTGTTCGAGATAGCGATAGTCCTCATAGAGATTGAGACCGACCGCTTCGTAGGCATCCCAATAGGCTTCAAGCAAGCCAAGGACGAAAGGGTTATCCAGGCGGCGGTAGATCGTCAAATGAAGTTCACGATGTTCTGCCTGGGGGATCTGGATCGGGCTGCCGCGCAACATCCGCCAGGCTCTCTCGACCAGCTGGCGCAGATGGGCATGATCCTCAGAGGTCAATGAGGCAACCGCCTGATACCAGTAAGCAGCCTCCAGATTGCGGCGCAGATCGGCGAATTTCTGGAAATAATCCCGATCGATGGACATGGCAACGAACAGGCTGTGCCTGACGGCGGGGAGAAAGTCGTAAGGGAGACGCCGCAGCCCGGTGCGCGGCCTGGCTTCGATCAACCCCAGGGCGCGGGCGACTTCCATCTGCTCGCGCAGGGAAGTGACACTGAGGCCCAACTGCCTGCTCAGTTCCACGAGAGAAGGCAGCCGATCGCATTCTTTGTCGTTGCGGTAACTCGCTGACAGGTAATTCAGGAATTCGGAGGGGAGATTGATCTGTGCCATAAAAACCAGCTTTCATAAGATTAATCATAATAATCTTATTATTATGAGTAATCATATTTTAGCACCCTTCCCTTGAAGAGTCAAGCTGTGTGCACCTGAGACACCCCAGGGTGAGAGCGATTCTCCCCAAATCTGGGGAGAAAACCACTCAGGAGCCAGGATTTTCCCTCTGCGTTTTCATTGCATCTTCGCGCCTTCGCGTTTTGATCCATGCGGGAGGACCCCTGGCGGAGGCTGTGCGATCATAATTTGGGGATCTACACTTTTGCTATCCCGCCGTCAATGCGTTAGAAGGTCAAACGCTGCCGCGGCCATCAACGCGGCTGCCCGCGGCAGAGCCTGCTCATCGAAATCGAATTTCGGGTGGTGATGGGGCGCGTCCAATCCCTGCTGGGTGTTGGCCGATCCGACAAAGAAGTAACAACCCGGTATGGTCTCCATCATATAGGCCATATCCTCGGAACCCATCGTGCGTTCCTGGGTGTCTATCTCTGCCTGCGGTAGAAGCCGTTCGGCGACTGCGCGCACGCGTTCGCTCAGGTTTGGGTCATTGACCACAGCCGGGGTCACTCGCCACAGCTCGATCTGCGCTGCACAGCCCAATGCGGCGGAAACCCCGTTGACGATCTGCTCGATGCGCTGCAAAACCAGCTGCCGCACCTCCGGGTCGAAGGAACGGATCGTCCCGCGCAGTTCAACCGCCTCCGGGATGACGTTGAAAGCCTCGCCGCCGCGAAGGCTGGTCACACTCACCACCGCAGATTTGAGGGGAGGGACATTGCGGGCAACAACGGTCTGCAAGGCGCTGATCACCTGAACAGCCGCCTGGACGGGATCGATCGTCAGGTGAGGGGCTGCTCCATGACCGCCTTTGCCCCGGATGACCACTCGAAACCTTTCGGAAGCAGACATGGCCGGTCCGGGTGTCACGCCGATCCAGCCCAAAGGTTTCTCATTCCACAGATGGAGCGCCAGCGCCATTTGTGGGCGGGGGTTCTCCAGCACGCCATCTGCCAGCATGGCTTCCGCGCCTCCCAGCCCCTCCTCAGCCGGCTGAAAGACCAGCTTGACCACCCCCGGCAATGATTCCCGATGTGAGGCGAGTATCCTGGCGACGGTCAGACCGATCGCTGTGTGTCCATCATGTCCACAGGCGTGCATCACCCCCGGGTTCTCTGATGCGTATTCGGCGCCGGTCTCTTCCTGGATCGGCAAAGCGTCCATGTCGAAACGGATCAGCAGGACCGGTCCCTGGCGGTTGCCCTCGAGGTGAGCCACGACGCCCGTCTTACCCACGCCGGTGCTCACTTCCAGGTCGAGAGCTGCCAGCTCGCGGGCGACTACACCCGCCGTGCGCACCTCCTGGAAGCCAAGTTCCGGATGGCGGTGAAAATCCCGGCGCAGCTGACGGGTATATTCGAACATTGCTTGTGCTTCCTGGAGAAAGTCGATCATCATTGCTCCTCGTTCTAATGAATTCAAGCCAGGATCAACCGGCGGAAATGTTCTTCATAACGCGGCGCCTCCGGTGTCGAATCCGGGGTATGCCTGGCGCGCAGGCGTGCGATGAGCGCCTCCGGGTCACCGATCTGGCTCTTGTGTTCCAGCAGGGCGCGGATTTTGGTCTCCCAGAATGGTGTGACATCCAGACTCACGTTCGGCTCCTTAGGCAGCGAGACCCATACTTCGCGCACGACATGCGGCTCCAAATTTTCTTCCTGCCACAGGTCGATGAAATACAGGTGATCGCGCGCGGCAGGAAACACAGCATCCAGGGCTGCCTGTCCGGCTGCCCGGTGGTCGGGATGGTTGAGCATCGTCTCCCTGATGTAAAAATTGGTGGGATCGCAGGTGACGAGGATATCGGGTTTTTGCTGACGGATGACGCGGGTGATGGCTTTGCGCAGGTTCAGGTCTGGCAACAAATATCCATCTGGGAATTCCAAGAAGCAAACCGAATGTACCCCCAGCACGCTGGCTGCCGCACGCTGTTCTTCCTGACGGATGGCACATAGAGCCTCGGCGGTCAACTGGCGATCCTTGGTGCCTTTATCCCCGCAGGTCAGCAGGCAATAGCGCACCTCATGACCGGCGGCTGTCCAGCGGGCGATGGTCGCCCCACAAAAGAATTCCGGGTCATCTGGATGCGCCAGGATTACCAGGATCTGCTGAGGGTTCTCCCATTGATCGGGTTCAGGTAGTCCAGTCATACCGCCTGAGGGTTACAGGTGCAGCCGCCGTTCTCATGGCGGTCGCAGGGTGATTCGGATTTTCTGCGCAGAGCTTCCAGCTCATCCCAGGGTTGCAAATCGAGGCGGTCGAACTGCTCGACCCCGCCTTCATTCAGCTCCACCAGGACGGTATCTTTGAGCGGGAAGACATCCACCACCCTGCCTTCCCCCTTGGGCGTCACGACACGTTTATTACGTTTGGGGAGCTGCTTGCGCGCCTCGACATATTGTTCATACTCATAGATCAGGCAGCAGCGCAGGCGTCCGCACATCCCGGTGATCTCGGTTGGAGAGAGCGAGATGCCCTGTTCTTTGGCCATTTTGATCGAGATCGGGCTGAATTCGGTCAGGAACATCGAACAGCAGCGTGTCTCGAGACCACAGGCACCCATGCCGCCCATGATCTTGGCCACATCTCGCGGTCCGATCTGGCGCATCTCGACCCGCGAGCGCGGATAAGTGCGCTGCATCACCCGGCGCAGTGCCCGCAGATCCACCTTTTCTTCGGTTTCCGTGCTGTAGAAGAACGACAAACGGGCGCCATCGAAGGAATATTCTGCGGCGACGATCTTGACCCCTTTGGGATATAGATCTGCCGCTTTTGCCCGACAGGTGACCATCGCTTCCAGTTCTTTGCGCTGCCAGAGCTTGCGGATCATCAGGTCACGCGCGTTAGCGCGCCGCAGGATGGGTTTCCAGGTGCCTTCTGGGGGTTTCTGGGGATCGGGGACGATCTGAACGACTTCGCCGAGCTGCCGCCCGCGGCTTGTCTCGACAATGACGAAATCCCCGGGCTGAACCTCGCGGTTTTCGCTCGCATCGAAATGGTAAATTTTTCCAACCCTCTGGAACCGGACACCGACAATATGTGGTTGCATGTTGAATATCGATTAGCCAATCATATTGATCGGGATGAAATCGCTCTTTTGCATGGCTGCGACGCTGATCTTCGCGGCGATCTCTTCGGCGATCATCTCCAGGGCGCGGGCAACCGGTGAATCCGGGCGACTTACGACCACCGGCACACCGTTATCGCCGCCCTCCCGGACGGCGGGATCGATCGGGATACTGCCGATAAAGGGGATACCCGCCTGGCGCGCCAGGCGTTCCCCCCCTCCGGAGCCGAAGATATCCATGCGCATCCCGTCAGGGAGCTCGAGATAGCTCATGTTCTCGACGACCCCGAAAACCGGAACATTCAGCTGGCGGAACATCTCCAATCCGCGGCGGGCATCATCCAGAGAGACCTGCTGGGGCAAGGTCACGATGATGCCTCCGCTCAGCGGCATGGATTGCACCAGACTGAGCGCCGCATCTCCGGTCCCGGGGGGCAGATCCACGATCAGATAGTCCAGCTCTCCCCATTCGACATCGCTCAAGAACTGACGGATTGCCGAATGCAACATGGGTCCGCGCCAGATCAAAGGCTGATCCGGCTTGACCAGGAAACCGATCGACATCAGCTTTACGCCGTATGCCTGGGCGGGGATGAGCTTGTTTTCCGTGGCAGGGGGCAGCCGGGTGACCCCCATCATGGTGGGGATATTAGGGCCATAGATATCGGCGTCCAACAAGCCTACCCGGGCGCCGGATTTCGCCAGGACGACAGCGACATTGACCGCCACCGTGCTCTTCCCAACCCCGCCCTTTCCAGAAGCGACGGCTACTGCATTGCGGATGGGCAGCTGCAGCAGCCCGCGCGGCCGGCCATCGTTCGGGACAGTGGCATCCAGCTTTACCTCGACTTCCTCGACCCCAGGGAGGGCTGCAACCGCTTCCCGCGCCTCACGCTCGATCTGCGAGCGCAATGGACAGGCTGGCGTGGTCAGCATGACCGTGAAGCTGACCTTTTTACCTTCGATTTTGAGATCCCTGATCATGTTCAAGCTGACCAGATCGCGGTGCAGCTCTGGTTCCTGAACCTGGCTGAGAGCAGCCAGGACGATCTTCTCATTGACCGATGTGTTGTCACTCATGAGCGTTTCCTTTTCATTCTTTCCCAATCGCCGGGTTTCGATCACGCCCGTTCAGCCCGGCGGGAGGCTTTCGCTGCTTCAGCTTCGGCGCGGGCAGCTTCCTCCCTGGCGTAGTTCGTTGGCCGGATGGATGCGTAATACGAAACAGGCCGCGAAAGCCGTTCCTTGTCGTAAATATTATGCTTGTGCCGGTCGTAGACCGAAAGCTCGTAATCATGGTCCATCTTGATGGCATCGAATGGGCAAAATTCAGCGCAAAAGCCGCAATTCATGCAGATGTCCACATCGATATAGAACTGCTCCGGTTCAGGGATCGGTCTACCGGTCACCGGATCGTTGGTGCGCACAATCCAGATACATTGGGGTGGACAGACCTTGGCGCATATACCACATGAGGTGCAGCGATCGTGTTTCTCACCGTTCTCGTCTACTTCATAGATCAGGAAGGGGATGAAGCGGAATTCCTCCGGCACCGGCAGTTTTTCCTCCGGATATTGGACGGTGTAGATTCCGTTCGCGCCAACTCCCTGGCGGGCGAGGAGGCCTTCCTGGTTGAAATAGCGGCGTTTGCCGCGCAATAACCAGCGGATGTCCTCCAGATAGGTGTTCACAAAATGCTTCAGGGTGACGCTCAACCCCTGCAATAAACCTTTACCGTACATTCCATCCATATGCAAGCTCCTGGCCGCCTGAGCGGAAAGTGAAAGGTAAAAAGAACCTCATCAGCGGTCTGTCTCTCCCAGGACGATATCGATCGATCCCAGGATGGCGACGACATCGGCGATCTTGTTGCCACGGCACATCTCACTCAACGCTGTCAGGTTGATGAACGAGGGGGCGCGCACGTGGTAGCGCCAGGGGTTGGGCTTTCCGTTGGAGACAACATAGAAACCCAACTCACCTTTTGGCCCTTCCACCCGGCCATAGGCTTCACCAGCGGGGACGCGCACCTGATAGACCGGCTTCCCTTCCTGAATGGGACCTTCAGGCATATCCCGGATCACCTGCTCGAGGATGCGCAGGCTCTGGCGCATCTCGTCCAGGCGGATCAGGTAACGGTCATAGATGTCCCCATGGTAACGCACCGGGATGTCGAATTCGAAACGGTCGTAGATACTGTATGGGTCAGCCCGGCGGACATCGTAAGGCACCCCGGAAGCGCGCAGCACCGGCCCGCAGGTGGAATAGGCGATCGCCTGTTCGGCGGTCAGCACACCGACGCCCTCCGCTCTCGAACGGATGATCTCGTTGTTCGTCAGGAACAGGTCCAGGTCGTCGATCTTGCGCGGCAGGCGGTTACGCACCAGCTCTGCCACCCGCTCGAAGACCCCCTCCGGAAGATCACGCGCCACACCACCGAAGCGGTAGTAGTTGCACATCATGCGAGAACCGCTGACCGCTTCGAAGATATCCAGGATCTGCTCGCGCTCCTCGAAACCGTAGAGCAGCGGGGTGAAGAACGCCCCCAGGTCGTTGAGCAGGAAACCGATGGCAGCCACATGATTCACGATGCGCGTGAGCTCTGCCATCATGACGCGGATGTATTGAGCCCGCTCTGGAGGCTCGATCCCCATCAATTTCTCGACCGCCAGTACATACCCGAAGTTGTTGCTCATCGAGTTGAAGTAATCCAGTCGATCGGTGAAGGGGATGTTCATGATGAAGGTGTTGCGTTCGCCGATCTTCTCATGATTGCGGTGCAGATAGCCCATCACCGGCTGTAAATCCACGATGGTCTCCCCTTCGAGGCGGGCAACCATGCGGAAGACGCCGTGCGTCGAGGGATGTTGTGGACCCAGGTTGACGACGATCTGGTCGGTCGTCAAAGCGGTTTCGCTGACCGGTTGTTCCAGGCGGCCGATCCCCGCATAAACCGCGGTCTCGCCGATCGGCGTCCACTTCTCAGGGTCGAAGCCGGCCGGGTAGTCTACATTCTTGTGGAATGGGTTTCTATCCTCGGCGCGGAAGACCTGCCCTTCCGGCCAGCGGCTCTTGAACGGCTTGCCTTCCTCCTCGAAGAAAGGCTCCTTCCAGTCCTTGCGCAGGGGATGGCCGTGAAATCCCTCCCACATCAGGATGCGTTTGAGGTTGGGGTGACCACTGAAGCGGATGCCGAGCAGATCGTAAGCCTCCCTCTCTTGAAAATCAACCCCTGGATATACCGAGATCAGGGAAGGCACCACCGGATCATCCCGCGGCACCTGGGCTTTGAACACCAGAGCCGGCCCACCGATGGTCTGATAGGCATGGTAGACGACTTCCATCATGCCCTCGGGTAGATAGTCCACACCCGTGACCGATGAGAGATAATCGTAACCGAACTCATCTCGCAATGCCGTGGCGAACTCCACCAGTTTATCCGCCTGGACGATATAACCAGAATATCCCTTGCGGGTATCGCGAGAGACGATCTCCGGGAAACGCTGTTCTAATTTGCTCTTCTCACCGACTTCTAATACCTGTTCACTCATGTGTCCTCTCCATGTTCGCTGAGATACCTCACGCCTTGTCCTCGAGCGCAGGCGCAGCCTGGGAGTCGGGTTGGGCGACCGCCTGCTCTTGTTCGAGCTTCTGCAGTGTGTATGCACGGATCTGGGCGTACTCGCGGGGATCCATCAGATCCGGTCCGAGAACAGGAACCGGGATGGCTTCGATCACATCCTTCTTGTACCAGCGCACCTCCTTGATCGATTGCTGATCGATCTTCTTCTGGAGAGTGATCAACCCATGCAGAAGAGCCTGAGGGGTGGGCGGGCAGCCGGGGACATATACATCCACCGGCAGGAATTTATCCACCCCGTCCACGACGTTATAGCCTTCTTTGAAAGGACCACCGCCCGAGGCGCAGGCGCCCATCGCCAGGACATACTTCGGTTCCGGCATTTGATTATACAGGCGCACGATCTGCGGGATCATCTTCTTGGTGACGGTGCCGGAGACGATCATCAAATCGCTCTGGCGGGGGCTGGGGCGCATCACTTCCATCCCGAAGCGGGAAAAATCATAGCGGCTGGTAGCGGTGCAGATCATCTCGATGGCGCAGCAGGCAAGACCGAACATCATCGGCCAGATCGATGAACGCCTGCCCCAGTTGTAGATCTTGTCCAGGGTGGTGATGGCGACCTGCCCCTGGAGCTCCGGCGGGATCTCATATCCCGGAGAATTGAGTCCTTCAGTCATACGCGGTTGACCTCCTCGAACCATTCCTGAAAAATGGCTGCCAGGACGCCGTCGTTAGCCAATTCCGGCTCGTCATCGAAGCCGGGCAATGCCAGCGTCCAATCGTAGATCATGTTAAGCGAAACCTGCTCGAGATCGACCTGGGGATGCAGCCGTTTGAGCGCCAGGGCGATGGCATAGGCGTCATCCCAGGTATAAACTTGGTGGTCACATGCATTATCAGACATGACTTTGGCAATTATACCGGATAAATCCTGTCTGTCAACGCAGATTATCGTCAATTATATTTTGCGTTAATTATTTGCCATGGTAGAATCCTGTCCTGAAAAGAGATGAAACCCACCCGTCTGCGCATCCTGGATTACCTCGAGCGCCATCCCGATTCGACCGCCGGCGATGTCTCCCGCGTGCTGCGCCTCACGCACGCGGATGTGCGTTATCATCTCAATATGCTCCGCCAAGAAGGCGCAGTCCTGATCACGGGCAGGCAACGTAAGGGACGCGGCAGACCGGGGAGGCGCTACCGCCTGACGACCGCTGCCCCACAAGAGCGTTCGGAATTGCTGGTGAAGGCTCTCCTGGGGGTCATCACCGCCGAATCAACACCTTCCGATCGGGAAGCCCTGCTGCAGCGGGTAGCCCTGCGCCTGATAGAAGAAAATCTACCGGCAGCTGAACTCCAGCGGGTATCCCAGGGGGGTCACAGGCTCACGGGTGCGCATCTGATCCGGGCAGTGGAACGCCTGAACCACCTGGGCTATTCAGCCCGTTGGGAGGCGCACAGCGGCTCACCCACGCTGATCCTTACCCACAGCCCATTCTCGACCATTCAGGCGAGCCTCCCCTGGCTGAGGCGGCTGGATGACCTGCTGGTGGAACTGATCCTGGGTCTCCCCGTTCAGCGCCTGGAAGAAGCCAGCACCAGCAGCGGGGACGAGGGCGGGCTCATCCTCTACCGCCTGCTGGTTCGATCAGGCGAGGGGGAAGCAGATAGAAGTCTTGCTGCGAAACCCTGATCTTCACCATCAGGGATATCCCTCCCCTGCGATCCAGCCCGCATGTCCTTTGCCCCGCGTTCCAGGATCTCAAATCCGAGCACGATGAGCTCTCCAAGCGCGCGACGACCCTGCCGCGAAGATTCCGATCCGCCCTCCTCTATCTGACGCAGGAGCGCGCCACGCACACCGCTCGCCTGGTGCGCCCAGTAGGAATCCGCCGATAGCCTCTCCAGGCGGGAGATCAAGAGCCAGGCCAGCGGGAGCAGCTCATCCAGATTTGACTGCCCGCCATTGTCATCCATATCATCTGGCGGCATTATACCCGCGGAGACCATGTGTCACAGCCAACCGAGACGTGACGAACCCGTCAAGTAAATCTTAAAATTTGTTGACAATCAAACATTTTATTTATATAATTCAAACGTAATCAAACATCAGCCTTATCAGCATTCTTCCTTTTCATTCGATCTCCTTGAGGCGACATGCTCTCTCAGGAACGCCAGCAATCCATACTTGACCTGCTCACCGAGCGTGGTTCGGTCACGGTCAATGACCTGGTAGCCCGGTTTGCGGTCTCGGAGATGACCATTCGGCGCGATCTGGATCTTCTGGAGCGCAAGGGGCTGCTACGGCGCGTGTATGGCGGGGCGGTCCTGGAGCGCAGCCGCAGCTATGAACCACCCTTCCTGACCAGGAGCGCCGAATTCCAGGAGGAGAAACAGCGCATCGGTCGGGCGGCGGCGGCATTGGTGAAAAACGGTGAAAGCCTGGCGTTGGATGTGGGCACGACGACCCTGGAAGTGGCACGCAGCCTGGCGGCGAGCTCAGCCAATTTTGCCCTGGCTGGTGGCAGGGTGGAGCAGAAGAATCTGACGATCATCACCCCCTGCTTTCAAATCGCGGCGGTGCTGGCAGAAACCCCTGGCATCCGCCTGATCCTGACTGGCGGCATCCTGCGACCCAGCGAACTCTCCATGATCGGTCACCTGGCCGAACGCGCTTTCCAGGAATTCTTCGTCGACAAACTCTTTCTGGGTGCAGCAGGGGTGGATTTCGAAGCCGGGGTCACCGAGTATAACCTGGAAGACACGCTGGTGAAGAAAGCCATGCTGCGCAGCGCCAAGGAGGTCATCCTGGTTGTGGATGCAAGCAAATTCAATCGGGTGGCATTCACGGCGATCACCCCTCTCTCCTCCATCGATCGGATCGTGACCGATAACCGCATCGATCCAAGGGTGAAGAGCCGGCTGGAGAATGAGGGTATCGAAGTGATTGTGGTGTGAAGCTCAGAGATAAAATGACGCTCAGGAACAAAGTCATTCGCAGAAAGGAGGCCGAGAAAGCTCAGTATCAGAAGATCAATCCAACCAGTTTCAATATCGAGCCATAAGTCCACATCTCTATATATGAGACAGAAGGAGAAAAAGTAATGAAACGCCTGTATAACGCTCTTTCGTTTTTGATGATCCTGGTGCTCATAGCTGCTTGCGCCCCTCAAGGTCCGGCTGCTGAAACGCAAGCTCCCGCAGAAGAAACTGCTGCACCGGGAGAGGAAGAACTGGTTTTCGCCTCCGTAGTAAAGTCGATCGCCTTCAACTGGTTTAAACGGTTCGAGAGTGGTGTTCTCCAGTTTGGCGAGGACTACAAAGTGAAGGCGTTCATGGAGGGACCATCTCAGGTTGACTCAGCTGCGCAAGTTGCGATCATCGAGGATCTGATCGCTCAAGACGTTGACGCGATCATTAATGTCCCTTATGGCGTACCCGAAAACGAACCGGCACAGAAAAAAGCCATGGAGGCGGGGATTATCGTCATTGGCCACGAAGCTGCAACAGCAAAGGAAGGCACCCTGCATTACGATGTCGAAGCGTTCGACAACTGTGCTTATGGGGAAGAAATGGTGAAGGAACTGGCTGCACGCATCGGCGAATCGGGAAAATATATCCAATTCGTTGGTTCCCTCACGAATGCTTCGCACAATGAGTGGCAAGATTGCGCTAAGGCATATGCAGAGAAGAACTTCCCGAATATGGAATTCATCGCCAAGTACGAATCCAAAGAAGATCAGGAAGTGGCTTACAACACTATGAAGGATGTCCTCAAGACTTATCCGGACATCAAAGGTGTATTGGGTTCAGCAGCAGGTGACGTCGTAGGAGCTGGACGCGCCATTGAAGAGGCCGGACTTCAGGATTCAATTGCTGTGGTTGGGACGAGCATCACTTCCTATGCAGGGGAACTTCTGAAGACCGGCGCGGTAGATCTTGCCATGGCCTGGGATCCTGCCACCGCTGGATACGCCGCAAACGTAGTTGCCTACAAGCTGCTCAAAGGGGAAGAGATCGTCGATGGAATGGATCTGGGAGTTCCCGGCTATGAGAAGATCAAGCTGGTGATCGGCGTGAACGGCGTACCAGTCATCTATGGGGCTGCCTGGATCAAAATCGACGCGAACAACATGTCTGAATACGATTTCTGATCTGCTAAAAATCAAGATGGGCGGCTGAATCTTGCAGCCGCCCATTCCAGATCTCACAATGCTTAAGGAAGTATAGTTATGGAGGAAATCCTCCGCATTGAACATGTCAGCAAAAGATTTGGAGGGGTTGTTGCCCTTGACGATGTCAGCTTCGTGCTTCATAAGGGAGAGACATGCTGCCTGGTCGGAGAGAATGGCTCTGGCAAATCCACAATGATCAAAATCATTTCGGGTATTTATACTCCAGATGAAGGAGACATTATTATTAATGGCAACCGATACAAGAAACTGAGTCCGATTGAAGCGATCCATCAGGGTATTCAGGTGATATATCAGGACTTTTCCTTATTTCCGAATTTGACAGTAGCTGAAAACATAGCAATTAATGAACAGCTTGCCTCGGGAAAACTACTTGTAAACTGGAGAGAGATCTACACGATTGCCAGAAGAGGCCTGGAAAAAATAAATGTCGTCATCCCTCTCGATGCAATTGTTGGAACACTATCAACAGCCGATCGGCAGTTGATCGCGATCATTAAGGCGCTGCTCGCGGATGCGCGTGTGCTGATCATGGACGAACCGACGACTGCTCTGACGAAAAAGGAAGTAACCACCCTTTTTCAAATTATCAATGAATTGAAATCTCAGGGGATATCGACTCTTTTCGTGAGTCATAAATTGAGCGAAGTAACCGAAATCGCAGATAGGACCATCATTTTCAGGAATGGCAAGAAAGTAATGGATCAGGATGCCAAGGGGTTGGATATAAAAACCATGGAATTCTACATGACTGGAAAGAGAATCGATACCAGTACAATCACTTTAGGAGAGGTGAAGGACTCGCATATTCCGCTGATGCGGGTCGAAAAATTGAACCTTTCGCATGGCTTCTTCGATGTGTCTTTCGAACTGAGGCGAAGCGAGGTCCTGGGAATTACCGGTCTACTTGGATCAGGAAGGACAGAACTCGCACTGGCTTTATTTGGTGCGATCCCGGCGGACTCAGGTAAGATCTTCATTGAGGGGAGAGAGGTCTTTATTAGGCAGATACAAGATGCTGTCAGGTGTGGGATGGGATACGTGCCCGATGATCGAATTCGGGAAGGCCTGTTTCTCGATCAATCGATTGGCAATAATATCTTGGTTACTGTTATTGAGCGGCTGGTCAATAAAATTCGCCTATTGAATGTACAAAAAAACGAATCGGAAGCAAGACGGTGGATCTCTCAACTCGATATAAAGACGCCCCATGGCGATCTCCCCGCAAAAAGCCTGTCAGGCGGAAATCAACAGCGATTAGTCCTGGCTAAATGGCTGGCTAATAATCCAAAAATATTAATATTAAATGGGCCTACGGTGGGGGTAGATGTCGGTTCAAAGGCAGAAATTCATGAGCTGATTCGTACTCTTGCCCGACAGGGTATCGGTATCATCATCATCTCGGATGATATCCCAGAGCTTCTCCAGACCTGCCACCGGATATTGTTGATGCGGGCAGGGCGCATTGTTGAAGAATACAAACGTGAGGAAGTCACAGAAGAGAGATTAAATGCAGAATTGATCGCCGTATAAGTGTTATCACGCTCACCAACCCTAGGCAACCTCATGATAAACAAGCTCATTCGCACAAATGAATTTATAGTATTTATCATCCTGGTAACATTGTCTCTCATTGTGGGCTTGATTAATCCGGCCTTTTTCTCCATATCAACGGTCTTTGATATTATCCGCTCATCGATCGTATATTTCATCATGGCCTTCGGTATCTTGCCTATCATCATTGCAGGCGGAATCGACATCTCTTTCGTAGCGATCGCTGCGCTGACCTCATATACCACCCATATGTTCTTAATCAGCCAAGGGTATCAAGGGGGAATCCTGCTTTATTTTATTCTCGCCTGTCTAATGGGCTTGCTTGCAGGATTGTTTAATGGTTTCCTGGTCACCCGTTTCAAACTGCCGGTTTTTGATGTCTCATTAGCAACCTTTACAATGTGGTATGGATTTAACCTTTTCTTCATTGGCGCTACAGCAAACTTCGATCTGCCTGCGGGTGCTGTCGGCTATTATTCGAAATTCATTATCACAGTCCAGGACCCTTTTATCGGGGTTACAGGGCTTCATGTCTCGTTCATATATGTTCTGATCACTGGCTTGTTTATCTGGTGGATGTTGAAATATACAACAATTGGACGAGGGATCTTCGCCATCGGTGGGAATCGGGAAGTGGCAATCCGCACGGGATTCAACATCAACCTGATCATGCTGATAGTATTTGCAATTATGGGCATCTTCTCCGCTATCGCGGGGGTGACGCAATCGCTTCTGAGTAGATATTTCAATCCAGTGCTCTTCATTGGGCAACCATTGGATGTATTAGCCGCAATTATCCTGGGTGGAGCAGCGATCACGGGAGGTCGTGGAACAGTGGTGGGGACAGTTTTTGGGGTGCTTCTCATCCAATTGATCAATCGCGCCCTTATCATGACCGGCATCCCTGTCGAATGGCAACGCCTCGTTGTCGGGATCATTTTAGTTATCTTCACATCGATACCTGCAATACGCGAGCAGCGTGCAAGAAGACTGGGACATACGACTGAATTAACCCAAGAAGATAAAGTACACTCTTGAAGGTATTCAAATGTCTGCTAAATCGTTAATTAAATCCCTGAAAAATAAGTCTGTGACCTTCCGCAGAAAAATACTTTTCGATAGCCAGACAATGCTTTTGATCGGGGTTTTTATTGTCCTTATGGTATTTTTCTCCTTAACAGAGGATAAATTCTTGACAGCCAGAGGCATCACCTCTATGGGTTTCCAACTTCCAGAATTAGGGGTGCTTTCTCTGGCGATGATGATCACCATCTTAGCAGGAGGGATAAATTTATCGGTAAATGCAACTTCTAATCTGGCTGCGGTATTGGCGGGTTTCTTTATGGTCAAATACATCCCCGAAGGTGCACCCCAAGGGTATGTCATCTTATATATTGGCGTTGCACTGCTGATAGCTTTGCTTGTGGGATTCATCTGTGGTGTATTTAATGGATTTCTTATTGGCAAAGTGGGTGTTCCAGCCATTCTGGCCACGCTCGCTTCATTGACGCTCTATACAGGTATCGCCACAGGACTTACCGGCGGGACAACCGTCACTGGTTTTCCGCCTCAGCTCGCTTACATAGGTAGCAAAACACTTTTAGGGATACCAATACCTTTCCTCATCTTTATCCTGCTAACCATTATTACATATATCCTTCTTTATCATACTGTTTTTGGCTTCAACGCCCGAATGTTGGGATCGAATCCTGTTGCGGCAAATTTCTCGGGGATTGATAACCAGTCCATCACATTGAAGATTTACATAATAAGTGGGATTTTTTCTGCCATAACAGGCATCCTGATCATGAGTCGAACGATGTCTGCTGCATATGAATACGGCACAACAACATATGTTCTCCTGACGATCCTTATTGCTGTCCTCGCAGGAGTTCTGCCTGGGTTTGGAAATGTCTGGAATGTCTTTATCTCCGTGCTCATATTACAAATTCTGTCAACCGGTTTCCACATGATCCTGGCTGGGATCCGTGGGAGCTCATTTTTCAAAGATTTTTCATGGGGTGTATTACTCATCTTGATCTTTATCCTGAATTATTTCGCCCGCGGGAGAAAAGCCCAGGAATAGGTGGTATTACCTAGGAAGAAAAATGTCTATGGATCAACGTTGGCTTCAGCTCGGTGAGATTCTGGTCAATTATTCGATGGCAGTAAAACCTGGTGAAAGGGTCATGATTGCATTTGGGGAGCTTGAAACCTACCCTCTGGTATATGCTGTCTACCGTGCCTCCATTATGGCAGGAGCTTTTCCCCAGGTGCAATTTCTGTCTGAGGAATTCAACCGCCTGACATTGAAATATGGCAACCACGAACAAATATCCTGGGTGCCGGAGATTGAAGCCTTTGGGATGGATTGGGCTGACGTGTATTTTGGTCTGCGGGGGGCGCATAATCTGGATGTATTTTGGGATGTTCCCGGCGAGAAACTATCCCTCCTACGCAAAGCCATGGGGCAGATCTCAACTTTGAGATGGGAGAAAACACGCTGGTGTCTGGTGCGCGTACCGAACGCCTCGCTTGCCCAGCAGGCAAATGTAGATGAAGAAACGATCACGGACATGTTTTTTAATGCCTGTTTCCTGGATTGGCCAAATATAAGCCTGGAATGGCAACGTTGGGCTGAGCGCCTGAACGGAGGCGGGCATATCCGGATCACAGGTAAAGGTACAGACCTCAGCTTCTCTATACAGGGCAGGAAATGGGAGGTGGCTGATGGCCATATGAATATGCCGGATGGAGAGATCGCTACCGCACCAGTTGAGAGCACGGTGAATGGTCACATTTATTTTGAATTTCCAGGCGTATTAGGTGGCCGATTAATGCATGATATCCGCCTCTCATGGGAGAACGGGAAGCTGGTCGAGGCCACGTCGTCTACGAATCAGGATTACCTCCATGCCATTTTGAATACAGATGAGGGAGCAAGCCGGATTGGCGAATTCGCCATCGGAACAAACCCGGAAGTGAAGCACTTCTGTAAAGATATTTTGCTTGATGAAAAAATTGGTGGGACGATTCACATCGCCCTCGGCAGAGCATATCCAAAGGTTGGCGGTACGAACAAATCCGCCATCCACTGGGATATTGTCAAAGACATGCGTCAAGATGGTGAGATACTCCTGGATGGCCAGCGGATCTTCAAGAACGGAAAAATTCTGCTTTGATCACAAATTGGGAGTAGTTACATGTCTTCTGGATACCTGCTTGGCGTAGATATCGGCACATATTCTTCTAAAGGAGTCCTTGTCAGACCAGATGGAACTGTCTTTGCCAGCCATGTTGTTCCACATGGATTCGATATGCCCAGGCCAGGCCATTTCGAGCAAGATGCTGAAAAGATCTGGTGGCACGACTTTGTCGTAATCACCCGCCAGTTACTTCAACAAACGCAAATAAGACCATCAGAGATATTGGGAATCGGCATTAGCGCAATAGGCACATGCGTCTTACCCATCGATGATCAAGGTCAACCATTAAGGCCGGCTATTTTGTATGGGATCGATACACGGGCCAGTGAAGAAATTTATTATCTGGAAAAGACACTGGGTAAAGAAAACATTCTCAAATGGGGAGGGGCACCGCTGACCTCCCAGGCTTCCGGACCTAAGGTGCTTTGGATTCGTGTTCATGAACCGCATATCTATGAAAAAACCCGCTGGTTCCTGACAAGTGAAGCTTATCTCGTCTACAAATTGACTGGTGAGGCTTCGATTGACATTTACAGCGCAGGGGGATATGCCCCTCTCTATGATATCCATCAGCGTGAATGGGTCGAAGAAGCAGCCAAAGTTGTTGCACCCCTTAACCATTTTCCCAAAGCTTATTGGAGTTATGAAGTCGTCGGAGAGGTTACCCCCCAGGCTGCCAAGGAAACTGGATTATCGCCAGGAACGCCAGTCGTTGCTGGGACAACAGATGCTGCCGCAGAGGCGATCAGCGCGGGTGTTGCCGAGATTGGAGACTTGATGTTAATGTTTGGCAGCACGATATTTTTTATTATGAAAACCGCCAGATTGATCACCAGTCAACATTTTTGGAGCTCAAACTTTCTCGAACCAGGAGCTTATGCTTTTCTTGGCGGTATGTCAACTGGCGGTAGTTTGACCACTTGGTTCCGCGATCAGTTCGCCCAAAAAGAACTGGACCTGGAGCAGTCTGGATTGGAAAATGCTTATGATCAGCTGGCTAAACTGGCATCATCATCTCCTCCTGGTTCTAATGGGCTGATCACTTTACCTTACTTCGAAGGAGAACGAACTCCTTTACACGACCCAAAGGCAAAGGGAGTTTGGTTCGGGCTGAGTTTAAAACATACCAGAGCCGATTTTTATCGATCACTGCTGGAAGGGGTAGCGTTTGGCATCCGTCATAATTTTGAAGTAATGTGTGAAGAGGGTGTTCTTCCGCAGCGTATCCTTGCTGTCGGTGGCGGAACCAAGAATCAATTATGGTTGCAGATCGTCTCCGATATTTGTGATATCGAACTCAATGTACCTGAGGTTCAACTTGGCGCTTGTTATGGAGATGCTTTCCTGGCTGGTGTCGGGGTTGGGTTATTCAAACAGCTCTCGGAGATCAAAAAATGGGTCAAGATTAAAAACAGGATAAAGCCCAAATCATCGTTAAAAAAGAAATACGATCTCAACTACCTCGTATTTCGACAGCTGTATCTTCAGACTCAATCCCTGATGCATATGCTTTCTGATAATCATTCCACTTAATCCGTTTGGGGTTGCTGACATGATGCAATGGATTGAAGATATTTTTGGAACAAAAAAGCCGATCATCGCCATGTGCCATCTCTGGCCTCTGCCTGGGGATCCGTATTTCGACAAAGATGGTGGCATGAAAAAAGTGATTGAATGGGCAAGGAGAGACTTACTTGCATTGCAGGAAGGGGGTGTTGATGCCGTGATGTTCTCCAATGAATTCAGTATGCCTTATCTCACAAAAGTCATGACAGTCACAGTGGCTTGTATGGCAAGGATCATAGGCGAAATTTTGCACGATATTATCGTTCCATTCGGGGTGAACGTTCTTTGGGATCCAGAAGCATCTCTTGACCTGGCCGCAGCGACAGGGGCAAAATTCGTCCGCGAGGTGTTTTCTGGTGTGTATGCGAGCGACTTTGGGTTATGGAATCCCAATTGTGGAGAGGCAGTAAGACATCGAAAAGCAATTGATGCAGACGAGGTGAGGTTACTTTTCAATATTCTCCCCGAAGCTGCTCAGTATCTTGCAAATCGGAATATCGTAGATATCGCAATATCAACGGTCTTTAATCATCATCCCGATGCTCTTTGTGTTTCTGGCCTGACTGCTGGCTCCCAAACCGATGTCTCCATCCTGAAAGAGGTCAAATTGGCAGTTCCAGATACCCCTGTGTTCGTCAATACAGGGGTTACTCTGGAAAACGTTGAAGAACAGTTAGACATTGTTGACGGTGCGATCGTGGGAACAACCTTCAAGTACGATGGAAAATTTGAAAATCACGTCGATATCAACCGGGTGAAGGCGTTTATGCGGAAAGTCAAAACTTTCCGTGAAAACCTTTGAAGAGCCTTGAAAATCTCCTATCCTGAGCTCAGTGATAAGCATCATTATGGAGTATTGGGTGTGACATTCCTGCTCCTCCTCTACTCCACCGTCACGCTCTTGGCAAGGTTTCTCGGCTGATCCACATCCAATCCGCGCAGGGCTGCGATGTGATAAGCCAGCAGCTGCAGGGGGATCACGGTCGTCACCGGACTGAGCATCCAGGGGGTCTGCGGCACCCACAGGACATGGTCTGCCACGGTCGGGATTACCTCGTCTCCTTCAGTTGCCACGGCGATCACCAGCCCGCCGCGCGCCTTGGCCTGCTCCACCTGGCTGAACATCTTCTCATACCATGGGTCACGCGGGGCGATGACCACTACCGGCATGGTCTCATCGATCAACGCGATCGGTCCATGTTTCATCTCCCCGGCAGGATAACCCTCGGCATGGATGTATGAGATCTCCTTCAGCTTCAGGGCACCCTCATAGGCGGTGGGCATGTTGATCCCCCTTCCGAGATATAGACAATGATCGTAGTCCTTAAGCGCCCGGGCGACGGCTTCGACTTCCCCTTCCCGGTCGAGGCAGCGTCCGGCCAGATCCGGCACCAGGCGCAGATCGGAGACCAGCCGGCGCCGTTCGCCGTTCTTCAAGAGGCCGCGCAGATCGGCCAGGAGCACGGCAAGCATATAGAGATCCACCAGCGGCGCGGTATATGCTTTAGTCGAAGCCACCCCGATCTCGGGTCCGGTCTGCATGGAGATATAACCATCGGAGATGCGCATGGCCTGCGAACCGATCACGTTGACGATCGACCATAGCAAAGCGCCTTTGCGCCGCGCTTCATCCATGGCTGCCAGGGTATCCGCGGTCTCACCGGACTGGCTGATGGCCAGCACAGCGGTATGCTCGTCGATGATCGGATCCCGGTAGCGGAACTCGGAGGCGATATCCACCTCGACTGGCAGGCGGGCGATGCGTTCGATCAACACTTTACCGACCATCCCGGCATGCGCGGCAGTGCCGCAGGCGATAATGAACACCTTGCGCAGCTGGCGGGCTACCTTGGCGGTCAGGTTCAGCTGCGGCAGACGGACGACACCCTTCTCGAAATCCACCCGCCCGGCGATGGTGTCGGTCAGCGAGCGCACCTGCTCGTGGATCTCCTTGTGCATGAAGTGGCGGTATTCCCCTTTCTCGGCGGCCACCGGATCCCAGGGGACATTGTGGACTTCATAGGTCAGGGGAGCGCCATCCAGACTGGCCAGTTCCAGCCCATCTCGCCTGACGATCGCCATCTGTCCTGATTCGAGGAAGACCATCTTGCGGGTGTGTTCCAGGATGGCGGGCATATCCGAAGCGACGAACATTTCACCTTCGCCGATCCCTACCACCACCCCGCCGGCATTCCCGATGCGGGCCGCGACGATCTTGTCGGGTTCCCGGCTGGAGATCAGGACGATCCCATGGGCGCCTTTCAGGTGAAGGAACGCCTTGCGAGCAGCCGCCACCAGCCCCAGTCCCATTTCCAGGTAACGGTCAACCAGCTGGACGATCACTTCGGTGTCGGTGTCAGAGTTGAATGTGACCCCTTCGGCGGAGAGTTCCTCGCGCAGTTCCAGGTAGTTTTCGACAATGCCGTTGTGAGCCAGCACCACCGCGCCGGTGGCGCCAAGGTGGGGATGAGCGTTGCGGGCGCTCGGCTCGCCGTGCGTCGCCCAACGGGTGTGCCCGATCCCGAGGTTGCCGTGCAGTGGTGCTTCAGCGACCAGCTGCGCCAGGCGTTCCAGCTTGCCGGCATCGCGCCGCACTTCGATGTGGCCATCTTCCAGAATCGCCAGGCCGGCTGAATCGTAGCCGCGGTATTCGAGCCTCTTGAGGCCATTAAGGATGATCGGTGTGGCATCCCGAGGCCCGATGTAACCAACAATTCCACACATGTGGCTCCCTCCAAATTAGAATTTTGAGCGCCACTCCCGACGCATTTGTCCACCCGGTCACCCGGGGGCGTTGGCGGCGGGTTCGAACTCGGAGGGAAAGGCAATGGGCTGTGGCCAGCCCAGAGGGCATCCGCTGATCTCTCGATTTTCTCCCGGTCTGATCTCCCCGCCGGGATTAGCCCCGCCTCGCGGCGGGGAACCCTCATCCTCGTCACCCATGAAGGGCCTTGCGCTGACTTTCCCTGCTACGGTTTGTTTGCATTTATATCTGCTCGCCTGCACCTCCAGGAAAGTTGTTGCTTGGGAAGGGAATTATACAACGAAATCCGGGGCTCTGGTCAAGCCTGATTTTTTCGATATTAGTCTCCCGGTGCAGGGCACGATAAAGAAAATGCGATTACAGACCGGGCGAGAATGACCAAGGCCGCACCTGGCACTGCCGCCCGCTCGGCATAGACTGAAAGTGTTCAATGGTATAATCGCGCTGATTTTGCTGGTGGACAGGTCTTGAATCGCGTGATCGATACGAATGTGAGGGTTAGAGCATCATCAAAACCAATGACAAAGGAGCCTGCACTTGGCTTTCAATCCCCTTAACTGGCTTTTGGGATTCTTTTCGCTTGATATTGGCATAGACCTGGGCACTGCAAATACGCTGGTCAGCGTGCGCGGGAAGGGCATTGTCATCCGCGAACCTTCGTGGGTTGCGATCGACAAACGTACCAGAGAGCCCAAAGCGATCGGAGCGGAAGCCAAGGAAATGGTCGGGCGGACTCCGGCGAACATCATCGCTATCCGCCCGGTGCGCGATGGAGTGATCGCGGAGTTCGAGATCACCGAGGCGATGTTGGAATACTTCATCGGCAAAGCCCATCAGCAGAGCATTGTGCCGGTGCCGCGGCCGCGCGTGGTGATCGGCATCCCCTCTGGTGTCACAGAGGTCGAAAAGCGGGCGGTGTACGATGCAGCCATGTCCGCCGGTGCGCGCGAAGTCGGCCTGATTGAAGAACCGATCGCAGCTGCGCTGGGGGCTGGACTGCCGATCGCCGAGATCCGCGGCAACATGATCGTCGATATCGGCGGCGGCACAACCGAGGTGGCCTGCCTCTCGATGGGTGGCGTGGTCATTTCCCGCTCCCTGCGCATCGCCGGCGATGAGATGGATCAGGACATCGTGCAATACATGCGCAACAAATACAACCTGCTGATCGGGGAACGCATGGCTGAACAAGCCAAGATCGCCATCGGTTCGGCTTATCATCTGCCGGAGGAGATGACATACACCATGCGCGGGCGCAATTTGATCACTGGTCTGCCCGAGTCGGTGGAAGTCTCTTCGATCGAGATCCGCGAGGCGATCAGCGGCTCTGTGCAGACGATCGTCAATACGATCAAAGATGCGCTGGATGAAGTGCCACCCGAGATCATCTCCGACCTGATGGAAGCCGGCATCTGCCTGGCGGGTGGCGGCGCGCAGCTGCGCGGCCTGGACCGTCGCCTGGCCGATGAACTGCACATACGCGTCTGGGTAGCCGAAGATCCGATGACCTGCGTGGTACGCGGCGCCAGCATGATCCTCGAGGATTATGATACACTGAGAATGTTCCTGGTCGGACTGGAACGTGGCAGCACCCGCCACGGTTGATCAGGGTTGCAGGCGATGAATTCTCTGCGCTCCTTTCAAACAGCCACAGTGGCTCTGTTCGTGATCGGCATCCTCCTGCTCGCTCTGGGAGGTTATCTCACTCCGCTCTCGCGGATCGCATTGACCCCCTTTGTGAACGCGCAGACATGGGTAGCCGAACGCTATCAGGCTATCCGCGAATATCTCACCACCCCGCGGGATGTCACCCGCCTGGTGCAGCAAAACGCACAGCTGCAGGCTGAGATCGCCCGCCTGCAATCCCAGATCATCGACCTGCAGCAGCAGAACGCCCAAATCCAGGTTTTATCGGCTTTGCTCGATTTCGCCCGCACTCACCCCGACAACGAATATATCTCGGCCTCGGTCATCGGTCGCGACCCGAGTCCCTTCCTGCACTATATCATCATCAACCGCGGCTCGGATGACGGACTTATGCGCGGCATGCCGGTCGTCTCCTCGCAGGGTCTGGTGGGTCGGGTTGCAGCGGTGACCGCCAAAGCTGCCCGGGTGCAGCTGATCACCGACCCCGGTCTGGCGGTCAATGTCCGTTTGCAGAATTCCGGCGCAGAGGCGTTGTTGACTGGCTCACTCACCGGCGACCTGACCCTGGAAACCATCCCCCAGGATGCCCGGGTTGAGATCGGAGATCTGGTGCTCACCTCCGGACTGGGCGGCAACTTCCCACCAAATATCCTTATCGGTCAGGTCACTGGCGTTCGCCGCAGGCCGGTCGAGCTGTTCCAGACCGCCGCGATCCAGCCGATCGTCGATTTCGCCCAGCTGAAGATCATCCTGGTCATCACCAATTTCACCCCCATCGACATCACCCCACTGCTGCCCACCCCGGGCGCCCCATAAATCTCTCTCCGCCGAAGAAACCAGCCGGCTTCGAGACATGATCCACAACATAAGAAGTTGAAATGAAGAAAGAACTGCTAACCACCTTGATCGCTCTGCCTGTGCTCGGCGGGATGCTCATGCTGCAATCGGCGGTCATCAGCCAGATCAATCTGATGCAGGGGTCTGCAGATGTGGTGCTGCTCACCCTGATCGCCTGGGTGGTGCAGGAGCCGGTCAGGACAGCCTGGTCATGGGGCTTAACCGCCGGGCTGCTGGTCAGCATCCTCAGCGCCCTGCCTTTTCCCACATACCTGGTCGCCTATCTCTCGGCGACAGGAGTCGCGCTGATCTTCAAGCGCATCTTCTTCGAACGCCCCCTGTTGGCGATGTTCTCAGCCAGCGTGGTCGCAACGCTGGTCATTCATGCCATCTCGGTGAGTGTTCTGCGCCTGACAGGCACCCCCATTTCTCTGGTCGAGTCCTTCAATCGGGTGACCCTGCCCAGCCAGATGCTCAATCTGCTGCTCACCATACCGATCTACGCCGTTATCTCGGATCTCGCAGCCTGGTTGCATCCTCCCACAATTAAAATATAATCGGTTAAACTATACGCAAGCATGGCCACGAAGAGTAACCCCACCCTGAAAAACACACTCGAAACATGGCGCCTGCTGGTTTTTGGCATGATCTTGGCGGTCACTTTCTTCATTTACATCCTCAGACTGTTCACCCTGCAGATCATCCAGGGACCAGAATGGGCTGCCCAAGCAGAGGAAAACCGCATCAGTCAGATCAACCTGCCGGCGCAGCGCGGCATCATCTCCGACCGCAACGGTACCATCCTGGCAGCCAACATCCCTTCCTTCAACGTTGTCATCACCCCGGCCTTTCTGCCGGATGATGCGGGTGAGATCCAGGAGATCTTCCGGATGCTCTCAAAGGTGACCGGCGTGCCGATCAACCGGAGCGAGGTCACCCCCGAAAACCCTTATGTGCCCTGTATATCGGAGCATGGCATTGCCCAGATCGTCGAATATGGGGACACCACCGCGCCTTATGACCCGGTGCGCATCGCCTGCAACGTCGATCGCACGACTGCAATGATCATCAAAGAAAAAACCGTCGACCTGCCTGGCGTGGATATCGAGATCGAATCGGTGCGGGACTACCCCACAGGTTCGCTCACCGCTACCATCATCGGATTTTTGGGACCGATCTCGGCTGCAGAAGAAGAATATTACGTCGAACGCGGTTTTGTCCCCAACCGTGACAAGGTCGGTTACGCCGGTGTCGAACGATATTTTCAGAGTATATTGAGCGGACGAAATGGCAGAAGACTGGTCGAGGTGGACGTCGCCGGGCAGGTGCTGCGCGATGTGGTACCGCCCATCAACCCGACCCCAGGCTTCAACCTGACCCTCACGCTCGACACCCGCCTTCAGCTGGCGGCCGAATCGATCCTGGTGCGCGAGATCGACGAATGGAACGCATACTATGGGGAGATGCGCATGAACAGCGGCGTGGTCATCGCTCTCAACCCCAAGACCGGAGAAGTGCTGGCGATGGTCTCTTACCCCAGCTACGAGAATAACCGGATGGCGCGCCTGATCCCGGAATATTATTACGAACAGCTCACCCAGGATCCGCGCAACCCGCTGATGAATCATGCAGTGGCAGATGAGCTTCCAGCAGGTTCGGTGTTCAAGCTGGTGACCGCCGTCGGCGCTCTCAACGAAGGGGTGGTCACACCGGAACAGATCGTCAAGACACCTCCCCTGATCACCATCGAAGACACCTCCCTGGCGACGGAACTCAATCCCCGCCCGCGTGAATTCGTGGACTGGAACGAAGCCGGCTTCGGCCAGCTGGATTTCGTCCACGGGCTGGCAAACTCGAGCAACGTCTATTTCTATAAATTGGGCGGCGGTTTCCAGGATGAAATCCCCGAAGGTCTGGGTATCTGCCGTCTGGGCACCTACGCCCGGGCGCTGGGCTACGGCTCTTTTCCCCCGATCGAGCTGCCCCTGGTCGGCGCAGGTCTGATCCCAGACCCGACCTGGAAACGCATCAATCAGGGTCAGAACTGGTCGTTGGGTGACACATATATCGCCAGCGTTGGACAGGGGTTCGTCATCGCTACCCCGTTGCAGGTGCTCATGTCCGCTGCCACGATCGCCAACGATGGTCTCCTGATGCGCCCGACCATCTTGCGGGAGATCACCGACAGTGAAGGCAACCTTATCAAATCCTTCCTGCCCGATCCCATGTGGGATATCACCAGAGACCCCCTGATCGACGTGATCACCGACCCCAACAGTCCGGGCGGCTGCGAGAGCAAGATCACCGGCGAGAAAAAGACTGTCCAGCCATGGGTGATCGAGAAAGTCCAGGAAGGCATGCGCCTGGCTGTCCTGGAGGGGACTCTGGCTCGGGAGTTCAGGAACGTAACCATCTCGGCGGCTGGGAAGACCGGAACCGCGGAATATTGTGACCGCTACGCCAACGAGAAGGGTCTGTGCATTCCCGGCAACTGGCCATCGCACGCCTGGACGGTGGCTTACGCGCCGTACGAGGACCCGGAAATTGCCGTGGTTGCTTTCGTCTACAACGGCAATGAAGGCGCCAGCGTGGCTGGACCGATCGTGCGCCAGTTCCTGGAGGCTTATTTCGAGATCCGCCAGGCGGACGTCACCGCCTCGAACCCATAAAGGACATGCTATAATTTTTATTTTGGGAGAGAAACGTGACTTTTTTCGACCGGCAACCCTCTGCACCGGGGACATGCGCATCGCCATGAAATCGATCGCCCATACCGACGAGAACCCGCTCGTGCGAATAAAAGGCATCCGCGAAGGACTGCTGATCACCGTGCGCGCAGAAGAGTGGAGCCTTGCCCGAAGTGCATTATTCGAGCACATCAAGAGCCGGTTGGATTTTCTGCGCGGCGGGAAATTGATCATCGATGTCGGCAATCATGTGCTGCGGGCGGCTGAGCTCGGTCAGCTGCGCGATGCTCTTTCCGAGGACGGGCTTACCCTGTGGGCGGTGCTGAGCAATTCGCCGGTCACGGAGCAGACCGCCCAGACACTGGGATTAGCCACGCGCATCAACCGACCGCAGACAGAACGGTCTGCTCACCCGTTCGGGACAGCATTGACCGGCGAAGAAGCAGTGCTGGTGCGGCGCACTCTGCGCTCGGGTTACAGCCTGCAGCATAGCGGACATGTGGTGTTGATCGGCGACGCAAACCCGGGCAGCGAGATCGTGGCTGGTGGCGACGTGGTCGTCTGGGGTCACCTGCGCGGGATGGTACACGCCGGAGCTGGTGGGAACGAAGACGCGGTAGTGTGTGCTCTGGATCTCAGCCCAACCCAGCTGCGCATTGCGCAAAGCATCGCCATCACACCCAAACGGCGCGGCAGACCCCAACCTGAGATGGCGCGCCTGATCGATGGCCAGGTGGTGGCTGAACCATGGAAAATCTAAGGCGCATGGGGCGGGAAACATCGATCCCGCCCATGCCAGGGATGAAGAATGTCTGCTAAAGTTGTCACAATAACTTCCGGGAAGGGCGGTGTGGGCAAGACCACAGCCACCGCCAATATCGCCACCGCGCTGGCAGCTGAGGGCGCCAGGGTGGTGTGTATAGACGCAGATATCGGTCTGCGCAACCTGGATGTCGTCCTGGGATTGGAGAACCGTATCGTCTATGACCTGGTCGATGTGGTGGAAGGACGCTGCCGGCTACGCCAGGCGATGATCCGGGATAAGCGCCTGCCGGAGCTCTACCTGATCCCGGCCGCCCAAACGCGTGATAAGAGCGCGGTCTCCCCCAGCGATATGGTGCACCTAGTCGACGAGCTGCGCGGGGAATGTGATTGGGTGCTGATCGACTCCCCGGCGGGCATCGAGCGCGGTTTCCGCAACGCCATCGCACCGGCAGATATCGTGCTGGTGATCACCAACCCGGAGGTTTCCGCTGTGCGGGATGCCGACCGCATCATCGGGCTGATCGAGGCGGAGGAGAAAGGCCCCGCCCGCCTGGTGATCAACCGCATCAAACCCGGCATGGTCAGGCGCGAGGACATGCTCTCCCCTGAAGACGTCCTGGAACTGCTGGCTGTCGAATTGATCGGCATCGTGCCTGAGGACGAGAACGTCATCTTGAGCACCAACCGCGGCATGCCGATCGTTCTGGACGGAAAAAGCCGGGCAGGTCAGGCTTTTCGCAACATCGCCGCCCGACTACGCGGAGAGGAGGTGCCTTTCCTGGACCTGAGCGACCAGGGAGGGCTGCTTGGAAGGCTCTCTCGTCTGATCCGACCAGGAGGCGCGTGAGATGGCCAGTCTTTTCGAACGGTTGATCCGGCGGGAGAAGAAGAGCGCCCGCCAGGCTAAGGAACGCCTGAAGCTGGTTTTGATCCACGATCGGACGGATATCACCCCCGGCACGCTCGACCTGCTCAAGGATGAGCTGATCACGGTCATCTCGAAGCACGTCGACATCGATTCGTCCGGCGTGCGCATCGAAATGGCGCAGGACGGACGCAAGCAACGCCTGATCGCGGACATCCCCCTGAACACCGAAAGCCGCAGGCGCTATCGCTGAAACTTATGACCCGTTTGAGGATTTACTGGCGCGATTTCGATTTCTGGCTGCTCGGCGCAGTGGTATTGCTGTGCATCTTCGGCATCGCCATGATCCGCTCCGCCATCGCCGGCAATATCGAGCTGGCCGGATACGATCAACGCCAGATCCTGTTCGTCGGCATCGGCTTCGCGGTCATCCTCCTCACCACAGCCATCGACTACCGCCTGTGGTCGTCGATCAATCGGCTGATCTACATCAGCATGGTTGGGTTGCTGGGGATACTGTTCGTGGTTGGGACAGCCGTTTTTGGCTCCGCGCGCTGGTTCGACGCCGGGAATTTCTTCATTCAGCCCTCCGAACTGGCCAAGATCGTCATCATCCTGGCACTGGCTGACTTCTTCACCCACAATCAGGAGCGGGTGAACGCTCCGGGCACCATTCTGCGCAGCCTGTTACTGACCACCGGGATCGTCGGATGGATCATCCTGCAGCCGAACCTGGGCACCTCCCTGGTCATCCTGGTGATCTGGTTCACCCAGTTGTGGGTCAGCGGGCTCAACCTGAAGCTGCTGGCGCTCTTCGCCGGCATGGGTATGGTGCTGCCGGTGATCGGTTACCCGCTGCTGGCGGATTACCAGAAGCAGAGGGTGATCAATTTCCTCTTCCCGGACCCAAGCGCCCGGCATGGCGACATTTATAATATCCAGCAAGCCCTGATCAGCATCGGTTCAGGCGGCTGGTTCGGCCAGGGTTACAACCTGGGCACCCAGGTGCAGCTGCGCTTCTTGAAGGTGCGACATTCGGATTTCATCTTCTCCGCCATGGCTGAGGAATTCGGCTTCGTGGGCACACTGATTGTTATCGGATTGCTTTTGTTTGTCATCTACCGCTGCCTGCGCGCGGCCCGTCTGGCACGCGATACCTTCGGCGCCCTGATCTGTTATGGCGTGGCGACCCTGATCGCCTTTCAGGCTATGGTCAATATCGGCGTGAATCTCAGGCTGTTGCCGGCCACCGGGCTGCCGTTGCCGTTCATCAGTTATGGTGGCAGCGCTATGCTCTCGCTGCTGCTCGGGATCGGTCTGGTCGAAAGCGTGATCGTGCGTCACAGATCCCTGGAGATCTGAAACACTGTTGGAGATTCGTTATGCTGCATGAAGCCAAACAACCTGCCCGGGTACGCTTTGCACCCTCGCCGACCGGACGGACCCATCTCGGCAGCGGGCGCACCGCCCTGTACAACTACCTGCTGGCCAGACAGACCGGTGGGCAGTTCATCCTGCGCATCGAAGACACCGATCAGAAACGCTATAAACCGGACGCGGAGCAGGAGCTGATCGAAAGCCTGCACTGGCTAGGGCTGCAATGGGATGAAGGCCCTGATGTTGGGGGACCGCACGCCCCTTACCACCAATCGCAACGGAAAGCGATCTACTTGGCGCATGCCCGGCAGCTGGTCGAAATGGGGCATGCCTACTACTGCTTTTGTTCTCCCGAACGCCTGGCTCGCCTGCGCCAGGAGCAGCAGCAGCGCAAGGAGGCGCCGCGCTATGACGGCCTGTGCCGGCGGCTCGATCCGGCCGAGGCGCTACGCCGCGTCGCCGCTGGCGAAGCGCATGTCATCCGCTTTAAGGTGCCTGCAGAAGGATCGATCACCGTGCACGACCTTTTGCGCGGCGACATCACCGTCGAAAACAGCGCCATCGATGATTACATCCTCGTCAAGTCGGACGGGCTGGCGCTCTACCATCTGGCGGCCATGGTGGATGACCACCTGATGGGCATCACGCACGTCATCCGCGGCTCGGAATGGCTCTCCACTTTTCCATTGCACGCCCATATCATCCGCGCCTTCGGCTGGCAGGAGCCGATCTGGGTGCATCTCTCGGTCTTCCTGAAACCAAGCGGGAAGGGGAAGATGAGCAAGCGCGACAGCGCCGAGCTGGCTAAAGATGGCTTCTCCGTGTTCCTCACAGATTTGCGCGATATGGGATACCTGCCCGAGGCGGTGGTCAACTGGATCGCATTGATGGGCTGGAGCTACGACGACCACACCGAATTCTTCACCATGGAAGACCTGATCGAGAAATTCAGTCTGGAACGCCTCAACCCGGCCCCAGCGGCGATCAATTTCTCCAAGCTGGATCATTTCAACGGTCTGCACATCCGCCGCCTGCACCCAGACGATCTGGCAGCCCGCACGCAGCCCTATTTCGAAGCAGCTGGTTACCAGGTGAGCGCCGAGAAGCTGCAAGCCATCGCCCCACTGCTTCAGGAGCGCATCGTGACGCTGGAGGACGCGCCACAGATGGGTGGCTTCTTCTTCGAGGAGGAGGTCGCGCCGGATCTTCAGGCGCTGGAGAGCGGGGCATTGAGTCCCGATGCGGCTGCCCAGGCCGCCCGCCGGGCATATCAGATCCTGGCAGACCTGCCGGAGATCTCGCGCGAGAGCGCAGAGGAGAAGATGCGCGCCCTGGCGGAGGCGTTGGGCATCAAAGCTGGTGAGCTGTTCAGGATCCTGCGGATCGCGGTCACCGGGCGTACGGTCAGTCCGCCGCTCTTCGAGACGATGGCTGTGATCGGCAAAGAGAAAGTCCTCCAGCGCATCCAAATAGCCATCGAAATGCTGGAGGCTTCAAAGGAAAAGCCCAAACCCTGAGGCGATTGAACCACTTTTCAGCGGTTCAACCTCCCCGCGATCTTCGCCCAGGTGTCCTTCAGCGAAACCGTGCGGTTGAAGACCGGCCTCCCTGGGGCGGAATCGACCGTGTCGACGCAGAAATAACCCTGACGTTCGAATTGATAGACCTCTCCGGGTCTGGCTTCCTTCAGGCTGCTCTCGAGCATGCAGTCCCGTAAGATCTCCAATGAATCGGGGTTGATGTTCGAGAGGAAATCTTTCCCTGGCTCGACCTCATCGGGATCCTCTTTGATGAACAGGCGGTCGTAGAGCCTGACTTCAGCCTGGAGGGCATGGGCGGCGGAGACCCAATGCAAAGTGGCTTTCACCTTGCGCCCGTCAGGAGCATCTCCGCCACGGGTGGCCGGGTCATAAGTGCAGTGCAGTTCGACGATCCTGCCGGTTTCGTCCTTGACGACATCCACACAGGTGATGAAGTAAGCGTAGCGCAGGCGTACTTCCCGCCCCGGCGCCAGCCGGTAGTATTTCGGCGGGGGATTCTCCATGAAGTCATCCTGCTCGATATAGAGCACCTTCGAGAAAGGCACCCGGCGCGTGCCCATGGTCGGGTCTTCCGGGTTGTTGACCGCCTCCATTTCCTCCACCAGATCATCTGGATAGTTGACGAGTACCACACGCAGAGGGCGCAGCACCCCCATGACGCGCGGGGCGGTACGGTTCAACTCCTGGCGGACAAAGTGCTCCAACAGGGCGATATCGATGGTGCTGTTGGTCTTCGCCACCCCGATGTGATCGCAGAAGTCGCGGATGGCTTTCGGGGGATAACCCCTGCGACGCAGACCAGAGAGGGTCGGCATGCGTGGATCGTCCCATCCGCTCACCAGGCCCTCCTGAACCAGCCTGAGCAGCTTGCGCTTGCTCAACACCGTATAGCTCAAATTCAGACGGGCGAACTCGATTTGTTGGGGATGATACACTTCCAGCTGGTCGAGCACCCAATCGTAGAGCGGTCGGTTGTTCTCGAACTCCAGGGTGCAAAGCGAGTGGGTGATGCCTTCGATGGAATCTGAAAGGCAGTGCGTGAAATCGTACATCGGATAGATGCACCACTTGTCGCCGGTGCGGTGGTGGGGGACGTGCATGATGCGGTAGAGCACCGGATCACGCATGAGGATATTTGGCGAAGCCATGTCGATCTTGGCGCGCAACGTGCGGGAGCCATCCGGGAACTCCCCAGCCCGCATGCGGGCGAACAAATCCAGATTTTCTTCCACGGAGCGGTTACGGTAAGGGCTCTCGCGGCCGGGGTCGGTCAACGTCCCCCGGTATTCCCTGATCTCTTCCGGGCTCAGATCGCAGACATACGCCTTGCCCTTTTTGATCAACTGCACCGCATAGTCGTAAAGCTGTTCAAAGTAGTCGGACGCATAGTACAGGCGATCGCCCCAGTCATAACCCAGCCAGCGCACGTCTTCCTGAATCGATTCGACGTATTCGACTTCTTCTTTGGTTGGGTTGGTGTCATCGAAACGCAGATTGCACAGACCGCCATATTCTTCGGCTATCCCGAAATTCAGCACGATCGATTTGGCATGGCCGATGTGCAGGTAACCGTTGGGCTCTGGTGGAAAGCGGGTATGCACCCGGCCGCCATACTTCCCCGTACGGATATCTTCTTCGATGATAGCGCGAATGAAATCGGTTGGAGGAGCTTGGGTCATATTCTTCGGCACACTCCTGAAATAAGATGCCTGCCAATAAGGCTGATTAACCTTCTCGAAGTTCGTGGGGCTTATTATATATCCAAAACGTCCAAAACTGCCTGCTGACCAGAATACCACTGGCATGAGGTGAGAGAACGTCACAATTATGTGGAATTTCTGATGGGTGGACGAAACTTCATCGAACCAACGCTGCAGTTGGAGTAATGGCACAGGGCGTCAACTTTAATGAAGCAGGCTATGGCGTGGGATCTACCACATTCACATCGGATAAGGTGTAGAGTGTAATTATTCATAACTATTGCCTAATTAGCCATCATGTTGTACACTATGTGCGGAGGTGAGAGATGACAGCAAAGCTGATCCGCGCCCAGGTGATGCTTGATCCAGAAGACTACCAGCGCCTGAAAACCCTGGCTCAGGGGGAGAGCAAGAGCCTGTCCGAAGTTATCCGCGAGGCGATGTTGCACTACCTGGATAAGCAGGAGGAACAGGAACAGGCGGAGTTCCTGAACTCTTTGAAGGCATTACGCCAGATCAGGGAGAGGAACGCGGCAAAGTACGGTGTTCACGCCGATGATCTGGTCAACCAGGCCCGGGAAGAGCGGGAACGCCAAAGGGAAGATATATGGGAGCAGTGGTCATAGACGCTAACATTGCCGTGGCGCTCCTGGTGGAGCGTCCCTGGTCTGCGCTCGTCGAACAAGCCATGATGGCGTGGAGAGGCCAGAAAGTGCGACTGTATGCCCCGGCGTTATGGCCAAGCGAAGTGGCTTCGGCGCTGCGCAAAGCGGTGTACTTGCGCCAGATGGATCAAGAGGATGCCCTCCAGGCTATCACTCTGGTCGAGAAATGGGGGGTTCAGGTGACCATGCCGGACACAGGGTTGAGCCGTAATTCCCTGGTTTGGGCAGAGCGACTTGGGCAGGCTGTTGCTTACGATGCCCAGTATCTGGCCCTGGCAGAGCACCTGAAGGCGGATTTCTACACCGCAGACAAAAAACTTTACCACCGCTGTCAGGAGATTGGAGCCAATTTCGTCAATCTGTTGGCGTGAGCTAAGCGGCAGAGGCGGATTGCCGGATTTCATTTGGAGGCAGGGTTGTTCCGGTCCACCGAATTTGACTCCCGATAACAGGCGTGGTAGAATGTCCCCGCGCGCTGGGGGTTCGTCTAGTGGTAGGACAGCGGACTCTGGATCCGTATGCCGAGGTTCGAATCCTCGACCCCCAGCCATTGATCAATCTCCCGCAGGTTTCGCACCCGCGGGAGGTTTTTTTATTTCACCAGGAAGGCGGTCAGGTACATGATCCCCAGGCCGGCCAGGAATCCAGCCAGGTTTGCCCAGGAGTACAGGGGCGTCCCTTCACGCTCTGCGTAATCCCGCAGCAACCGCACAACTTCCACGATCACCTGCCAGATGGCGCCCAGGCCGATCCCCAGGAAAAGTGTGGCCAGCAGCGGTGAGAATGCGAATCCCCCGATCCAGGCGCCAAGGATAGCCGGCACGCCAGCCAGCAGGGTCAGCCCGGCGAACAGGATCAACCGGGGCGCCTGATCGGATCCACCTTCCGGCGCCTTCCGACCTGGGACCAGCGGCGCGACGATGCCGACCCCCTCCGTGACGTTGTGCAACATGAATCCGATCACCAGGAACGAACCCAGAGCCGCCTCCCCCAAAGCAAAAGCTGCCCCGATCGCCAGCCCTTCCCCCAGATTGTGCAGGCCAATGCCGAAAGCGATCAGGGTCGCCAGGTAGATGGTGTAGCCCCTGGCATCTGACCCGCCCGATCGGCGCCGGCGGACTCCAACCGCCATCAGCGCCAGCCAGGTGATCAGCGCCGCAAAAGTCACCAGCGCAATACCCTGAAACACACCCGGGAGGTCGGCAGCCACTTCCAGCGCCTCCAGGAAAGTGTCCAGGAGCAGGAAAACCAGCAAACCGACGGTCAGAGCGAGAATCGCACCCAGCCAGGTGCGCGTCATGCGCCGCATGGCTGGATACCATAGCATGCCCAGCGCCACCGGCACGATGCCCACATAAACCCCGAGCAGACCGTAGGCAAGGAACTCCCGCCTCCCTGGGGTGGGCGAGAGCGTCGCCAGAGGCAGCTCGCGGTTGAAGGTCAGCCCGGTAGAAGTCACCAGCGTCACATGATGTGGCTCGTTCTCGACCCACGGATAGGGGATGTGCAGGGTGGCCCGGCCCAGGCGCGGCAGCGTCGCCGAGGGCTGGATGGTAAACTGCCAGTAAGCGTCATCCACCAACACCTGGGCGATTGTGACCGGATCAGGGGCAGCGTTGACCACGCTCACCTCGAAACCGTCTTCCACCACCCGGATCTTCTCGATGCTCAGCTCTTCGAGAGGGGGCAGATTGGCGGTGAAGAGCGCCAGCGGGTTGCTCAAGGTGAAAACCACGAGCATCACTCCCAGGGCGAGCAACGGAAGCAGCCCGGATAACCACAAGGGGATCGCATGTGCCCTGGATCGCTTTTGTTCAAGGGTCGTCATGATCGCCTCTCCATTCGTCTATTCGATGACATCGAAGAAACCCATCCAGCCCAGCTCGGCGAACTCGCTCTGATGGGCGTGGAACATATACAAACCAGGCTCGAAATCCCGGAAGGAGAATTCCAGGATGCCGCGCTGTGCCTGGCACTGCATGATCGTGTCCACAGTCTTATGGGTGGGCAGCAATGTCGTGCCGTGATCGTAATAATCGAAGAAATTGGCGTGCAAATGGAACGAATTGATCGGGTCGAATTCGGTGATGTTGATCAGGTAAATGCGCTGCAATTGATCGCGTTTGATCTGGATCGGCGAGTTCATATAGGCAAAGGCGATGCTGTTGACCGCGTAGACCTCGTTATCGCCATCGAAATTGGTATCGAAGGCGTTCATTACCATGATCATCTCGTTATATGCCCGGCATTCTGCGTACTGGTGGTTGCGCCGACGCGCCAGATCTTCTTCCCCCGGATGGCGCGCTGGATCGGGATCGATGACGAAAGCCCCATACAATCCCTTATGGATATGGCGCTTGAGCGGGGTGGCGTGGCAATGGTAGAGATGGCAGCCGAAAGGAAAGGCATCGAACTCGTAAATCGTTTCATCACCTGGCGCGATCATCCCGGCGCCGACTCCAGGGACACCATCCATGCGTGCCGAATGGATGCCGTGGAAATGGATCGTATGCGGGTGGCTGCCGGCGTTGACGAATTTGATGCGCACACGGTCGCCCTCCACACAGCGCAGGCTTGGCCCCGGGACGCGACCATTGTAGGTCCAGGCAGGGAAATACACCCCCGGTGCGATCTCGATCTCTTTGTCGACGGCGCCGATGTGGAATTCACGCAGAGTCTGACCACTCGGCAGCTGGCTGACCACCCCGTAATCCCATTCGTAGAGGAGGCGCTGGGGATCGAAACCATTCTTCTCGTCGTCGACCTGGCCGATCGTCCCGCTTCCGGCGTGGTTCATCCCGGCGCCATACCCCGTGATTCCGGAAGGCTCTCCATGCGCCAGAGCGTTCGAACTGCGCTGGAGCAATTCACCGGCAGCCATCCCGCTCACTGCCAGCCCACCCCCCAGGGCAAACTTCAAGAACCCCCTGCGGGAAAGCGCCTGGAATGTCTTCTGATGCGCATTCATCTTAATTCTCCCAAAAATAATTTTTAATCTAAACTAAATTTATCAAAATATTATATCTAAATATCCAGGCATGTCAAGCCGATCCAAAGACAGGTTTAAGGAAACTTGGGAGGTGTGACAAATATCCACGCTATTCGTGACAGGTGGTACTAAAAACAAACGGGAGGCATATTTATACTATATCCAGGGAAAATACCCCTATTCTGATGATTCCTGTCAGAGTTTCTTATCGATAAGGTTTATTCAGGTTTAGCTGTGAACCGGTTTTCGTCTGCCATGGCTCTTATACTCATGAATAACGAAAGGAGGACAGCTGCCCGCTCGATACTTCCGCAATCCAGCTCTTTCAGCAGCAGACAAATACCTCACTGCAATCATCACTTCGACGGGAGGATGAGACCTTTTCAGATCTTCTTTGCGGTTCATCACACCCGGCGAGCATCACGTAAAGGAAGGTGAGCATGGAGAAAGTTACTTTTAGTATTCCTGCCATGTATGGCGATCACCATGTTCTGGAGGTCAGACGCATATTGCTGGCGATCCCGGGCGTTCAAGACGTCTTCGCCAGCAGCGCTTTTCAGGTGGTCGAAGTGACCTACGATCCGCAACAGGTGGATGACCGGCAGATCGCTGCCAGGCTCGAGGAAGCCGGCTACCTGGGTGAATGGGCGATCCTGGCAGAGAAAGGTGAAGCCGCGACTTCCAGGACTGGAAATGGTGCCTATTTCCGCCATACACAGGTTTATGAAAATACCCGCCAGGTGGTGAGCTTTGCCCATAATGTTCAGCAGATCGGGAGACCGCTCTGGCCCTGTCCGGGGATGGGTCCACTCAAAACGATGGAAGAGGAGGACTGAGCGATGGCTAAGAAGAGAAGCATTGAAGAAAAGACCATAGATTCGGCAGCACAGGAGATGCTGATCCGGGCTGAAGAACTGGGTCTCAGCACCGCCTTCGACCGGGCAGATGAGCTGGTGCCTTGCAACATCGGCGGTGCTGGCATGTGCTGTAAGCTGTGCGGCATGGGACCCTGCCGGCTGACCAAAGAGGGGGCGACCGGGATCTGTGGGGCGACGATCGACACCATCCAGGCACGCAACCTGATCCGGGCGATCGCCGCCGGCGCCGCTGCGCATTCGGATCATGGTCGAGATATGGCTTTCACGTTGAAAGCAGTTGCCAACGGCCAGACGGAGGGCTACCGCATCCGCGATGTCGCCAAACTGCGCATCGTGGCTTCGAAATATAACATCCCCATCGAAGGTCGCGCTCCGGAGGAGATCGCCAACGACCTGGCGGATTTATACATCTCTCAGTTCGGGCAACAGAAGGGCGAGGTGGTCTCCATCACGCGCGCCCCGGCGAAAAGGCAGGCGCTCTGGAGGCAGATGGGGGTCGTGCCACGCGGCATCGATCGAGAAGTGGTTGAAGCCCTGCATCGGACGCACATTGGCGACGATCAGGACCCGGAGCACATCCTGCATCACGCTGTCCGCACGGCCATCGCCGATGGTTGGGGCGGCAGCATGATCGCCACCGACATCTCGGACATCCTCTTCGGCACCCCGGCCCCCCTGCTGGGGCAGGCCAACCTGGGGGTGCTGAAAGACGATATGGTCAATGTGATCGTCCATGGCCACGAACCCACCCTCAGCGAGATGATCGTGGCCGCTTCGCAGGATCCAGAGATCATCGAATACGCTCGCGCAGCCGGCACCAGGGGCGTCAACCTCTCCGGGATCTGCTGCACTGCCAATGAGATCCTTATGCGGCAGGGCATCCCGGCTGCGGGCAACTTCCTCCATCAAGAGCTCGCCATCCTCACCGGCGCGGTGGAAGCCATGGTAGTCGATGTGCAGTGCATCATGCAGGCGCTGGTCGACCTGGCGAAGAACTTCCATACGAAAATCATCACCACTTCCCCGAAGGTGCGCATCAAAGGGGCGACACACATCGAATTCGATGAACACCACGCCCTGACCATCGCCAAGCAGATCCTGCGCACTGCGATTGATAATTACAAGAACCGCGGCGCAACGCATATCCCGCAGGCGAAAGAGGACCTGATCCCGGGCTTCTCGCACGAATATATCAATTACATGCTGGGTGGTTCCTACCGGGCATCCTTCCGACCGTTGAACGACGCCATCATGGCCGGGCGCATCCGTGGTGTGGCTGCCGTCGTCGGCTGCAACAACCCGCGCAGCCCACAGGACTACCTGCACACGAAAGTAATCCGCGAACTGCTCAAACAGGATGTGTTGATCGTCCAGACCGGCTGCGGGGCGATCGCCAGCGCAAAACTGGGGTTGCTTCTGGGTGAAGCTGGTTTGGATCAGGTTGGACCGGGTTTGCGCGAGGTCTGCGAGGCGATTGGCATTCCACCGGTGCTGCACATGGGCTCCTGCGTTGACAACTCCCGCATCCTCACCGTGCTGACACAGATGGTCGAGGAGGGCGGTTTGGGAGATGATATCGATCAGATCCCGGCGGTCGGGTTGGCGCCGGAATGGATGAGCGAGAAAGCCCTGGCGATCGGCACATATTGTGTGGCTTCTGGTGCTTACGTCATCTTCGGCGGATCCTCGCCGGTGAGCGGCATGCCTGACCGTGTTTCCGACAGCGACATCGTCTTGCGCTACATCAGCCAGGGCTGGGAAAAGCTCTATGGCGGCAAGCTGGAGTTCATCAACGATCCGGATGAGATGATCCGCCGCACACTGGATCACATCGATAAGAAACGCGCAGCTCTGGGACTGCCGGCTTATGACCCCAGCCGGTTTGGGAGGAGCGGCGATGCGCGCATGCTCGAATTGGAACGCTTACCGCTCGAGGCGCGTCTGGCTGCCATCTACGGCGGTTCAATCAACTAGGAGGAGGTCGGTTCATGTCACGTTACATCGCAACCCGCGCCATCCGCGGCGCCAACGCCCTGGTGACAGAGGCGGAACTCATGCTTCGCAAGGCGCTCAAAGAGAAAGGCCCAGACACCCCGGTCTCTTTTCCGAACACAGCGTATTACCTTCCCGTCATCCTGGGGATGACCGGCATCCAGGTGGAGACGCTTGGACAACTGGAACCGGTCATTCAGCACGCCAGGAGGCTGCTCCACCCGACGCCCGCTGACAGGAAGTGGACCCCTTATCTGGGTGAGACTCTCGACAGCGGCATGGCGACTTTGCTTGCTGCGGAGACCATCGAAGCCATCCGCTTCGTCTATGGTCAGCAGCCTGAACCCATGCCTGGTTTTCATCTGGCGGGTGGTACCGCTTTCACCAGCCCGGATGCCGGTCAGAACGGAGGCAGCGCGGATGGGCACCTCAACGGCCCAATCGACGACATCCAGCTGCGCTCCTGGGGCATCCAGCTGGTGGATGGGCGCATGCCCGGCTTTGCTGCCATCGTTGGCGCGGCAAAGTCCAACGAAGTGGCGGTCAAGATCGTGCGCGAGCTGCAGCGACGCAACATCCTGTGCTTCCTCTCCGGCAATGTCAATGGGCGCAGCATCATCCACCAGCTGATCGAAGAGGGCGTCGAGCTGGGTTATGACACCTATACCGTCCCCTTCGGCACCGACACGATCAGCGCCATCTACGCCCTGGGTTTCGCCGTGCGCTCGGCTCTGACATTCGGCGGCTTGAAAGGCGGCATGGCGAGAGACATCCTGCTCTATAACAAGAACCGCGTCTTCGCCTTCGTCCTGGCACTGGGCGAAGTGGACGACCTCAAATACGCCGCGGCTGCCGGGGCGATTAACTTCGGTTTCCCGGTCATCGCCGACACCATCATCCCGGAGATCCTGCCAACCGGCGTGACCACCTACGAACATGTCGTCAGCATGCCCTTCAACGAGATCGAGGGCAAAGACGATCTGGAACGCGCCGAACGTCTGGTACAGAAATGCATCGAGGTGCGCGGGGTCAAGGTGAAGGTGGCGGATGTGCCCGTCCCGGTGCCCTACGGCTCAGCCTTCGAGGGGGAGGTGGTGCGCAAAGCGGATATGCGCGTCGAATTCGGCGGGAAATACTCCCGCTGCTTCGAATACCTCTATATGGCTCCACTGGACGATGTTGTGGATGGCAAAGTCGAGGTCGTCGGACCCGGCTTCGAAGACGTGCCCCCGCAGGGTAACATGGACATGGGCATCGTGGTCAAGGTCGCCGGCCGACAGATGCAGGAAGACTTCGAGCCGGTGCTGGAACGCCAGATTCATTATTTCATCAACGGCGCCTCGGGCATCCAGCACATCGGCCAGCGCGACATCGCCTGGATCCGCATCTCCAATGCAGCGGCGGACAAGGGGTTCAACCTGGAGCACTTCGGCAAGATCCTGCATGCCCGCTATCACGCTGATTTCGGCGCCATCGTGGACAAGGTGGAGGTGACGATCTACACCGAGCCGCAGGCAATACAGGAGTGGCTGGCGAAAGCCCGCCAGGCGTATGATCACCGCAACCGCCGCCTGGCCGACCTGACCGATGACAAAGTCGATGAGTTCTACTCCTGCACGCTCTGCCAGTCCTTCGCCCCCAACCACGTTTGCGTGGTCAGTCCGGAACGCCTGGGGCTGTGCGGGGCTTACAACTGGCTGGACTGCAAGGCTTCTTACAATATCAACCCCACCGGACCCAACCAGCCGATCAAACTGGGTAAATTGATCGACCCGGTCAAAGGGTATTGGGAGGGCACAAACGCCTACGCCAAGATCGGTTCACACGGTGTGGTCTCGGAAGTCGCCATTTACTCGATCATGGAAAACCCCATGACCGCCTGTGGATGCTTCGAATGCATCGTCATGCTCATCCCAGAGGCGAACGGCGTCATGGTGGTTAGCCGTGAAGACACTAGCATGACACCAGCCGGGATGACCTTCAGCACACTGGCCGGCATCGCGGGCGGAGGCTTGCAGACCCCCGGCGTGATGGGTGTGGGCAAATACTATTTGATCAGCCGGAAATTCATCTCCGCCGAAGGCGGCTTCAAGCGCGTGGTCTGGATGAGCAGCATCCTGAAAGAGACCATGGCGGAGGAGCTCAAGGCAGTGGCGGAGCGAGAAGGCGACCCAGACCTGATCGAGAGGATCGCCGATGAGCGCCATGTCACCACCGTGGAAGAACTGCTTGCCTGGCTGGAGGAACATAATCATCCGGCGCTGACCATGGATCCAATCTTTTAGGGGATGCAGGGAGGAGGACAGGGTGATACACGCTGCTGATCGTCCTCCCCCCACCCCTTTCATCTCACACCCCTATGGCCTCAGGTGATCTCCCCGTACTTGTGCGCGATTTGATGACCGTGGGTGTGCTCACCTGCCCGCCAGATACCCCCATCACCGACCTGGCGCAGCGACTGCTCGCTCATGATCTGGACGATGTGATCGTGCTCGACCAGGGGAAAGCACTGGGCACGGTCGGACAGGAGCAGCTGGTGGCTGCGCTGCACAGGGACGACGCCAGAACGCTGAAGGCGATCGACATCATGCAGGAAGGCGTCCCGCAGATTCCACCCGATATCCCCATCCTGGCGGCAGCCCAGATCATGCGCGATTTAAAGGTACGGACGCTGTTCCTGATGCACCACGCGGGCGGGATTGAGTATCCAGCTGCCGCCATCGGCTACAAACACCTCCTCAGGTACCTGGCTGCGGACAGCCCCGATCAGCTGCGCGATCTGGGCATCCGCGCAGCCCGGGAATCGCCGCTGGAGGCTTTCCAGCGCAGACGCGATCTGGCGCGCCTGCGGATCAAGGAATCCAAACCATGAAGCATGGAGAAAGCTTATGCCAATCGAAATCCCTCTAGAGAAATGGCCTGGTGCAGTCCGCACAGTAACCATCGGAGCGACCGCCGCGGAAGGCGGCACACGGTCACGCACGGTCACCGTAGGCGGAGAGAAGACCCTGCCATTCCTGCATTTCGAAGGTGAGATGCCCTACTCACCGGTGATCGCCATTGAGATCCGCGATCGGAAACCCGAGGACTGGTCCCCGCTGCTGCTCGAGGTATGGGGCGAGGTGGTCAATGATCCAGCTCGCTGGGCGAAAGCAGCCGAGGAAGCCGGAGCTGACCTGATCCAGCTCAGCCTGAGCGCCACCGACCCATCCGGCAACCCAAACACGCCAGAGGCGGCGCTGGCAGCGGTCAAAGCCGTCCTCCAGGCTACCGGCCTGCCTTTGCTGGTCTTCGGACCTGGTCAGGCGGAGCTGGATAACGCCATGCTGGTGCCCATTGCGGAAGCCACGAAGGGCGAGCGTCTGGTGCTGGGCATTTGCGAAGATAAAAACTACCGGACCATCGTCGCCACGGCGATGGCAAATGGTCATCTGGTTAGTGCCAGGACGCCCATGGATGTCAACCTGGCCAAACAACTCAACATCCTGATCAGTGATATGGGCTTTCCACTGGATCGTATCCTGATGGATCCCACCACCGGCGCCCTGGGATATGGGATCGAGTACGGCTATTCAGCCATGGAGCGCCTGCGCCTGGCCGCCCTGCAGGGCGACAGCATGACCCAGATGCCAATGATTGTCACCCCCGGGTTCGAAGCCTGGAAGACCAAAGAAGCCAAGGTCGGCGAAGGGGTGCCGGCTGCCTGGGGCGATTGGGAGGAGCGCGCCATCAACTGGGAAACATTGACTGCGCTCACCCTGCTCGAATCAGGCGCAGATATCGTCGTGCTGCGTCATCCGGAAAGCGTGCGGCGCATCCGTATCGCCATCGACGATCTGATGGCAGTGGCTCAACCGGCATAGCCACACTGTCGGCTATCTAAGGAGATTACACCATGGCCCTTTCTGGCATTCAAATCTACAAACTATTACCCCAAACCAACTGCAAGGAATGCGGTTTTCCCACCTGTCTGGCGTTTGCCATGAAGCTGGCCGCCAAACAGGTGGAGCTTTCCAGCTGCCCGTATGTCAGCGAAGAATCCAAAGCGCAGCTGGCCGAATCAGCTGCCCCTCCGATCCGCCTGGTATCGCTCAAGTCGAATGGTTATGAACTCAAAGCCGGCAATGAAGTGGTGCTGTTCCGCCACGAGAAGACTTTCTACAACAAGCCAGGGTTGTTCCTGCGCATCCTGGATACCTTGAGCGAAAAGGAGATTAACGCGCTCGTCTCAGCAGCTGAAGCTTACACGGTGAATTACGTTGGCATCGATCTGACGCTCGATGGGTTCGCCGTCGCTTCCGCAGCGGGAGAGGCGGAAAAATTCGCACAGGCGGTGAAAGGGGTGCGCCAGATCAGCCATCGCCCGCTGATCCTGATGAGCCGCGACCCGCAGATCGCCCGAGCGGGTCTGGAGGCACTCAGCGACGGAGAGACTCCGATGCTTTATGCTGCGGAAGCGAACAACTGGGAAAGCATGGCGGAGCTGGCGAAGGAGAAGAAATCCGCACTGGCGGTCGCTGCCCCCACGCTCGAGGACCTGGCCGATCTCACAGAGAAGATCAAAGGCAAGGGCGTGGAAGACATGGTGCTCGACCCGGGCGGGCGGCATCTCATCCCCCACCTGACACTCAGCACCCAGATCCGGAGGCTGGCATTGAAGAAAAATTTCCGCCCCCTGGGATACCCGCTGATCGCCTTCCCGGGCGATATCGGCGATCCGAGGCTGGAGCCGATGCTGGCTGCCCAGGCGATCGCCAAATACTCCGGGTTCATCGTGCTCGACAGGTTCTCGCCCGCCAGCATCTATCCCCTGCTCGTCTTGCGCCAGAATATCTACACCGACCCGCAAAAACCGATCCAGGTTCAGCCCGGACTCTACGAGATCAACGCGCCCAAACCCGAAGACCCGCTCCTGGTCACGACGAACTTCTCGATCACCTACTTCAGCGTGGCGAATGAAGTGGAGGGCGCCGGCATCCCGGCCTGGCTACTTGTCGCCGACGCGGAAGGGATGAGCGTGCTCACCGCCTGGGCAGCTGGTAAGTTCGATGCCGAACGCATCGCCAAAGCAGTCAAAGACTTCTCGGTGAGTGAAAAGGTCAGCCGCAAACGGCTGGTCATCCCGGGGCATGTGGCGGTGCTTTCCGGTGATCTGGAGGAAGAATTGCCCGGATGGGAGATCCGCGTTGGGCCACGCGAGGCGGTCGATCTGCCTGCTTATATCAGGCAGGCTTTGAACTAGGATGTAGAGACGGAATGACCGGTAATCACTGTGCTGTCTTCCCATCGCTATATATAAGGAGAGCGGCGATCCAGATCACTGACGCGGTGCGCTGAGAAGGTTATGGCGATCCACTCGGTCATCTTCAATACCACGAAAGAAGCCGTAAAGGTGCCGACAGGCACGTTGCTGGTGGAAGCCGCGCGCCTGGCGGGTGTGGAGCTCAATCAACCCTGTGGAGGGCAGGGGCGTTGCGGTCGCTGCGCCCTGCAGATCACTTCGGGGCAGTTCCGCCGGCGCAGCACCATCCGCCTCTCCGAGGAAGATCTGGCGCAGGGGTTTGCCCTTGCCTGTCAGACGGTCATCGAAGGCGATCTCACAGTCGCTGTGCCGCCGCAGGAGAAGATCGAAAGGCTGCTCACCAGCGACCGAACCGTCGCTGAAGTGACGGTCCCATCAGGTTACGATCCCAATCTGGATCAGAGCGTTCAAGCCATCCCGCTCAGCCTGGACCCGCCGGATATGAGCGATCAGACCGACGACTGGAGCCGGCTGCAGACCGCCCTGCGCCGGCAGGCGGGTGTCGAAGATGTTCAGGCTTCCCTGCATCTTCTCCAGCGTCTGGGTGGGGTTCTGCGTCAGGGAGGATGGGAGATAACCGCGGTCCTCGATCTGCAATCCTGGGACCGCCCGCACGGTCCGCCGCGCCTGATCGAAGTACGGCCTGAGAAACAGCTCTCACCTCCGCTTTGGGGAGCTGCCATCGATATCGGCACCACCACGGTCACCCTGTGGCTGGTTGACCTGATCACCGGAAAGGTGGCAGCGCAGGTGGCCGAATACAACCGGCAAATCGCCCGGGGAGAGGATGTCATCTCTCGCATCATCTACGCCGGAAAAGAGGGCGGGCTTCCGGAATTGCGTGCCTTAGCCCTGGAGACGATCAATGAGCTGCTCGAACGAGCCTGCAAGCGCGTTAAAGCCGATCCGCCCTTGAAACCGACGGATATCGTCAAAGCCACTGTGGTGGGCAACAGCACCATGATGCACCTGCTACTGGGCATCCCTCCAGAGACGATCCGCATGATGCCCTTCATCACCACAGTGAACCATGTCCCAACCCTGCCAGCCCGGGAAGTGGGGATCGGGATCGCCCCCGATGGGACGGTCGACTGTCTACCGGGTGTTGCCAGCTATGTCGGCGCCGATATCACCGCCGGGGTGCTCTCATCTGGCCTGGACGAGGCCGCGAAGATCACGCTCTTCCTGGATGTGGGCACAAACGGCGAGATCGTACTTGGCTCGCGCGAATGGCTGGTGACCTGCGCCTGTTCAGCCGGACCAGCCTTCGAAGGGGCCGGGATGGCGCATGGGATGCGGGCAACCCGTGGAGCGATCGAAGCCATCTGGATCAACAGCGAGACCCTCGAGCCCACCTATCGGGTGATCGGAGGGGTCAAACCGCTGGGAGTTTGTGGGAGCGGTTTGATCTCCCTGCTGGCCGAGCTGTTCCTGACCGGCGTGATCGATAAGGCGGGCAATTTCAACCCCCTCCGCAGTACGCCGCGCATCCGCCAGGGAGAACATGGCTGGGAATATGTCATCGCCTGGGCCAGCCAGGCAGGGAACAACCAGGATATCGTGATCACCCATGTCGACATCAACAATCTGCTGCGCGCCAAAGCCGCCATTTATGCCGGCTTCACCGTGCTGGCGGATAGCGTCGGCATCCCCCTGGATTGGGTCGATCAAGTTCTGATCGGCGGATCTTTCGGAAAATACATCAACGTGGAAAAAGCGATCGAGATCGGGTTGCTGCCCGATCTCCCCTGGGAAAAATTTCAGTTTTTGGGCAATACCGCGGTGCGCGGTGCTTACCTGGCTTTGCTGGATCTGCGCTCCCGCCGGAGAATCAAGGAAATTGCCGAGCGGATGACATACATTGAGTTATCCGCGGATAACACTTTCTATGAGGCTTTCATGTCGGCGATGTTTCTGCCCCACACAGACCTGAAGAGGTTTCCGACAGTGGAAGCCGCAATGAGCCAACAAAGTCTATGAAAGGACAGATAAAGGAGGGCACCCATGTATATTATCGGCGAGAATATTCACATCATCTCGGATAAAGTCAAAACCGCCCTGGCTGAGAAGGATGCCAGATTCTTTCAGGAACTCGCTGTGCGCCAGGCGGATGCGGGGGCTTCGGCGCTCGATCTGAATCTCGGTCCGCGCAAGAAGGACTGGGAAGAGGTCTTCCCCTGGATCGTCGAGACCATCGAGGCAGTGGTCGATCTGCCTCTGTGCTTCGACAGCACCAACCTGGCCGGGATCGAAGCCGGCTTGAAAAAAGTCACCAAAGCCCAGCCGATCATCAACTCCACTTCGGCTGAACCGGAACGCCTGGAGAAGGTGCCTCTGCTGGCGAAGAAATACGATACACGCCTGATCGCGCTGACCATGGGCAGCAGCGGCATCCCCGTCGCCGCAGACGAACGGGTCAATATCGCTCTGGAAAAACTGATCCCGCGCATGCTGGAGATCGATTTCCCTATCGAGAACCTGATCATTGACCCGCTGGTGTTAACGGTCTCCGGGTGTCAGGAATACTGCCCGCAACTGATCGAAGCGGTGCGCACGTTGCAATATGCCTGGGATCCTCCCCCGAACATCTCCGTCGGTCTTTCCAATGTCTCGAACTCTGTGCCGCGGGAGAACCGGCCCCTGATTAACCGCGTTTACTGCGCCATGCTGATGGGCGTGGGGCTGAAGATGATGATCGCCGACCCGCTGGATAAGGAACTGAAAGAGACGATTCGCATCATCGAGGAGCGGGACGACTCTACACCGGTCGGACGGCTCTACCTGAAGATCGCCGATCGCATCGCCAACATGGAAGAACCCACCATAGATGACATCGACCTGAGCGATCCCGAACAGGTCGCCATCTGGAAAACCATTCAGATTTTGCTCAACAAGGTGATCTACGCCGATTCTTACCTGCAAAATTAGGGAGAAAAATCATGTTGAAAGAAAAAGGTCCTCTTAACGTCGAGGAGTTGCTGACAAAGGCAAAGAAGCCCTCGGAAGACGCGTTGATCCTGCACCCCTTTTACCATGGCAAGATCGAGACAACCTTGAAATGCTGTGTGCGCAGTTTTGACGATTTTGCTATCTGGTATACCCCCGGGGTGGCGGCGCCATGCCGTGAGATCCAAGCCGACCCCGACAAAGTATATGAATACACGAACAAGTGGAATACGGTGGCAGTTGTAAGCGACGGCACGCGCGTGCTCGGTCTGGGCGATATCGGTCCGAAAGCCGGTTTGCCGGTCATGGAAGGAAAAGCCCTACTCTATAAATACCTGGGTGGCGTGGACGGTGTGCCGATCATGCTCGACACGAAAGACCCTGACCAGATCATCAACACCGTGTTACTGCTCCAGCCTGGTTGGGGAGGCGTTAATCTGGAGGACATCGCCCAGCCGAAATGTTTCCGCATCCTGGATACGTTGCGCGAAAAAGCCGAGATCCCGGTCTGGCATGATGACCAGCAGGGCACCGCCACGGTCACGCTGGCAGCCCTGATCAACGCCCTCAAAATTGTGGGCAAGAAGCTGAGCGAGGTCAAGATCGCCTTCATCGGTAGCGGGGCTTCCAATGTCGCCTGCTCACGCCTGATCTTCGGCTGGGGCGCAGACCCGGCGAAGTGTTTCATGGTTGACAGCAAGGGCATCCTAGGAAAACACCGCCGCGATCTGGAAATGCGCAAAGCCGAGTTCGTCGATAAGTGGCATCTGTGTCAGATCACGAACGCTGAAGGGCGGCAAGGAGACATCCCTGAGGCGATGCGTGGGGTGGACGTGGTCATCGCGCTCTCGCGCTCTGGCCCGGGGGTGATCCTGCCCGAGTGGATCGAAAAAATGGCGAAGGACCCCATTGTGTTCGCCTGCGCCAATCCGGTGCCGGAGATCTGGCCCTGGGAAGCGAAAGCGGCAGGGGCACGGATCATCGCCACCGGTCGCTCGGACTTCCCCAACCAGGTCAACAACTCGCTGGGATTCCCCGGGATCTTCCGCGGCGCCCTGGATGTGCGCGCCCGGACCATCACCGATGAGATGTGCTTCGCAGCTGCCCAGGCGTTAGCCGATCACGTTGGAGATCGGCTGGATGAAGAATATATCCTGCCGACCATGGACGATTGGGAGGTCTTCCCGCGTGAAGCGGCTGCAGTTGCTATGAAAGCTCAGGAACAGGGTGTCGCCCGCCTGGAGCTGAGCTACGATGAGCTCTATGCCAAAGCTCACGCCATCATCAAGCGTTCGCGCGATCTGACGCACATGATGATGCAGGAAGGCTTTATCGCACCCGCACCGGAAACCTGATCCATCTTTCTGGCATCGGGATGCATTGACCGAGAAGAATATGGGAGATATGAGGTGAGATATGTATGACCTGATCGTTGTGGGTGGTGGACCGGCCGGTCTGACCGCCACAATCTATGCGATTCGCAAGCGGATCAACGTCTTGATGGTCTCCAAAGACCTGGGAGGGAAGACCAATTACCGTCTGGCGCTACCCTGGGTGGAGGAGTATCAGGTGATCCGCGGGCTGGAAGTTGTCAACAAATTCCGCAGCGAGCTCGAATACCTGAAATTCGCCCGCCACATGGAGCCGGTGGAGCGCGTCGATCGCATCGCAGGGGGGTTTGCCGTACACACCCGGGGAGGCGGCGAACTCCAGGCGAAGGCGGTCATTATCGCGACAGGCACCAAACAGCAGCGCCTGGGAGTCCCTGGGGAAAGAGAATTTATCATGCGCGGCCTGTGCTATTCTGCCACCAGCTATGCACCTCTATTCATCGATCGCAAGACCGTGGTCGTCGGTGAAGGCGATCTGGCGCTGCGCTCAGCTGCCGAACTGGCGACGGTCGCCAAACACGTCCATCTCGTCGGCATCTCTCCTGAGGCTCTGGAGACCGTGCTCGGCAAGAAACTGGTCGCAGCTGAGAATGTGACCATCTTGCAGGGCTACGCCGTCACCGCGGTGAAAGGCAATGGCTATGCCAGCCAGGTGGTGGTGAGAAGCCCGGAAGGCAGAGAAGAGGTCCTGGAAGCCGAGGGCACTTTCATCGAAATGAACCTGATCCCCAACTCGCAGATGGTCGCTCACCTGGTCGAGCTCGATCCGCTGGGGCGGATCAAAGTCGACGGGTATGCCCGCACGAGTGTGCCGGGCATCTTCGCGGCGGGCGATGTCACCGATAGCTTCGCCGAACAGGTGCTGGTTGCCGTCGGCGAAGGCGCCAAAGCGGCTCTGAGCGCCTACGAGTATCTGCTGCCCATGTTGTAGGGTGAGGATTTTCTGCAACGATTCTATTGACGAATGACACATCTCGAACAGAGCAGCGATCTCTATAATATTGATATCACGAGGCTTAAATATCCGATTCGTCGGGTAAGCGACGGCGAGTCGGTTGGGTCAGGATGCCAACCGGCGAGGGAAGCATGGTGATACCATCCAATCGGGATTTGCGCGGTGAGCCAGCTGCGGTGCTGATCGTGGGCGGCGGGATCGGGGGGATGCGCGCGGCGCTCGACCTCGCCGATGCAGGTTTGAAAGTCTACCTGATCGAGCAGACACCCTGCCTGGGCGGGAGAGTGGCGCAGCTCGGCTTTATGTTCCCCCAACATGATTGCGTCCTGTGCCGGGGTACGGCCGATCACGGCTATGGCTGCACACGCCCTTCGATCTCACCAGCCTATATCCAGCACAATCAGCACCCCAACCTCGGGATCTACACCCTGACACATATCCTGGATGTCGCCGGAGAGGCTGGCGATTTCACTGTCTCCTTGCGTCAGGACCCGCGTTATGTCGACCCTCTGCGCTGCATCAATTGTGGGGAGTGCAATAAAGTCTGCCCTATCGAGCTGCCCAACAGCTACCAGCTGGGCATGACCATGCGCAAAGCTGTATACAAATTTGCCGCGCGGGCGATCCCGGATGCGTATTGTGTGGATAAGGGACCATACTGCGAGACCTGCGGGGAATGCGCGCGCGTCTGCCCCAGCCAGGCGATTGACCTGAGCGAGCAGCCACGCCTGTTCACCCTGGAAGTGGGTGCCATCATCCTTGCCCTCGGATTCCAGGTCTTCGATCCAGGTCGCCTCGAGGAGCTGGGATACGGTCGTTTTTCGAATGTGATCCAGGCGATGCAGTATGAACGCCTGGCAAGCCGATCGGGTCCCACCGAAGGGATCATCATCCGACCCTCGGACAACCGCCGGCCGCGATCGATCGCCTGGTTGCAATGCGTGGGCTCGCGCGATCAACAGAACACCTTCTGCTCGTCGATCTGTTGTATGTACGCCACCAAGGAAGCCATTCTGGCGAAACAGCGCCTGGGCGGTGAGATCGATTGCAGCATCTTTATCATGGATGAGCGGGCTTTCAACAAAGAGTACCACGCCTATTTCGAAAAGGCGCGGCATCAGCATGGGATCGCCTACCATCGCTGCCGGGTTTCCGCCATTCACGAGGACCCGCTCACCCATGATCTGATCGTGCACTATGCCGCTCCCAACGGCGAGCGGCGCGCCCAGCGCTTCGAGCTGGTCGTCCTGGCGACCGGTCTGCAGCCGCCCCAATCCGCCAGCCATCTTGCCAGTTCTCTGGGGATCGAGCTCAACCGCTATGGTTTCTGCCAGACGGATAAATTCACGCCTTTGCAGACCACCCGCCCGGGGGTGTTCGTGTGCGGTGCCTTCTCCTCGCCGAAGGAGATCGTCGAGACCATCATCGATGCCAGCGGAGCAGCCGCCGAAGCCATGCGCCTGCTCAACGACCGCCTGCATACCTTCCCCTACACGAGGGCGCACCCCTTCCTGGCGGTGGACGAATTGCCGGCAGAGAAGGATATTGCGGGTGTGATGCCCCGGATTGGTGTGTTCGCCTGCACCTGTGGGAAGACGCTTTCCAAGACCCTCGACTTCCCTGCCCTGGCCAGATTCTCGGCGCAACTGCCGGACGTGGCAGCTGTCGAAGTGACCGAGTTCGCCTGTTTCCCCGAATTTCAACAGCATCTCATCGAAAAGATCCAGACTGAAGATCTGAACCGGGTTGTGATCGCTGCCTGCAGCAACCGCACGCATGAACCGCTCTTCCAGCGCACGGTGCGCCAGGCTGGACTGAATCCATACCTTCTGGAGATGGTAAACCTGCGCGAGCAGTGCGGCTTCGTCCACCAAGGTCAGCCAGACCTGGCGAACAGGAAAGCCCGCGAGCTGGTGCGGATCGCCGCCGGACGGGCTGCCCTGGCGAAGCCAGTCCATAAAGAGAGACACCATTGTCAACCCTCCGCGCTGGTGATCGGCGGCGGGGTGAGCGGGATGAGCGCCGCCCTGGCGATCGCCGACAGCGGCTATGATGTCGACCTGGTCGAGCGCGCCGAAAATCTGGGCGGAAACCTGCGCAATCTGTATTACGTGGCTGAAGGCTACAACCCCCAGCGTTTGTTGCGCGACCTCGTCAACCGGGTGCGCGCCCATCAGCGCATCGCCATCCACACCCGCACGGAAATCATCGCCCATCGCGGTCACGTCGGAAATTTCACCACCACCCTGCAGACCCGGCGGAACGGCGCTTACGAACGCTTCGAGGTCAAGAACGGCGTCATCATCGTCGCCACAGGCGCCCAGGAAGCCAAAGATCACCCACTGCTCGAATTCCCGCTCGTGATCACCCAGCAGGAGCTCGAAGAGAAGATCATCCATCATCCGGAGGAGATCGCCGCCCTGAAACACGTGGTCATGATCCAGTGTGTCCGCCCGGAGGACACGCCGGATTACTGCTCACGGGTCTGTTGCACGAATACGATGAAGAACGCCATCCGGCTGAAATTGTTCAATCCGAAATGCCAGGTGAGCGTGCTGTACAAGAACATCGTCACCTATGGCTTCCGCGAGGATTTCTACACCGAAGCCCGCCGGTTGGGGGTTGTCTTCATCCGTTATACCGATGAAAGACCGCCGGAGGTTATCCTCAAAGACAACCGCCTTTTCGTGCGCGTGCTCGACCTCTCGCTCAACAAATGGCTGGACCTGCCGGCAGACCTGGTGCCGATGAGCATGTCGATCACCCCCGCCGAAGGGACCGGCCAGCTGGCGCACATGCTGCACCTTCCGATCTCGAGCGAGGGCTTTTTCGAAGAAGCGCAATTGAAGTTGCGCCCAATGGATTTCATGCGAGATGGGATCTTCCTTGCGGGGATGGCACACTACCCTAAGTTCATCGAGGAAAGCATCAGCCATGCCCTGGCGGCTGCGGCAAGAGCGCTGACCCTGCTCTCCCAGGAAACACTCTACCTGGGCGGCGTGGTCGCCCAGGTGGATCCGGCAAAGTGCGTCGGGTGTCTGACCTGCACACGCACATGTCCCTTTGGTATCCCGCAGGTGATCCAGGAAGAGGGGCGCGTCGGAGTGGGCGGATTGGGCGGAGCCGCATTCATCGATCCTGCTCTCTGCCAGGGTTGCGGCACATGCACCGGGGAGTGCCCGGCGAACGCCATCCAGCTGGTTCATTACAGCGATGAACAGATGATGATCAGATCGATAGCCGGGCTGGGAACCTGGCAGGTCCCACAGGCAGATGAATTCTCTCCCCGCCTCAGGCATGTTGTGGCTGGCAATTGAAATACGCCACTTGGTCAGGATGAGATGACAGAATGACAGCGCACCCCACTTTTCAGCCAGAGATAACCGCCTTCTACTGCATCTACTGCGGGTACATGGCAGCGGATACCGCCGGTGCTTTGGGCGTGACTTATCCGCCCAACGTCAAGTTCGTGCGCATGCCGTGCAGTGGAAAGACCGATATTCGTTACCTCCTGGAAGCTTTCGAACAGGGCGCCGATGGCGTCTATGTGGTCGCCTGTCCGATCGGGAACTGCCACCATGTGCGCGGTAACGAACGCGGCCTGGCGCGCCTCCAGCGCGCAAAAAAGATCCTGGATGAAATCGGTCTGGGAGGCGATCGCCTGGATATGTTCTTTATGTCCGGCAGCCAGGCTTATTCCTTCGCCCGGGCGGTCGAGACCATGACCGAACGCATCCGCGAACTCGGTCCAAACCCCTTGAAGACCTCCAACGGAAAGCCCAAAGCACCTGCGGAGGAGATCGAGAACGACGAAGAAGTCAGCTTCCGCGGCCGTAGAAAACTGCCGCGTTGATCTCAGGTGAGGGATATGATAACGCCAGGAGAAACAGCCACGCAAAAGAACCTCCCCGCCGGGGCCGTGATGGTCGTAGGGGGCGGGATCGCCGGGATGCAGGCCTCGCTCGATCTGGCTGAGCAGGGGTTTAAGGTTTATCTGGTCGAATCGAATTCCGCCATTGGCGGCAAGATGGCACAGCTCGACAAGACCTTCCCCACCAACGATTGTGCCATGTGCACCATCTCGCCCAAGCTGGTCGAAACCGGGCGGCATCCCAATATCGAGATCCTCACGCAGAGCGAAGTCCTGGAGATCCAGGGAAAAGCCGGGGATTTCAGCGTTACGATCCGACGCCATCCGCGCTATATCGATCCTGGCAAATGCATCGCCTGCGGCGAATGTGCCAAGGTCTGCCCGGTCGTTCTGCCAGATGCTTTCAACGAAGGTCTCTCGCCGCGCCGGGCAGCCTATAAGCTCTATCCGCAGGCTGTCCCCAACGCCTATGCCATCGAAAAACGCGGCATCTCTCCCTGCCGGGACGCCTGTCCTGCCGGACAGCGCGCCCAGGGCTACATCGCCCTGATCCGCGAGGGGCGTTGGGAAGATGCCATGCGGGTGATCAAGCTGGATAACCCCTTTCCGGGGATCTGCGGCCGCATCTGTAACCATCGCTGCGAGACGGCATGCAATCGTGGGTTAGTGGACGAACCGATCAATATCCGCGCTCTGAAAAGGTTTGTGACCGACAAAGTCTATGCCGCGCCTCGTCAGCCCGTCGAACCGGTTGAGATCACCCATCCCGAGAAGCGGGTGGCGGTGATCGGCGCCGGCCCCTGCGGCTTGACCGCAGCGCAGGATATCATCCGGGCTGGCTTCCCGGTCACAGTGTTCGAGGCGATGCCGGTGGCGGGAGGGATGCTGCGCCTGGGGGTGCCGGAATACCGCCTGCCGACCGAGATCATCGAACGCGAAGTTCAGGACATCGTCGATCTGGGCGTGGACCTGCGCCTGAACAGCCAGGTGAACAATCTGGACGATCTATTCGCACAGGGCTTTTCGGCCGTTTTGATAGCGGTGGGGGCGCATGAAGGCATTCGTCTGCCCATCCCCGGCGCCGATCTGGACGGGGTTTTGATCAACACCCACTTCCTGCGCGATGTCCGCCTGGGGAAATATCGGCATAGAGAAGGCGACGGCAGATCGCCTGCAGAAGCGCCCCTGGAAGGAGAGTCGGCAGCCTCGCCACCTCCCCTGGGAAAGCACGTGCTCGTCCTGGGAGGCGGGAATGTGGCCATCGATTGCGCCCGCAGTGCAGTGCGCCTTGGCTGTCAGGTGTCGTTAGCCTGCCTGGAGAGCCGCGAGCAAATGCCCGCCCACCCTTGGGAGATCGAGGCTGCTGAAGCAGAGGGCGTGACCATCTACCCCGGGCGTTCGTTCGAGCGCATCCTACCGGATGAGAACGGACATGTCAGCGGAGTCGAGTGCATGCTGGTCGAATCTTTCAGCTTCGACGATGTCGGCCGTTTGAGCGTCGAAAAAATCCCGGGATCCCAACATGTGCTGTCCTGCGACACGGTCATCTTCTCGGTGGGGCAGCGGGCAGGCCTGGCATTCATCCCGGCGGATGCAGGCGTCGGGCTGACCGAGAAGAAGACCATTGCTGTCAATCCGAACACCTTTGCCGCCACCCGGCCAGGTGTGTTTGCCGCTGGCGATAGCGTCTCTGGCACGGCCTTCGTCATTGAGGCGGTGGCGAGCGGACACAAAGCTGCTGAGGCGATCATCCGTTATCTGCGCGGCGAACAGCTGGAGAAACCTCCCAAACCGCCGCTGCCGGTGGTGCGCCTCAGCCGTCAGGAGATCGAGGAACGCATCGCGCGCGGGGAGATCCGCCGGCAGAAACGCGTGCCCCTGCCCGAACTGCCGGTCGATCAACGCCTGGATAATTTCGCCGAGGTGGAAGGCGGCTACGATGACGAAAGCGCCCAGGCTGAAGCCGCCCGCTGTCTCGCCTGCGGGATCTGCTCGGAGTGCATGAGTTGTACCTTCGTCTGCGGCGTCAACGCCATCGACCATGATATGCCCCCCCGGCAGGAATCACTGAAAGTTGGGGCGGTCATCCTGGCGCCAGGCTACCAGATTTACCGCGCCGAGCTCTCAGAAGAATACGGATTGGGGCGTTATCCCAACGTGTTGACCTCCCTGCAATACGAACGCCTGCTCTCGGCCAGCGGACCGACAGGCGGGCATATCCGCCGACCATCGGATGGCGCCAAGCCCAAACGGATCGCGTTCCTGCAATGTGTGGGCAGCCGCGATCAAAGCCATGATTATTGTTCATCGGTCTGCTGCATGTATGCGGCGAAAGAAGCCATCATGACCATCGAACATGCCCGGGCCGAATCCCGCACCGGGGATGCGGATATCGCCTGCCAGGTTTTCTTCATGGACACGCGTGCTTTCAGCAAAGGATATGAGGAATATTACCGCCGGGCGGAGAGAAAGTACGGAGTCCGGTACACACGCTGTCGCATCAGCGATGTCAAAGAAGATCCGGTCACTCACAACCTCAAGGTTCGTTATTTCAGCTCTGATGATTCTCAAACCGGGGTTGTGGAGGCCGAATTCGATCTCGTCGTATTGTCGGTTGGGATGGAGATCTCCCCGTCGGTGCGTGAACTCGCCCGCCGGTTGAACGTCGAAGTAGATGAATATGGCTTCTGCCATACCACCCTGTTTGATCCGCTGCAAACCAGCCACCCGGGCATCTTCGTGGCAGGCCCCTTCCGCGAGCCAAAAGATATCCCGGAGACGGTTGTGGAAGCCAGCGGAGCGGCGGCATCGGCAGCCCGCCTGTTATCGTCTGCCAGGTTCAGCCTGACGGCCAGCCGGGAATATCCACCCGAACGGGACGTCCACGGCGAGACCCCGCGCATCGGTGTGTTCGTCTGCCACTGCGGTAGCAATATCGGAGGATATCTGGATGTCCCCTCCGTGGCAGAGTACGCCCGCACCCTGCCCTTCGTCGTCCACGCAGAGGATAACCTGTACACCTGCTCGCAGGACACCATCGCTCACATCATTCAGCAGGTGAAAGAGCTGGGGCTCAACCGGGTGGTGGTGGCTTCCTGCACTCCCCTGACGCACGAGCCACTCTTCCAGGATGCCATCCGTCAGGCGGGTATCAACCCCCACCTGTTCGAGATGGCAAACATCCGTAACCAGTGCTCCTGGGTGCATGGCAATGACTGGGAAGCTGCGACCTCCAAAGCCAAGACGCTGGTGCGCATGGCTGTCTCCCGCGCCGCCAAGCTGGAAGCGCTGCGCACCTCGGCGGTGCCGGTCAATCGGGCGGCGCTGATCATCGGAGGGGGAATCGCTGGGATGAGCGCCGCGCTCACCCTGGCAGATCAAGGGTTCCCGGTGCACCTGGTCGAGAAGCACTCGCAGCTGGGGGGCAACCTGCGCCGTTTGCGTTTTCTGCCTCAGGTTCAGAATGCCCCCTCAACACCCCGGGAATTCCTGGAGAGGATCGCCCGCCAGGTCACTGAGCACCCGCTGATCACAGTCCATCTGAACACCACTCTGGTGGCCACGAGTGGATTCAAGGGCAACTTCACCTCCACGCTGCAATCCGGAGCGGGCACCTTTCTGGTGGAACACGGGGCGGTCATCGTGGCAACCGGAGGCGAGGAATACCGCGGGGACGATTATGGCTGTGGCTCCAACCGGCGCATCCTGACCCAGCTCGATTTCGAAGAGTGGATGGCTGATCCCACCTCCCCGCTGGAAGAGCTGCGTTCCATCGCGATGATCCAGTGCGTCGGACCTGCGGAAAGGTATTGCAGCAGGATTTGCTGCACGACAGCCTTGAAGAACGCCTTGAAAATCAAAGAGCTCAACCCCCGCGTGGCGGTAGATATCCTCTACCGGGACATCCGCACCTACGGATTCAAGGAGAGACTCTACACCCAGGCTCGCCAGGCAGGCGTGCGGTTCTTCCATTACGAGTTCGAACGCAAGCCGCGGGTTTCTTTTGCAGGGGTTGACCAACCTTTAGAAATTTCTATGTGGGAACCCATCCTGGGCAGGGAGATCCTGCTCAGGCCCGATCTGCTCGTCTTGAGCATGCCGGTCGTTCCGCCCAAGGAGACCAGGCAGCTCGCCAGCCAGTTGAAATTGTCAACCGATATGGATGGCTTCTTCCTGGAGGCGCATGTCAAGCTGCGCCCGGTGGATTTTGCCGCCGATGGGATATTCATGGCGGGCATGGCGCATTACCCGAAACTGCTGGACGAGACCATCGCCCAGGCGCAGGCTGCCGCCAGCCGCGCAGCCGCGATCCTGGCCCAGGAGACGATGCTCACCAATGCACGGGTGGCTGTCGTCGATCAGGAGAAATGTGTTGGCTGCCTGACCTGCGTGCGGCTGTGTCCTTATGATGTCCCCCGCATCGTGAACGACGCTCGAGGCGCCGGCGGAATCCAGGGGGCCGCCTTCATCGAGTCTGCCGTTTGCCACGGCTGCGGCATCTGCGCGGCAGAATGTCCGGCGCAGGCGATCCAGCTCCTGCACATGAAGGACCCCCAGGTCACCGCCAAGATAGATGCTCTTTTCAAGGAAGGTTTTGAACTTATACCACTGGATAAGGTTGTCATGCGATGAGTGAGAACGCTTTTGAGCCCGAGATCGTCGCCTTTTGCTGCCACTACTGCGCCTATGCGGCTGCGGACCTGGCAGGCTCAATGCGGCTCGAGTATCCCCCGGCAGTGAAGATCATCGAATTGCCCTGCTCCGGCAAGCTGGACGTGCTTTATGTTTTGCGGGCATTTGAGGACGGTGCCGACGGGGTGCTGGTTGCCGGTTGACTGGAGGGCGATTGTCATTACCTGGAAGGTAATCTCAACGCCCGGCGGCGAGTCGAATATATTCGAAAGTTACTGGAAGAGATCGGGTTGGAGGGACGCCGGATTCAGATGATCAACCTGTCTTCTGCCATGGGCGGTCAATTCGCCTGGTCGGCCGCGGAAATGACCGCAGAGATCCAGCGCCTGGGACCAAACCCGCTCCGCTCAAGAAATGGCCAGGCGCAGATGGAGAGGCAGAGAGATGAGATAACCGATCCCACACCTGATCCCGTGAAGACCGAAGGAGAACGAAACACGCCATGAGAGAAAGACCTTACATCTTGATCGTCGACGACGACCCAGACATCCTGGAAGGCATCCTGACCATCCTGGAGGATCAGCCTTATCGCCTGGCGACCGCCAGGGATGGAAAAAAATGCCTGGAGATGATCGCCGAAGAGACCCCCGATCTCCTCATCCTGGACCTGCTCATGCCCCGCCTGGATGGCTGGGGGGTGATCCGGGAGCTGCGCAGCGAACCCCGCTACGCGCATCTACCGATCATGATCCTCACCACCGTGATCGAGGATGCCAGCCGGAGGCGGTATGAACTGGAAACCGGTATGGCGATGGATGTGCAGGACTACGTCCAGAAACCCGCCAAACCCGGTGATCTGATCCAGCGCATCGAGCGCTTGCTGCAGAGAGAAGCCAGGCAAGGATAGAGTATGTTGCGTGATCCCAGGATCCAGTCCCTGATCGTCGATCGGCTGAGCCATGCCGAGATCTTCGACCAGCTTCCCACACAGGATTTGCAGGCGATCGCCGAGTTCTGCAGCGAGGAAACCTACCCGGAGGGCGCTCTGGTGCTGGAAGAAGGAAGCCCAGCCAACCGCCTTTTTATCGTGGAACGCGGCAAACTCGCCCTGGAGAAGAAAGTCCAGCTGGGAAGGCAATCCACCCCCCGAAATGCCACCGTTGGCTATGTCGGTCCGGGTCAGCTGGCCGGCTTTTCGACCCTGACCAGCCCGCATGTGTATTCCACTTCGGCGATTTGCATCGAACCGGCGCGCCTGATCGTCATCGACGGCGTTTCCCTGCGCAAATATCTTGAGGGACACCCGGAAGTCGCGGCAAAGGTGATGAACGGGTTGGCAGTCATCATCGGAGAACGCTACCGCAACGCCATCAACACTCTGACTTATTTCTTGTCGATCGTCTCTCACGAGTTGCGCTCACCGCTGGCAGCGATAGAAAATTACCTCCAGACCATGGAGGCTGGCTACGCGGGTGAGCTCACTCCAAAACAGAAACGCATGTTGCAGCGCAGTCTGCTGCGTGTCGTGGATCTGCGCAACCTGATCGGCGACGTGGTTGACCTGGCGCGCATGCGCCCGGAACAGATCCAGGCAGATTTCGAGTGGTTCGATCCCGGCGAGGTGGGGGCAGAATCGATCGAAGACGTGCGCCTGGCTGCTGTGGAGAAGAATATCCAGATCAGGGTCGATCCGCCGGCGAAGTTCGAGCCCATCGTGGGCGCCCGGCGGCGCATGCGGCAGGTCTTCACCAATCTATTGAACAACGCCATCAAGTTCTCGCCCCCTGGCAGCACGGTCACCTTCCGGGCGCGTTATACCCCGGAAACTTTGATCTTCGAAGTGGAAGATCAGGGACCCGGCATCCCGGAAGAAGACCTGCCCCATCTGTTCAAAGACTTTTACCGCGCCAGCAATGTGGGTGACACGCCGGGCGCTGGTTTGGGTCTGTCCATCGCCAAGAAGATCATGGAGGCCCACAACGGGCAAATCCTGGTCGAAAACCTGGTCTCCGATGGTCAGGTCACCGGCACGCGGTTCACGGTGATCATCCCCCGCAACCTGATGACGCCCGAAATGCGGCGACGGGAATGGCTCAGCGAAGGATGAATGTGTAGCAAGATGGATACCAAGCCTGCCCCTCCCATCCAGACGCCTTCATCACGCCCGATCGGCGCGGTGCTGGTCGTCGGTGGCGGCATCGGCGGGATGCAGGCTGCCCTGGACCTCGCCGATCAGGGCTTCAAGGTTTATCTGGTCGAAGAGAAATCAGCCATCGGGGGGCACATGGCGCAGCTCGACAAGACCTTCCCCACTAATGACTGTGCCATGTGCACCATCAGCCCCAGGCTGGTCGACACCGGTCGCCACCTGAATATCGAGATTCTGACCGGCAGCGAGGTGCTTGCCGTTCAAGGAGAGGTTGGCGATTTCAGCGTCACAGTGCGCCGACATCCGCGCTACATCGATCCAGCCAGATGCGTAGGATGCGGGGACTGCGCCCAGGTCTGTCCTGTGTCCCTGCCGGATCTTTACGAGGAAGGTTTGAAGACGCGCAAAGCAGCTTACCGGCTTTACACCCAGGCTGTGCCAGCTGCCTATGCCATCGAGAAGCGCGGCGTTGCCCCCTGCCGTGATGGCTGCCCGGCGAACCAGCGCGCTCAGGGTTATATCGCGCTGATCGCGGCCGGACGTTACAAGGAAGCATTCCGGGTCATCAAAGAGGACAACCCGTTCCCCAGTGTGTGCGGGCGCACCTGCCACCATCCCTGCGAAGGCGCCTGCACGCGTGCTCTGATCGATGAACCGGTCAGCATCATGGCGTTGAAGCGCTTCGTGGTGGACTATACCCTGGCCTACGGAAGGGATAAAGTCATGCCGGCCGCACGCACCCGACCCGAATGGGTCGCCGTAGTCGGTTCGGGACCGGCTGGTCTGACAGCCGCCCATGATCTGGTCAGATTGGGTTACGGGGTGACCGTTTATGAGGCGCTGCCGGTGGCTGGCGGGATGATGCGCGTGGGTATCCCGGCTCACCGTCTCCCCAAGGGCATCCTGCAGCAGGACATCGATGACATCCTGGCTCTGGGTGTCGTCCTGAAGACCAACTCACCGATCAGAGATCCTGCTGCCCTGCTCCAGCAGGGATACCAGGCTGTTTGCCTGGCGACCGGCATCTCCACCCGTGATCATTCCCTGGGCATCCCGGGTGAAGGTGCACAGGGGGTGATCTCCGCCGCAACCTTCTTGAGGAAGATCAACCTGGGAGAAGCGGTCGCGATCGGCGATCGGGTGGTTGTGGCTGGCGGGGGGATCACCGCCCTGGATGCTGCGGCGGTGGCCCGCCGCCTGGGCGCTGCCCAGGTCTACCTGGTTCTGGACCGCCCGCGCGGAGAGCTGCCGGCTTATCAGTGGGAGATCTCCGCTGCCGAAGCGGAAGGCATCCAGATGATCGAACATCGCACCGTGGTACGCATCCTGACGGAGGGGAACAAGGTGAGCGGCGTCGAACTGGCGGAGGCGGCGCCCGGGTACTGGACCGATGCGCAGGGACGACGCCATCCGAAAACCAGACCTGGCAGCGAATCGATATTGCCAGCTGAGACGGTGATTGCCACCGTTGGTCAGTTCTCCGATCTCAACTTCCTCGATCCGGAATATGATGACCTACCTGTTGACCAGGAGACCCTGGCGACCCGCATCCCCGGGCTCTTCGCCGTGGCAGGTCGAAAGACCGGGGCAAGCTATATCATCGATGCCATCGCTCTGGGTCATCGCGTCGCCGCGTCGATCCACGCCTATCTGCAAGGACTGCCAGCAGAAGTCAAGACCAGTCATAAAATCCCGATCGCCAAGTTTACCCGTCAGGAGCTCGAAGCCAGGGTCAAAGCCGGGGATATCAGGAAAACACCCCGCGCTGAGCCTGCGCTGCTACCCATGGCTGAGCGTGTGACCAGCTTCCGGGAGGTCGTGCTGGGATTGACGGAGCACCAGGCGCGCGCCGAGGCGGCACGCTGTCTGCAGTGCGGTCTGTGTGCCGAATGCCTGGCTTGCGTCTACGCCTGCGGTACACACGCCATCGACCACGAAATGCCCACCGTCGATGAGACACTCAAAGTGGGCGCTGTGATCCTGGCACCTGGCTTTATACCCTTTCCCGCGCAGCGTTCAGAGGAGTTTGGCTTCGGGCGCTACCCGAATGTGGTCACATCGCTGCAGTTCGAACGGCTGCTCTCAGCCAGTGGGCCTACCGGCGGACATATCGTCCGCCCTTCTGACGGTAAGTCGCCGCACAGGATCGCATTTCTGCAATGCATTGGTTCCCGAGACCAGGAACATGATTACTGCTCCGCGGTGTGCTGCATGTTTGCGACCAAGGAGGCGATGCTTGCCAGGGAGCATCATCCAAACCTGGAAGTGCATATTTTCCTGATGGACGTGCGCGCTTACTCCAAAGGTTTCCAGGCATATTTCAAGAGAGCTGAACGCCAGTACGGCCTCCAGTATCATCGCTGCCGGGTCAGCAGCCTCTCCGAGGATGCCCTGACACATGACCTGTTCATCAACAGGGTTGACGAGCAGGGGTCTCTTCATCGGGATCGCTTCGACATGGTCGTGCTCTCGGTGGGGATGGAGATTTCTGAGTCCACCCGTCAGCTGGCGCAGCGTCTGGGTGTGCAAATCGACCGGCATGGGTTCTGCCGCACCGCAGGGGTTGACCCCCTGGAGACCAGTCATACCGGGATCTTTGCCGCAGGTCCGTTCAGGGAGCCGAAGGATATCCCCGATACGGTGATTGAGGCGAGCGGCGCGGCCGGCGCCAGCGCAGCGCTTCTGGCTCCCTCCCGCTGGCAGCTGACCCGCAGGCCGGAATACCCTCCCGAACGGGATGTGACCGGTGAGCCGCCGCGCATCGGAGTGTTCGTCTGTCATTGCGGCTCAAACATCGCCGGATTCCTGGATGTCCGCGCAGTAACTGCATACGCAGCCGGGCTGCCATTCGTCGTGCATGCAGACCACAGCCTGTACGCCTGCTCACAGGATTCGGTCAAACAGATCGCTGAACGCATCCAGGAGTTCAGGTTGAACAGGGTCGTTGTCGCCAGCTGTTCCCCGCTCACCCATGCGCCCCTCTTCCAGGATTGTTTGCGGTCGGCTGGCTTGAACCCTTACCTGTTCGAGATGGCAAACATCCGCAATCATTGCTCCTGGGTGCACTCCGCCGACTGGGAGGCAGCCACCCAGAAAGCCAAGGACCTGGTGCGGATGGCAGTTGCCCGGGCAGCCAGGCTGGAGCCGCAAGCCACACAAAGCCTCCCGGTCCAGAAAGCCGCCCTTGTCATTGGAGGAGGTCCAGCCGGGATGACCGCCGCGCTGACCCTGGCCGATCAGGGCTTCCCCGTCCATCTGATCGAGAGAGAGGCTGAGCTGGGCGGCAATCTGCGTAAAGTACACATCCCGCTTCCCGATCTGGGCAAAGGCTGGGTCGGCGGGGATCCTCAGTCGTACCTGTCCACATTGGTCGAGCGAGTCTTGAGTCACTCTCACATCGCGGTGCATCTGCACACCACCGTCCGGAGGACAAGTGGTTTTCTGGGCAACTTCGTCAGCGAGTTAGAAGATGGCACTCAGAGGTATCAAGTTTCACATGGGGTGACGATCCTTGCTACCGGAGGTGAGGAATATCGTGGTCCTGAATACGGCTTCGGGGGCGACCCGCGCATCATGACTCAGCTGCAGCTCGAGGCGTGGCTGCAGCATGCACAGGACATCAACCAGCCGCCGAATTCGATCGCCATGATCCTTTGCGTTGGCCCGGTGGAGAGCTATTGCAGCCGAATCTGCTGCACCGTGGCGCTCAAGAACGCCATATATGTCAAGACGCGCTTCCCCTCATGCCAGGTCATCATCATCTTCAAAGATATCCGCACTTATGGATTCAAAGAACTGCTCTACGAGGAAGCCCGGCGGAAAGGCGTTCTCTTCTTGCGTTACGACGATACATGCCCACCCCAAGTCGAGACGAGCAGCGCAAGGGATGAGCCCCTGCGCCTGCGGGCTTATGATGCAGCCCTGAAAGCCTGGATCGAACTGAAGCCCGATCTGATCGCATTGAGCATGCCGGTCGTCCCGGCATCCGGAGCAGATGCCGTGGCAAATTTGTTCAAAGCTGGCATCGATAGCGATGGTTTTCTCAGCGAAGCGCACATCAAGTTGAGACCGGTCGATTCAGCAACCGCGGGAGTGTTCTATGCTGGCATGGCGCACTACCCGAAGCTACTGGAAGAGAGCGTGATCCAGGCCAGAGCAGCAGCCGCCCGGGCTGCCCGCATGCTCAGCCAGGAGCAGCTCACCAAGTCTGGATCTTACGCGGTCGTCGATCCGGCGCTGTGTACAGGCTGCCTGACCTGTGTGCGCATCTGCCCGTTCGAGGTGCCGAAGATAAGACTGGACCTGCACGGCATCGGCGATATCCAGGGCGCGGCTTACATCGAACCCGCCATTTGTCAGGGTTGCGGCTCCTGTGTGGCGGAATGTCCGGCGCGCGCCATCCAGTTGATGCATTACACCGATGTTCAGATGCGCGCCAAGACGCTGGCGCTGGTCGAGACGGAGGCGCATTGAAAGGAGGAGCGGGATGAGCGGCTTGAAAGCCAACCATCAGTTGATCGCTTACTGTTGTGAGCACTGTGCATACGCAGCAGCAGACCTGGCAGGGAATCTGCGTCTGCAATACCCGCCCGAGATCAAGGTCGTGCTGCTGCCCTGCACCGGCAAAATGGACATCCTGATGATCCTTGAAGCTCTCGAAGCCGGGATCGATGGGATCCTGGTCGCCGGTTGACTGCCGGGAGAGTGTCATTACCTGGAAGGTAATTTCAACGCCCGACGGCGAATCGAAAGAGTCAGAAACATCTTGAAGGAGATCGGACTGGAACCCGAACGTGTGAGTATGCAGAACTTATCCTCTGCCATGGCCGGTGAATTTGCCAATATGGCGACCGAGATGGTCGATCGACTCGAAAAGATCGGCCCAAACCCATTGAGACAACGGAGTACGAGTGAAGACAATCACGGAGAAGCGCATGATGTATCGAATTCGAAGGAGGTAGCGTTATGATCGTTGCTGAACAAAAATCCCTGGAAGAAATAAAATCCCTGATCGGCGAAGCCAGGAATGTTTTGGTTGTTGGCTGCGGCACCTGCGTGACCGTCTGTTTCGCGGGTGGCTCGCGGGAGGCAGCCATCCTCTCGTCGGCGCTGCGCATGGCAACAAAGTTAGAAGGCGACCCCAAAGATGTCACGGATGTCACCGTCCAGCGTCAGTGCGAGTGGGAGTATCTGGATGCGATCGCCGATCAGATCAAAGAGGTCGATGTGGTCCTGTCGCTGGGGTGCGGCGTGGGCGTGCAGGCGATTGCCGAACGCTTTCCAAACACCTGGGTGGTGCCGGGTCTGAACACTAAGTTCATGGGGCTGCCTCTAGAACAAGGGGTTTGGGCGGAACGCTGTGCCGCCTGCGGGGATTGCATCCTGGGTTTGACCGGGGGGATCTGCCCCATCGCCCGCTGTTCGAAATCCCTGCTCAACGGCCCATGCGGCGGCTCGCAGGATGGGCATTGTGAGATCAGCCCAGAGATCCCCTGCGCCTGGCAGTTGATTTACGACCGCTTGAAGAGCCTGGGCAGGCTGGAAGTTCTCATGGACCTGCAACCGCCCAAGAACTGGCGCACCGCTCGCGACGGCGGGCCGCGCAAGATCGTTCGGGAAGACCTGCGGCTGGTCAGAGAGGAGGCGTGAAGGATGTCAACCATCTCGAGTTCGAATGGCTATCTCGTTGGCTCGAACCTGGAACGCGTCCTGCGCGCCGGCCACTTCGCCGTCACCGGTGAGCTCGGACCTCCGCAGAGCGCCGATGGGGATGTGATCCGCCGTAAAGCAGCCTTGCTGCGCGGCTACGTCGACGCGGTCAATATCACCGACAACCAGACGGCCATCGTGCGCATGTCCAGCATCGGCTCCGGCGCAATCCTTGTCCAGGAAGGGTTGGAACCGATCATCCAGATGACCTGCCGGGATCGCAACCGCCTGGCGATCCAGAGCGATCTGCTCGGCGCCTACGCGCTCGGCATGCGCAATCTTCTCTGCCTGACCGGCGACCACCAGACCTTCGGCAACCATCCGACTGCAAAGAACGTCTTCGACATCGATTCGATCCAGCTGCTCCAGATGGTCACCGCCATGCGTGACGAGCGCGTCTTCCAATGCGGAGACCCGTTCAAGGGTCAGGAGCCGCGCTTCTTCGTCGGGGCTGCCGCCGCGCCTTTCGCTGACCCGCTCGAATTCCGCCCTTATCGTTTGGCGAAAAAGGTGAAAGCCGGCGCCAATTTCATCCAGACTCAGCTGATCTACGACCTCGAAGCCTTCAAGAACTTCATGGAAAAGGTACGCCGGCTCGGGGTGCATGAGAAGACCTATATCCTGGCTGGCGTGGGGCCGCTCAAGAGCCCCGCTATGGCAAAGTACATGAAAGACAACGTCCCGGGCATCCTCATCCCGGATGAATTGATCGCCCGGATGGAAGCTGCCGGAGCGCCCTGGGCAGGCAAGAGCAAAGACGAGCTGACGAAAGAGGATCGCAAAGCGCGCGCCGCAGCCTGGGGCGAGGAAGGTATTAAAATCTGCATCGAACTGATCCAACAGCTGCGTGAGATCGAAGGTGTGGCTGGAGTGCACATCATGGCGATCGAATGGGAAGAGGCGATCAAACCTATCGTCGAAGGCGCCGGGCTGCATCCTCGGCCCGAGATCCCTGCCCCGGCAACGCACACCGAGATCGATTCGGGCGAGAAAGTCCCGCCGGTTTGAGGCGCTGGAGGGATGGAACTCAGCCCGCCCTGAGAGGTGAGGTAAACGAGACTTCTTGGGTTGACTTTTTGAGAGGAGGCTGGTAGTGAGCGATAACCAGATGACTTCAGGCACGATCACCCGCATCGATCCTTCCCTGGCGCAGCGCATCCAGGATGAGCTGGGGCAGAACGTCTATCTCTGTTACCAGTGTGTCAAGTGCACCAGTGGCTGCCCGGTAGGCAAATATTTCGACTGGCAACCCAACCAGGTGATGCGCGCCGTCCAGCTCGGTCAGGAAGATATCGCCCTGAAATCTCAGACCCCCTGGCTGTGTGCCGCCTGCCAGACGTGCAGCACGCGTTGCCCGCAGGGCCTGGATATCCCGGCGATCATGGAATTCCTGACGCGGGAGGCTTTGAAGCGTGGGATCTCCCCACCTGTATACGAAGTCGACGCCTTCAACAAGGCTTTTTTGCGTGAAGTGCGCCTCTGGGGGCGTTCTTATGAGTTGGGCTTGATGGCGGAGTTGAAGCTGCGCACCCTGCGCACCCACAGTCTAACGGAGGATCTGGATCTGGGTGTGAAAGTCTTGCGCAAGAACAAGCTGCCCATCCTGCCGAATTTCGCTCGTCCGCCGCGTGAGGTGAAACCCGTCCCGGGAGCGAATAAGTCGGTGGCTTATTATCCAGGCTGTTCGCTGCATGCCACCAGCAAGGAATTCAATATCTCCACCCAGGCGGTTTGCAAAGCGCTGGATATCAATCTGATCGAGCCGAAAGGATGGGTCTGCTGCGGAAGCTCTGCGGCTCACCGTGCAGATCCACAGACCGCCCTGCGCCTGCCCATGGAAAACCTGGCTTTGATCGAGAAGAGCGGTTTCGAAGAAGTCACCATGCCCTGCGCAGCCTGTTTCAACAGGCACAAAGCCGCCCTGTACGAGATGCGTACCAACGAAGATCACCGTGCTTTCGTGGAAGAAGCGATTGAATACAGCTACCAGGACACGGTCAAGGTGCGCTCGCTCGTAGAAACGATCTATCAGCGCGTCGGACCGGAAGGGCTTGCCGCGCAGGTCAAACGACCGTTGAACGGGTTGCGTGTGGTCTGCTATTACGGCTGTCTGCTGACCCGTCCTCCTCAGGTGACCGGGGCAACTCATCCAGAAAACCCGATCGAAATGGATGAGCTGCTCACTGCGCTCGGGGCAGAGGTGCGTGATTGGTCTTATAAAACCAGTTGCTGCGGCGCAGCGCACTCTTTGACCCGTCCGGATATCGTCATCGATCTCAGCCGCAACCTGATCGAACAGGCGCGGCTGGCCGGTGCCGAGGTCATTGCGGTGGCATGCCCGCTTTGCCACACAAACCTGGACGCCCGCCAGTTCCAGATGGGGCTGGAGGTTGAAACCCCGGTGATGTTCTTCACCCAGCTGATGGCTTTAGCACTGGGATTGCCGGAGAAGGAGGCTGCCCTGACCAGGAACCTGGTCGATCCCAAACCGCTCCTGCGACAAAAGGCTCTGCTGCGAGATTGAGCCTCCATGACGCATCCCTACGGCTTACCTCGGAAAGACTCGCTCCTGGGGCGCCTGGCTGAGCTGCGCCTCAGTCTGCAATCGGCGGCTCCGAATAAGCTCGCCGAGCGCAGCGGAGCCCGGTTCAACCGCCAGGACGATCGGCAGGGAGAATTTCTGATAGACTTCTGGGGGCAGCCGGTGCTGATCAATTATCCCGACTTCGAAGCCCACGCTGGCCATTCGCGAGCGCCGCTTGCCCCTTTTCTGCAGGCTCTGTTGCTCTATTACCTGGCCACCTGCGATGGCACCCCGGCTGCCGGAGAATGGATCTCATTCTCGGAGCTTCCAGATGGACGCTTCTACAATCACGCCTTCCAGGGGTATACAGGCAGGAAACTGGCTGCTGTGTTCAGGAACGACCTGAGCGCGTTTCAGCGTGCCTCGGAGAAGATATCCGGGAGAAAGATGTTTTCCATAGGTGATTCAGCGTATCTCTTTCGGGTGCTACCCCAGGTGCCATTGCTCGTGGTAGCATGGCTCGGCGACGAGGAGATGCCACCTGCTTACCAGATCCTTTTCGATGCAAATGTCAGCCATCATCTGCCCACGGATGCGTGCGCCATCCTGGGCAATATGTTGACGGAGAGATTGATCCGATCGATTGAGGGTAAGAGATGAAGATTGCAATCAGTGGTAAAGGCGGGGTGGGGAAGACAACCCTGGCTGCCCTTCTGGCGCAGGTCTATGCCGATGCTGGCCGCCAGGTTCTGGCTGTTGATGCAGATCCGGCTCCCTGCCTGGCAGGCGCTTTGGGGTTTCCGGCGGAGCTGCGCGCCCGGCTGACTCCCATCTCCGAGATGGAGGATTTGATCTACGAGCGGACCGGCGCGAAACCTGGCACCATCGGCGGGTTCTTCACCCTGAATCCACGCGTGGATGACATCCCCGAGCGATTCAGCGTCGTCCATCGCGGCGTACGCCTGCTGGAGATGGGCTCGGTTGATATCGGTGGTTCGGGCTGCATCTGCCCGGAGAGTGCCATGCTCAAGACCCTCTTCACTCACCTGCTATTCCGCAAGGATGATGTCCTCATCCTGGACATGTACGCGGGAGTCGAACATCTCGGCAGAGCAACGGTCGATTTCGTGGACGCCATGCTGATCGTGGTCGAACCGACTCAGCGCAGCCTGGGCACCGCTGCGCAGATCAAATCCCTGGCAGAGGACATCGGCCTGAAACGTCTGTACCTGGTCGGCAATAAGGTCCGGAATGCGGAGGAAGCTGCTTTCATTCGGGAGAAATCCCCTGGCCTGCCGATCCTCGGAACCATGCCCGCCGATCTTGCTGTTCAGGAAGCCGACCGCCTGGGCATCCCGGTTTATGACCACGTCCCGGCTCTGCGATATGAAGCCGAACGGATTGCGAAATCAATCGAAGAGATAATATCGGTTTGAACTTACTGGAGAAGGATTTCGAGGTATGACAATCACGATTGCAGTTGCTGGTAAGGGTGGTGTGGGCAAGACCACCATCGCCGCCATGATCATTAAGTATCTATCCCAGACTCAAAACGGCGCCATCCTGGCGATCGACGCCGACCCCAGCAGCAACCTGAACATGGCTCTGGGGCTCGACCTGGAATGGACCGTCGGCGATATCCGCGAAGACATGTTGGAACAGGTCAAATCTTCGCTCACGACCGGAGGCGCGGCTATGGGTGCCCTGCCTGGTGGGGTGAGCAAGCGCGAATATCTGGATTATCAGATCCGCAACTCGGTGGCGGAAGGGGCGCGTTTCGACCTGATCGCCATGGGGAGATCCGAGGGACCAGGTTGTTATTGCGCCGTGAATCACAATCTCAGGGAAGTGATCGACAGCCTGAGCAGGAATTACCGCTATGTGGTGATCGATAACGAGGCTGGCATGGAGCACCTCAGCCGCCGCACCACGCGTGATGTCCAACACCTGCTGATCATCAGCGATCCAACCCTGCGCGGTCTGGTGGCTGCCGAACGTATCGCCGAACTGAGCCGCGATCTCGACATCAACATCGAGAACGCCTATCTGGTGATAAATCGGCTCGAGGATGGTATCCCCCCGGCGCTCGAAGCGCGGGTCGCTGCGCTGAACCTTCCCCTGCTGGGGGTGATCCCACCAGACGAGATCATGGTCGAATTCGAATTGACGGGACGTCCATTGATCGAACTGGCAGAGGAATCACCGGTCTACCGAGCCGTGGCAGCCATGGTGGAAAAGATCCTGTCATAAGAATAGAATATCAGAAGGAGACATGCAAGCCGGACTAGAAAAAGCAGGCGTTGCTCATCACTTCCGTGTTTTTCTGGATAGGCCACTGCTAGAGTGTGCCATATGGTGCGGTTGGTATGCTGATGACTGGCTGCCTGGCAAGAGCTCGCTCGAAGCGGCATAATTAACCTCGGAGGAAAAAGAGAACCATGGGAAAAGGTGATAAGAGAACCCGACGCGGCAAGATCTGGCGCGGCTCCTACGGAAAACGGCGCCCAAAGCCCCGAAAGACGCGCCGGGAAGCCAAAAAGAAGTAACCTGGCTGGCGGTGGAGAAGTGTGACCTGGCTCGTTGGCACAGTCCAGGAAATCCCCCAGTGCGCGCCACTCCCCTGATATAAAATAACCCGGCTTCGGCAGCCGAAACCGGGTTTCTCTGCTCAATCCATCGAAATCAGAACAACCCAACCACGCGCCCGGTCTTGAGATCGAGGTCGACATCATAGAACACCGGACGGGTGGGCAAACCGGGCATGGTGCGCATGGTGCCTACCAAGGGGTAGAGGAAGCCTGCGCCGACCGAGGCGCGGATGTCCCTGACCGGGATCCGGAAGCCCTTGGGCACCCCCTTCAGGTTGGGATCATGGCTCAGGCTGAGGTGCGTCTTGGCCATATTGATGGGCAGCTTATCGAACCCAAGTTTGGTGTAGAGCTCGATCTTGGCTTCTGCTTCCGGCAGATAGTCCACGCCGTCTGCACCGTAGATCTCTGTGGCGATGGTCTCGATCTTCTGCTTGATCGACCATTCGAGCGGGTAGAGGAAGCGGAAGTTGGTGGGTTTCTCGGCTGCCCGCACCACGGCCTCGGCCAGCTTGACAGCCCCTTCACCGCCATCCATCCAGTGGGTGGCGACCACAGCATCCTCTGCACCCGCCTCTATGGCAGCCTGCCGCACCAGCTCAACTTCGGCGGGGGTGTCGGTCTTGAAGGAATTGACCGCCACGACCACATTGACGCCAAAGCGCAGGGCGTTCTTGATGTGATGCTGAAGGTTGCCCAGACCGGCGCGCAGCAGATCGAGGTTTTCCTCGGTATATTCATGCGCCAGAGGCTTACCAGCCACGACCTTTGGCCCGCCGCCGTGCATCTTCAGAGCCCGCACGGTCGCAACCAGCACCACCACCTGAGGGATCAACCCGGAGTAGCGGCACTTGATATTGAAGAACTTCTCCATACCGATGTCCGCGCCGAAGCCCGATTCTGTGACCACGTAATCTGCCAGCTTAAGGGCGATTTTATCGGCGATGATCGAGCTGTTCCCATGGGCGATGTTGGCAAATGGCCCGGCATGGACGAATACCGGTGTGCCCTCCAGGGTCTGCATCAGGGTTGGCTTAATGGCGTCCTTCATCAGGACGGTCATGGCGCCCGCCACCCCCAGGTCTTCGGCGGTGATCGCCTCCCCCTTGCGGTTTGTGCCGATCACGATGCGGCCCAGGCGTTCCCGCATATCCGCCAAGTCTGTGGTCAAGGCCAGGATGGCCATGATCTCGCTGGCAACGGTGATATCGAAACCTGTGCGGCGGGTCATCCCCTTCTCTTCGGGGCCCTGACCGATAGTGATCTCACGCAGAAAGCGGTCGTTGGTGTCCACCACCCGCCGCCAGGTGATCGAATCCGGGTCGATATCCAGACGGACGAACTGGCTGCGCTCTTCAGGGGTGAGCTCATTGGGGTCGGTCTTATCGATGCCCAGCCTCTTCAGGCGGCGCAACATAGTGGGGGAGAACCTGCGGCTGCCGTCCTTATCCGGAGGGCAGAGGGCGTTGAACAGCTGCTCATCGGTCTGGCTGGCCTCGTGAAACATGCGCGCGTCGATCGCCGCAGCGAGCAGGTTGTTGGCAGCCGTGATGGCATGGATGTCCCCGGTCAGGTGCAGGTTGAAATCCTCCATCGGCACCACCTGGCTGTAACCGCCGCCCGCTGCACCGCCTTTGATGCCAAAGGTCGGACCCTGGCTGGGTTGGCGGATACAGGTGAATACCCGCTTGCCCAGGTGTGCACCGAGCGCCTGGCTCAAACCGACCATCGTGGTGCTCTTCCCCTCGCCCAAAGGCGTTGGTGTGATGGCTGTGACGTCGATGTACTTTCCATCAGGCACATCCTTGAGCCGATCGAGCACCTCGAGCTTCACTTTAGCCTTGTAATCCCCGTAAAGCTCGAGCTCCTCCGGGAGAAGACCGATCTCCTCCGCCAGCTGGGTGATCGGTTTGAGCTCCGCCTCCTGAGCGATCTCGATATCCGATGGCACGGGGTACCTGCGCTTGAGAGGAGTAGGTTTGAAGGGACGTAATCCAGGAAATTCTCGTACTGCGGACATGAAAAACTCCTTTTTCTATCTCTGCGTGATGTGTTTATTCCCAGTTTTGAAATTGTGGCATGTTTCACGAGATCTGGCAATTGACGCTTATCCTCATCCCTTACGCAAGGTGTCACATTTCCGGCCTTGGCGGGCTGAAAGGACTATATTTTACCTGATTGTTACCTTTATCATGTGATAATCCGAACAAATCTTAGTTGCATTTCCAGCTTTTATTCTCTACAATAGAGGACAGATCGTTAGTGGTAGATCACCCCGGCTGCGGGGAAGGGCAGCCTCACTAAGGTACCGTCGATTAAGGAGAGCTTTATGCCTGAAAGAAAGAAAGTCACATTGCCATACCTTTTCAAGAAGGTCGCCAATAACGAACCGATCACCATGCTGACCTGCTATGACTATCCCACCGCCTATTTTCAAGAGCAGGCTGGCATCGACATGATCCTGGTCGGGGACAGCCTGGGGATGACCATCCTGGGATACGAGAGCACCCTACCCGTCACCATGGATGATATGATCCGCCACGCCCAGGCGGTTCGGCGTGGTTCCCCGAACGCCTGGCTGATCGGAGATATGCCTTACATGAGCTACCAGCCCAGCGTCGAGACCGCCATCCGCAATGCCGGGCGGTTCATGGCTGAAGCCGGCTGCGACGCCATCAAACTGGAGGGCGGAGCGGAGATGGCCGACCGCCTGGCCGGCATCGTGCGCAGCGGCATCCCCGCCATGGGGCATCTGGGATTAACCCCGCAGAGCGTGAGCGCACTCGGCGGGTTCCGTCTCCAGGGAAAGGGCGCCCAGCAAGCCAAGAAAATCGTCGATGACGCCAAAGCCCTCGAAGAAGCCGGCGCGTTCGCCATCTTGCTGGAGCTGGTGCCGGACCGCCTCTGCCAGCTGATCACCGCACGCGCCAAAAACTGTTTCATCATCAGCCTGGGATCAGGACCGCACGCCCACGGGCAACTGCTGATCTACCACGACGCATTCGGCCTTTACCCACGCTTCAAACCGCGAATGGCGAAGGTCTTCGCCGATGCCGGAAAGATCATCCAGGAAGGGCTACATCAGTATGTCAAAGAAGTCACCGAAAGGAGCTTCCCTCAACCGGAGAACTGGTTCGGCATGCCCGACGAAGAATACGAGGAATTGCTCAGGTTACTGGATTGATCGATAGTCTATCTTTTCGGCTTCCCGCACAATCATTCGCCGAACAGGGCTGCTGGAATTATCCCGCACCGCGCGTGAGCCCATCACCTACAAGGGTTGAACTGCGTTCGCATTCATTATCCATCTAAGGAGGTGCTCAAATGACCGATGAACTGCGACAGAGGTTGACCATCCCGGCGCACTGCCTGGATGAGATCAACGCCATGATCATGGATCCCGATACGCGGGTGATCAACGACTTCCTTGCCGTTGTCGCCCGCTATGGAACCCCGGAGGAGATCAACCAGAAAGCCCGTCAGGCCCGCCAGCTGCCCAACCTGCTCGAAAAAGTCCGGGAGAAAAATCCGGAATACCTGGACGATCTGAAATGGCTGGAGGAACAGCGCCAGCGGAAGGCGTTCATCACCATACCTGAATACCGGCGCAAGATCGTGGGTGACAAAGCTGATCGCATGCGGTGGAACGAAGATTGCCCGGTCACTCTGGAGGTCAGCGCGGCGCAGTATTTCCCCTGGGTGATTTTAGCTGCCCGTCGCGCCATCGAAGAGCGCACGCTCATGCCGGGTCGCTTCATCCGGGTGCGCAAAATGAAAGAACAGGAAGCTGACGGAGACCTGCCTGCTTTTGCAGCCGCCATGCAGATCATCGGCGCCAGCTTCGTCGAGACTCTGGACACCAAAGGCACCGATGGCTCCAACATCCACCTGGGTGGTCCGGAAACGATCACTGGATATTTCGGGGGCATCGGTCAGCCAAACCACTACGCGCTCAAATGGCTGGACGAATATCTCTACTACTATACGCAATATGGCGTCCAACAGGTGCTCAACATCAACCCGGGCACGGTCATCCTCGGCTACATGCTCCACCGCCTGGGAGTAGACATCGAGTTCAAGATCTCCGTGTTCATGGGCAACGATAACCCTTATGCCGCCCTGTGGACATTGATCGGAGCCAAGCTGTTCTCCCGTCCTGACGGCACCTCCCCGCTGATCGGCTTCAACTGGAGCAACTCGATCAATAACGAGACCATGGAGATCACCACCCAATTCCGCCGGCAGCTCGGTTTCGAGGATGTCGTGCGCTTCGAACACCACATCACCGAAGCCTATAAGAGCATCGTGCGCCAGCCCTACAACCGGCGGAACGAGCTGGTCGAGATCGCCGACCATGTGCGCAACATCTCTGCCAAGCATGAGGGCGCCGACCCGGAGATCGAGGTCACCCGCCAGCACCCCTCCGATATCTTCGATTATTTCCGGGAGAAAGAAGAGATCATCGCCTCTGGAGATTGGGAGGCAGTCACCCAGAACTTCCTGGATAAAGTCGCAGCGACGAACGAGACCGCCAGGGCACTCACCGAGCGCGGCCTCTCTTTCATGGCTGCCCAGCGATTGCATTGTTGATCAGCGCATCCGAGGCGACGATATGTTGATTTTCCTGTGATTATGGGTACATTTGCCACTTTCTGTGACTGTCTTTTCAGTACATAATTATGGATGTTCGTTCACAAATTCACAAGGAGTGGCCGGCATGATTACCAAAGAGGAACTTGCATACCGCCAGGTGATAACCCTGCCTGACGGTGCACGTGTCTTACTCCGCCCCCTGAACCATGACGACCGGAAGGCTTTGGTCGATCTCTTCTCGCCTGTCTCCACCGACGATCTGCGTTATATGCGCCACAAAGTGACCGACGCCAGCGTGGTCGAACGCTGGGTCGACGAGCTGGATTATGACAGGGTGCTGCCTCTGGTGGCATTGATCGGCGACAAGATCGTTGGCTGCGCCAGTCTACACTTCTTCCAGGGGCCAGCCCGCCACCGGGCAGAGGTGCGCATCTTCCTCGCCAAGGAGATCCGCCGCAGAGGCGTTGGTTCGCGCATGCTCCAGGCGCTGATCGACCTGGCGAGACGGCGCAATATCTACCTGATCGAAGCCCAGATCATCAACGACCAGGCGTCCGTGATCAAGGCATTTCAGAAGCTGGGCTTCGAACAAAAGTGCGTTTTGGAAGATTATTTCATCCTCCCAGATGGGGAGCTGCGCGATGTCGCCCTGCTGATCCTGCGGCTACGCGATGCCGGCGGTGAATTCTAAGAGACGATTGCGAAACCGGGATGCACCGGGCGCACGAGCGCTTCGCTGACCTCCCACAGCCGGCGAGCAGCGCCTTCGTCATAAGAGACCGGCGAGGAAGACACGGGCTTTTCGGCGATGTAATATTTCCCCGACACTCCTTCCACTTCGGGCGAGGCCGCCAGATAGACCACGGTCCGGGCGCCCTCCTCGGGCGTTTGAGCGCCTAACCGGTGAAGCGGCCACAGCGCCAGCCTGACCAGGAAGCCGTTGTTCTTGCCAATGCCGGTGGCGACAAACCCCGGAGTCATGCAATTGACCGTCACCCCGCTACCTTTCAGACGGCGGTCCAGCTCGTAAGTGAACAGAACGTTTGCCAGCTTGGACTGGGCATAAGCCTTCCAGCCGTTGTAACCGTGCGAGAGGTTCAGGTCATCGAAATGAATCGCTCCAGTATTGTGCGCCCCAGAAGCCACAACCACAATGCGGGCTGGCGCGCTGGCTCTCAGAGGTTCGAGCAGCAGGTTGGTGAGGAGAAAGTAACTCAAGTGGTTGAGCGCGAAGGTCATCTCGATCCCCTGCTGGTTCAATTGCCGGCGCAGGAAAAACGCCCCCGCATTGTTGATCAGCACATGCAGGGAGGGGAATCTCTGGCGGACTTCGGCTGCCAGCCTCACCACCTGCGTTAAATCGGAGAGATCGGCCAGAAGGTAAGTCACCTCTGGGTTGCCGGTCTGCTGGCGGATACTGTGCGCGACCCGGGCACACTTCTCAGGGTTGCGCCCGACTCCGATCAACCGCGCACCCATACCAGCCAGGGCCCGCGCAGCCGCCTCCCCGATCCCATTCGTTGCGCCGGTGATAAGAACTGTTTTGCCATGCATAGCGAATAAACCAAAGGCCTATTTTACTGCGAACGCTCATGAACAGAAGCGAGATGATTCGTGCCTCGCCGGGGAACGGGTCTGATTGACCCTGTTACTTTCCTGGAAACCAGGCCCCGATGGCACACAAAAGTATACCTGCTTTAGTGGCGACAGGCTGGAATTTTTCCTTTGCGCCTACGCAGCTTCGCGTTAACTCACAATGTGCTCGGAGTCATTTCAGTTACTACCAACCGTGGTAAGCTTATTCCGGAGAGAACATGCCCCACCCCGATGCCAGGCGCTGGGATGAGCGCTATGCCCAGGAAAAAGACCGCTGGCTGGATCATGACCCGCGCCAGCTACTGGTCGAGTATGCCCATCTATTGCCGAAGCATGGTCTGGCGCTGGATGCTGCCAGCGGGGTGGGCGTCAACAGCCTGTTCCTGGCGCGGCGCGGCCTGCATGTGATCGCCCTGGACATCTCGGAGATCGCCCTGCGCCTGGCTATCCGTCAGGCACGGGCAGAAGGACTGTCGCTGTCCGCTGCGGTCTATGACCTTTCTTCCCCCTGGCTGCCCACCAGTTTCTTCGATGTCATCCTGAATTTTCACTTCCTCGAGCGCGCCACCCTGCCGTCCTTCCGCCGGGCTTTGAAACCGGGCGGATTGCTGTTCTTCGAGACTTTTATGAAGACCGGTGGCGAGATCGACCAGCCGGAATATTATCTCGAGCCGGGCGAACTGCAGGCAGCCTATCAGGATTTCGAGATCATCCACACGCGGGAGATGCTGCTGCCTGCCACGGAGAACCACCCGCCACGTGGCATGGCACAGCTGGTGGCGCGCAAACCTGGTTGAACGCCAATAGCCAGATTTTCAGGAGATGGTCGGAGAACAATCGGATCTTTGCGCAAATGACGCCAATTCCGCCGAACACCGATTTCTCCGATCACTTGCGTTTACAATTCAAAGAAGCGTAAACCAGGGTCACAGGGTTGAATCGGTGATCTCCTGGGCGCAGCGAACGAAATCCAGCACGGTGGGGACGTTACGCATCATCAGCGCCATATTCCCCTGGACATGCAAACGGCGGGTCAACATGGCTTGCATGGGATGCAGCTCCCCTTTCAGGATGCGGACGAAATTATCGTAAGGCGCCTTGAGGGTGAAGGCGGCTTTGGGTGGGTTATCACCCTGGACGACATAAGCCTGGCGGCATTTTCCGTGCCACAGGTCAAGGTAGATCATCATGCGATCTGCAAGCGCGCCACCCGGCTCGATGACGAAGGTCAGGTCACCCTCCCAGTTGCGGGCGATCTCGGCATAACGCTGATCGGAATTGAGCTTGTCCATCAGCGCCTGCGTCCATTCTTCGGAAGGAAAAATTGCCATGGAAGGACTCCGGGGTTAGAGATAATTAAAGTATAAACGATTCTTTTGGCTGCGGCAGTTGAAACTGCACCTGCGAAGGGCACGAAACCTCGGCGCGAGGGCTGGTCGATTCTCCCAATCCCCCTTGCACAAATCGCCAACTTAGTCTATCCTTAATGGCGATCTATGCCCCTTGACGCTGTCCCCGGTAAAGAAATAACCGCCCGGAGGCGGTTTTGTGCGCTGGGTGGGAGTTGAACCCACACGCCTTGCGGCACATGGCCCTCAACCATGCCTGTCTGCCAATTCCAGCACCAGCGCATGTACAGCGTTATTATATCAGATCGTCCGGTCGGTATTAAGTAAAATTCGAGGCAAATCGATGAGGAGAGAAGATGCGCATTGTGCTCGACGCCATGGGGAGTGACACCTGCCCGGAGCCGGAGGTGAAGGCAGCCATCGAAGCAGCCCGCCAGTTCGGTGATGAAATCCTGCTGGTTGGACCGCAAGAAGAGCTGCGCCAACGTCTGCAACCGCTCGATGGCGCAACGGCGAATATCCACCTGGTTGATGCCCGCGAGGTCATCACGATGCAGGACAAGGGGCTAGCGCTGGCACTGAAAGCCAAACGCCCCGGAGCCAGGAACTCCATGGCGGTCGGCATCGACCTGGTCAAGAACGGGGAAGCCGAAGCGTTCGTCACAGCCGGCAACACCGGTGGCGCCCTGGCGACCGCTTTCTATCGCCTCGGTACCCTCAAGGGTGTCGAACGGCCAGCGCTGACCGCGCTCTTCCCAGTGCGGGATGGTTACTGCGTGGTGCTGGATATCGGCGCCAACCCGGATTGCAGACCAGAACACCTTTATCAGTTCGCCATCATGGGCACGATCTACGCCGAAAAAGTGCTGGGCAAGTCCAATCCCCGCCTTGGCCTGCTCTCCAATGGGGAAGAAGCCGGGAAAGGCAACCAGCTGATTAAAGACACCCTGCCCCTCTTACAGAAGAGCGGTCTCAATTTCATTGGCAATGTAGAAGGCAAGGAGCTTTTCGGCGGACAGGCGGATGTGGTTGTCACCGATGGATTCACCGGCAATGTCCTGCTCAAATCCAGCGAAGCGGTGGCCAAGCTGATCATCGATATCCTCCGGGAGGAATTGATGAGCAGCCTGCGCACAAAAACCGGTGCGCTGCTGGCAAAGCCGGCTTTTACCCGCATCCGGCGCATGCTCGATCCGGCGGAATATGGCGCTGCCCCACTGCTCGGCGTGAACGGACTGGTTTTCATCGGTCACGGTCGATCCGACGCCTATGCATTGGTCAATGGCATCCGCATCGCCCGCCAGGCAGCTGCCGCCGGGCTTCTGGAAGCCATCCGCGCCGGGATCGAAGAGCGGCTGGCTTTTCCCTCCTGACAGCTGGGATCTATGAAACGACCCCGCGTTGTCATCACCGGCATCGGCGCCATCACGCCGCTCGGAGCTTCTGTCGCTCAGTATTGGGAGGGGCTGCTGGCAGGGCGTTCCGGCATTCGCCGCATCACCTCATTCGACCCCGATGGGCTTCCCTGCCAGATCGCCGGCGAGATCCCGGATTTCGACCCGGTGAATTACATGGATAAGAAGGATGCCCGCAGAATGGCGCGCTCATCCCAGATCGCGCTGGCAGCTGCCGTGGATGCCGTGGCAGACGCTGGTCTTCCCGATCCCATGCCCGAGCCCGAACGGGCTGCGATCGTCTTTGGCACCGGCATCGGCGGACTGGATGTCTATGACGATGCGGCTCAGGTTTACCGTGCTCGCGGTTTCGAACGCGTCAACCCATATGCCCTGCCAGCAACCATTCCGAATATGCCGGCGTTTGCCATTGGACAGCGCTTCAGATGCCTGGGACCGAGCTGCACGATCACGACCGCCTGCGCCACCGGCACCCAGGCGATCGGTGAGGCAGCCGAGCTGATCCGGCGCGGCGCAGCCGATGTGGTCATCGCCGGCGGGACGGAAGCGATGATCCGCGATTTCGCCATCGTGGGATTCATCGCCATGCGCGCCCTACCTGTCAATTACAACCGCCGCCCGGAGAAAGCCTCCCGACCGTTCGATCTGCATCGGGAAGGCTTCGTCTTCTCGGAAGGAGCCGGGGTGCTGGTCCTTGAGAAGCTCGAGCACGCCCTGGGGAGGTCTGCGCGAATCTACGCCGAAGTGGCGGGACATGCCTCCTCGTCAGAAGCGTTCCACATGGCAGCGCTGGAGCCGAATGGAGCCGGTCCGGCGCGCACCATGCGCTGGGCGCTGCGCGATGCCGGGATGCAGCCCACTGAGATCGACTATATCAACGCCCACGGGAGCAGTACGAAATCCAACGATTCTATCGAGACGCAAGCCATCAAGAGTGTATTCGGAGAACAGGCTTATCGCATCCCGGTCAGCTCGACGAAATCGATGATCGGTCATGCCATGGGCGCTTCGGGCGCCCTGGAGGCGATCGCCTGTGTATTGGCGCTTCAGCATGGGTGGCTGCCTCCAACGATCAATTACGAGACACCTGACCCGGAATGCGATCTGGATTATGTGCCGAACCAGGCCCGCCGGGTTGCCATCGAGTCAGCGCTCTCGAATTCCTTCGGGCTGGGAGGGCAGAACGCCTGCCTGATACTGAAACGGTATTCAGGAGATGAACATTTCAAAACAGGAATGTGAAGGCATGGAAATCATATCAAACGACCGTTTGATCCGCCGCAACGCCCGCATCGGGCAGATCGCCAGCATCGCCGGGCTGTTGGTGCTCGCTGGCGGTATGTACATCTCTTTCGCCCGGCAGGATCTTTTCATTCTATCTATGGTTGCCCTGCTGGCAGGATTCGCCCTCTCGCAAGTCGGCATCTATTTCGGCAACCGCTGGGGCAGGCGTCCGCGCCCCGATGAGCTGCTCAATCAGGCATTGAAAGGGCTGGACGGACGCTTCAGCCTATATCATTACACCACCCCGACAGCCCATCTTCTGGTTGGACCGGCAGGGATCTGGGTGCTCATCCCGCGCCATCAGGGAGGGACGATCACTTATGACGAAACCAGAAGACGCTGGCGGCAAAGAGGTGGCAATCTCTACTTGAAGATCTTCGCGCAGGAGAGCATCGGTCGCCCCGACCTCGAGATCCCAGCCGAGATCGAGGCGGTCAAACGCTTCCTGGCTGCCCGGCTGGGCGATGAGGAACTGCCGGATGTGCAGGCTGCCCTGATCTTCACCAGCGAGCGTTCCGAGCTGCAGGCAGACAACGCCCCCTATCCTACTCTCTCGGTCAAGAAATTGAAGGAATTCATCCGTAAGACAGCCAAGAACAAACCCATCTCCGCCGATCTGGCAGAGAAGATCAATCAGGCGTTGACTTCCGCCGCCTGAAGCCTGGCGAATCAGCTTTCGAAGAAAAGAACCTCCCGGGGTTTTCGAACCTGTTACCCGGGAGGTTTTATCTCGGACTTCGCGTGTTCCTGTTATCAGGAAATTTATCCTTTCAGGAAAGCCTCCAGCGCTTCCCGGCTGATCCGATAGGCGTTGCCCAGTTTGCGCGCTTTCAGCTCACCGGACTGGATAGCCGCCATGACATCTTCTTCGGAGACTTTCAAGAAGGCAGCGGCTTCAGCCGGGGTCATCACCTCGGGCATCCCGCCACTGGGAGGGCCACCACCGGCTGGTGCGCCAGCGCCCGCTCCTGCACCGCCGCCGGTCATGCCGCGCAACGATTCGCTGATCACACTCCCCACACCCATGCCAGCCCCGATCCCCGCTGTCAGACCCGCTCCGCCGCTCGGGTTCTGGGCGGCATCCCGCAGCGCATCCGCCGCCTGCAGCTGCGTGTAGGTCTGCATATCCAGCATGCCCATAGCGCGCAACTCCTCTGCCGATTTGCTGGAGGGTTTCAGATTCTCTATATAAAAAGCTTTCAGGGTCAGACCGATGGCTGAGAAATCATCTTGCGCCTTGGCGCGCACCCCGGCGCCGAGTTCCTCGGTCAACCCGATCAGCTCGGGGACGCTGTGCTGCGTGGCGGTCTCACCCAACAGATCCTGAAGCTTGGAGAGGAGCATCGACCGCAAGCGACTCTCGATATCGTTGGTGCGGTACATCCCCTGAGCGCCGACAATCTGGGTTACGAATTGCTGCGCATCCTTCACCTGAAAACTGTAGGTTCCAAAGCCCTGGAGCAGAGCCACGCCCAGCCCCATGTTCGGGTTCCGCACGATGATCGGTTGAGGCGTGCCCCACTTGCGATCGGCAAACTCACGCATCGAGACGAAATAGACCTCCGCCGTAAAGGGCGTGCGGTCATTGAAAGCTCTTCCGACGAAGTCGATCAACAACGGGATGTTGGCTGTCGAGATCGTATGCCGACCGGGACCGAAGACATCCAGCGCGTTTCCATCCCGGAAGAAAACAGCAGCCTGCGCTTCGCGCACGATCACCTGCGAACCGATGCGGAAATCGCCCGAACCGACTTCCGGGAAACGGTGGACGATCTCGTCACGCATCTCGTTCGGATATTCGATGACATCAAATATTCTGGCCATTTTTTACTCCTACACTCATTCTTTGCGGCTCCAGCAGGTCGCCGGTAACCAGACGGATTATTGAATTCCCAGGATAACCGCTTCGCGGCGATCGTAAGCCTCGATGCAGGCCTGCGCCTTGCTTTCCAGGTTGCGGATCGCAGCCGGAAGACCATCGCTCCCGACCGAGCTTTCGACATTATCCACCGCATGACTGACCTCGTCGACGAGGTCCAGCATGGCCGAGTCATACTCGTAGAGCTTGGTCAATTCTTCTTCATTGATCTTCACTGCATCGAACATGCCGGCATAGCCGCGCGGCGCAGTGCGCAGCCGATCGGCAAATGTCCTCAGTTTAATCGCAGTGGCTTCCAGATCGTCGACAAATTGGATGAAACCCTGGCTGATGAAATCGCGTTGAACGCGGGAGACACGCCCTTCCAGTTCCCGGAAGCGGTCGAAAATATACTCCCTCACCAGTTTATCCGAATCACGCCGTTTCTGACGTTCGATATATCCGCTGAAGCCCGGGACTTTGCTCAAGATCTTCTTGAAGAAATCCAAGTCCTCGGTCACCTTTCCAAAAATTTGATCTTGTGTGTCTCCCATCGGAAACTCCTTGTTGAACTTATTATTAGCTCTGATAGATTATTTGATTATAGCCCCACTTCACCCTGGACGCAACGTATTTTGGTGAGAGTGTTTGTAACATACACGGTGGGTGAGTTTGGGAAATTCATACAGGCGCATGCTCTTCCAGGCACATCCTCCTTGGTGAACTGTTTTGGGTAAACAATTCATACCACCGGTTGATGGAGCTTTCTTTATTTTTAAGGGTAATCACCAGCATGATCACTAATGATCACCCAAAGGCAGCTTGCAGCTATTTCAAAGTCCTTGGCACGCGGCATCACCGCCACATTGGTCAGCCCAACGATTATTGATACGGCAGGCAGTCCCTGGGGAAAATGGGCGCTATCCGAGAGCGCGTAACCGTTCGGCGGCTTCCTCCGGGGTGAGATCACGTTGCGGGCTGGCCAGCATTTCGAAGCCGACCATAAATTTGCGCACCGTTGCAGAGCGCAACAAGGGCGGATAATAATGCGCGTGCAGATGCCACTCCGGATGCGGTTTGTCTTCCAGAGGGGCGATGTGGAAGCCCATGGAGTAGGGGAAAGAGGTCTGGAACAGGCGATCATAACCCCTGGTCACCTGCTGAATGATCTCTGCCAGGCCAGCGATCTCCTCATCCTGGAGATCCCGCAAACAGCCAATATGCCGGTTTGCCAGGAGCATGATCTCGAAAGGCCACACCGCCCAAAAAGGGATCAGAGCTGTGAAATGGACATTGCGAGCGATCAGCCGATCCCCCAATTGGCTCTCCTGCGCCAGGTAATCGCACAATAAACAGGAACCAAGCGCAGCCAGATGAGCAGCTTGCATTTTCTCTTCTCTTGCCGGCAGATCCGGTACGAAATTGGTCGCCCAAATCTGCCCATGCGGATGCGGGTTAGAAGCCCCCATCAAGGCGCCTTTGTTTTCGAAAACCTGCACATAGCGGATAAAGTCAAAATCGGCCAGCTCATGGATCTGCGCTTTCCAGGTTCGTACCACCTCCTCAACCTGCGAGGCAGGTAGCTCTGGCAGGCTCAGGTCATGGCGGGGAGAGAAACACACCACCCGGCAGATGCCATAGGCAGGCTGCTGAATAAAAAGCTTTCCTGGTGCACCTGTGTTGTCACCGGTCCCGGCGTTCTGTTCCCCTCCCGAGTCCTGTTCGTTTTGGCCTGGCTGAAGCAGCGCCGGGTAGTCGTTTTCGAAAACGTACGTCGAGGTGTAGTCTGTATTGCGCTCGCCGGAGGCGCGCAGATTGTTCGGACACAGATAACACTGCGGGTCATAAGCCGGCAGTTTCTGTTCAGGAGGAGGCTCCACCTGCCCCAACCAGGGTCGTTGTGTGCGCTGCGGCGAGACCAGAACCCATTCTCCAGCGAGCGGGTTGTATCTGCGATGGGGCATCATCAGGGGCGCAATATGTGCCAAAACTCACCTGTAGAAAACGAGCAGAGTGCTTCCGTATTTGCGCTGATCGAATTCGGTCAGATTGGTCAGATCCTGCGCCTCGTATTCCTTAGGATGAATCTGGACAATAACCCAGCCATCCGGATTCAGCCAGGCTGGCTGGGCATCCAGCGCGTGCAAAGCCTGCTTCCACAAACCCTGATATTGCGGCGGTGCAATGTAGATATAATCGAAGCCCTGTTTCGGAGCCTCTCTGATCAGTGCGAATGCGTCCTGGCGGACGACCCTGGCTCGATCCATCAGACCGGTGCTGAGCAGGTTAGCGCGTGTGGTGGCTACGGCGCGCTGATCGCGATCCACGAACAGGACGAAACCGGCTCCGCGGCTGAGCGCTTCGATGCCCACGCTGCCCGTGCCGCAAAAGAGGTCCAGGAAGCGGGCGCCCCGGATGTCCGCCCCTAAAATATCAAAAAGCGCCTCCCGAACCCGATCGGTGATCGGCCGGGTGGTGTCCCCCGGCACTGAAAGCAGGCGCCGACCGCGCGCGCTTCCCGCAATGACCCGCAATCTGCTCATCCTGCAACCAGATCAACATCAATCACGCAAGCAAAAAACACAGGTGGGCCTACCAGCTTTCAACGCTTTGCCGTGCCGCCAGGATATTCCCGCGCGGGGTGACGATGGGGAGCACACACCCGGTGCCCAGGATGAAACGCTTCCCTTGAGTCAGTCGTATTGCCTGGGAGGCTTCCGCCTTCACGGCCGCCGGGTCTCCCAACACCATCGTTTCCCAGCGGCGCAGACCGCCGCATAAGGCGCCCGAGAACATCATTTGCGCCTCACCGAGATCTGGAGGTGTCTCCCGATCATGCCAGTTGATCACCGCCACCGGATAATCGAGGAAACGCTCGAACATCACCTCTGTGCCGTGCAGGTGAAGCACATTGAGCCACAGATCTCTGGCAGCTTCTAAAACCTGGAGATCGAACACCCGCCCAAAGCGCTCATACTCCTCAACGGACAACAGACCGAACTGGGCGTGCTGAACAGCGTAGAACACCCCAGCGATGCCCGTTTTTCGGGCAGCTTCGAGAAAACGCTGCGTGCTTTCGGTGATCACCCGCAGACCAGCTTCCACGGCCTGCGGGGCACGGCGCAGATGGACGAGCAATCTTTCCTGGCCGGCGAGGTTCTTCGCCTGCGCCAGGGGGCTGAATATCGTCTGGATGACCGGGGTCTCATCCCCAACTTCCAGGGTGATCATATCCAGGCACTCCAGCAGTGCACCCAGCGAGCCTTTCCCCGGATCGAGCGGGGTGAGCTTCTCCCAATCCTCAGCCTGCTGGATCACCCGAACGGTATAGTCGCGTGTCCCTTCAATAGCCCCGCGCCATTCATCCCTCGCCCCCCAATCGCGAATACAGTAGGAAGACGAAGGCGTGACCTTGATCAGATCGAAATCGAAGGCACGCTGGAAATCGAGCGTGGCTGCCGCCAGGTTCCCCGGGGATTGATCGTCCACCGGAAAATGCCGCCACAGGGCGACCGGCGGTCGATCGAGCCTGCCGTCTGACAGGCAGGCTTCCAGGCGGGCGCGGTGGGTCAGCGTTTGTAATGCCAAATCTCCTTCTCCAGATTCCAATCTCCGTGAGTAAGTTCATTGATGTGACCGAGAGCCAGCCGACGGAGCATGTCCACCCGGGTTGCATCTGTGATCGCCCCCGCTTTCAACAGTTCGATGGCCTTCTCGAAAGATCGAATGGCATCCTCTTTTTTGCCCTGAGCCTTGAACACCAGGCCCAGGACATAATGGGCATCGACCGAATCTGGAGCGATCTCGATTGCTTTGCGGAAATCCGCTTCGGCCTGGGGTTCCTTTCCGCGGGAATGATAAGCCCATCCACGGCGCATAAAGCCTGCCAGGTCGACGGGAGCGGGCATCAGATCGGGATCATGTGGATCAGCTGTCATTTTGTGGTCGCTCTTCTTGCGGAAGCGATCGAATATGTTCATTGTGGGGTTCTCCTGGCGGTGACGGAAGATGGATAGGATCGTCAGAAAAAAAGATCGCGTCTAAAATTTTACTACGTTCGCGGCAGCCGCCAGAGTCATTTCTGGAGAAGCACCTTGGAGCCAGATGAGCCAAAGCGCTCAACCATCGTCATAGGCAAATTCATCCAGTGTCGGCATGAGTTCTGGCATTTCGTCGAGCACATCGATGGTTTCGTATTTCAATTCAGACATCAGCGGTGGGAGCGGAACAGTAGCTGGTGGGATCAGGCGCGGCGGGGCATGTGGTGGTGGCACAGGGGGATGCTGGTTATCCTCGCCTCGCCGACGCAGGATACGCAGGTCATGATTCATCCAACCGATATATCGCCCATACACTGAATAGACTTTTCGTTCGTGTGTGACCCACCCGATCCAATCCCCAACATGGTTGTAAATATAAGGATAAACGAGAAACCCACCTGTCCTGCCTGAACTGGTATAGAGAGGAATGATACGTTGCCGTCCAGCCTCGCTTTTGACCATAAGTTGCCCCTTCCTGAATGATGGATGATCTCTTTTTTCAGGTGACATCGTTATAAGTCCAGTATCTATTGATGAAGAAATTCCAGAACATGACCACGATCACAGCGATCGCCAGCGCCAGGTTCTCAGCCAGGACATTCCCGGGGAGAAGTCTGAATGGGAATGTTGCTATTCTCAAGACAAGGCGGCGGAAGAGAGGCTCCAGAATTGCGATGATCGGCGTCCGGATCATCAAACCGATTACGCTGACCAGGGTGAATTGAACCAGCTGCTGGCTGACGCGTTTGGAACGTGAATCAGGATAAGTCCAATAACGGTTCCAGGTGAAGTTGCTGATAATGGCAGCCACGAAGGAGAACACGCTGGATACTACCGCGCCAAACCCCACCAGTGTCGAGAGAAGGTTGAAAGTGCCGAAATCTACCACCGCGCCGATGACGCCCACCGTAGCGAATTTCAGGAAGCGCGTGCGTTCCCGCGAGTTCGTCAGGATCGATGTCAGTGTCATGTCAGCCCCATCTTAGCTTTGAAATACGGGATCGTGCGTTCGATGCCTTCCTCCAGACTGATTTGCGGCGCCCAGTGCAGGATCTCTCTGGCACGCGTGATATCCGGCTGGCGGCGCTGGGGATCGCCTTCACCCCTGGCTTCCGGTTTGTAGACCACGCCGCCCGGGTTCTTCGTGAGCCGGTTGATGGTGAGCGCAAATTCCTCGATTGTGATCTCATCAGGATTACCCAGGTTGACCGGCAGGTGCTCATCGGAGAGCAAGAGCCTATAGATGCCCTCGATCAGATCGTCCACATAGCAGAAGCTGCGCGTTTGGGATCCGTCGCCATAGATGGTTAGTGGCTCGCCACACAGAGCCTGTTTCAGAAAATTCGGCACCACCCGACCGTCATCGAGATGCATGCGCGGGCCATATGTGTTAAAAATTCGCACGATGCGCGTGTCGACCCCATGGAAACGGTGATAAGCCATGGTCAGCGCTTCTGCGAACCGCTTGGCTTCGTCATAAACCGAGCGCGGTCCGATCGGGTCTACATGCCCCCAGTAACTCTCGGGCTGGGGGTGAACCAGCGGGTCGCCATAGATCTCGCTGGTGGAGGCCAGGAGGAAACGGGCATTTTGTGCCCTGGCGACACCCAGGGTGTTATGCGTCCCCAAGGCGCCGGCTTTCATCGTTTGAATCGGCAGATTGAGATACCCGTAAGGCGAATTCGGGTTCGGGCTGGCGGGTGAGGCAAAGTGCATCACGGCGTCGATCTTGCCAGGCACAAATATGAAATGCGAGACATCATGCTTGATGAAAGAAAAATTGTCGTTACCCATCAAATGAGCCAGGTTATCCGGGTTGCCAGTGATGAAGTTATCCATCCCCACCACCTGATGGCCTTCAGCCAGCAGGCGGTCGCAAAGATGTGAACCCAGGAAACCGGCTGCACCAGTCACTAAAATGCGCATTCAATCCTTCCGTCAATCCATAGATTTCGCTGCGAGGTCATTTCCAATCGATGCGGGTTGTCAGGCTGTCTCCCGTGATCTGGCGGGCTTCGCCAGTCTCACTATCGACAATCCATAGATTGTTCTCGTAAATCAGGGCGATGGCATAATGTCCGCTCTCTGGCATTACCTCGGGAGACCAGACGACCTCTTGCGGCTCAAGACCGCCCATCCCTTCCGGGGGAAACAGGATGCGATTGTTAGACCCATCTCTGTCCATCAGGCTCAAGCGGTAGCGGCTGGTGTCGCTTTGATCCGGGAAGACCGCCTGAAGATAAGCCACCTGGTAAGCTCTCTCACCCGTAGGGAGCTCTGTGACCGGGGACATAACCGGATGAGCGAACATGCCGACATTCTGCCGCAGCGTAAAGACCTCACCAGATGAAAGTGCGATCGCCCCCAGGTCGAAGTCACGCGATTCGTCCGGCGAACTACGGGTGACCACGAACAAGAAATCACCATTCGGATCCCAATCGATCCCCGGCGTCCAGGCCCAATCGCCGAAGGTCTGCACAGGAGACAGCTTCAGGAGGGGGGTCATCTCCCCGCTCTGTCCATCCAGGATACCCACTTCATCCGGGCGAGAATATGCCAGGATGGATCCATCCTCTGCCCAGGAGAAATCGGTGCCCCACCAGCCGTAAATACCACCCGAGCTGGCTTCCAGAAGAGCAGGGAGTTCCCGTATGAACCCGTTAGCGCTGAAGGTGAGCAGGCGCAGGTCGTTATTTGCCTGCCAGCCTGGGGCGCCACGCCGCGGTTCGACCGTCGAGTAAGCGACCGTTAGCGTCGCCTCCGGTTGCCAATCGGCAAAGTGTACGATGTTGGCAACCCCCAGATCGAGCGCCTCCCCGGCTGCGCTGTCCAATGGTGCTGCCCACAGATGATTGATCACATCTTCCTGCGAGCTTTTCCGGGTAAACAACAACCACCGCCCATCCGGTGAGAGCGAGAAGACACGCCCATCCAGGTCGCCGGTTGTAACGATCTGTCTGCGATTGGTGGTGTTTTCCTCCATCAACCAGGCGTTCCCATCCGCCAGGTAAACCAGGCGCCCCGGGATCGAGATCGGGACGAATGCCTTCTGTACACCCACCATCTTGATCTGTGGCACCGGTTCCTTGATGACAACCGAGCGCACGGGACCGCTGGAGACCTCCACACCGTTCTCATAGACACGCCGGATCGTGGTTTCCCGCAAGCCATTCTCGCCCAGTTGAAGCCAGAACTCCTGCCCTGCCGGCAGGGATTCGTTTTGAATGATCTGGTTCTCGAATGGAATCGCTTCCTGTTCGACCACGAATTCTTCCTTCACCCGGATCACCCTGACCTGTGAGCTCTGGCTCAAGACTGTATAGACTGGTGGTTCGCTGCGATCCAGGCTTCCCATGATGACACCTGCCGCGCGTAACACCTCGTCGACTGTGCTCCCCGCTGGAACTGTGACAGCTACCTCGTTCCCATCCACCAATACCGTCACGGCGATCTGCTCCTCTGAGATGCGTGGCGCTGTGCATCCGAGCATTCCAAGCAGGTTGGAGAGGGTCAAGATCAGCAGCAGCCCTGAACCTGGATGGTATAATTTCATCCCGCAAATTTCAATTCGTTCGCCCTGTGATCTTCATGACGCCATCGTCGATGACGATGCTCTCAATAGTAAGGTTGGGCGCCAGTGAATCGAGCTGCTGCTGAAAAGCAAGATTAATCCGCTCTTCCAGCTCTGTGATGATGTCTCCAGGCAGCGGGAGCGGTCCAATCGTGGCAGAGATCACGTCGAAAACCGGCCGTCCGACCGGGTCGATCTGCACCGTCAGCACCGCTCGGGCAGAAGCGGAGAGTCCTTGCCGGGCGACCCTGGCGGTCATCTGCACCTGTCCATCCTGAAGGAAGACCTGCGGGTTGGAAATGTACCCAGCGCCTCTCTCTTCCAGTTCGAAGGCGATCAGGGATGTCAGCTGCGCTTCGGTGATCTCGAGCTCGATCGTCCCGCTGGTTTGAGCCTGCTGAAATGCATCGCCAACCGCAGTTTCCAGGCTCTCGACTGCTTCGGTGGAAACAGGCACGGTGGGAACAGGTGTAGAAACCGCCCGGTTGAAATTGCATGCCAGGGCTACAGCCATCAAAAGGAGAACTACCAGTAAGATCGCATGTTGTCGTTTCATTATGTTTTCCATGATCCATTAACGTACGTTTCCGAGAAAAGTTTCAACGGTTGATTATAGCATGAGCGATCAAGATGAGAACCTGCAAAAATTGAAAGCCAGCCTGGAGGCGCTCCTTTTTGTAGCCGTCGAACCGGTCACCCCAGGGCATCTGGCGGAAGCCCTGGAGATCAGCACGGCTGAGGTGGAACGCGGGCTGGCAGAGCTGGCAAAGGATTATGCGACACGCGGGTTGAGAATCCAGCAGAATGCCGGGCAGGTGCAGTTGACCACTGCCCCAGAACTGGCAAAAGAAGTCGAGCGTTTCCTCGGTCTGGAGGTACAGACCTCGTTGAGCAGGGCTGCCCTGGAAGTTTTGGCGATCATCGCCTACGAACAGCCAGTCACCCGTCCGCAGATCGACGCTGTCCGCGGGGTCAACAGCGATGGCGTGCTGAAGAGCCTGTTGCATAAGGGCCTGATCCAGGAAGCCGGACGGGCAGATAGTCCGGGTCGCCCGATTTTATACACGACAACCACCGAGTTTCTGCAGCAGTTTGGGCTAAATTCCCTGGCAGATCTGCCGCCAATTGAGAAAGCCGATGAACAAAACTGAAGAACGCTTGCAGAAGATCCTGGCGCGGGCCGGTTATGGTTCGCGACGCGCCTGCGAAGAGCTGATTACCGCTGGCAGGGTGCGCGTCAACGATGTGGTGGCAGCTCTGGGGATGAAAGCAGACCCACATAAGGACAAAATCAGCGTCGATGGCAGACCTCTGAAACTCGATGATGAACCTGTCTACATCGCATTGTACAAACCGCGGAATGTGCTCTCGACCGTCCGCTCCCAGGATCGTCGCAGGACCGTGCTGGACCTGGTCGGGATCCCTCAACGAGTTTTCCCCGTCGGAAGACTGGACGCGGACAGTGAGGGTCTGATCATATTGACAAACGACGGTGAGCTGGCAAACCAGCTCACCCACCCGCGCTTCGGTCACGAGAAAGAGTATCGGGTACTGGTTGCCCGCCGGCCGGACACAGAGCAACTGGAGACATGGCGACGCGGCGTGGCGCTCGAAGATGGTTATCGGACCGCTCCAGCCAAGGTATGGGTCGAGTCGTTCTTTGGCCGAGGCGCCTGGTTGCGGGTGGTGATGCGAGAAGGCAGGAAGAGGCAGATCCGGGAGATCGGCAAACTCTTGGGGCTGCCGGTGGTGCGGATCATCAGGGTGCGCATCGGCAGCCTGCAATTGGGCAGGCTCAAACCTGGTGAGTGGCGCTATCTGACACCGGATGAATTAGAGGGATTGAAGGATGTCCCTGTCCAAAGCAGGTCTGGTCGACGAGAGGGAAAGATCAGACCAGAAAAGGCGCGATCAAATGCGTCTGCGCGCAGCCAGCCTGAAATGAGCCAAGAGACCAGAGAGAGAATGCCATCGAAAAAACGTAGATTTCACCGCGCACAACGGCATCCCTGATCGATCCTTTATCGCAAGAAAGCCTTGATGTGCGATTGATAATGGATCTCATGCTTATTTGCAGACAGCGCAGCTCTACCAGCATCGATTCGGACGAGTGCAGCGCTCTTGTTCTGGTTTAAGGAGTATCAGCCGGGCCGTCCTTCGATCTATATTCAGCAGTCTGATGGGTGAAGCCCGAGAAGCATTCATGAGATCAATGGTCAGATCCTGGTTCTCCTTGAAAACGATCTTATTCTCGGGGCATCAACAGCAGAAAGGACAGGAAGAACAAGCCTGTAAGCACGCCCGATGCCCAGATGAAGGCACTCGAAACCCACTCTGTAATACCCAAATAGAATATGACAATCGTGGGCAAGGCGTTATCGATGAGTCCCGCTTTGAGGATCGCGATGTTTCGCCGAGGGTCTTGATATGCGAACCAATAGGCAACACCCCAGGCGATGGCAGCCCCGCCGAATAATCTCAAGTAGATGGGGTTTTCGGGGATGGGTACTCCCAGAATATTGAGCAGGGACAAAGGCGCGATGAGCGCGGGCAGCCCCCAGACAAAGATCGTGATCAGAGTCTTGACCAATAAAACGCGTCGTAACCAGTAGATTCTAAGTTCAGTGACCATGGGATTAATCTTTCTAGACGGAACCATCACTGTTCGAGAGGTTCTCCGCCGGCAGAGGGGGTAAACTCTGCCAGCGGAGTTGGATTATCCCTCCATACGTACCTTCAGGTTCGCCAGGACGGTTTCCGCTTCCTGTTCGTTCATCTTGTGAATGATCGGCTCGGCCAGCTTGCCCAGGACTGCGCTCGGGATGGTATAGTCGACATTGACTGAGACCCGCGTTCCGCCGTCCGTCGCCTGGTAAGTCCAGATGAACGTGCTGGGGATGCTGCTCTCGTTCTTATCGACGATGCGCTGATTCGTGATGAACTCGGTCCATTCCGCCCTACCCTCGAAGCGCATGCCGGCCATTTTGTAGGTCCAATCATAGCTGAAGCCCCCGTTGGGTAAAGGCTGCACGTTCCTGACCTCCTCCAGGCTGGGCCAGATCTCCGGCAGGTTCTCCGGGTTCGCCATGAAAGCGAAAACCCTCTCTACTGGAGCGTTGATCACCAGGGATTTTTCGATCTTAGCCATTTCAGCTACTCCACTCAAGTCTCTTTGCCCGATCCTCCAATTGCCATTGGGTCGGGGAGCTGAGCATCTGTCAGCTCCCTCCCGCTGATGTTAAACGGCTGGGCTTATCGTCCGGGACGAATGGGTTCAGGGGCAACTGGCGAGGGGCCCCAGAGTTCGGCGGTCACATTGAGAGCCAGCGTGTGTAGTTCACTCCACACCTTCTGCGCCTCCTCGTGGGAGTACCATGCTGCCCATTTCGACAGGTCGGCGAACTCATAAGTTGCCACGATCTCAGGTGTTCCGCTGACACCGCGATAACCTCTGAACTCAACCAGCCCTGGTATACCAATCGTGCGCGGCATCGAACTCTTGAGCCACTCCAGGTAGGCTTCCCGCTTGTCCGGATGGATATCCCACTTCACCACAAAGAGTACCATTGTGTCTCACCTCCTTTCTATCGATTTCTTGTGGAAATTGCTGCCCTCTTCGATTCCGTGCCCAGGTGGCTATCCCGCCACAAAGCGGGTCAGCTTCTCCAGCCCTTCCTCCCATGCGACCACAGGGAAGATATCCGCTTCAAGGACATCGATCCAGGCTACCGTGTTAATCATCAAGGCAGCCGCGTCGTCTGCCTCGAAAACAGAGACCACCGCTGGTGAGTTCTTGGACGACCAATATTCTGCGATCAGGTGCACACCTTCGGGGAATTTCCAATCAGCCCGACGGCCCATGATCTCTGCCATCTTGACCTGATCCACCCCTGCTTTCAAATTCCACAAGGCAATGAACTTCATCTCTGACCTCCTTTCTCAACAAATTGATTGGGTTGACCATTTCAATTCTCTACGGATCTCGAGGGCACTCATTGTTATTGGGCACGCATTGATAAATCGTTTGGCCAAGTTGAGTGATTGGGGTACAGGCATATCCTGCAGGACAACCAGTTGTCTTACTGCAACTCTGGCCACAAACATATTGCCCAGCAGATAGCCCAATGCATTTGGCTGCCGGTGCACATTCGGGTTTCCCAGGGTCACAAACATTACAGAGTTCTCCCTTCGCTGTATCCAGCGGTGGGTTGGGGGCGTTGATATTATTCATTCTCCATTGCTGTGCAAGTGCTCCCCCAATGCAATCCCATTGCTCAATCGGATCGCCATCCGCCATACCCCCTGTTGTTCCCGATCTGACCTGCAGACATTTTCCACTGTGTAGCGAAGCGATGGTTGAAGTGCCACCCGCCCCACTGGTGAAAATCCACTTTTGATGATCACCTCCATTGCATTTTGCCTGCTGGACAAAATCCCCATTATTTTTGCCACCGGCAGCCAGGTTTACCTCAATGCACTTGCCACTATGGATCGAGATGACCTGATATGTGTTCGTTTGATCATCGTACTCCAACAGCCACGACCCCTGAAGACCCATGTGGTAATGGGTGCAATCCCACTGCTCAACAGGATCACCTTCATAATAACCCCCAGGGAGAGGTAAACTCAAGCACTTTCCGCTCAAATCGGAAATGATTTTGTAGGGATATCCCTGGGGTTTTATCTTGCATCCGCTTACAGTAAGACCAGCAATAAGGAAGAGGATCAATAAACATCGTTTCATGCTCATTTCGCCTCCGCTTTAATGACTCACTTAAAGAAATTCAAGATCGCCTTAAACTTGCCGTTCGGCGTCTCGTACAGGCCGCATGCCAGCTTGGTGAAGCTGTTATCCGTAATATTGACATAATGCCCACACTGACAGGTTTTATCCAAATAACAGCTGTCTGGGTTCTTCTCATAACAGAGCTTCTCGGCGTAGTACATCTGCTTTTCAATACAGTCATCTAAAATCAGGCTGGTATTTGGATAAGTTGGGCATTCATTTTGAGCATCACTGGAAACTGAGGAATGTGGAATGTTCGCTTCATAGTTGGCGCGGGCATCGTTATCTGCACTTTCTTCATTCCCCTGGTCGCGCACCAGGGGGCTCAGGTTTTCCAGGGCACGCAAGTTGTTGACGCGGTCAACACAATCCTGATAGAAACTGGCACATGGTTGCGCATTGACTTCTCCATCCCATCCAACTCCAGGGATTGAAGCTTTTATGGAAACCTGATTCTTGCATTTCAATTTCAGCTTGAAGGTCATGCTGACGCTCTTCCCCGGATCAAGGGAGGTCACATAAGGGTATGATGCAGGTGCTTGGATGATCGCTTTGGTCCCATTCAAAACAAGCGATGAAACCTCCGGCTGGGGTTTGATGATGGTTTCGCCGGTGTTCTTTATTTCAACCTTGATGGTCACCGTATCTCCAGGCCAGAATTCCTGCGGGCTGTAATCAACCAGGAGCTGCACCGATGACCCGGGGTTTGGTCCTGGGGGAATGCATCCTGATAGCCAGCAGATGACCGACAGACACAAGAAGGGAAATAGAACCAAAGGCTTCATTTGTTATCGATTTTTACTTTGCCAACTACGGTTATGGTTGTTGCCTTTCGTCGTTCGTGAAGAACGGCAAGGGTTTGATGAAACGTCCGATGAATTCGAGCAGTTCATACGCCTGGTGGAAGGACATCCCCTCGCCACTCTGCACGTGTTCGATGCGGCCGCGCCATCTCACGCTTTGATCTGAGCATTCAGCCTGCCACTCCAGCCAGAAACGTACGACAAATGTGTTCTGCGGTTGTTCTGCGCATTCGGGCATGTTTTCTCCAAAGAAAAGACTGCTCGTTCGAAGAGCAGTCTAGCATAGGGGTATCAAAACACCATCAAAAGGCAATAGATCTTCAAATCAGAAGTTGCTCTACAGCGAACTTCCGATATCGATCCCGTTGGTTTGGATCGCTGATCTGGGCAGATTTGGCGGCGATGATGGCTTCAGCGCGGTGCTCCTGTTCCTCGGCAGCGTCCTTGCGACCGAGTGCCCGCAGGACTCCGGCATGGGCATAATGGATTCGTTCAGTACCAATCCACCGTTCGTTGCCCCTCGAAGCCAGTTCACCCGCGTGACCGGTGTGCACCAGAGCCGTTTCAGGATCACCCGCCGCCAGTCGGCTGAGCCCGATCTCGAATTCCCCCCACATCTCGCAAACCGGCACAGCGATCTGACGAGCGATTTCTACCGCCTGAGCAGCGTGGGAACAAGCCAGAGCAAGATCACCCGATCGCCGTTCTGCCTGAGCCAGCGCTGCCAGCCCGGCTGCCAGATATCCCCGGGCATGGCTTTCACTCGCCAGAGCCACAGCCTCGCTCAGGCGATCTTTCGCTGCATGCAGGTTTCCATTGGAGAGAAAGACCAGCCCCAAGCCGATGAGCGCCTCCGCCAGGCGCCTGCGATGCTGGATCGGGCGACCCCGCTCGATCGCCTGCTCCAACCAGCGCCGAGCGTCCACAATATCTCCCAGATGATAACAGGCGAAGCCGGCTCCCAACTCAGCTGCCACTCGTCCATGTTCGGTCCGTAACCCTTGTTGCACCACCAATGCCTGCTGGAATAATTCCAATGCGGAGATATAGTTACCACGACAAATGGCTAAGGTGCCCGCCTGATTCAAGCCATAGGCCTCCGCAGAGCGCGCCCCGATGCGCCTGGCCAGATTCAGAAGTTCGGTTACGTATCCCTCGGCCTCAGCCAGGCAGCCCATATCCAGATAGGTGGATGCCATATCCAGCCCAGCCCAGGCAGTGCCGTTGTAGTCATGCATTGCTCGATGACTATCATATGATTCTTTCTGACAGGCAAGCGCTTCCGGGTAGTTCCCCATGTGAAAGTGTACGTAACCAAGAATGTGAGTCACATGCCTGCGCGTTTCCGAATCCCCTTCAGGAAGATTATTCCGGGCGGATTCGAGAACAGTCAGCGCTGACAAGGGTTGTCCCAAAAAATAATGCGCGAAGCCGATCTGGGTCAGCAAGTAGCAGCGCGCAGCCATATTCTGGAGACGATCAGCATAAACTAAACCCCGCTCAGCGGCAGCGATAGCATGTTGATATTTTGCATCCAGGTTCAGATAGCGAGCGCGCTGCATGAAAGTCTGCATGTGCATCAGATCGTCGTCACTCATGCCGGCTAATCGGTTCAGGTTTTCCAGGTCAGAGTCCCGCCCGCTAAGCTGCGCCTGGAGAGAGCGCATTTCTGCCCGGTTGATCAGGACCTGGCAACGGCGTTGAAGGCAATCTGAATGGTTGTGATCCGGATCTTTTTGGTCGAACAATTGCAACGCTCGATCCAGGTGTTCCTCAGCTTCTTTCCAGGCGAGAACCGCCTGGGATCTTTGCGCTGCCAGGATATGGTATTGGATTGCCTTCTCCGCTTCTCCTCCGACATCAAAGTGATAAGCCAGCGCGTCAACCAAAGAGCTCTGATCAGGATACAGATATTCCATCGCCTCACCGATCAGACGATGCAACCTTCGCCGCCTCCGAAAGTGAATGCCTGTATAAACGACCTCATGAACCAGGTGATGGGCGAATTGATAGTCGCTTTTTGCCAATCCACTCCCTTCGCATAAGATGCCCTGGTTTAGCAACTCATCCATTGCCTCCAGACCGGATTCCTCATCCAGACCGCGGGCACGGCAAACGAGTCCGAGGTCAAACTGGCGGCCGGCTACCGCGGCGTATGCAACCCATTCACACGCGGATGGGGATAGCTCCCCTAACCTTGATTCGATCAGCGCCCGCACGCTGTCAGGCAAGGGTAGTGGGTCTTCCGGGAGCGGCATCCCCGCGAGGGAACGCAATGTCTCAACCGAGAAGAAGGCATTCCCCTCTGTGTGTGCGTACAAACGGCTCACAAAATTTTCATCGGCCCCGATGGTGCACATGATCAGCTCGGCGATAGCCTCTCTCGAAAGCGGTTCCAAGTCAAGGCGGAACCCTTTACCCTCACGAGCCAGCTGCAATGCCATCCTCGTCAAAGCGTGAGCCTCGTTGACCCCCTCGAGACGAAATGTGCCAAGGATTAACGCATGGATATCGCTCATCTGCCGGGTAAGATACTGGATCGCCGCGAGCGTAGATTCGGTCGCAGAGTGCAGATCTTCCAGCACGATCAGGAGCGGCATTCGTTCAGCAAACTCACGGATGAATGCCCAAATGGCATGGAAGAGTATGGCTTGCTCATCTGAAGAAAGAGAGTGGGGAGAGGTTGACGGGTGAGCTGACGCGGAAAACAGATCTGGAGCGAGCCGCGAGAGGATATCACGCACCCATGGAGGAGTCCTCCGTGCGATCTCATTTGCTTGCGAAGTCAATTGACGCAACACTTCAACCAATGGCTGATAAGGCAATATATGGCCTGGTTCAAAGCAGCGTCCGATCGCCACCATTCCCCCATGCCAGCTTACCAGGGAAGCGATTTCTTCCGTCAGGCGCGTTTTCCCAACCCCGGCTTCACCACCGATCAATATCATACCTCCCTTTCCCTGGGCTGTCTGCTCCCACTGCCTCCATAGCGCTTCCATCTCTCGCTCCCGCCCGACGAACGGTGGGCGCGCCAAACCTTCCCCGCGTGGTGGTGCCCTTTCCGGCACTGGTTTGACCAGCAGGGGAAGGATGAACTGTGCACCGAGGATGCTTTCTGCCTGCTTGAGCATTTCGGGGGAGGGTGGTAACTGGAGTTCACTCTGCCGCGTTGCGCAACAGATTTGCCATTGACGTCGCGCTGCGATGAGATCGTTTGTTTTTACCTGAGCTCGCATCGCTGCCAGATGGATATTCTCATCGAGCGGATCGCGATTAAGGTACAAGCGAGCATATTTCAGCACTTCGTTGGGATCGCCCTGCGCCGTGTGCCAGCTGACAAGCCAGCTCAATGCGCGGAGATAGAGAGCCTCCAGTCGATAGCGTTCCTCAATGCACCAATCGTCGTAGAACCCTTCGAGCAGATCGCCACGATAAAGATCGACCGCTGCCGCCAGGCTCTCCGGATTTTGCGCGCCTCCCTGAACACATCTTTCGAATTCGCTCACGTCCAACCAGAAAGCCCTGGATGGGGCAAATTGTACCCAGGTCCCATCTGCAAAGAGAAAACTTTCACCGAGCAGTCGACGGATACGCCACAGAGCCGTAGCGAGGGAATGCCGCGCGTGTACCTCGTCTCTTTCCCCCCAGAAGAGATCGGCGAGCTCATCACGCGTATGCAGTCGATTCCGATGTAGGATCAGATAAGCCAGCAAAGATTGGGTCTTGCGCGTGGCAAGCGGTGGCAGCAACTCATTGCACCATCTGAGCTCAATCTGTCCAAGAAGATAGACAGCCAGATCGGGATCGATACTGTCATCGGTGTTCATATCGCCTCCCATCTGAATCAATAAGAGGAGCCTACCCGGTTATATCGCAACTATTACCAATAATGAAAGCGTTCGGAAACTCCCCCAGCCCCGCCCCCCCAGGGTCGAATATTAGATGGAATGGAGAAAGGTAGAGTTATCGAACACTTCTAATAATATATTATTCGATAATAAATTTCAACAGGCAAAGGTGAAACAAGTCCAAAACGATAATGTCCAGGTGACTCCATCGCTGATAACAGGTTCTCAGCCTATGGCTTTTTTCCAACGATCAGACGGATGTGTTTTCCTGGACCATATTCTTCGAAAACGGTCACATTCAATCCAGCCCTCTCCATTAATTTGGGCTGATCAATAAGAGAATCCCCTATCTTCTCCCACAGGCGCGCCAGCCAGACTCCTATGCGGTTCTGATCGGTCGGCAATCCGATATCAACCAGGATAACACTGCCTTTGGTTTTTGTGACCCGCACTATCTCATCCATTGCCAGCTTTGCCTCAGGAAATCCGGAAAAAGCAAAGGTACTGACAACCGCATCAAACGTACAGGCCGGAAAAGGCAAATTGTTGACACTGCCTTGGACTAACCGGGCAGCCAATCCAGACTTCAGCAGGCGTCTTTGAGTGAAATGGCACATCCCCCAGGCCAGATCCAGACCCACACAGAGTTCACTTCTGCGGACTAGGTCAACGTGCAAGCGCCCTGGCCCAAAACCGACCTCTAACACTTTTTCCCCGTGGGGCACGCAGTCCAACGCGCGCCGAATGAGCCGCCACCAGATTCCAAAGGTCAGATGATCGACCAGGTTATACGCTTCCGGGTAAGAATCATAGAGCACAGTATTGAGAAAGCGCTGCCAGCGTTCCTGGGAAGGGGTTCTTTCCGCCATAGTGATGAGGATCGTGTAAAATTGGTTGCTGATACTTCCGGTTTTATATCACGAATCTACTCCAAGGATGCTCAATGCAGATCCTTAAAGAATCAACCATCCGAGAACCCACAACCCAAGAAAGCGAAACCTGGCTGGAAAAATCCATCTTCAGCACCATTCCACTCGACTGGGAGACTATGATCTTTGGAGTCATCCTGGTTCTGGCGTTGCTCAGCCGTTTGATCGGTTTGGGCGATCGAGTGATGAGCCACGATGAGACCTCTCATGTCTATTTCTCCTGGCTGCTCGAGCAGGGTCGTGGATACAGCCACGACCCGATCACCCACGGACCTTTGCAATTTCATTTAATGGCATTGTCGTATTTCCTCTTCGGGGACAATGACTTCACCGCCCGTCTGCCCCATGCCATTGCCAGTATCCTGACCATCGTGTTCATTTGGAATTACCGGCGCTATCTGGGCAAGGTAGGTTGGGTGATCGCGGCCTTCATGCTATTGATCTCTCCCTTTATGCTCTATTATGGGCGCTACGCACGCAATGAAGCCCTGGTGGGTCTGTTTGGGGTGGTCACACTGTGGGCAATGTTGCGCTATCTGGAGACCGGCGCCAGCCGTTACCTTTACTGGCTCACCGCGGCGGTCGTGCTCCATTTCATCTCTAAGGAGACTGCATTTATCTACACGGCGCAGGCGCTCATTTTTCTGGCAGTGGTCTTTCTGATGCGCGTTTCTCAAGGATACTGGTTCAAACAGGAAAACCGGAAGCGCTTTTTCATCACTCTCCTGCTGGGAATCGCGCTTTTCTTTGGAGCCCTGTTTGGGTTTCTCTATTCCCGGCAGGCGGCACCGCTCAGCCCGACGGAGACCGTCGCACCTGCCATACCGGGGGAAAGCCAGGCAGCAGCAACGCTGCCTTTATCTCCGCTGATCCTCGCATTGGGCGGCGCTGGCCTGGTCCTTCTTTTGCTCGCGTTGGGATTCCTGGCGCGCGGCTATACCATGGAAAGCCTGCGAAAAGAACGATCATTGGATATGTTGATCCTCCTGGGAAGCCTTGTCCTGCCGATGCTGGCGCCTTTCCCGGTCAAAATGATCGGCTGGGACCCATTGGATTACTCCTCGACCGGGATGTTACGCACCGGCCTGTTCCTGGTGCCGCTTTCACTGCTTGCACTGGCAGCAGGTTTGTGGTGGAACGCGCGCTTGTGGTTGGGAAATGCTGCGCTTTTCTACGCCATCTATGCGATCTTCTACACCACGCTCTTCACCAACGGAGCGGGGTTTTTCACTGGCATAGTGGGCTCCCTGGGGTACTGGCTGGCACAGCAGGGCGTCAATCGCGGCAGCCAGCCCTGGTACTACTACCTGGCAGTACAAATCCCGATCTACGAGTATCTACCGGCTCTGGGTAGTCTGTTGGCAGTCAGCCTGGCGTTGTTCAGGAAGAAGCGTAGACTGGATGAGGTCGATTCAACCGTCGATTCGGGAAAAACCGATATCCATCCATACTATCTGGCAGTCACTTTGCTGGCTTACTGGTCGATCACCAGTTTGCTGGCTTATACGATCGCAGGCGAAAAAATGCCCTGGTTGACCTATCACATCGCCTGGCCAATGATTCTGCTCTCCGCCTGGGGGTTTGGTCAGTTGATCGAAAGCATTCGCTGGCCCGAGTTCAAAGCCCGGCGCGGGTTCCTGATCCTGGCGGTATCAGTTGTCTTTCTGGACAGCCTGACGGGGACCCTGGGTTCAGCCCTGGGAACCAACCCGCCATTTCAGGGAAAGCAGCTCGAACAGCTCCAGGCGACCAGCACATTTCTGTTATCCTTGCTCACCCTTGCAGCCAGTGGTTGGGGGATCATGTATTTGATTCGGGGATGGGATTTCCATCAGGTGCGCCGTCTGAGTGGGCTGACATTTTTCGGGCTGCTGGCATTGCTCACCGCCCGCACTTCCTATACCGCTGCTTTTATCAATTACGATTACGCCAACGAATTTTTGGTCTATGCGCATTCAGGCCCCGGACCTAAGATCATCTTCAACCAGCTCCAGGATATCTCGCAACGTATCACCGATGGCCTCGCCTTGCAAGTCGCCTATGATAACAAAACCACCTACCCGTTCTGGTGGTACTTGCGCAATTTTCCCAATCAGCGCTACTACGCCAAGAACCCCACCCGCGACTTGCGGGAGGTGCCGGTCATCCTGGTCGGTGATGAAAACTATGGCAAGATCGAACCTATCGTCGGTCAGGCTTTCAACCGCTTTCAATATGTGCGCATCTGGTGGCCTAACCAGGATTATTTCAATCTGACCTGGGATAGGATCTGGGGAGCCCTCACCAATCCCGCCATGCGTTCTGCCCTTTTCCAGATCTGGCTGAACCGCGACTTCACCGCTTATGGTCAAATAACCGGCAGGGATATGAGCTACCCGAACTGGCAGCCTTCCGAATCCATGCGGATGTACATCCGCAAGGATATCGTGGCACAGATCTGGAATTACGGTGTCGGGCCAAGCGCGGAAGAGGTCGTCGCTGACCCTTACGAAGGAAAAGAGACGACCCTGACCGCGGATGTCATCCTGGGGAGCAAGGGAACAGAGCCCGGTCAATTCAACCGCCCGCGAGACCTGGAAGTCGCTCCAGATGGCAGTATTTACATCGCCGATACCGAGAATCACCGCATCCAGCATCTGGCGCCGGATGGCAGCGTCTTGCATATCTGGGGGAGCTTTGCTGACATCGCGTTGGGTGCCGCGCCTGGCGGCACATTCAACCAGCCCTGGGGGATTGGTCTGGGGCCAGACGGATCGGTTTACGTGGCGGATACATGGAACCACCGCATCCAGAAATTCAGCGCGCAAGGTGAGTTCATCAAGATGTGGGGCTACTTTGGGCAGGCGGAGACACCAGACGCTTTCTGGGGACCGCGAGACGTGGTTGTAGATCAGCAGGGGCGGGTCCTGGTCTCAGACACCGGCAATAAGCGCATCGCCATCTTCGATGCCGATGGCAATTTCATCACCCAGTTTGGCGAACAGGGCTTCGACCCGGGGCAGTTCAACGAACCGGTCGGTCTGGCGTTGGATCCGGAAGGGCGGCTCTTCGTGGCGGACACATGGAACCAGCGGGTTCAGGCCTTTCGACCCGATGGCGCGGGTGGCTTCCAGCCAGAAAAAACCTGGGATATATACGGCTGGTTTGGTCAGTCGCTGGATAACAAACCCTACCTGACGGTCGGCAAAAACAACCATTTGTTTGTCACAGACCCCGAAGGCAACCGCATCCTGGAATTCACTCTGGAGGGCGAGATCGTCCGTTTCTGGGGGGATTACAGCCTGGGGGATACAGGCTTCGACCTGGCGGGGGCAGTGGCAGCAGATGCGCGCGGCGGGGTATGGGTCAGCGATGTCAACAACGGGCGCATTATGCATTTCAGCCCGCCGGAGGAGTAGCTGGTATAATCTCTTTAAGGGAGTGCGCAGCAGGCGCACTCCAACAATGTACCGGGGAGACATCCGGAAATGAAATTACACGAATACCAATCCAAACAATTGTTTGCAAAATATAACATCCCCATCCCTTCCGGGAGGGTGGCGGCCACAGCAGCCGAAGCGAAGCAAATCGCTGAAGAACTGGGTGGCCGCGTTGTCATTAAATCTCAGGTGCTCGTCGGCGGGCGCGGCAAAGCTGGCGGGATCCGCCTGGCGAAAAACGCACACGAAGCCGAAGAACTGGCGACTCAGATCCTGGCGATGGAGATCAAAGGCCTGCCGGTGCGCAAGGTGCTCGTCGATGAGGCTGCCAACATCGAAGCGGAGATTTACCTGGGCATCACCAACGATCGCGCCGCCCGGCGGCCGGTGATGATCGCCTCCTCCGAAGGCGGAGTCGAGATCGAAGAAGTCGCCCGCACCTCCCCAGAGAAGATCGCCCGCGTCCACATCCACCCACTGCTCGGTCTGCGCGATTACCAGGCGCGCGACCTGGCTGCTGAAATCGACCTGCCCCGCGAACACTGGCGCACCTTCGCGCAGATCGCTCAAGGGCTCTGGCAGGCGTACTCCGATTGCGATGCAACCCTGGCCGAGATCAATCCACTGGTGATCACCTCCGATAACCGCCTGCTGGCAGTCGATGGCAAGATGGTGCTGGATGACAATGCCCTGTTCCGCCACCCGGATCTGGCAGAAATGCGCGATCTGGATGTCGAAGCCGAGGCTGAAATAGAGGCACGTAAATATGGCCTGTCTTACATCAAACTCGACGGTCAGATCGGCTGCATGGTCAATGGCGCTGGTCTGGCGATGGCAACCATGGATATCATTAAGCTATACGGCGGTGAACCGGCGAATTTCCTGGACATCGGCGGCGGCGCCAGCGCAGATAAGGTGGCTGCTGCGCTGCGCATCATCCTTTCGGATCCAAATGTAAAGGTCGTCCTCCTAAACGTCTTCGGCGGTATCACCCGCGGCGATGAGGTCGCTCGCGGGATCATCTCCGCCCTTCAGGAGATCGATAGCGAAATCCCCATGGTGGCGCGACTTGCCGGGACAAACGCCGAAGAAGGACGACAAATACTTGCAGAGGCTAAAATGATCACCGCTGAAACTCTGGTTGAAGCTGCTCAGAAAGCCATCGCGGTGGCTCGAGAAAGCCTGGAGGTAAAATGAGCATACTGGTCAACCGTAATACCCGCCTGCTTGTCCAGGGCATCACCGGTAACGAAGGACTCTTCCACACCCGTCAGATGTACGAATACGGTACGAATATTGTCGCTGGTGTGACGCCTGGGAAGGGCGGAGAGTGGGTCCTGGATGGAAAGATCCCGGTCTTCGATTCGGTCAAGAAAGCCGTAGAGGCAACTGGAGCAAACACAAGCGTGATTTTCGTACCGGCACGCTTCGCTCCAGATGCAATGTACGAAGCCGCCGATGCCGGTGTAAGCTTGATCGTCTGCATCACAGAAGGAATCCCGGTTCAGGATATGATGCGCGTCAGGAATTATCTCGATCAGCTGGGTGTCCGCCTGGTCGGTCCTAACTGCCCGGGGTTACTGACACCCGGCGAGGCAAAAGTGGGGATCATCCCCGGAGATATCTCCATACCCGGGGATGTCGGCGTCGTCTCAAGGTCGGGCACATTAACCTATGAGGTGCTCTATGCGCTCAAGTTAGTGGGCATGGGGGTATCCACGTGTGTGGGCATCGGCGGCGATCCGATCAATGGCACGAATTTCATCGATTGCCTGAGCATGTTCGAAGCGGATCCCAACACCGAGAAAGTCGTCCTGATCGGTGAGATCGGCGGGAACGACGAAGAGAGAGCTGCAGAATACATCGCCGACCACATGACCAAGCCGGTGGTGGCATTCATCGCCGGGCAGACGGCGCCTCCAGGCAAACGCATGGGACACGCGGGCGCCATTGTCGAGGGCGGTACTGGCACTGCCGCAGATAAGATCAAAGCCCTGAATTCAGTCGGGGTTAAGGTCGCCCACCATCCAGAAGAGATATCATCCCTGCTCTGACCTCGGCGCAGGTGATTGAAGGCTATGCTCTTGACGTGCTGAAGTGATCTTTTACCGCTGTGCCCTGGCAATGGTGATCGTCAGGCGGACGAAGTCGCCGATTGGATTATATTGCATGTTGAGATTAATTCGATCACCCGCATCATTCTCGCGAAGCATCAAAGCGGTCGATCCAACCGCCGTGTCTGGATTACGGGTTGTGTTCCAGCCATATTTGGGTAGCTCTTCCTGATAGAAAGTCACGACCTCATCAACCGAGGCATCTACCTGATAGACGATATTGTTCCCTCCCCGGGCTACTTGAAGGTTATAGGCACCTTCCATGATAGGGACATCGGCGGGCACCCCCGATTCAGTGGTTGGCACTTCGGTCAACTCCGGTTGCTCAGGAGTCGCCTCACCTTCTTCTGGGGGGGCGACTTCTTCTGTTGCCTCCACCTCCCCTCCTGCCGGCAAAGTCGCCTCCTCGACCGGCACCCTGCTCGGCGTGCAGGCAGCTGCGAACAATAACAACAGAGATAATAAAACACACAGGATCGAAAAACGGGCGGTTCTCATCTTCATGCCTCCTCCTTACCCAACACCAGATTCCTGATTTTTCCGCTGCGGATAAATATAATTGAAGCTTATTCAGTCTGTCAACCGCTTTCGATGTGCTTTCCCACGGGACTCAAGCCGCACACAGCCTCGCGCGGCTGATCTGCACAGTCCTTCTTCGATGATCGATTGTTAGAAAGAAAGAAGAGGCGCGAACGTTCCACGCCTCTCCGTTCAGCTGATCGTACGAATCAGTTCTTTACCATGTGTTCTTCGATGTATTTCACCGCATCGCCAACTGTGCTGATCGACTGGGCGTCTTCATCCGAGATCTCCCCACCGAACTTATCCTCGAAAGCCATGATCAATTCCACCAGATCAAGGGAATCGGCTTCCAGTTCTTCTCGGAACCTTGCCTCCGGGGTTACCTTTGATTCATCCACATTCAACAAATCGACGATGATCGCCTTAACCTCTTCGAACGTGTCCGACATAAATACTCCTCCTTGCTGCAATTCTCGAATTATCCTGCCAATTTTATCCCGGCGACTGTTTCTGTCAAGTGCCAAACGCCAATATTGACAGGCTAAAATCCGACTGGTAAGATACACTCAAATCACTGGAACACCACTTCATGCGAAAAGTTACGCAGACCAGCTCCCGCAAGGCCAATCATATTCGTATAAACCTGGAAGAGGATGTCCGCTCCGCTCTGACCACCGGACTGGAAAAGCTCCATTTCATCCATCAGGCGCTGCCAGACCTGAACCTGGAAGAGATAGACACCACACTAGAACTCTTCGGAAAAAAATTACAGGCACCGCTCCTGATCTCCTCTATGACTGGAGGGACAGCGGAAGCGCAACGCATCAACCTGACACTGGCAGAAGCAGCTCAACAGACGGGCATCGCCATGGGTCTGGGATCGCAGCGGGCTGCGATCGAATCGCCTGACCTGGAGACCACCTTCAAGGTGCGCCAGGTGGCGCCTGACATCCTGCTCTTTGCCAATCTAGGAGCCATCCAGCTCAACTATGGCTACGGAATCGATGAATGCCGACGGGCGGTGGAAATGATCGCCGCTGATGCGCTCATTCTGCATTTCAACGCGCTTCAGGAAGCAGTCCAGCCAGAAGGGGAGACGCGCTTCGCCGGATTGCTGCCCAAGATCGAGGCAGTCTGCCGCGCTTTACCCGTGCCGGTGATCGCCAAAGAGGTCGGCTGGGGGTTCTCCGAGGAGGCAGCGCGGCAGCTCGTTGAAGCAGGCGTGGCAGCCATCGATGTGGCTGGTGCAGGCGGCACCTCCTGGACCCAGGTCGAAATGCACCGCGCCCGGGATGAAACCGAGGCGAGCCTGGCGGCAGCGTTCCTGGATTGGGGGATCCCAACCGTGGAAGCGATCCGCAATGTGCGCCGGGCTGCACCAGGTTTAATCATCATCGCCTCCGGCGGTCTGCGCGACGGGATCGATATCGCCAAATGCATTGCGCTAGGCGCATCACTGGGTGGCATGGCCAGCCCCTTCCTGAAAGCTGCTGTGCAATCCTTGGAAAAAACCCTGGAGGTGATCGGTCTGATCCAGCGGCAGCTGCAGGTTTGCATGTTTGCTGCTGGCGCGGGAAACCTCGAAAGACTTCGGCAGATAAGACTTCTCGAGAGATGAGCGTTCACACCACTTCCAGCACCGCCGAGATGACCATGGCGCTCGAGGAAACGCTGCGCAACAGCCTTCCGCCCATGGATGCCCCGGTCATGGCTGAATATCGGCATATGCTCGCCTATCACCTTGGCTGGGAGGGCGAAGGCGCAGGACCAGAGGCGACCGGAAAACGTATCCGACCTCTGTTGACGCTTTTAACCTGTGCAGCGGCACATGGCGACTGGCGGAACGCCTTACCGGCAGCCGCAGCAGTCGAGCTGGTGCATAATTTTTCCCTCATCCATGATGATATCCAAGATCACAGCCCATTGCGGCGCGGCCGAAGGACGGTATGGAATATTTGGGGGGTGGCGCAGGCGATCAACGCCGGAGATGCCATGTTCACCCTGGCGCACCTGACGCTCCTACAACTGGAGAATACCTGCGCCCCCGAAATCGTGCTTCAGGCGAGCAGGATTCTTCATCAAGCCTGCCTGGAACTCACACAGGGTCAGTTCCTCGATCTGGCGTTCGAGTCGAGCCAGCATGTCACCCTGGAGGATTACTGGCGCATGGTCAGTGGGAAGACAGCTGCCTTGCTGGCCGCAGCCACAGAATTGGGAGCCCTGGTGGCTGGTGGCGAGCCAGGCTCAAGACAGGCATACCGTCAATTCGGATATGCGCTTGGCCTGGCATTCCAGGCACAGGACGACATTCTGGGGATCTGGGGTGATACCGCCCTGACGGGAAAATCCGCCGATAGCGATCTGCTGTCTGGTAAGAAGTCCCTGCCCATTATCTTCGCGCTCAACAAGGCGGGAAAATTCGCCCGGCGCTGGGTTCAGGGCGGGATTCGGCCCGAGGAAGTGCGTGAACTGGCTTCTCTGCTGGAGAGAGAAGGGGCGCGCGCCTTCGCCGAGGAGGAAGCCAGGTCGAAGACGGAACAATCCCTGCAGGCATTGAATCAAGCCCGTCCACGAGAAGACTATGAAGAAATCCTGCGCTCTCTGGCTCTCCGCCTGTTACGCCGTGACGGTTGACACAATGGACCGTTGTTTTAAGATCCTCCGTTCAGACAAAATGGATAAAGACCCGATTCCCCAGCAATCTGCCCCTGGGAGATAAGCGCAGACGATCAAAATCGGGTGGAGCAAATTGCACGAGGCCCTCCCGCTCCAGCTTCGCAATCTCCTCGCCATAGACCTCCTCGAGTTGCCGACCGAAGCGGCTGTAGAATTCCCGCCGGGAAACCCCCTCTTCCGTCAAGCGTAAACCCATCAGCATCATCTCGTTCATCTCAGTGAACTGGTCGATCGCCAGGGTTTCCACTGTGGCAGGCGATCGGGGGAAATCGTTTTCTCTGCACCATGCTTTGAGGCTGCCCTCCAGGAGGCGCTGGATGTAGGCTTGAGGCGAGCGCACATTGACTGTCCGGAAACCCCCGGCGAATCCATGCGCGCCCGCTCCCAGACCAAGATATGGCAAACAACGCCAGTATTGCAGATTGTGGCGGCAGGCCCGCATCCCGCCCATGCCATCGCCCTTTGCCCAGTTGGAAATCTCGTATTGGCGGTAACCTCTTTCCAGCAGGAAAGCAGCAGACCATTCGTACATGTCGGCGGCCTGGTCTGCCTCGGGTTCTGACAACAGCCCCCGCGCTACCCAACTTGCCAGCGGCGTCCCGTGTTCCAGGGTCAGGCAGTAGAGAGAAAGGTGGTCAGGATCCAAACTGACCGCCAGCCGGAGACTCTGCTGCCAGTTTTCGAGAGTTTGCGCCGGCAATCCGAAGATCAGGTCGAGATTTATATTGGTGAAGCCAGCCCGGCGTGCATTCTGCACAGCTGCCTTAACCGTAAAATAATCATGGCCGCGTTCCAAAAGGCGCAGCTCGTCGGGGCGCGCGGATTGCATTCCGATGCTCAACCGGTTCACACCCGATGCATACAGCTCTTTCAGATAATCCCCCGATAAGGTCTCTGGGTTCGCTTCCAGGGTGATCTCGATCTCTCGAGTGAGCTGATAGCAACGCGCCAGAACGTTCAAGATCTGGCGAAGCTGAGCAGGGGAAAGCAAGGAAGGCGTTCCACCACCAAAAAATACCGAATGCACCGGCAAACGCCGCTCGGCTTTTTCCGCCAGGATCTCCGCCTCCGCACACAAGGCATGCACATAACTCTCGATCAACGATTCTAGCCCGGCATAGGTGTTGAAATCGCAGTAGCTGCAGCGATGCCGACAAAAAGGGATGTGCAGGTAGAGGCTGAAGGGCTGCATTTACTGAACAGTATACCAAACCTGAGCACCTTGATTTTAATGGTCAGATCCGATCCCAAAAGGCTGGTATAATCCCGGCAGCTAAGGACAAAAACATGGCGAATTGCCTATGACAAGTGAGACACCTTCAAAACCGACCAAGTTGTGCCCAACCTGCGGCACACGCGTCAGCGAAGACGCAACCCGCTGCCTGGTTTGTGGCAGCGACCTGACCGCGGCAGACAGACCCGTCCGGAGAAGTCATGCAATCGAAGGCAGCCGCATGCCGGAGATCACCCTCAGCCTGCCCATTGCCCTGGGCCTCTTGGCATTGTTCCTGGCAGCGGGCGCAGGGATCGTCCTGTTCCTCTTACGCCAGACCGGTCAGGTCGTCGAACCAACCGCCACCCCGACGATGACATTGACAGCCACGCCCAGTGCAACACCCACTGCAATGACCCCCACCCCTACCGAGACCCCTCAGCCCACGCCAACCCCGCAGACTTACATCGTCAAAGCCGGGGATACCTGCGCAGAAATCGCTTTCAACTTTGGCGTGTCGATCCAGAGTATCGTCCTTCTGAACAATCTCTCCGCTTCCTGTGATGTCTTCGAAGGAGATACCCTGCTCATCCCCCAGCCGACGCCTACTGCGACTCCCTTGCCCACATCGACTCTCAGTCCGGAAGAAGCCACCCAGGCTGCCTGTGGAACGGACACTTACGTGGTCCAGCCAAACGATACTTTGAGCAGTATCTCCAATGCTTATAATGTCCCGATGGCAGTCATCCAGGAATACAACGGTTTGCCTTCAGAAACCGTCTTTTCTGGCATGACTTTGATCATCCCGCTCTGTGAGCGTTTTCCCACCCCGGGACCTTCGCCCACGCCGACCCTGCCGCCCCCCTATCCTGCACCCAACCTGTTGCTTCCTCCTGACGGAGCGCGCTTCACCCAGGCTGGTGAGATCGTCACCCTGCAATGGGCTTCCGTCGGCACCCTCCTAGAAAACGAGGCGTATCAGGTGTCAGTGGTCGATTTCACAGACGGGGAAAATCGCCGCCTGGTGGAATATGTCACCGACACCAAGTTCATCGTTCCTGCATCCTTCCGTGCCAGTGACAGCGTTCCGCATCTGTATCGCTGGTGGGTGACTCCCTATCGGCAAACGGGCACCGATGAAAATGGGAACCCGATCTGGGAGCCAGCCGGGTCGTCCAGCAGCCAAAGGGTCTTCCTGTGGGTCGGGACCACACCTGGTACAACCCCAACGCCTTAAAACAATCATGGGATGAATACAGGCGGAGCACGAGCCTCATCTAGACTCTAGACTGCCTGTAGCATCCCATGGACAGAAAGGTGATCGGCCTGGTGCCCAGGGATTATCCGAGGGCTGCCGCCTTCGCTTTCTCGGCGATCTCCTCCAGCATAGCAGTCGTCACCGACTTGGGTCGTTCGATCGGCTGCCCCAGAGCACGCGCCCAAACTGCATTGGCGGTCACCCCCAGTGAGCGCCCCACACCGAATAAGACCGTGTAGAAATCGAATTCTCGCAGCCCGTAATGATACTGCAGAGTCCCGCTGATGGCATCCACATTCGGCGAAGGGTTCTTCGCCTTTCCCTGTTCGATCAGCACCTGCGGCACGACTTCATAGACCAGCTTGGCGATCTGGAAGATCTCATCCTCTGGCAGGTGTTTCTCCGCATATTCGAATTGAGCGGTGAAGCGCGGATCGGGTTTCCGTAAGACGGCATGGCCATATCCAGGGATGACCTGCCCGCTGTTGAGGGTATCCCAGGCGAACTGCCGGAGCTGCTCTTTCGTGGGCACACCGTTGAACTTCTTATAGACTTCGAGCAGCCAGCGTAAAGCTTCCTGATTTGCCAGCCCGTGCAATGGACCCGCTAGGCTGTTCATCCCAGCCGAGAAGGCATAGTAGATATCAGAAAGGGTCGAGGCAGCCAGATGGGTTGCATGCGCGCTGGCGTTGCCGCTCTCATGATCGGAGTGCAGGATGAAATACAAGCGGCAGAGATCCATGTATTCCGGCGTGGACCTCCCGATCATATAGGCGAAGTTCGCGCCCCAATCCAGGTCTTTGCGGGGCGGGATGAATGAACATCCTTGGTATTTCAAACAATAAATAAATGAAGCGATCGAAGGCAACCTGGCTGTCAGATTCAGGCTGTCTTCGAGCATTGGTTCCCAATACTCATCTTTGGTCATCCCTTCATGATAACGGCGGGCGAAGACCGATTCGTTCTGCAGGGCAAGGATGGCGGTCGAGAAGAGCATCATTGGGTGCGCTTCACGCGGCAAGGCATATAAGACATCGAACACAAACTGGGGGAGCTCCGACCTTCTCTTCCATTCCTCTTCGATCTCCAGTGCCTGAGCGCGGGTGGGCATCTTACCCACCAGCAGGAGATAATACAGGCCGCCGACATAAGGCATCTCGGCGCCTTCCGGCTTGGGTAATTGCGCCAGCACTTCGGGGATTGTGTAACCCCTGAAGCGAATACCTTCGTTTGGGTCGACATAGGAGATATCGGTCACCAGCACTTTCACATTCCGCATCCCGCCGTAAACCTGGGCGATCGTAACTTCATCCACTTTGACATGACCGCTATCACGCAGCAACACTTTCACCCGCTCGCGCCATTCCGGCAACTGTGCGGCGAGCTCTTCCTTGAAACCCATACTAAACCTCCTTAGTTGATCTCGACGTTATAACTTAACCAACGACTTCAGGCTCTCAATGGATTGAGTGACCGCGCTCGCTGATTTCTGCAAAGCAGCCTGCTCACTTTCATCGAGATCGTACTCGATGATCTTGACGACCCCTTTGCGTCCCAGCTGGACAGGAACTCCGAAGAAAATATCACGCAAACCGTATTCGCCGCGCATATAGGCAGAAGCCGGCACGATCAGGTTTTTATCCTTCAGGATGGCAGCCACCATTTGGGCGACCGCCGCGCCTGGAGCGTAGAACGCGCTGCCCGTCTTCAGCAGGCTGACGATCTCACCACCTCCTTTGCGGGTGCGCTCAACGATCATCTCCAGGCGATCGGGAGGCAGAATACGGTTCAATGGCACACCGGCCACGTTCGAGTGGCGTACCAATGGCACCATGTCGTCGCCATGCCCGCCAAGCACATAACAATGGACGTTCTCGACACTGACCCCCAGCTCCATCGAAACGAATGTGCGCATACGGGCCGAATCGAGGATACCCGCCTGACCGACTACCCGTTCGGGGGGCAGCCCCCCTGCCCGCATTGCCAGATAAGCCATGGTATCCAATGGATTGGTCAAGACGACGATGATCGCATCTGGCGAGTATTGCAGCGACTGACGAGTGGCTGTCCCCACGATCTCGGCATTGATGCTCAAGAGGTCTTCGCGGCTCATCCCAGGCTTGCGTGGCACGCCTGCGGTGATCACGACAATATCAGAGCCGGCGGTGGCTTCGTATGAATTCGAACCCACCACCTCCACATCTTTGTAGACGATCGGCAAAGCTTCCTGAAGATCGAGCGCCTTCCCCTGTGGCATCCCCTCGATCACATCCACCAGCACCAGGTCTGCCAGCTCCTGCTCGGCAAGCCAGTGGGCGGTTGTCGCTCCGGTCATTCCTGCTCCGATGATCGAGACTTTATATTGCATTGAGATCATTCCTCCTGTCAGAGAGTAGTTCAAATTAGAGTGAGAAGTTCAGCAGACAATTCCCCCTGATATTATCATATCAGGGGGAATTAAATCAGGCTTCTTCGAGCGGGTTTTCATCCAGGAAATGTCCAGCCTGAATGGCAGCCGCCGCTCCCATCCCGGCCGAGGTGATTACCTGGCGAAAGTGCGGATCGGCTACCTCGCCCGCCGCGAAAACTCCCGGGATATTGGTGCGCATCAGCTGATCGACTTTGATGTACCCCCTTTCGTCCAGATCGATCTGACCCTTGAAAATCTCGGTGTTGGGTTTGTGACCGATGAAGATGAAGACGCCATCCACGGGATGATGAAAGGTCTCTCCGGTTTTTGTGTCTTTCAGGCGCACCGATTGAACCGCCCCGTTGCCGATGATCTCGGTGACCACAGTGTTCCACATGAACTCGATCTTGGGATTCGCCTTTGCCCGCTCCGCAAGTATGGCTCCGGCGCGCAGCTCGTCCCGGCGATGAACAATGGTCACCGATCTGGCATAGCGAGTGAGAAAAAGCCCCTCTTCAAGAGCGCTATCCCCGCCGCCGACCACGATGACATCCTTATCTTTGAAGAAATAACCATCACAGGTAGCGCAATAAGAAACTCCGCGCCCGGTGAACTCGCTCTCGCCGGGCACATTCAGGTGCACCGCGCTGGCGCCGGTGGTGATGATGACCGTCTCCGCGTGATAGATTTTCCCGTTCTGAGTCTTCACCACGAAGGGCCGTGTAGAGAAAGATGCCTCCACAGCCGTATCAAATTCAACCCGGGCACCGAAGCGCTCAGCCTGCTTTTGGAAGAGCTCGACCAGTTCCATCCCCCCAACGCCATCTGGAAAGCCAGGGTAATTCTCGACAATGTAAGTCAGGGAAACCTGACCTCCCAGCTCCATCCCGCTCAAAACAACCGGTCTTAAATTAGCCCGGGCAGCGTAAAGCGCAGCAGATAACCCTGCTGGCCCGGAACCCAGGATCAAGACTTTCACTTTCTCCGGGGCGCCTCCCGAAGATGATTCTGTTGTTCGCGAAAAACTGGTCAGATTCAAATCCATTCTTGCTCCTCAGTGATCATATTGTACATTTTAGGCGATTGCCTGCCTTAATATCAGATGCAATCCGAGATAGGAAAGTTACATTAGAGATCCATTAACATCTTTTGCCCCTGGACACTTGGCTCCAGGTTGACATAATCGAGCCACTCAGCGGCATGTGCGCCCTGTCCATGCACATTATCCAGGAAAGCCTTCAACAATGCCTGTGTGATAGGCCCCGGTCTTCCTGTTCCGATCGGGCGGTGATCGATCATCCTGACGCCAACCAGTTCAGCCGCGGTCCCGCTGATAAACACCTCATCGGCGATATACAACTGGTCGCGTGTGAGCATTTCCTCGACGACTGGAATGCCCAAGTCTTCAGCCAGAGTGAAGACCGCATCCCGGGTGATCCCCTCCAGGATCGACCCTTTTGGTGGCGTGTAGATCTTTTCCTTGCGCACCAAGAAGATATTCTCACCAGTGCACTCGGCGACAAACCCTTCCGGGTCGAGGATCACCGCTTCATCAAACCCGGAGCGCAGAGCCAGGGTCTTGACCAGCATCGAATTGACATAGTTCCCCGTAATTTTCGATTTGGTCAGGTTGATATTCGGATGCAACCGGGTGAAGGAAGATACCATCAGGTGAATGCCTGTTTCTCGGGCTTCCTCACCCAGATATGGCCCCCACTCCCAGGCGGCGATCGCCAGGCGAGGCTTGGAGCGATCCATATTGAGACCCATCGGACCCTGGAGATACATCAAAGGCCGGATATAGCACTCGGTGAACTTGTTAGCCAGGATCGTCTGATGCACAGCCAGGCGGATCTCCTCCAGGGTGTAAGGAAAATCCAGAACGCCCAGGATGTGGATCGATTCAAGGAAGCGCCTCAGATGCTCGCGCAGACGAAAGACTGCTGCACCTTGGGGTGTTCTGTAACAACGGATTCCCTCAAAAACACCCACGCCGTAATGCAGCGTGGGTGTGATGACATGCACAGTCGCCTGATCATAAGGGACGAGCTCACCATCCATCCAGATAAAGTCTGATTTCATTCAGGTCTCCTTGAACATGGATTCGGATCAACAGGCCTGCCACCATCCAGAACGATGGGAAGGGATTTCATAACAGCTGGATGATGCTAGCCTCCCATATTTCCGAGATGGTTTGTAAGAATATTATAACTGGATCGGTTGGCGAGATTCCTTACTGCTTGGTTAATAAACAGTGCTAGCTGAAAAACGGGTCAAGGTTACTTCTGTCGGCCGTGACCCGTAAAGAACGCCCTGCAGGTCAGCGCCTTTCGCGTCCCTTGTCGGACCGGCGTTGGTCGCTGCGATGCGAGCTGCCAGAACTGCGCCGGCCAGCACTGCTGCCGCTTCTTGCGCTGGCTCGATCACGCCGCAATGCCTCTTCGACTGTCCAGCCTTCAAGCACCGCCTGGCGGGAGAGGCGGATGCGGCCGGTTGGGTCGATATCGGTCACCATGACAGTGATCTCATCGCCGGCCTTCACCACATCCTCGACCCGGTCGACGCGTACACTATCCAGTTGAGATATATGTACCATGCCATCTGTGTTTGGTAAGATCTCCACGAAAGCGCCGTAATCGGTTGTGCGAACGACCTTACCGGTGTAGATGCGGCCTACAACTGCGCTCTCGGTCATCGCCAGGATGCGATCGCGCGCCAGCTGTTCACTGTCTTTATCCGTCGCAGCGATATAGATGGTGCCGTCCTCTTCGATATCGATGCGGGTGCGCGTGTCGTCCTGGATGCTGCGGATCGTCTTGCCACCCGGGCCGATCACGATTCCGATCTTGTCGACCGGGATGCGGATGATGCTGATGCGCGGGGTGTGTGGTTTCAGTTGTTGCCGGGGCTGCGGGATGACCTCCTTAATCTTATCCAGGATGAACAGGCGCGCCTGACGCGCTTGCTCGAGTGCCTGTGCCATGATCTCGGAGGTGATCCCCTTGATCTTGATATCCATCTGCAAGGCAGTGACCCCTTCGGCCGTCCCGGCGACTTTGAAATCCATATCGCCCAGCATATCTTCCATGCCAAGGATATCGGTCAGGATGGCATAGCGGTCTTCGCCCTTGATCAACCCCATGGCGATCCCTGCCACCGGCGCTTTGATCGGCACACCAGTATCCATCAACGCCAGGGTAGAGGCGCAGACAGAAGCCATGGAGGTCGAACCATTCGAGGAAAGCACCTCGGAGACCAGCCTCATGGTGTAGGGGAACTCATCCTCCGGGGGGATGACCGGAAGTAGAGCCCGTTCTGCCAGAGCGCCGTGGCCGATCTCCCTGCGGGAAGCGCCACGCAGAGGGCGCACCTCACCGGTGGAGAAGGGCGGGAAATTGTAATGATGGATATATCGTTTCGATTCAGCCGGAGTCAGTGAATCGAGTTCCTGGGCTTCGCGCGGCGTTCCCAGGGTCGCCAGAGTCAGCACCTGGGTTTCTCCCCGGGTAAAAAGACCTGATCCATGCGCGCGTGGGCTCACCTCTACTGCGCACCAGATCGGTCTGATCTCCGTCAGACCTCTCCCATCGGGGCGCAGACCCTGTTCCAGGATGCGACTCCTGACTACAGACTTCAACGCCTGGTCGAACGCTTCCCTTACACTCCCTGCCATTGTGTCATCTTCTCCGGCAAGCTCAGCCACCTGGGTCTCCCGCAGGCTATTGATCACGGCATTGCGAGCCTGCTTCTCATAAGGCTGAGCCAGGATCTCGTTCAAAGCAGGTGCAACCCGCTCCAACATAGTGGCGGCAAGCGATTCGTCCAAAGCGAAGCTTAGATACTCACGTTTGGGTTTCCCCACCTCCGCAGCCATCTGTTCCTGGAGACTGATCAGCGGCAGAAGCTGCCGGTGACCAAATTCAAGGGCTGCGACGAGGACTTCTTCCGCAACCTGGTTGGCGCCGCATTCGACCATCAGGATGGCATCTCGCGTGGCTGCCAGACGCAGATCGAGGTCAGATGCAGCCATTTGTTCGAAGGTCGGGTTGATGACGAACTCGCCATCGAGACGGCCAACGCGCACCGCGGCCACAGGACCGTTCCAGGGGATATCCGAGATCATCAATGCTGCTGAAGCGGCATTGATCCCCAAGATGTCGATCGGGTTCTCGGTATCCGCAGAGAAAGAATACAAAATTACCTGCACCTCGTTGCGCAGGTCTTTGGGAAAGAGCGGACGGATGGGCCGATCCGCCAGACGGGCTGTCAGGATCGCTTCCTCGCTCGGTCTCCCCTCCCGACGGAAGAAAGAACCGGGGATGCGCCCCCCTGCATACATCCTTTCTTCGTAATCCACTGTCAGGGGGAAGAAATCGATCCCCTGACGTGGTTCTTCGCTCATCGTGGCTGCGGCAAACACCATGGTATCGCCCAGGCGCACCGTCACAGCACCGCCAGCCTGACCCGCCAGATGTCCGCACTCGATCATGACCTCCTTACCAGCGATCGTGGTTGAATATTTCTTTGCCTGTAACATATTTACACCTCATTGATTATTCGCCAGGCAGATCAGGGACTGGAACCTGCCGACAACCTTCGATTGCGAATCCCGGGTCGTCACCAGGCTCCAATGCCCGACCTGCTGGCATTTTGATTTGTGATAATTGGATGAATCCAATCGCAAGCGTTTCCGTAGTGATCTATCCCCAGAAATTCTACTAATTCTGAAAGGACCAACCAGAGCCCCTTCGAACCTGCTGAAAGAATTCCCCTGATCTTATTGTCATTATTTACGGCGCAGGTTCAGGCGTTCGGTGAGCGCCTGGTAACGCTGGTAATCCTTCCTGCGGATGTAAGCAAGAAGTCGGCGACGCTGTCCAACCAGCTTGAGCAACCCCCTGCGTGATGATTCATCATGCTTGTTGAGCTTAAGATGTTCGGTCAGGTTCTTGATCCGGGTCGTTAATAGTGCGATCTGAACCTCTGGTGAGCCTGTATCCTCTGGATGACGTTTAAATTCTTCGATAACCGCTTTCTTTGCTTCCTTATCAATACTCATGACGTCTGCTTCTCCGAATAATAAGTCTATTTATGCAGGTCTCCTTGCCGACAGCACTACCCGAAGGTAACCATCGGCAGGTCAAGTCAGCGGACAAGATTATACCAGATATTTAACTTTCTCGTGTTCGCGCATGGATATCAGCCCGCAAATCATCCGGCAGAGACTGCAGGCAACGACGGATCAGCCAGCGTGTGTTCGAATCCTGGGTTTCAAAATCCAGCACCTGCCGCAGATAATAGCCAGTCTCGCGCGGAGAACGCCGCACCAGGCTCTGGAAGACCTTCAATAAATCGGGGCGTAATTCCGGGATAGCCTCCCGAAGTAGTGGCGTGAGCAGTTTGAAAACCGAAGGCAGATCCTCAAAAGCTGTCGCTTCCACGAGCGGCGGAAGACATCTCAATCCCAGACGACGAAGGTCGAACTGCGCAGCCTTCAGCCACGATCTTATGGCTGCGAAGTAAAGATCGGGAGATTCCGCTCTGACCCTCCCCAATCCGTCAGCTACCAGGGTTTCGATAATGGATGCCTCCGTTGGTGGCCGCGCCCGGCTCGCCACACGTTCCAGGATCGCTTCCAGTGGATCGGGCTGAACCAACCCCAGCAGGCGAGCGGAGAGATAATGGCACTCATAATAAGGCTGCTCCCAGAGCGCATCCGCAAGTCTCAAGGCTGCCTCCCGGTTTGATTCAGCAAATTCGCGCAGCTCTTTGATGACCTCCCTCAGGACGGGTTTTGGCACGAAGAACGCCGGTGAGAGCGGCGGTTCACCCCCGACCCCGACCGGACGGTAAGTCCGATCGGCGTAATAATCGAGCAGGTCGATCAGGGCGCGTGAAAACCCGTGCGTATCCTCAACGCGCTCCATTAACCTGGCAACCTGCAGTTTCAATCGAGCCTGGTGAATGGCCGGCATCGTCAATAAGCTCTGGCAAAATACACTCGCTCGGATGAAGGCTGGCCGCAATAGATGCAGTTTCCCACCCCTCCCGGCTGCTCGAATGGTATGCACCGGGCAGTCGCACGTGTCTCTTCCTTGATTTTCGTTTCACACTCCGCACTCCCACACCACCAGGCGAACGCCCAACCTTTCGCAACCACTTCTTTGAAGGTCTGATAATCCTCGGGTATGTGTGTGTTTGCCAGTCGGAATGCCAACGCGCGTTCGTAGAGCGAAGCCTGAATCTCGACTAAAAGTCTGGCGACCTGATCCGCCAGCCCTTCCTGGCTGAGGATGATCTTACCCTCTTTCCCTGGCAGGTCGCGCCGGGCTAGGGTGACCTGCCCACTCTTGACGTCCTTCGGCCCAATTTCCACACGCAGCGGCACCCCCCGCAGCTCCCAGTCGTTGAATTTGTAGCCAGGGGTGACCCCTTCTCGGTCATCAACTTTGAGGCGGAATTCACACAGCTGGTTGCGAACCTTCGCCACAGCTTCCATCACCAGGGATTTTTCGGCATCATTCTTGAAGATGGGGACGATGACGACCTGGATCGGCGCCAGCCGGGGCGGCAGGACCAGGCCCAGGTCATCCCCATGTGTCATAATGATCGCTCCGATGAAGCGTGTGGATAACCCCCAGGAGGTCGTCCAGGCGTACTGTAGCTGATTGTTGGCATCGAGAAACTGGATATTGAACGCACGCGAGAAATTCTGTCCCAGAAAATGGGAGGTGCCTGCCTGCAGGGCGCGGGTATCGCCCATCATCGCTTCGATGGTATAGGAATCGACCGCACCCATAAAGCGTTCGCTGGGGGTCTTCTTTCCTGGGACAACCGGCACCGCGGCTTCATTTACCGCGAAATCCGTATAGACATCCAGCATCTGGCGGGTTTCGAAGCGGGCTTCCTCTTCCGTAGCGTGCGCTGTATGACCTTCCTGCCAGTAGAATTCCAGCGTTCGCAGGAAGAGCCTGGTGCGCAGCTCCCAACGGACGACATTCCCCCATTGGTTGATCAGGATCGGTAAATCGCGATAGGACTTAACCCACTTTGCATACATATAGCCGATGATCGTCTCCGATGTTGGCCGGACGACCAGCGGTTCTTCGAGCTTCTCTCCACCGCCAATAGTGACGATCGCCAGCTCGGGAGAGAAACCTTCGACATGTTCTTTTTCTTTTTCCAGAAAAGACATCGGGATTAACAAAGGGAAAGCCGCATTGACATGTCCAGTGTCCTTGAAGCGTTTATCCAATGCTGCCTGGATGTTCTCCCACAACGCCCAACCGTATGGGCGAACAACCATACAGCCGCGCACCGGGGCATAATCCGCCAGCTCGGCGGCGATCACGACCTGGTTGTACCATTCTGAAAAACTTTCACTGCGTTTTGTGATCTTATCGACGGGCATGAGATGATTGATTTATCCTCCACGGGTGGTTAACATGGCATACGCCTGGTAAATGTCCGCAGCAAATGACAACAAATTTCGATGACTCTCGGGGACATAAGCACCTAAATGAAAAAAGAAAGCCTCCAGAACAGCGCGCCATTCGGGACCGATCAAGATCAATGGACGGCGGGAAATGCTCCCGGTCTGAAGCTGTGACCACATCGCTGCCAGTTCCGCCAGGGTGCCGATCCCGCCGGGCAGAACCAGGGCGGCATCGCATTGGTCGATCAGGGAGTAGAGGCGTTCACGCAGCGTTTTGAACCTGACCTCTTCCTGAACCCAACGGTTGGGTCCGCCAGGTCGCCAGGCTTCGATCTCCGCACAGGTTACCCCGATCACATGCCCACCCGCCTCGGCTACCCCTCGCGAGACCGCCTCCATGGTACCGATGTACCCACCGGTCAGCACAGTGTGATGATCGGAGCCAATCAACCGCCCAAGTTGATAAGCAGCTTCATAAGCTGCATCTCCCGGTCTGGGTTCCGAACCGCCGAAAACTGTTATCCGCACGAGTTATCACTCCTGCCATCTGCGCCGGTAATTCTTCTCTAGTTTGTGCAGGATGGCCTCTTCGAGATCGATCCCAGCCAGACTGGCGATCTGTAACAGATATAATGCCACATCGGCCAGCTCCTCGCTCAGATCGTCCATTTCTTCTGGTTGCTCAGACCACTGAAAATGTTCGAGGACTTCCGCTGCCTCCAGATTGAGCGAAATGGCCAGGTTGCGTAACGTCTGGGGCCTGGGGCTTTGGGGTTCATACCACCCCTGCGCCTCGACAAAACGGTGCATTGCTTCGGTCAATGTCTTGATATTCATGAATCGGGATGATTATATTGGTCAATCGAGGATTGGTCAACCAGAATGAGACACGCGGGTAGTCCGATAGCCTCAAGGCGTATCGGCAGGTGAGGCACCGCGCAAGACGAGCAGCACCTCCAGAGCTATTCGTGCTGAGATGACCTGCTCCGGGTGCCAGCCTGCCTCTGATGCCATCCGCTGCAAATGGGCGAAGACAGACCTCTGCTCATCCCGGCTCAGGCTCTGGTAGGTATCGCGAATACGGTGAGGCTGCCTGGAAAGTAAACCGTCCCACAACGCTTCGAGTTCGATCTCCTCGACCATCGTAGCCTATTATATTCGTTTCTTTTGGATGATAACCAGACTTTTCCGGGCGGTGATCCCTGGATTTCTTTGGATCGACGGGACTTTCAGTATAATGTAATGGATGCATATCATTCTCACTCATGAACAGGCGGATTTCGACGCGGTGGCATCTTTGCTTGGCGCTCATCTTGTGGATGAAAGCGGCATTCCAGTTTTGCCGCGCAAGATGAACCGTAATGTGCGCGCCTATCTCACCTTGTATGGTATGGATCTGCCCTTCGTCGACCCGCGCGATCTACCAGGCAAGCCGATCGACCAGGTCACGATCGTCGATACGCAATCCATGATCAGTGTCAAAGGCCTGCTGGCAGACGCAAAAGTAAGGATCATCGATCATCATCCGCTCAGAGAAGATCTCCCTCCGGGTTGGGATGTCACCACCGAAGATATCGGAGCGACCTCCACCCTTTTCGTCGAAGCGCTGCGCGAGCAGAACGGACATCTCGACGCCGTGCAATCGACTTTGTTGCTGCTCGGGATTTACGAAGACACCGGCTCTCTCACATACAACCGGACAACCCCGCGGGATCTGATCGCCGCAGCATTTCTTCTCGAGCAGGGTGCCAGTCTGGAGATCGCCGCCGACTTTCTCAACCATCCACTCTCATCTCAGCAGCAACAACTGTACGACCGCCTGCGGGATAACATCAGAACACTCGAGATCAAAGGACACACGATCGTGCTTGTCTGCGGCGAGGCAGGGGATATGGATGAGGAGCTCTCCAGCGTGGCGCACAAGCTGCGTGACCTGCTCGACCCGGATGCATTGTTCCTGCTGGTTACCACCCGGGGTGGGGTGCAGTTGATCGCCCGCTCAAACAGCGAAGATATCGATGTGGCTCGCATCGCCGATCATTTCGGTGGAGGGGGGCACTCGCGTGCTGCGGCTGGCTTGATTCGAGAGCGAAGTCTGGAATCTGTATGCGAAGAGTTGATCATGATCCTGCCGGATCATGTCAAACCCGCAATCACCGTCGCCCAGATCATGTCGCGAGACCCGCAGCTGCTCACGCCAGAGACCTCCGTCGAAGAGGCCGCCCGACGCATGCAGCGCTATGGTTACGAGGGCTTTCCAGTGGTCACCGAGACTGCCTCTGGGCGACACACCATCCTGGGGCTGCTCACCCGGCGTGCGGTGGATAAAGCCCTGGCACACAAATTGAACCTGAACGCTCTCAGCCTGATGGATGCCGGGGATTTCAGCGTTTCGCCGGACGATTCGATCGAAGACCTGCAACAACTGATGACCGAGACCGGCTGGGGGCAGATCCCCGTCGTCGATCGGGCGCGCGGGAAGGTGATCGGCATCGTGACGCGCACGGACCTGCTGAAAACACTGACCAACGCCCAGGGTCTGCCAGGTCGGTTGAACCTTGCCAGCCGCCTGGAGTCGGCGTTACCGCCCGCCCGGCTCATCCTGCTCAAGGCTGTCGCCCGCCATGCGCATGAGCAGCACGCGGCGCTCTATATCGTCGGCGGCTTCGTGCGCGATCTGATCCTCGAGCTCCCCAGCCAGGATTTCGACCTGGTCGTCGAAGGGGACGCCATCCAGCTGGCACGCGCCCTGGCTGCGAACTATGGCGGACGGGTAACCAGCCATACACGCTTTGGGACAGCCAAATGGCACATCAAAGAGATCCGGCAAGCGTTACTGACCAGGCTGGTCGAATCCGAAATACAACCTGATATCGATGCCCATCAGATGCCGAAGGAAGCTGGAGACCTCCCGGACACGCTCGATCTGATCTCCGCCCGCACCGAGTTCTACACACACCCCACTGCCCTGCCGACGGTCGAGCGTGGCAGTATTAAACTCGACCTTCACCGCCGGGATTTCACAATCAATACCCTCGCGGTCCGCCTGGACGGCTACCATTATGGTGAGCTGCACGACTATTGGGGTGGATTGAGCGATCTCCGCCAGGGGACCGTGCGCGTCTTGCATTCTCTCTCGTTTGTGGACGATCCGACCCGTATGCTGCGGGCAGTCCGCTTCGAACAGCGCTTCGGCTTTCGCATCGAGGAGAGGACGCTCGAACTGATCCATGAAGCCAGATCTTTGTTGACGCGGGTTTCGGGAGACCGCATCCGCCATGAACTGGACCATATCCTGGCAGAGGAGAAAGTGGACAGGATGCTCTCCCGCCTGGCCGAACTGGATTTGCTCTCCCCGATCCACCCCGATCTGATTTGGGACGATTGGCTGGCAGAACGCTTCGAACGGTTGAAGCGAGCTGAACCGGCGGCGGAATGGGGTATCCAGGAAACTCAACGCGGCATCGGCTGGAGGCCGCGCCTGGCTTATATCATCTGGTTGGTGCGCCTGCCGGCACACAGGGAACGGCAGATCATCAGCCGGCTCAAGATCCCGCGCGCTCTGGCAGATGAGATCCTGGCTGCCCGGACAGCCTGGAAGCACCTCCCGCACCTGGTTGACCTTCCACCCAGCCAGATCGACAACCGTCTGTCTGATCTCCCGCCTTTATCGCAATTCGCCCTTTATCTAATCAGCGATCCAGGGAAAGAAAGGGAGGTGCTATGGGAGTATGCCTCGCGATGGAAACAAATCACTCCGACCATAGACGGGCATGTGTTGATGAAAAAAGGTCTCCCGCCTGGTCCAGCTTACCGCCAGGTACTCTCCACCCTCAGAGCTGCCTGGCTCGATGGGAAGGTTAAATCCACCCAGGAGGAATCCAGGCTACTCGAAGATCTGCTCGAGACATATACCGCCGGTAACGTCCAGGGGCAGTCCCCGGCCCCGTGATGCTTTGAGAACCATGGTGGGAAGATGACGATCGCGGAAGACCTGATCACACAACTGCAAATCCGTCTGGCGACCGCAGAAGATCTCCCTGAACTGGAATGGGGGGGAGAACTCTCCCATTTCCGCCGGATCTACGCAGAAGCTTACCGACTGATGATCGCTGGCGATGTATTGATGTGGGTGGCCACACTGCCGGAGACAGGCATCGTCGGTCAGTTGTTCGTGCACATGTACCACAGCAATGCAACTGATAGAGAGCACGATCCTCATGCTTACATTTATGGGTTCAGGGTACGCCCGCAATTCCGTGGGCGGGGGATCGGCAGCCGGTTATTGCTGCAGGCTGAAAACGACCTGATCCAGCGCGGGTTCAAGCGCATAACGCTCAACGTCGCCCGCGACAATCCGGCCGCCCGCCGGCTCTATGAGCGCTTCGGCTATCAGGTGGTAGGGGTGGAGCCCGGCATCTGGTCTTACATCGATGACAAGGGCGTGCAGCAGCATGTCAATGAGCCTGCCTGGCGCATGCAAAAGTTAATTTGACCTTGCATCTCAGAAACATCCGTGTTAAAATGTGAACCTGACAGGGTGGTGGCTAACGTGGCTTCATCGAGAAGTGGGTTTCCCCCACTTTTCTTTATGTATATGCCCATAAGCCAGACCCAGTTCAGGATTTGTATTCTTCGGAGAATAAGCAGGTATGAAGAACGAATTTACTTTGGCATTCAACGAAGTCCTGGAGGAGAAACAGCTTCCCCGCGAGGTTATCCTGGAAGCGCTGGAAGCGGCCATGGTTTCTGCCTATCGCCGGGCAGTTAACGCCTCCAACGCGCAACATGTTGAAGCCAAAATCGAACCAGAGACCGGCAGGGTCACGATTTACGCCGAGAAGGAAGTGGTCGAAATAGTCGAAGACGAGCGAACCGAAGTCTCTCTGGAAGAGGCGCGCAAATTCGATCCCAAGGCGGAGATCGGCAGCGTGATCATCGTCGAGTCAACCCCCAGGGATTTCGGGCGTGTCGCCGCTCAAACAGCCCGCCAGGTTATCCAACAACGCATCCGGGAGGCTGAAAGAGACGCGCAGCTGAATTATTTCAACAAACAGCTGGGTGAGATCGTAAGCGGTGTCGTTCAGGCGATCAGCAACCAGGCGATCACTCTCGGGCTGGATATGAAAGCAGAGGGGATCATGCCCCGCAATCAGCAGATCCCGGGAGAACGATTCCGCCTGCATGACCGCGTGCGTGCCCTGCTGGCGGAAGTGAAGCCCACCCCGCGCGGACCGCAGCTTATCCTCTCGCGAGCGCACCGCAATTTCCTCCGGCGCCTGCTTGAAAACGAAGTCCCTGAGATCTATCACGGTCTGGTTGAGATCCGTTCCATCGCCCGGGAACCTGGTCAGCGATCCAAGGTCGCTGTGGCTGCCTTACAGCCAGGGGTCGACCCGGTGGGGGCTTGTGTGGGGATGCGGGGGGTGCGCATCCAGGCGATCGTGCGCGAACTGAACGACGAAAAGATCGATGTAATAGAATACAACCCTGATCCGGCCATCTACATCGCCAAAGCCCTCAGTCCAGCCCGGGTGAGCGGTGTCTATCTTAACGAACACGCCAAAGGCACCAAGACAGCCACGGTTGTCGTACCCGAAGATCAGCTCAGCCTGGCGATCGGCAAAGACGGTCAGAACGCCCGTCTGGCGGCAAAACTCACCGCCTGGCGCATCGACATCAAAAGCCTGCCAGAGGCGGCTGCGGATGCCCTGCACAAACTGCAAACAGATCCGGAGTACGCTGTATTAGCCGAGCAGGAAGCAGATCTGATCCCCCAAGTCGAAGCAATCCTGGATAAGAAGAACGAAGGCCGCCCGGTTACCCCGGAAGAATACGCTCTGCTCACGCAATTTGTCGATCGGGTCGAACGTGGGATCATCGGCGAGCGCGATGCCCGTCAGCTGATCGAAAAAAGCCGTGAACAGGAAGCCCGCGCCGGCATACCCGACGAAGCCTACGAGATGCAACTCGAGGAGCTTGAATTGAGCAACCGCATCACCGCCCTGCTCAATGAAGCCGGGTATCTGACCGTCGGCGACCTGCTGCTCCAGATGAAGCTTGACCCGGATGCTATCCTGCGGCTGAACGGCATCGGGCCGAAAGCCATGGAGGAGATCGAAACCCGCCTGGCGACAATTCTACCCAAAGAACTCGAAGTGCCTATAGAGATAGCACTGGCCACGCCACCGGTAGAAACGCCTGCGGAAGAGACACTCGAGACGGAGGCGACTCTCACAGAGCCTGCCGCCGAAGTCGAAGAATCTGCCATTATGGAAGGCGAGGAGCTCAAAGAGGTCATCAGCGAGGATCAGGCTCTTACAGAACCGGAAGAACCGGAGATCAGCGAGGAACTACCGGCGGCTGAACAGCCCGAGGTTGAGGTCGAAAGTCCTGAAGTGGAAGCTGCTGAAGAAATGCCCGCCTCCCTGGATGAGATCTTCGCGCTCAAACCAGAAGCCTTCGATCTGACCCTCGTCGAAGACGAGGTCGAGGAAGAGGAAGAAGACGAGGAAGGCGGACGCAAAAAGAAGAAGAAAAAGAAGAAAAAGAAATTCGTCGAGATGGAATTCGACCCAGACAAGGATGTCATGATCGTGAAACGCAAACGCAAACGAGGTGCATTTGACTGGGATGACGATTGGAATTATTAATAAGATAATATTTTGACGCGAGAGAAGTTCGCGTGCCAAAGAAGCCGAGACGACAAAAACATGTTCCCCTGCGCACCTGCGTCGGGTGTCGGCAGGTTCTGCCGAAGAGGACATTAATCCGAATCGTCCGATCCCCGCAGGGTGTGACCATCGATCCGACCGGCAAGCTGGCTGGGCGAGGCGCATATCTTCATGACAGCCGGGCTTGTTGGCAACAAGGATTGAAAGGCGCGCTCGCCAAAGCTTTACGAACCGAGCTGAGCGCTGAGGACAGGGAACGTTTGATCGTGTACATGGCAACATTGCCGGAAGAAGCATCTGCTCATGAAAGCCAAACCGTTGAGCAAGTGTAGGGGAGTTCTTCGCAGCAATCATTCAGGCTGGCGAGTGAAGCGTGCTGAGATGAACTAACGACCTCGGTCCGCAAGGCTCGCCCGGAAAGGCCGTGAACTTTGTTTCGCAGGAGGTGCCGAATGGGCGAGAACGGGCGTACAAAAACGATCGAATTACCAGCATCGATCACGGTCCGGGAGCTGGCGCAGAGCATTCAAGCCAGCCCTATCGAGGTCATTAAAACCTTAATGGCCAACGGGGTCATGGCAAACATTAATCAACAAATCGATTTCGACACTGCCGCGATCGTGGCCGCTGAAATGGGCTACGAAGCGACGTTGGAAACCCCAGAAGAAGCAGTTGAAGAGAGTATTGGCGAGATCCCGCTCTGGCGGCGGTTGATCGCCAATGAAGATCCGAAGAAACTTGTCAGACGTCCCCCGGTTGTGACCATCCTGGGGCACGTTGACCATGGAAAAACCACCCTGCTCGATGCGATCCGCCATACAAACGTGGCCGAAGGGGAGGCAGGAGGCATTACACAGCACATCGGGGCATATCAGGTGGAACATAACGGGCAGACGATCACCTTCCTCGACACGCCCGGGCACGCTGCGTTCACCGCGATGCGCGCCCGAGGTGCGCAGGGAGCCGACATCGTCGTCCTGGTAGTCGCTGCGGATGACGGTGTCATGCCACAAACACGCGAGGCGGTTGCCCATGCCAGGGCTGCCAAAGTACCGATCATCGTCGCTCTAAATAAGATAGATAAGCCGAACGCTGACCCGGAGCGCGTATACCAGCAGCTTTCCGAGATCGGCCTGGTCCCGGATGCCTGGGATGGCGACACCATCGTCGTACCGATATCCGCCAAACAGAAACGTGGCCTGGAAGACCTGCTCGAAGCGATATTACTGGTGGCTGATAACATGGACATCCGCGCCAACCCGGAGGGTCAGACGATCGGCACTGTCATTGAAGCGGAGATCGACCGCGCCAGAGGCGTCCTGGCGACGCTTTTGGTGCAGAACGGCACGCTGAATGTAGGTGATGTCGTCGTGATCGGGACAGCTTATGGTCGTCTGCGCGCCATGTTCGACCACCTCGGTCGCCGGGTGCGGAAAGCCGGTCCCTCTACGCCAGTGGCGGTAATGGGGCTCAACGATGTCCCCCAGGCAGGTGATCTCTTTCAGGTAGTCGATTCCGAACGGGAAGCCCGTACCCTGGTAGAAGAGCGCAAATTGAGCGCGGCAAGCCCGATCACCGCACAGAAGGCCGCCGTCACCCTGGAACAGCTCTTCGACCGCTTCCAGGCTGGCGAAGTGCGTGAGCTGCGCCTGATCGTCAAAGCGGATGTCCAGGGTTCCCTGGAACCGATCGTATCCTCGCTCAAAGATCTGGGACGGGGTGAAATCGCGATCAATATCCTGCATGCCGAAACCGGCAACATCGGAGAAAGCGATGTGATGCTGGCAGCTGCCTCCAAGGCGATCGTGATCGGCTTCAACGTCGAAGCAGACTCGGCCGCTCAGAGGCTGGCGGAAGCCGAAGGCGTTTCCATCCGCCTGTATGATGTCATTTACCGGTTGACCGAAGACGTGGAGAAAGCGCTCAAAGGCATGCTCGAACCTGTGATCAAAGAGACCGTGATCGGGCATGCACAAGTGCGCGCCATCTTCCGCATTTCGAAAGTCGGCAACGTCGCCGGATGTTATGTGCTGGATGGCGAGATCAGGCGCAATGCTCACATCCGCGTCCTGCGCGCCAAAGAGGAGATCTTCAAAGGGGAGATCGCCTCGTTGAAACATTTGCAAGACGATGTACGCGAAGTGCGCGCTGGTTTTGAGTGCGGCATCAGCCTCAAAGGATTTACCGATTTCGCCGTCGGTGATATCCTCGAATGCTATATCCTCGAGAAAACACCCGCAGCATAGGCAGGAGACGATGCATGGTATCCGCTTTGAGGTTGAAGCGTATAGCTGATCGCATCCAGGAGGAGCTTTCCGAGTTACTGTTGCGCGAAGTCCAAGACCCGCGCCTGGCAGACGTAACCATCACCGGCGTCAAAGTGGACAGAGAGCTGGCTTATGCCGATATCTTCTTCTCCTCTTTGGAAGGCTCTCAGCGCGCAGCCGAGATCCTGGCTGGTTTCGAACACGCCAGTGGTTTCCTGCGTCGAGAGCTGGCCCGCCGGGTGGAGCTGCGCACTTTTCCGTTGCTGCGCTTTCATTTCGATTCGACCCCGGAACGTGCGGAACGCATCGAGCAGCTGATCAGATCCCTGCACGAATCGAACCTGCGCCCGAACCACCCAAAGGGATCTGGTGATGGTGAGCGAGATGGATAAAACCGCCTATCGAGAGATCTGCCCGCTTTTGCGCAATACTCAGCGGATATTGGTGCTCTCCCATATTCGCCCGGACGGCGATGCGGTCGGTTCACTATTGGGCCTGGGGCTAGCGCTCAAGGCCGCGGATAAGGATGTGACGATGGTCCTGCCGGAAGGACTGCCGGAGATCTTCAGCCATCTGGAAGGTAGCGAACTGATCGGCGCCCGACCAATTGGGGAATATGATTTGATCGTTGTGGTGGATTGTTCCGACCTCGATCGGGTCGGGGAAGCACTGCCTGACCACCAAAACCCGGATATCAACATCGATCATCACCCCACAAATCCGGGATTTGGCAGGTATAATCTGGTGGATAGCCAGGCTGTCGCAACTGCCGAAATAATCACCGAGCTGCTGCAGGTTTGCGACCTGCCTGTCACAAGACCGGTGGCGGATGCACTGCTCTTTGGTATGATCACCGACACACTCGGTTTCCGCACAGCCAACATGACCGCCAAAGCCCTGCGCCTGGCTGCCGATCTGGTCGAAGCTGGCGGAAATCTGCCGGAACTTTATCGACGCGGCTTGCTGAGCCGTTCGTTCGAAGCTGCCCGCTTCTGGGGCGCGGGATTGTCCAACCTGCAGCGCGATGGTCGCCTGATCTGGACGACATTAAGGCTGCAGGACCGCCAGATGGCAGGCTATCCAGGCCGGGATGACGCCGATCTGACCAACGTGCTCTCGACCATCGAAGGTGCAGATGTGGCGATCGTCTTCACCGAACAAGCCGACGGTCATGTCAAGGTATCCTGGCGTTCGGAACCCGGCTTCGATGTCTCCCAGGTCGCCTTGAAATTCGGCGGTGGCGGGCATGCGGCCGCTGCCGGCGCAGATATCGAGGGCTCCCTGAACGATGTCCAGCAGAGAGTCATTCAGGTGACCAAAACCACTCTCGGTTTGGATGGCAGAGCATGATCGACCCCACCGGGAGGAACATAGCTGAGCTTACAGGTTGAAAAGATGATGTCAGAGAAAATCAAAGTAGCAATCAACCGAGGCGAGATGATCCTCGGATAATATAATTTTATTCGGGACGGAGATATGGAAGACGATCAGATCAAAAACGTTGTCTCAGGTGTGTTAGTCATCGATAAGCCTATCGGCCTGACTTCCCACGACGTGGTGCAGATCATCCGCCGTGGGACAGGTATCCGCCGGGCTGGCCACACTGGCACCCTCGATCCTCGTGCTTCGGGCGTGCTGGTGGTCTTGATCGGTCCTGCTGTTCGTTTGAGCGAATATGTGTCAGCTTCCGATAAGCGATATCAAGCTACGATCCGCCTGGGAAGTTCCACGAACACATATGACGCCGAAGGTGTGGTAACCAGCCGCGCTCCGGTGGATCACATCACCGAAGAAAAATTCAACGAGATCCTGCAGACATTCGTTGGCGAAATTGAACAGGTCCCACCTCCCTACTCAGCAGTTAAGGTCAAGGGCAAGCGTGCGTATGAGATCGCCCGGGAAGGTGAGAATGTCGAACTCGAGCCGCGCAAGATCCAGGTCTACAGCCTGGATATCCTCGAGTGGGCACCCCCTGAGGTGGTCATCGATGTTTATTGCTCATCAGGGACGTACGTCCGCTCGCTGGCCAACGATCTCGGCAAAGCGCTGGGCACCGGGGCTTATCTGATCGGTCTACGCCGCACGAAGAGCGGGCGCTTCACCCTGCGCGATGCCGTGCCTTTGCGCAAGCTCAAAGAGGCGTTCGATGCCGGCGACTGGTATAAATTCCTCATCCCGGCTGCTGATGCCCTGGGTGACTGGCCGATGGTCGAATTGGATGCAGATCAGGTCGAACTGGTGCGGCACGGGCACCGTGTGCCGGCTGAACCCGGTGCAAAGGGATGGGCGCGCGGCATCAGCCAGCAGGGTGATCTGGTCGCCCTGCTCGAGTTGGATGAAGAAACCAACGAATGGCAGCCCAGGAAGGTCTTTTTCCAGTCCTGAATCACAATCGGTATATTATCGGTGTCTATGGGACATGAATGGTCGCTCGAGGGGGTGCACCTGCCGAGAAGTTGGGTGACGATCGGCACGTTTGATGGCGTTCATCTCGGTCATCAAGGGATCATCCATCGGCTGGCAGCTGGAGCCCGTCAGACCGGCGTGCCAGCCGTGGCGGTCACCTTCTACCCGCATCCAGCAGTGGTGCTTGGAAAACGCAGCGACCCCTTCTACCTGACCACGCCCGATGAGCGCGCCGGGCTGCTCAACGCTCACGGCGCTGATCTCGTCATCACCATCCCCTTCACGCCGGAAGTGGCACGAACCAGTGCGCGGGATTTTATCGCCCTGCTTGTCGAGCATCTTCATATGAGTCATTTGCTCATCGGACCCGATTTTGCCCTGGGCCGCGACCGTGAAGGTAACGCCGCCCGGCTCACCGAGCTGGGAAGGGAATTTGGCTATTCGGTAGAAGTCATCCCGCCGGTCGAGCTGGATGGACAGCCGGTCTCCTCCAGCCGCGTGCGCGCAGCTCTCGCCAGAGGGGATATCCAGGAAGCTGCTCTGTTGCTGGGAAGACCTTACCACGTCTCCGGACAGGTGGTGCCAGGCGACGGGCGTGGGCAGTCGATCGGCGTCCCGACAGCCAACCTCAGCCTCTGGCCCGAACGCGCCATCCCAAAATCAGGCGTGTATGTCACCCATGCCCATGTCAACGGGCGCGCTTATGGTTCGGTGACCAATGTCGGGGTGAGACCGACTTTCAATACCGATTCACCTTCCCCAAGGGTCGAGACCCATATCTTCGACTTCAACGAGACCATCTACGGACAGGATATCCAGGTCGAATTCCTGGAACGCCTGCGTGATGAAATCCGCTTCCCGGATGTCCACTCGCTCGTCTCTCAAATACACACCGACATCGCCAGGGCGAAGGAGATCCTGGATCATCACACCACCTGATTGCTTTTCATAGAGCACCGCAGAAAGGGTTGCCAGAATGCGGCAGTATCTCGATCTCCTGCAACATATCCTCGATCATGGTGTGCGCAAAGAAGACCGCACCGGCACAGGCACGATCTCGATCTTCGGTTATCAATGCCGTTATGACCTTCAGGCTGGCTTTCCACTGCTGACCACCAAAAAGCTGCACCTTAAATCGATCATCCATGAACTGTTGTGGATGCTCAAAGGCGAATCCAATGTGCGTTATCTGCAGGAACATGGTGTGCGCATCTGGAACGAATGGGCCGATGAGCAGGGCGAGCTGGGTCCGGTATATGGGGTGCAATGGCGCGCCTGGAGGACTGCCGATGGTCGCGTCATCGACCAGATCTCTCAGGCAATCAACCAGATCAAAACCACCCCACACTCCCGACGCATCATCGTCAGCGCCTGGAACGTGGGTGAGATCGAGAAGATGGCTCTCCCTCCGTGCCACCTGCTTTTTCAGTTCTATGTCGCCAGCGGTCGCCTCTCCTGCCAGCTTTATCAGAGATCAGCCGATGTGTTCCTGGGTGTGCCGTTCAACATCGCCTCGTATTCCCTTTTGACCATGATGATCGCCCAGGTGTGCGATCTCCAGCCCGGCGAGTTCATCCATACTTTCGGCGATGTGCATCTCTATCTCAATCACATCGAGCAGGCTCGCCTGCAGCTGACCCGTCAGCCTTATCCGCTGCCACAGATGAAGATCAATCCACTGGTCAAATCTATTTTCGATTTCAAGTACGAAGATTTCGAATTGATCAACTATCAGGCACACCCGCACATCAAGGCGGAAGTTTCGGTTTGAGAGAGCGGCCAAACGGAGGATTCATCTTGTCAAGGAATATGAGCAAAGGTAAACAGAAGAATGACACCCGGGTCGCCTTGATTGGAGCTCTGGCTACCGTTGGCGCCGCGCTGATCACCGGGATATTTGGTTTATTGCAGGCCTCCTCTCGTCCATCTGCGCCTCCCTCGCCCACTGAAAACAGCGCGGCAACCTTAGAATCCTCCCTCGCTTTGCAAGAGACATCGACGGCCAGCGATGTCTCGCTGCCTCCAACGGCAACCACAACCCCGACACCCTCGGAAACGCCCCTCCCAACGCCTGCGGCGGGTCTCCTCTTCGCCACCCGCATTGCAGCCAATGGCCAGGCGTTGGATCCCGGCACTACATTTTCTGCAAACATCGACAACCTGTATGCAGTTTTTCCTAAAGATAGGCCACCCCCTGGGATGATTATCGATGCGGATAATCAGCAAGATGATGCGTATTATGCTTTCTTGAAGGTCAGGCCAGACACTGCACTCAGCACATTCGGCTGGCGCTGGATCATGAATGGGGAAACCGTCAACGAATACATCACAACCGTTGGTCCAAATATTGGCGTCTGGCTTCAGCGTTATGACTATCGGGGTGAAGGGATTTTCAACGGCGACCCGCTTGGTCCGGGTAGTTATACGATCGTCATTTTGCTCGGAGGCAACCCTGCTCTCAGCGCTGAATTGACGATACTGCCCGAAAGCAATTGAATCAAAAGAATTCGATGAAGATCTCGCTCATCGTCGCCATGGATAAAAACCGGGGGATCGGCAAAGCTGGCCGTCTGCCCTGGCATCTGCCAGCCGATCTCAAGCTTTTCAAACAGATCACCATGGGACACCACCTGATCATGGGGCGCAAGACCTGGGAATCCATCGGCCGCCCATTGCCCGGTCGCACCATGATCGTGCTCACCCATCAGCCACATTATCAGCCTGATGGGTGTATTGTGGCACATTCCCTGGACGAAGGGCTGGACATCGCCCTCAGAAACGGCGAAGAAGAGGTCTTCGTCATCGGAGGGGCACAGGTCTTTACCCAGGCGCTGCCGATCGCCGATCGGATTTATCTGAGCCGGGTGGAGGGGGTCTTCGAGGCAGATGCCTCCTTTCCGGAGATCGACCTGACCGATTGGGCGCTGCTCAAGAGGGTTGCTTATTCGGCAGATGATAACAATCCGCTTGCGTTTACCTTCGAGATACTCGAGCGAGAAAGATAATCGAGTTGAGCCGGAAAGCCCAACTTGACAATTCCACCTTTTTGGATATAATCCACCCCAATCCAGTAGACTAAAGACCTTGAAGAGGGCGAGTAAGCGCTGACACGGCAGTCAGAGAGCGGTAGAACGGTGAGAACCCCGCCTGCACGCCTGCGCCGAATGGACCTCGGAGTCGCAGGGCGAACCGATCCAGCTCCCTGGAGCGCAGTAGCCTGAGCCGGAGTTGCCGCCGTTATCCAGGCAAAAGTCATCCGGTCGCCAGTAGACTATAAGCTGTGCGACCACGTGACTGAACTCGAGTGAGGCTGGCCTCTTTTCCCCGTCGCAGCACCGACGGGGTTTTTAGTTAACGGGCGGCCTAACCGGGGTGGCACCGCGGACGTGATGCGTTCGTCCCCAACAGGACGAACGCATTTTTGATCCACAATGTTCTCTTTTGGGATTAACCGTCTACATTAATTCTTTAAAAACGAAAGGAGATAATCATGTCCACCAAGAATCAAACCCAAACCCGTTACCTGCTCGATGAATCCGACCTGCCGCGCTACTGGTACAACATCAACGCCGATATGCCAATCCCACCGGCGCCGGTGCTCCACCCACAGACCCTGGAGCCGGTCACGCCCGACTTCCTCTCGGTGCTCTTCCCCATGGAGCTGATCATGCAGGAGGTGAGCACGGAGCGCTACATCGAGATCCCGAAGGAAGTACACGAGATCTACAGGCTTTATCGCCCAACGCCACTTCTGCGGGCGCGCCGCTTGGAGAAAGCGCTCGACACGCCGGCACATATCTACTACAAGTACGAAGGTGTCTCGCCTGCCGGCAGCCATAAGCCCAACACGGCCATCCCCCAAGCATTTTACAATAAAGTTGCCGGCACCAGGGCGCTCACCACCGAGACAGGTGCCGGTCAGTGGGGTTCCGCACTGGCCCTGGCGTGCAATTTCTTCGACCTGGATTTGGAAGTCTATATGGTCAAAGTCTCTTACGAGCAAAAACCATACCGCAGGGTATTGATGGAGACCTATGGCGCCAGGGTGTTCGCCAGCCCAACCAACCGCACCCAGTATGGTCGGGCACTCCTGGAGCGCGATCCGGACAACCCCGGCTCGCTCGGCATCGCCATCTCGGAAGCCGTCGAAGCGGCAGCGACATCTGGCGGGGAGAAGAAGTACAGCCTGGGCTCGGTGCTCAACCATGTCCTGATGCATCAAACCGTGATCGGTGAAGAGGCGCTCAAACAGATGGACCTGGCAGGTGAGTATCCCGATGTGGTCATCGGCTGTGTGGGCGGCGGGTCCAATTTTGCCGGGCTGGCTTATCCTTTCTTGAGGCAGAACCTCCTGGAAGGGCAGCGCACGCGCCTGCTGGCGGTCGAACCGACCGCCTCGCCCTCGCTGACGAAAGGGGTTTACACCTTCGATTACGGCGACACCGCTCGTATGGCGCCTATCGTTAAAATGTACACCCTGGGGCATGAGTTCGTCCCGGCTCCGATCCACGCCGGCGGGTTGCGCTATCATGGCATGGCGCCCAGCCTGTGCGCACTCTACGATCGCGGCTATATCGAAGCGCGCGCCGTCCCCCAGCTGGCCACATTTGAGGCGGCAGTGACCTTCGCCCGCGCCGAGGGCATCGTCCCTGCGCCGGAATCTGCCCATGCCATCCGCGCCGCCATCGATGAAGCCCTGGAGGCAAAGGAGCATGGAGAAAAGCGGGTCATCCTGTTCAATCTCTCCGGTCACGGCCATTTCGACCTGAGCGCATACCAGGCTTATCTGAGCGGCCAGTTGCAGGACTATGAATATCCCTTGGAAGCTATCCAATCCGCCATTCAGAATTGCCCGAAAGTCTCTTTACCTGCCTGATAATCTAACAATGCCGGTTTCAGGCTGACGATCAGCTATCGAACCGCAAACAGTTTCCCCCATCCACAAGGCGGGGGAAACTGTCTCGTTTTAAATTCCGCTGCTCTGTTGTAAGAGGGGATACGCCCGTGACCGCCGCCCACAGTTACAACAATTGCTCTAGACAGGAACGGGGTAGAAGAACGCGGGTTCAGCGAAACTCGCACGCCCCCCTCCAGAATTTACTTCCACCTGCCTGCCAATGCTGACAATCGATGCCAGAAAAACAGCCTATGTAGAAGGGCTCCCATGCTGGAAGATTAATACTGGACAAAAAGGATATTATTTGGTAATATAGTAGTTGTTTCGACAACTACGTCATGATAAGCGGCAGATATGGAGTACACCCACAGGAATGAAGTTTGTATCAGGTCAAACACAGAAGCTGATAACCATGGATGTCCCCGTCAGGCAACTGCAAGCACTGGGCTTCACGCAGTACGAATCTCAGGCCTATGTTACCCTGCTGCAGAAAAATCCCCTCACAGGGTATGAGCTGGCCAAAGCCTCCGGAGTCCCGCGCGCCAATATCTACACTGTTCTGGATCGGCTCGAAGAACATGGGGCAGTCGTCCGAGTGGACACAGAGCATGGGGTTCGTTACTCGCCAGTCCCACCCAAGGAGTTGATCCGCAACATGGGGGCGCGTCTGAACATCCATCTCGAAGCCACCCAGCAGGCGCTCTGTCAGGTTCATTCCCGCTCCGTCGCCGATCAAGTGCACAATTTCCATAGTTATGAACCCTTGATCGATCACTTTCGCGCTTTGACGGCTGCTGCGCAACAGGAAATCTTGGTCGCGCTCTCCCCTGAGGACTCCCCCCGCTTGAATCCGCTGCTCAGATCTGCGCTGGAGAGAGGGGTTTCGGTCACGACCCTCTGTCTGGCAGGCTGTCCCCATAACTGCGGGAACTGCCTGGGAAACGTCCATCGTTACCATCTCTTGTCCGAAGGCCAGATGCGCTACCTGCTGCTAGTCCAGGACGAAGAAGAAACTCTGGCCGGTGAGATAGATACACAGAACCAGGTGCAGGCGATCCGCACACGCCAAAAGCTGATCGTCAATCTGGTCTCCTGGCATATCCGTAACAGCATCGCCCTGAGCACCATCCTGGTGGACACCGGCAGCAGGCTGGAAGTCATGCTAAGCAGTCAAGCCAGGACGGCCCTGGCATCCATCGGTGACTGCAATGAGGGAAAAAACTGGCTGGAGCAATTTCGCCAGTTGCTCGAGACCCATCCTGATTGACATGCAGGGTCCAATGATTGTCTACCGAGGCGTAAGATTTGAAGCGGCAGAGGAGTCAGAGACGATAACCACAAACATCACATCCTCGAAAGGTTATTTAACCATGAACACACCGATTGAAACCATCCGTTTTGCTGAACTTTTGGAAGCAGAGGAGACTCGCAATAAACCCTATAACGGACAGATCGCATACCTGACCCGGGATCTACTGGCAGCCATCGGCGAAGACCCCGATCGAGAAGGTTTACAGCGAACCCCGGAACGCGTGGCGCGCATGTACGAAGAACTGCTCGCCGGTTACAAGACAGATTTGACTGCGCTGGTGAACGGGGCAGTGTTTTCAAGCGAGTATACAGATATGGTCGTGGTGCGCGACATCGAATTCCACAGCCTGTGCGAACATCACATGTTACCGTTCACCGGTAAAGCCCATGTCGCTTATATTCCAGATGGCAAGATCATTGGTCTGTCCAAGATCCCGCGCATCGTCGAGATGTTTGCGCGCAGACTCCAGGTACAGGAACGTATGACGGGTCAGATCGCCAGGACATTGCAGGAGGTCCTCCAGCCAAAAGGTGTCGCCGTGGTGGTTGAAGGCATTCACATGTGCGCTATGATGCGCGGCGTCAAGAAATCCGAAGCCAGCATGGTGACGAGCTTCATGACGGGTGTCTTCGAAAACGACGAGTCTCTGCGGAAAGAGTTTCTCGCCCATCTCACTCGCTGAGCCGGGAACATAGAGCAAGAGAACATTCCGGTCGGGTGATCATTTCTGCGAAACCCACGCAAGGATATCTGGAAGGTAACGTTAATAAACTGCTTACGGAGGTGAAGAAGTGGCACAATATAAATATCTGATCGTTGGGGGTGGTATGACGGCCGATGCCGCGATTTCCGGCATCAAGGACATCGATTCGGAGGGTTCGATCGCCCTGATCAGTGCGGAAAGCCATCCACCCTATAACCGCCCCCCGCTGAGTAAAGGCTTATGGAAGGGGAAACCTCTCGAAAAGATCTTCCGTAAAGCTTCCCAGGAAGGCGTGGATTTATTTCTGGGGCGCCAAATCAAATCCCTCGATCTGATGAATAACCAGGCGGTCGATGACCGGGGAGAGGTTTATCGATTCGAGAGATTGCTCCTGGCGACCGGTGGTTCCCCAATCCAGCTGCCATTCGGCGGTGAGGCGATCATCTATTTCCGTACCCTGGACGACTACATGCGCCTGCACGAACTGGCTGAGCAGGGAGGGCACTTTGCCGTGATCGGTGGAGGGTTCATCGGTTCTGAGCTGGCTTGCGCTTTGGCAGACAAGGGTCATAAAGTCAGCATGGTGTTCCCCGAAGAGGGCATAGGCGCCCGCCTCTTCCCGAGAGACCTGACGCTATTCCTCAATGATTATTATCGGGAAAGAGGCGTTGAAGTCCTGGCCGGGGAGCTGGTGGGGGGCTTCGAGAAACGCGGGGAGAAATCTGTCCTGAAGCTGAAGAGTGGCAGGGAGATCACCGCCGATCATGTGGTTGCGGGGATTGGCATTCGCCCGAACATCCAGCTCGCCCAGAACGCTGGCCTGATCGTCGAGAACGGCATCACGGTGGATGAATACCTGGAGACGAGCAAGCCGGGCGTCTTTGCAGCCGGGGATGTGGCTTACTTTCCAAATCCAATCCTGCACCAGCGTCTGCGGATCGAGCATGAAGACAACGCCCTGACCGGTGGTAAAACCGCTGGCAGGAACATGGCTGGTGAGCGCATACCTTACAATCATATCTCGTATTTCTATTCCGATCTGTTCGACCTGGGCTATGAAGCTGTGGGAGAATTGGATCCTCAGTTGGAGACCTTTGCAGACTGGCAGGAACCCTTCAAAAAAGGGGTCATCTACTACCTGAAAGACGGGAGGGTACGCGGCGTCATTCTCTGGAACATTTGGGACCAGGTTGAAGCCGCGCGGCGGTTGATCATCGAACCAGGCCCTTTTGAATCAGCCGATCTCGAGAACCGCCTTCCTGAATAATAAACATTCATATGTGCCATTGCGATGGCTGGGTGCTCTCCCCAGCCTGAAGCCATCACAAACAAGGTTAGGGATTTCTTTGTCAGGTAAGAAATACCTTCCTAGCAACGATCGATTTCTCGACTTTGAGAAAGCCATAGGAGGGAATTGGAAAGATAAAGTCACCGAACACGCTTACACATTTTTATTGACCTAATCCATGAGGGATACTATAATCCTTGTGTCCCGAATTTACCTTAATTGGGCTTCGAACCAGGTTCACAGGCAGCTGCGTTGATACCTATCAAAGATACCATCCATTCGCGTTCATTTCCCATCCTCAATTGGGCCCTGATCATCATTAATCTGATTGTCTTTCTCTTCGAAAGTTCCCTCGGTCCTGCACAGCTCGACAGGCTGGTATATAACTACGGGCTCATCCCGGCGCGATTCGATTTCGTAGATACCGGATCTCTGGTCACGCTCTTTACCAGCATGTTCCTTCACGGTGGCTGGTTCCATCTTCTCAGCAATCTCTTGGCGCTCTACATTTTTGGGGATAATGTCGAGGATCGCATGGGATCCGGACGATACCTGATTTTTTACCTGCTATCCGGAATCCTGGCAGGTCTGACACAGGTTTATTTCAATCCCAATCAGAACGTCCCCGGGGTTGGGGCCAGCGGTGCGATCGCGGGCGTCCTGGCAGCGTATCTGGTGCTCTTCCCCCACTCCCGTGTGATCACTTTGCTGCCTTTCTTCTTCTTTTTCTCCTTTGTTGAGATACCTGCCGTGCTCTACCTGGGCATCTGGTTCATCACCCAATTCTACTCGGGCTTATTCTCGTTAGGCAGCGCTGCTTCCGCTGGCGGGATCGCCTACTGGGCTCACATTGGCGGTTTCGTGAGCGGACTGGTGCTTGTTCTCATTTTCGCCCGCAAGCCCCCTTCCCATTATCGCTCCTATTATCCAGACGAATTCCATCCCTGGTAAAACGAGGACAACGCCATGTCATTTCTGGACATCTTCTGGATCTTCTTCATAATATCTGCACTTCAACCCATCATTCGCCAGAAAATGCTCGAGGCTGCCCGCTTCCGTGTGCTGCGGAAGATCGAAGAAAAACGCAACAGTCGGGTGATTGCCCTGATCCACCGTCAGGAGACCCTCAGCCTGCTGGGATTCCCGATCAGCCGCTTTATCGATGTGCATGACTCTGAGGAAATTCTGCGAGCGATCAAGCTGACCGATCCAAAAGTGCCGATCGATCTCATCCTGCATACGCCTGGAGGGCTGGTGCTGGCTGCCGAGCAGATCGCCAGCGCCCTCTGCCGCCATGAGGCGAAGGTCACAGTTTTCGTCCCCCATTATGCACTTTCCGGAGGTACCCTGATCGCCCTGGCAGCAGACGAGATCATCATGGACGAGAACGCAGTCCTGGGACCAGTCGACCCCCAGATCGGTCAATACCCCGCAGTCTCTATCTTGAGCGTCATCGACCAGAAGGACAGGAACGAGATCGATGATCAGACCCTCATCCTGGCAGACATCGCCCGGAAGGCAATAAAACAGGTGAGAGAGACGGTGATTCAGATCCTCACCAAAAACGGGAGAGGTGAGAAGGCAGAGGAGATCGCTGATCAGTTGACCAGCGGTCGTTGGACCCACGATTATCCTATCAGCGCTGAGGAGCTAAAGAAACTTGGGCTTCCGGTGAACACAGAGATGATTCAGGAGATCTATCAGCTGATGAACCTCTATCCCCAGGCCGGACCGCGCCGTCCATCGGTTGAATATATTCCCTTGCCATATTTGCCGCCGGCTCAGGATTCGCGTGAACGTCCGGTTAGAAAAAGGTGATCGCTCGCTCCTCACGTCAACTAACTGCTGTTTAGAGGTAAACGGGATGAGACTGAGATGGTATTCTTCGACGATGTCGTGATCGGTCAGTTAGTGGAAGCTTTCAACCGTCGGGAATTTGCCCCGGTGTTGAAATTGTTTTCTGAAGACCTGAAGCTCCATTGTTCAGGGCAGCATCCGGCTGCCGGCGATTACTTCGGCAGAGATGGATTGCTGGAATTCTGGAGAAAGCAAATCGAACTCAGCCGGAACACCCTGCAGGGAAAGATCGTCTCCGTCTGTCAATCAGAAGGGAACCTGATCATCATCTTCGATATCACCGCTGAGCGAGAAGGAAAGATATTTGCTTGGCGCCGGCTCAATCATTACCTGGTCAGCGAAGGCCGGGTTGTCGAAGGCTGGGTCTATGAGAGCGATCAACGGATAGCCGATGAAGCTCTTGCCATCTGAGGTCACTGCGCGCCGAAGAATGAGGTATGCCATGCAGCAAAAAGCATTCCAGGATTATTACCCCGACCAGCTCAATTATTGCTATGGATGTGGACGCCTGAACGAGCATGGTCTTCAGATCAAGAGCTATTGGGATGGCGATGAAACAATATGCGTGTTCACTCCCCGCCCTTATCATACGGCTATACCCGGTTATGTCTATGGAGGGCTGATCGCTTCATTAATAGATTGCCATTCAACCGGGACGGCAGCAGCCGCGGCTTACCGTCAGGCAGGCAGGGAGATGGATACCCAACCTGCCTTCCGCTACCTGACCGCCTCGCTCCACGTCGAATACCTGCGACCAACCCCGATCGATCAACCGCTGATCGTGCGAGGGAAGATAAAAGAAATAAAGGGGCGCAAAGTGGTGGTCACGACCACCTTAACCGCCGGCGGTGAACTCTGTGCCCGCGGCGAGGTGGTGGCGGTGCAGATGCCCGAACACCTGTTGCCCTTTGATGATGTCCCTAAACCGCCTCAGCCACCGGTACCGTAAAATGAAAGGTGGTACCCTTGTCAGGGGTGCTTTCGAACCAGATCCGCCCCCCTTGTAACTCCACCAGCCGTCTGGCGATATTCAACCCCAAACCCGTGCCGGTTGCCTCGCGTACCCTGGGATCCTCCGAGCGGAAGAACTGCTGGAATATCTTCTTCTGATCCTCAGGGCTGATGCCGATCCCTCGATCGGAGACAGAGAGATGAATCATGCGCCCGGTTTTCCCGCTGGAGCCATGGTCGCGGATGACTTCGGCGGCAATTACGATCTCTCCGCCAGGAGGCGTATACTTACAGGCATTGCTCAAAAGGTTTGTGATGATCTGAATCAAGCGGGTGCTATCCGCCCAGACATCTGGAAGATCCGGAGAAAAGGTCAGTCGCAGAGTATGACCTTTTTCTTCGATCTGCTTTCTCAAGGTGCGCACCGCCTCTCCGGCAGCCTCCTCGATGGACACCGCGGAGAATTGCAGGTGCAGCTGACCAGCTTCGATGCGGGAGATATCCTGCAAATCGGAAACCAGAGTGCTCATCCGCTCCGCGTTGGCGCGAATTGTAGCCAGGAAGCGGGCTTGATTTTCATTGACTGGTCCAACCGCTCCACCAGCCAGAAGATCGCTATAGCCTTTGATCGAGGTCAAAGGATTTTTCAACTCATGGGCGGCAGCGGAGACGAACTGGCTCTTGGCGATATTGGCGTTCTCGATGGCAGCATATAGTTGCGCGTTGGAGATCGCAATGGCGGCATGATCGCTCAGCCGAACCATGAATGTGCAGTCTTCCTCTGTGAAACTCCCCTGGCATTTCTCCAGCAAGATCACTCCTAAAACCTGATCCTGGCGTTTAATCGGGATCGCCATTTGGGCGTTGGCGCCTGGCAACAAACGCCCGCGAAGGTTTTCTGCCTTCCTCCCACGCCTACCATCTCCCAGCGGTTTCCTGCCAGGCTGCCGATCGGCTTGCTCTGAAGGGTCTCTAAATTCGACCCTTTGGAAGTATCCATGGGCGATCGCCTCGGAAACGAAACGCAATTCACCTTTGAGATAAGAGGCGTGATCGGTGATCTCCTCCATGTTATAACCACGCGACGCCATCACCAGGATATTCCCCTCATCGATCAGGCCGATCAAACCGGCGTCCGCCTGCGAATGCCCGATCGACCAGTCCAATGTGAGTTGCATCACGCGCCCTAGATTCAGGCTGGCGTTTAGTTCCCGGTCGATGCGCTGCAACGTTGAGAGTTCTTTCACCCTGGCGGCCAGAGCCTGATCGGTTTGCGTGTACAGGCGGGCATTTTCCAGAGCTATGGCAGCCTGCCCGGCAAAAGCGCTCAGCAATTCCTGATCTTCCTGACCAAAAGGCGCGCCGTCCCGCTTGTTGAGCACTTCCAGGACACCCAGGACGCGGTCTTTCACCTCGAGAGGCACGACGAGCATGTTTTTAGTCTCATAGCCGGTTTGTTGGTCGGTATCGAACCAGTCTTCACTCAATCGGACATCGTTCTGGATGATCGCCTGACGGGTGACGACCGCCTTGCCAGCCAGACCCGCTCCTGGGGGGAGACGGCGACCGATCAGATCTTCACCCACCGGTCCCAAGGCAAGCGTGAAAACCAGCTCGTCAGTGCTATCATCCACCAGAAGCAGGCTGCCAGCTTCGCAATTCAGTATTTCCGTCGCATGCCGGAGAATATTTTCCAGGAGCGGAGCGATTTCGAGTGTCGAGGACAGGATGCGGGCTGCTTCGTTGAGAGAAGCGAGCTGCCGGGCACGCCGCCTGGACTCTTCGAGCAGGCGTGTTTTCGCAATCGCCCCGGCCAGCAGATCAGCGATAGCGTGCAGAAGATTGCGCTGTTCGGTTGTAAAGGGTGCGTCCGGCTCACGCCTTCCCAGGCAGATCGCCCCGATCGTCTCATTCCCGTTCATGAGCGGCGATCCCATCCAGCTATACACCCCACCCGGCAGTTCAGCGTCTCTTTGCGAACCTTCCCCTTTGGACGTTCCTCCCATCACGCCGGGTTTTCCGGCCTGGATCACCTCCAAAACCAGTCGGGCTTTCACGTCCACCTCCGGATCGTCTTTTGCCGAGATCCGTTCGCCACTCTGGACACAAAAGACCTCCTCGAAGCGTCCTCCACTCTCTTCACGCAGGGTGATCCAACAATCGCTGGCGGGTATCAATCGGACTGATTGGCGGTATGCCAGTTCGAGCATTTCGCCGAGCGTCACGCTGCTGTTCAACCTCGCCGCCATTTGAGCCAGCGTGTCCAGCTCCAGAATGCGATGTTCAAGGAATACCACCGTCCTCAATCGATCTAACATCAACGCGCTCTGGTCAGCCAGCGCTATCAGGAATTCGAGATCCATATTGGTATAAGGCTTAGCGGTTGCGCTCTTCCCCAGGGCAACGAATCCGATCAGTCGACTCTGACAGCGCATTGGCACGAGCAGTTCGATTTCCAATGAGAGGAAAGGCGTGTTTTCGACCGACAGATTCTCAAAGCCCCCACCTTCTCCCCAGCGAAGTGGTGTATCTGTGTGAGAGAGAGTTTGTACCAGGGGACTTTCGACAGAAATCATCAGCTTCTCGCCGGGTTGTTTGATTTCATCCTGAGAGGCGAGATAGGAGTGCAGGGCGTTGCAATAGGTGAACACACGTACGATCGAGGGAGAAAGTGTCTGTTTGATATGTTTCTGAAGCAAACTGATCACTTCCCCCTCATTGGAGGATCGAGATGCCTCCCGCCCAAAACCATAAAGCCAGGCATGATAGCTCTTCCTATCGCCCAGAAACAGCCTGTCGACCATATCCCGCAGGCTGCTGTGCAGCGGGAAGCTGGCGATCGCCAGAAAAAACACCACCAGACCAATGAGATAAGGATTGTTATTCTCCAGAACACCAGAGAATGCCAGAGAGAATCCGCTGATCAGGAGCACATATCCCCCTGCCAGGATGGAGGTCATCAGTCCATACAACACCCCCTGCCTCAGCATGAAATCGAGATTGAGTACACGTCGCCGCAGCGAAGTGTTTGCCATGCTGAAATTTTATGCCGGCAGGATGAAATAAACAAGAAAAAATGCAGTTATCTAACCAGATTGATAGCTGCTCACGGAAGCTCCCTGCCCAAATGTCTTCAAGAAATCCTCCGCGGCGGATTGATGACCGACATCATGGTGAGCCCTTTCCGAAAGATACCATTTATGCTCCAAGACCTGGCAATAAAGTTCGGGGAGATCGGTGTCTGCGTCGATGATCGGTTTGAGGATATCGAGCGTGGGTAAATAGACATTTTTCAGCCAGAAATATGCAGCCGCGCTCAGAGGTGTGCTCCGGTTGTTCCTCTGGGAGAGGGTGGCTTGCAATTCGAGGATCTCGTTCATCATCTGCCGAGCCTGTCCTTCCTCTGCCTCGATCCCCGTCAGACTGAGCAGTTGATCTCGGTGAAAGTTGCGATCGGTGACCACGACCCGCAGGTTGAGGAGATCGCCCTGCTCCGATTGACTGATATTCACCTCGCCGATAGAAAACCCAAGGACGTTCAGCGCCCGAATGCGCTCCTGGATGCGATAACGTTCTTGCGGATGGATGATCATCTGCCGGGTAATTTCCTCCCAAAGATTCTGATAACGGATGCGAATCGAGGCGCCGATACCAGCCCGCGGGAGACCTTCCCCGAGGAGGTTGTCAGCCAGCAGGTCGAGGACCTCCCCATCGATGTTCTCCTCCATGATCTCGAGATCGTGATAACGCAGGCGGGGCGAGAGGGGGTCAGCATGGATTTCCGCAGATTCGGCGTCCACCAGATACGCCTGTAAGGCTCCAGCGTCCTTTCGAAATAATGTGTTCGAAAGGGAACAGTCTCCCCAATAGACACCGGAAAGGTGCAATTGCACCAGAAGGTTTGCCATGGCATCGAGCAGATGTGGCTGATAGCGCTCGAGGCCTCCCTGCATGAACAACATCCGGAAAGGCAATGAGCGATCGAGATAGCGGGTGATCAACACGCTTGATTTTCCCCGATCCGTCTCGTGGGTCGCGTGACCAACAGGTGTCACAGCCGGGAGGCGCAGCAACTCGATCTCGCTGAGCAGATTGTATTCACTCTGAGCAGACCCTGGGGGCATTTCTTTGAGCGCGTAGAGGCGGCCGTCGTAATTGACGAACACAACCGGGTGGCGAGAAAGCCCCCGGGGGACTTCCTCCAATCGGGGGCACACGCCTTCCCAGGCCTCCAAAGGCAAGCCCCACGGCAAGTCCAGAAAATCCGGATGTCCGGGTCGAAGAATGAGATTCACCGGCAATGAGGCGCTCATCTGACTCATTCTTGCGCTGTAAATCGCCGCGCCTGTTCGACATATTCCAGGCTTTGGTGGCGGAAATAGGTGTTATATAACGAGGCGTAATGACCGCCTTTTTCAATCAAGGTCTCGTGATTCCCTTCTTCGATGATCTTTCCCTGCTCCAGTACGATAATCCGGTCAGCTGCCTTGACGGTGGACAACCGATGGGCGATCAGGATACTGGTCGTGTTCCTTAATATCATACCCAGGGTTTGCTGAATCTGCCACTCGGTGAACGGGTCGATACTGGCAGTGGCTTCGTCGAGGATGAAGATCGCGGGGCGCTGAACCAGAACGCGCAGCAGCGCCACCAGCTGACGCTGTCCCATGGAAAGCCGCGCACCCCGCTCCCCGACCTCCGAGAGAAGACCCTGGGGCAGGCTCTCCAGCCATTCGCCCTCTCCGATCTGGCGAGCAAGGTTTTCGATTTCGACGAGATCGACCCGCCCACAGGCGTAACAGATATTATCCGCGATCGTGCCTGAGAATAAGAAAGGGATTTGGGAGACAATCCCCAGTTGTCGTCGGTAAGCTGCCAGGTCGAATGTCCGGATATCTTCGCCATCGATGAGCAATCGCCCCGATTGGAATTCATAAAATCGGGCGATTAATTTCGCGATCGAGGATTTGCCCGCGCCGGTATGTCCCACAAGGGCGATATTCTCTCCTGGCGATATATGAAGGTCGAAATCGCTCAGGACTGGGGTCTCTTCATTCTCATAGCGGAAGGTTAACCTGTCAAACAGAATATCGCCCCACAATCCCCCTACCTCTCGATGGGCGATCTGAACGACCTTCGGGGTGGCATCCATGAGCGCATAAACCCGTTCGGCAGCTGAGAGACCGGACTGCACCTGCGCCCAAAACGCAGACAGGTTGAGCACAGGGAAAAAGAATTGATCCAGGCTTTGCAGGAACAGGAACCATCCGCCTGCCGTAATCATGCCATCCAAGACGCTTAGCCCACCCACATAGACCAGAAGTGCTGTCCCAACCCCACCCAGTGTATTGAGAACAGGGAAAACCATGGAAAGCACCAGGCCGCGTTGAACGTTGACTCGATATGACTGACGGTTTGCCAGATCGAACTCTTCATAGATGGCTGCTTCTTGACGGAAGTTCTTGGCGATGGCGATCCCGCTTACGGTTTCCTTGATGGCAGCATTGACGTTAGCCATCGCCCGCATGCCGCGGCGCGTCACGATGCGCGCCAGGCGGCGGAATCCCAAGGTCACCAGGAAGATGACCGGCATAAAACCAAACAACCACAACGAAAGCCGCCATTCGATCCGCACCAGGACGATGCCTAGCATCAGAGCCTGGACGAACTGGGAAGCCAGATCGGTCACCAGGACGACCATCTGACCGAACTCCTGGGTATCCGAGGTAATGCGTGAGATCACCCGTCCGGATGAGATTCGGTCATAGAATGATAAATCATGCGCCATAGCGGCGCAAAAGGCATCCACCCGCTGATCCAGGATGAGATCACCGATGACACGTACGGTCAGACGCCTGCGAAGCCAGTTGGCGCCCCAGGCGACCATCCCTGAGAGCAAAACCGCTCCACAAATCAGAAAGATCGTCCTCAGGGTGAAAGCCTTTTGCAACGCATCGACGCCTCGCGAGACGACGATCGGTGTAAGGGCACCAGCCATGGCGATGAGAAGCAGCAGAGCCACGATGCCGATCAGTTTTCCGAGATGTGGTTTGAAATAGCGCACCATGCGGCCGATCAGTTCTCGGTCGCTGTACTGACGGTCGTAAGCCTCGCTATCCAGACCAGCAAAGAAACTCACTTCCAGTCTCCTTCGGAGAATATGCGCCGATAAGCCTCCGAGGTCCGCAGCAGTTCCTCATGCGTCCCACTGGCGATCAGACGCCCTTTGCGCAGCACCAGGATCAAGTCCGCCCAACGGATCTGAGACAACCGATGCGTGATCATGAGGGTGGTCCGGCCGCGCGCGGCGTTAAAGATCGCCTGCTGGATGCGATCTTCCGTGGCACTGTCGATCGCGCTGGTCGAATCGTCCAGAATCAGGATGGCGGGGTTGGTCAGGAATGCCCGGGCTAGCGCCAGGCGCTGACGTTGGCCTCCCGAAAGAGTTACTCCCCGTTCGCCGATCACGGTCTGATATCCCTGGGGAAGCTCGAGGATGAATTCGTGCGCCTGGGCGGCTTTTGCAGCAGCGGTCACTTCCTCGAGCGTCGCGCCAGGCTTGCCGAAGGCGATATTGTCAGCCACCGAACGGGAGAACAGGAAGATATCCTGTTCGATGATCGAAGTCCTGCGGCGCAACGCCTCCAGGTTCCAATGGCGCACATCGATCCCATCCACAAGCACCTGACCGGAAAGGACGTCATATGTCCGGTTTACCAGCTTGACCAACGTCGTTTTCCCGCTACCGGTCTGCCCAACTATCGCCACCTTCTGCCCAGGTAATACCCTGAATGAAATATCCTGAAGCACTGGTTCCTGATCATTGTAGGCAAAGGTTACATGGCGGAATTCAATCTCGCCGCGCATGGGCGCTTGATAACCGGTGAGATTCTGGTCGAGACCGTTCTCCCGGTTGATCAGCTCCAAGATGCGTCTGGCGCTGGCCAAACCCAAAGAAACCTGAGAGTAAGCGAAGAGAGAGACAAAGGTGGGGAAACCAAACAACTGCAATAACCCGAAATAAGCTACAACGCCACCCAGGTCGATCGCCCCTCCCCGATAGAGTAGCACGGCATGCAACAGACCCCCGGCATTTGCCAGCGCGAGCACCATGAGCGGGAGAAATCGTGCTTCGATGTCTCCCTGCCAGATCGAGGCAGATCGAAACCGGCGCGCGTTCCTGATAAAGCGCCGAATCTCACCCTCTTCTTGTGCCAGCCCCTTGACGGTTTCTATTCCATCGATCGCCTCCGCCAGACGGGTGTTAAGCGTGCCGAAAGCCAGGCGCACCTCTCTGGAGACGGGCTGTAATTCGTGTAGATACTGCCAGAGCGCCAGGATATATGCAACAATATACAGTGCGGGGACCAGCATCAAAGCCGAATGGTAACGTGGGGCAAAGATGAGAGGCATGAACATGAAAACCCCTGAACCAACCACCAGATTAAGTCCTGGGCTGAACATCAGGTTGATCTCCCGTACGTCATTTGTGGCACGCGCCATGGTATCCCCAACTGGCTGCAGGCTGTGGAAGGTCATGCTTTTGCCGAGCAGGCTGAGGTACAGCTCTTCCCGAATGTCCCGTTCTAGCCGCTGACCGAAAAGCTCAGCGCTGAAATTGCGTCCAAACTGGAGGACGCCGCGTAGGAGTTGCGTTGCCGCGATGGAGACCGCCATCCGAATCACGATCCCGAAATCAGGCGGAGAAGCCAGGAGAGCATTAAAAGCCTGGCCGATGAAGACCGGTACGACAGCTGCCAGGCCTGCATTGGCAATCGCACCCACCAGCAAAGTGATGCTCAGAGGCCAGTAACGGCGAGCATGGGAAATTAACCAGGAGATCGCTCCACGTCGGTTTGTGAGGGAGAAATTAACGGGGGTGAATTCGGTCGAAATTTCCGAAGCAGACATCAGGTGAACAGTGTTGGGCGGAAGGAATTCATATCATCAGCTGGAGTGAACCATCACCCTGGCAGCAGACACAGTCCCATAGCATACCACAAAACACTTTCACCCGGCTATCCCGGTGATATCATGTGTGGCTTTCTCAAAGCACTCTAATAAACGAATTCACATGTGTAATTGCGATGGCGGGGTGCTTTTCCTGGCCTGAAGGCATCTCAAGCAAAGTTGGAAATTATTCTGCAAGCAGAGGACGCCCTCCTGGCAATTTCAATCTTGACCTTGAGAAAGTCATGTTCTCGATGATGCTACCTGCTCTCGGGTGCTGGAATGGCTGATATAATGAAAACCTTATTGGTAAGGACTCCGAGGCTCGATTGACCCGGTCGTTCCAACCGGATGCAGTGCTTTATGAATAACATCTTCGACTTCACAGATGAAAGGCGATACAGGTCGTAAAGTTAAAAATTAACCTTGCAGATCCTTCGAGAGGTGAACCATAAGCGCTGAGGAAAACAAGATAATAGAGGAAACCCCTCCTCTGGTGAGCGTATCCCCTCGGGCAATCCAACTGGCAAGGACCCGCGCCATCGGCCTGCGAGTGATCCTGTTCATCAGCAGCATCGCGCTGTTCATTCTGGCGATTGTCCTGGTCAAAGAAGGGGCAAAGCCTTTAGCTCCGATTATCCGTGAGAAAGCTTCCGTCGATAGTCCGGCGAGCGCACTCGGCTTTGGTTGGCTGGCTGCCAGCATGGTGCTTTCCGGCTCTCCGATCGCGGCGACCTCATTGGCTTTCCTCGACGCAGGAGTGCTGAACCCAAACGAATCTTTCGCCATGATCGCCGGTTCGCGCCTGGGAGCTTCGTTCATTGTCTTGCTCGTCGGCTTCGTTTACGTCTTGCGGGGCAAGAAACGCGAAGTTGGCCTGGGTGCAGGCTTACTTTCTCTGCTAGTCACCCAGACCATGTACATACCCGTTCTGGCGATCGGCTTCTATTTACTCACCAGGGAGTGGATGCAATCCTGGCAGATCCACGCCCAAAATGCACTGCATTCGCCTTTGGACGCCATCGTCGATCCGCTGATTTCAGCCTTTAATCAGTTCTTGCCGACCTGGGTTCTTTTCCCAATCGGTTTCATTCTTCTATTCATCAGCCTGGGGTTATTCGATAAGATCCTCCCCGATTTTCATCTGGAAACATCGCGCTTGGGGCAGATCCATCATCTGCTCTATCGTCCGATCGTCACTTTCGCCTTAGGGGCTGGGATCACAGCCCTGACCATGTCGGTCTCGGTTTCCTTGAGCCTGCTTGTCCCCCTTTCCGCCCGGGGGTATATCCGGCGGGAGAACATCATCCCTTATATCATGGGCGCGAATATCACAACTTTCGATGACACCCTCATCGCGGCGGCTCTGCTCGGGAATCCAGCCGCAGTCTCGGTTGTCCTGGTACAAATGGTAAGCGTGACGATCGTCTCTGCGGTGCTCCTTTTGTTTTCATTCCAGCATTACGAACGGCTGCTCAACCTGCTTGTCTCTCGGATAGGCTCCAGTCGGAGAGCACTTTTCATCTATATCCTGTTAACTCTCGGAATTCCATTTGCGTTATTACTGTTGGGGTGAGGTCATGGCGATGCACATCTTGATCTGCACAGACGGCTCTCAGGCAGCGGAACAGGCTGCCCTGCTCATGATGAAATTCCAATTTCCAGAGGGAACCCGCTTCACCCTTTTAGGCGTCAGTGAAACAGATGGCGACCAGGTGCAATTGAACACCGCCTTCGAACGTATCGAAGCCATGTTCACCGCGACAGGTTCGCTCGTCCAGAAGAAAATGCGTTATGGAGATGCCGCTGAGGAGATTATTAAAGAAACCGAATCAGAGGAATACGAGCTGGTTGCGGTGGGGGTAAGTGGAAAAACCCGCCCCTTTCCGGTTTTCCGTGCAGGATCGACCACCAAGAAGCTTGCCCGAACCCTGACAATGCCCCTGGTAATTGCCCGCTCGGTCCCTGAAAAGATCTCGAAGATTATCATCTGCACAGGAGGGGAATCCCAATCCCTGGAGAATATCAGGACAGCCGGGAGATTTCTGGCATTTGTCCCCGCAAAGATCACGCTGCTACACGTGATGTCACAGCTGGCATTGCGCCTGGACAGCCCCGACCAGGACCTACTGGATACCGCCGAGTCAGCCATCCAGCGCGGCACGCGTGAAGGGCGCCACTTCCTCCAGGCTATGGAGATCTTGCGCCAGGCGGGCATCT
>FWPU01000280.1_pt1 | contig 164267 bp, 142 predicted proteins | sample 2228361 | NCBI WGS metagenome assembly FWPU01 (sample SAMEA103939777, study PRJEB20133) | metagenome | reverse complement strand
CAAAAGCCAGGGGTAGGGTGGGCTGTGCCCACCAACACAACCATGATTCTTCTTGGTGGGCACAGCCCACCCTACATGCTATACACCAAAACGCAAGAAAACTAGTCATAGTTACTTAGATGGAATGCTAAGAGAAATCTCATGATCAATATGTCAAAGAACTCTGACGAGCAACAAGCCACAAGGAGGAAACCCTTTTTCTCTCTTTGGGGGGTGCTTCTCTTAGCCGGGGGAGTGCTGGTCTTTTTCACCGGCTGTGGAAAGGTCGATTATACCTGGGGATGGTATGTCTTCAACCCTATCTCTCCGGGAGGGCGAAAGAACATTCTCTTAATGCTGAGCGGGTTGAAGTGGACAGTGCTGGTGACGCTTGCTGCCCTGGTTGGTACCCAAATTGTCGGGTTTCTCGTGGCCTTGATGCGGTTAACGAAAAATCGGATCTTAAATGGGATATCGGCTCTCTATTTAGAATTGTTTCGCAATATTCCCCTTTTTGCGTTGCTCTTTGCGGTCTATTATGTCACCCCTATCCTCATGGGGCTCTCCCTGTCTGCCTTTCAAGCCCTTGTGTTAGCCATTGTGCTCAACGAAAGCGCTTTTGTGTGTGAAATCTATCGAGCGGGTATCGAGTCGATTTCGCGTGGACATATTGAAGCTGCGCGGTCCTTGGGGATGTCAAGCTGGCAAACCATGAAACGGATTGTGTTTCCGCAGGCGACACGTCGAATGTTACCCGCTTTAGCCAATAATAGCATCGTTTTGACTAAAGACACCGCTCTGGGGGCCGGTTTGGCAGTGGGGGTACTGGATCAAAAGGCTCTGTATCTAGATACTCTGAATTATCGCCCTTTTGAAATCTTTACCTTTCTGTTGCTAGAATATCTATTGCTTCTCCTCCTCTTGTCGCAATGTGTGCGCTGGATTGAGAAGAAAACGGTCATTGCCTGAGGAGTAGAAAGACGATCTCAGTAAATAGTGGTCAGTGGATAGGGATGAAGGGTCAGGAAGGGCTTTCTGATCACTTATCCCTGTCCACCGGGCACTGCAAGGGAGCAGGAATGCAAAAAAGCAGGCGAATCATCGGACGATGGAAACAGAGCGGAGGATGGATAGCTCTCCTCTTTTTGCTCAGTGGATGCGCATCGGATCTCAGCTATCAATGGCGGTGGGAGGTGATTCTGCCCACCAATCCCCAGGGGAAAGCCAATTTCCTTTATCTGGTAGCCGGTTTTCCAACCACGCTGTTCATTTCTTTACTGGCTATTCTTTTTGGAATGGTTTTTGGTTTGATTATTGCCTTTTTAGGGGTATCCCGTCTTACCATCTTCAACATCAAAATCTACCGCTTCTTTCAGCTCTGTATTCGGACTTATTTAGAGGTGGTACGAAATATTCCACTCTTTACCCTTATGCTCTGGATGTATTTTGCCATGCCGATCATTACTCCTTTCGAAATCGATCCTTTTAGTGCAGTGGTTTTAAGTCTCAGTATTACTGCTGCCGCCTTTTTCTCCGAAATCTTTCGGGCCGGGATTGAATCCATTGACCGTGGCCATATCGAAGCGGCTCGATCGTTGGGCATGTCAAGCTGGCAAACCATGCGTCGTATTATTTTGCCTCAGGCAGTGCGTCGTGTACTTCCGCCGATCACGAGTGAGTTTGTCATTCTGGTCAAAGGATCGGCTATCGCTTCTTTCGTGGGAGTGACCGAGTTGACGCGGCGTGCTTTTCAAATTATTGCCGGACCGCTCACACAGACCCGTCAACCCGAGGTCTATGCATTCTTAACCATAGAATACCTGCTTATTCTGGTGACTTTATCTCGTTTTTCCCAATGGCTGGAGAAAAAGACAGCGATTCCATAAGTCGGTTTAGCAAAGGAGATATCGGTGAAATTCACCATACGGAGAAACGAAATCTTGATTCTACTTGGGCTTCTGCTCAGCTTGCCCACTTTTTTCCTGCCGGTTGGGGTCATTCGAGGTTTTGATATTGAAACTCGTCCTATTATGCTTTTCCAGCAGGATCCTTTTTATAAAATTGCTCTGCTCTTTCCTGTGCTCTCCTCTCTCTTTATTTTTCTGCGGCGAACGACTTTACGCTCTCCGGTAACCGTCTTCTGTCACGCTGCTCTGTCTATCATCTTTTGCATCCAGATCATCTTTTTATACTTGCGTTTTCATTTTGCAGAACCTGATCCCACCTGGTTGGCGTTGACTTTTTTGCTTGGTTATACCCTTCTCTTTCTCGGAAATCTTCAGAATCTCTTTTTCCCTTACGAGTTCCTCCGTGCATATCAACCCCATTTACCAGGGCGGTTACAAACACTCCCTTCTTTTCGAGAGAAGTTGGGGATTTTTTTGTTGCTTGCTGGAGTTTTAGTCGGTTTTCAAGGCTACTATAACCGATTTTTTCTGGATCAAGGACCACGAGTCACCTTTATTATTGCTGGTATCTGGGAAGCTACACCAGAGGCTCGAGTGCAAGCGACGATGGGAACAGGTTTATCGGCCTTCATCATTGGGATAGTGTTGCTGATCTGGCCCCAAAGAGAGAAACGAAAATAAACAGGTTTGGTTCGGGCAGTATAGAAGGGAGAAACAGTTGAGCGATCCAATTATTCGTGTGGAAGATCTGCACAAAAGTTTTGGGAACCTGGAAGTCTTAAAGGGTCTCAGTCTGGAAGTGAATAAAGGAGATGTGGTCTGTATTATTGGGGCGAGTGGCTCAGGGAAAAGTACATTTCTGCGCTGTATAAATTTTCTCGAGGAACCGACCAAAGGCAAGATCTACATCGAAGGAAAACTGATGGGGTATAAAGAATTGCCGGATGGACGACTGGTCAAAGATTCGCAAGCGAACATTAATCGCATGCGGGCTGAAATCGGAATGGTCTTTCAACTCTTTAATCTGTGGCCGCATAAAACTGTGCTGGGGAATGTAATCGAAGCCCCCATGGTTGTGCGCAAGAAGTCTCGAGAAGAGGCGGTAGCCATTGCAGAAGAATTGCTTGATAAAGTGGGCATCCTGGAGAAGAAGGATGAGTTTCCTTCTCGGCTCTCCGGAGGACAACAACAACGGGTGGCAATTGCCCGTGCTCTGGCCATGAATCCGAAGATCATGATGTTTGATGAAGCTACCTCGGCATTAGATCCGGAGCTGGTGGGGGAGGTGCTGGAGGTCATGAAGCAGCTCGCCTCGGAGGGGATGACCATGCTGGTCGTTACACATGAAATGGGATTTGCCCGAGAGGTCTCTGATCGAGTCATTTTCCTGCACAATGGACAAATTGAAGAGGATGCTCCGCCGGAGGAAATCTTTACCAATCCGAAAAGCGAACGCACCAAACAATTCCTGAGCAAAGTCATTTATTAAATTTATACCGAATATTATCCCTTTGTTATTACATTATCCCTTTGTCATTCGGAACGAAGTGAAGAATCTATTGAGAATTGCGGCAAAACAACGAGAGGTTTCGTATTTCTTTTTTGAACGAAGCGAAGGACTCAGCAGGACCTGATGACACATACGGGGGGGGGGTACACTTATTCCTGCATTGGAGTCGCGCTTTCTTCGAGGGGGACGGATGAAGAATTGGTCTTATAGCTTTTTACAGAGGATACACTATTCTCTCTTTATGCTCTTTGTGGCTGCGTTTCTGGTCTGGACAGGTTGTGTGGAAAAAAAAGAAGAAAGTCCCTCCCAAAAACAAGGAGCAGAGAGTCAGCAAGCTTCCGCAACGGTGGATGTGGTGGCCGTCAAAGTAACGACCGCCCCGACACTGGATGGGAAGGGTGAAGAGGAGGCCTGGAACGCCGCGCAGCAATACGTGATTCCCCTTACCGGGTACAGTGGGGATCAGATCAGCATGAAAGTAGTCTACACCGATACAGATATCTTTTTCCTCTTTTCCTGGTCCGATTATTCCCACTCCATCAGACAGGAGGGATCATGGGGACGGGTCCATGTGGGTGGAGAGTTTGGAAAGGCGCCCACCGAGGCGAGGGATAGATGGGAACGATATGGCGCTGAAGATATGCTCAGCATCATCTGGAACCTCGATTCTTCGGATTTTGAAGCGGAGGATTTCCCACAAAAAGCCCACCTGGCAGGGTTTAAAACCAGTCAGGGGAAGATGGATCGCTGGCTGTGGAAAGCTGGGACCACCGATCCGGTGCATCTCCTGCTGGATCAATATATCGATCAAAATGGCATACACGATGATAGCGGTACCAGCTTTCTCGTTCCGAATTTTACCGATCAGGATGATCCGAATACTCCCCTCAATGAACAGGAGTATCCCCGGTATATGCCTCGCTCCGATTTAGTTCAACAAAAAATTCCCAAGCTCTTTATTGTCGAGGGAGAAAAACCGATTCTCCTGTACTATCAGTCCGAAGTAGAACCTTTTGACCTGGCCCGGGTCGATCGGGAAGCCACTTTGCCCGGGTATATTTTTGCCGAGGAGTCGTCGGGAAGTATTACGGATATCAAAGTGCGCTCGTCTCATTCTCAAAAGGAGGAAAGGTGGACTTTAGAGATCCAGCGCAAATTAACCACAGCCACACCGAAGGAAGATATCCAGTTTGATGATCTTTCTAAAGCGTATCCTTTTGTCATTGGTGTGTTTGATTATACCAATACCGACGGGAGTTTTTCCGGACTACACAAACTCGTGTTTGCAAAATAACCGGTAACCTCGACTCAAAGGTTTTTTATGCCTTGCTTCAGGAAAGGTCCTGAGTATGGCTCTGGTAAGAGGTGCTTCGCATTCATCGGATATCCCGGTGATCATCTATTTTTGGTGTGGTCTCCTGTGGGGATATGTGCATCTCCGCTGGGGATTGTACATCACTCTGCTGCTTGTGGCCCTCGTTCTTCCTCCTCTGGCCCGTCATATCCGTTTGTCTCTCCCTGCAGTGCTGTGGCGGCAAAAGGTGCGGACCACCTTTTCCTATGTGATGGAAGGTGTGGGCTGGGCCCTCTTGATCTTTAGTGTGATTCATTTATAGGCGATAAAGTCTCCTCCAGGGCTGCCAGGATAACTGGTTCCAGAAAGCAGAGATACTGCTGCAAAAGGGTAGGTGTATCAGTTGTCTCCTCTCGCCAGTGATTGGTTAAACGTGCGGAGCATAAGCAACTCTTGATTAAGGCCATCGAGAAACAGATCGAGCCGCCCGGAGACCGCCACCAGGTGATCAGCAGAAACAGAGGCGATGTGGAAAGGGAACAGATTTGGGGCCTCGAGGACCGTTCTCAGGGTTTTGGGTCCGTTGGGGTGAGCATGCAAGAAGGCCTCGGCTAACCAGGCGATAAGTTCCACCTGGCTTATGACGCGTGAGTGTCCGGCCACATAGGTACCGTCTTTGCGTTGTGCCTCACCAGTCAGAGCGTCTTGCAATACCCTCCAGTCTACCATTGAACGCAGCACACGGCGCACGGAGTCTTTGACAGTCGGACGCTGACCATACTGCTCCATAATTCTGCGCCGTATTTGCGTATGGTTTACTATTCCCTGAAGCCTGAGCAGGCGTCCCACTTGGGTCGCTACAGCTCCCCAGAACGGATAAACGGTCATAATCATGCCCCAGTGGACTGCCATATGATCCTCACGCGGCAGGTGTGAGAGAAGTTTAAGACCCTCCTGGATGTCGTAAGCAACCCAGGTCCTGGCGAGAGCTTCGGCTTGCTCGTGAGGAATCGGCTTGAGCAAACCTTCGAGGAAAAGATTGTCGATGTAGATACGGATGTCGTCGTGGTCGAAAGGCAAAAGAGCCGGTCCAGCGAACTCGAAGCCATCTGTCTGCCTCGATCCACACACAGACAGGTAGGCTGACGTATCCTCGTGGACGGCATCGTCCTCTTGCTGGGCAAGCGAATCCAGAAACACCGGCCACCGTTCCTGCAGAAACGCAAAGAATGCCTCACGGTCTGGAATGATGGTCTCCAGAGGCCAATCCTCGAACAGACCATATTGCCGAAGCACCTGGATAAAACGTTCATCGAGGATGGCCGGGATTCGTTGCCCGTGGTGATGGCGGCGCAACAAGATCCGGAGCAGATCCTTAGGTTCTTTGATGAGTTCGGGAGCGATCTCGAACACATGACGAAGGACGAAATCTTTGGTGGCGTTATCACCGAGTTGTCCCGGTGTGTGTTTAATTTGAGCGTCGAACAGCGCATCGAGATCCGTCCGGTTGAGCGCTGCTATCACGGGATAGCTGAGATTCGGGAAGAGATCGCCCAGGCTCAATGAAAGCTTGCGGCCAGCCTGCAGCAGATCATAGGGTAAGGTATCGAGGTCGCTCGCCGGTGATCGCAGCACCACCACCAGATCAGTTTTCTCGTCATGGTCCCAGCGGGAGCGGAACCTGGATTCGTAGGCATAGAGAAAGGTGACATGATCCTCGAACGGGATCAGTTCAAAGCCCCGTTCCCGGATCCTTTCCAGGACACCTTCTTCAAGGAGCAGACCGTCCGGATCTGCGACCAGGGTAAGCCGGGCAGCCTGGGGGGTGAACTCCCGCAGAATTTGGCTTCGCCATGACTCTGCGGGAGGTGGTGAGGACTGAGTGATGAGTGATGAGTCCGCAGTCATGTCGAGGCTCGCCTCCGTTCGACAGAAACCCGCAATCCTCCAATAACCTTGCCGGTTTCCTTAGCTAGCCGCATAAGTTCTTGGAAACTTGTCTGGTCGAGATATCCCGCATCCAACGCCACGTAGAGCTGTGATCGCACCTCGGCACACGATGCCTTAGCTACCGACAGGAATTGATGAAACTCTCGAGGATTTCCGCGTTCAAATCCCTCTGCGATAGTGGACATGATGGAAACGGCAGCACGCTGTATTTGCCCACTCAGCCCGTAGTCCTTGGCAAATACCCCCTGTCGCGTGACTCGATAGACTTCCCGTGTCAACTCCCTTGCTTTCTGCCAAGCGATCAGCTCTTCGAATTCCTCGATTTTGCTACTCATCACTCAATCCTGGTCAACGCCTGGTCGTACCACACGTTCTGGGACACGGAGACAGGGGGAATGGGAGACAGGGGGACGCGGTGAATGGGAGAATAGAGTGTCCCCGCTTCTTCGTGTCCCCGCCTCGCCATTTCTAGTTAGCGAATCAGCCATTTTCCTATCATTGTTACCAGTTGGCCGATAATCTTGTCGTAGCCTGCATCCAGTTCATTAGCCGAGGACTCGTCAAGGTAGCCGCAGCGATGAGCGAACTCGATCCAAACTTGCGTCTCGCAAGCTTCGCTCTCCGCATCACTCAACTTTGCAACGCCGGTGCGGACGGCCTCGAGGCGGAAGACCTTCAGGCGCTTCTGCTTGGATTCGCGGTACTCCTCGAACTCACGAACTCACGCAGCAGGGCCCGCTCGCGGAGCTTCTCCAAGTCGCCGGCCTTGTTGGGGTCCAGGACGTACCAGCGCGCTTTCGCGCGGTCGATTAGTTGCGAGTTGGCCGTTCTTCTCCGTCGAACGGCCGGATGCAAGTTCGTCCTGGATGATCTTGCACAAGTCTGCACTTTGTTTCATCCAGGATACGATCTGTTGTGGGATAGGCCCTTTGCCGTCGTAACGGAGGAAGTTCTGCTCCAGCAGCTCGGAGAGCTCGAGTGGTTTCTCGTGCTTCTGCCAGCCGCCGATCTCCTTGAGAAACTGCGGATGAAGCTCCTGGAAGGTCTTCGGCTTTTTGGTGAGACTTGCTTTAAGCCACTGGATGGCGGAGGCCTCGTCGGTGACGAAGAGCTGGAGCTGCAGCACTTCTTTTGCGGAGATGCGTTTGCGGTCGTATTCCGCCACCTGATCGGGCAGGAAGTACATCCCGTCGCGCTCCGGGAAGCGCTGGGCAAGTCCAGCGTAGAACTCCGCCGCGGAGAGCGGCACCGTCACGCCCCGCTGGACGTGGAAGGCCACCATCCGGCCAAAAAGGAGATAGTTTTGCCTTTCGGCAACTATCTCCAGTGCTGAGGACTGAGTGCTGAGTTATCCGACTCAGTCCTCAGTCCTCGTTGCTCATTACTCCAGTGAGCGATGAAATCGCGAACGAACGGGTTCGGGCACGCCGTGTAATAGGGTGGATCGGAGAGGTTCAGGATGTCCTCGATCTCCCCATGCGGGAAGCCGACCTCGTTCTTGTAAAGAACGAGAAGTTCCGAGTTGCGAGTTCCTGCCCGCTTCAGCGATACGGCGGGCCAGTTCTTCAATGGATTGCTCGTCGCCAAGCGGCCAATGCTCAAGGGATTTGAAATGGACACGGCTGCCCGGCGTATCTGATCGCGGAAGCCAAAGTCCTTGGCAAAGGCACCTTGACTTGTGAGCCGGTAAACCTCTCGCGTTAGCTCATGGGCCTTCTGCCATGCTTCGATGTCTTCGAACCTATCAATCTTTGCCATGCTCAACTCCCAACTCGTAACACGCAACTCGCAACGAGTAACTCATTTATACTCCATGATCTCTTTTCAAGAGCTCGCGCCCTTTGGCGGTAAGCCGGTACCTCTGCTTACTGCTCCTCGACTTGTCCGGGATGGTCATCTCAAGCATGCCGTTTTCGATCAAAGGTTTGAGCACTTGGTCCCGAAACTTGGTCCAGTTGGTGCGGCCAATCGCGGCCATGAGTTCTGTCAGTGCTTTCTCTGCCAAGCAGTTACACAGGATTTCGACTTGGTCCCGACTTAGTCCCTACTGGGGGCGGGCGGACGGATGATGACATAGACCGATCCCGCTTGCTCCTGCCAAGTGGGGGGAGGGTTCCCGTTCTCCTTGCACCAGTCGAGGATGTTCAGCGTACCAGAGCCCCAACGCTCAATGATTCCGGCTCGGTAGAAGACATTGGCGATGATCGGGTTCCAGGGCTTGGACTCATGGGGCTGGGCGAGCTTTTCCGTGGTAATGCCGAAGTGGAAGGCGTCCGGGTTGGTGATCTCCAGATGGTCGTCGTACATGGCCACGGCACCACCCGGAATCGTGTAGTCGCGGTGGCAGATAGCGTTGGCGATAGCCTCGCGTATGGCGCGTGGTGGATACCAGGGCTGGTCTTCACGCACCAGCTTTCCGGGGATAACCCGGCCCGCGATGGGTACATGGTCCATCAAGAAGGATTCGGCCCGCCTCAGAAGCGAGAATGCATGCCCCCAGTATCGCCGGTTGTCGGCAAAGTCCGCCAAGCGGTCCCTGCCGCGAAAACGCGCCAGGCGGATCTCAAGTTGGGGATAGAAAGGCTTGAGACGATCGGACTTGCCATAGAGTGCAATGGCAGCGTTGAGCAGCTTGCCGTCGTGGATAAGCTCCAGGCCGCGAAGGATGGATTCGATGTCCCGCCGGGTCGTGGGTTCCAGGCGACCGAGTCGGATGGCGTTGTCCAGGGTAATTTGAATCTCCTCGGCGTCCAGGTCGTCAACGGTGACGTCGCCAGGCACAGGCTGGTTCTCCCAGCGCTGAGTAGCGTGCAGTCGCTCCAGTAACCTCCGATCGTACTCTTCGCGGGGCATCTGAATGGTGATCGGACCCCTCCGAATATAGGGGCGGCCATCAAAGGTGTATGGGCCTCCACCGCCCGGGCGGGATGGAAACAACGATGACCGCTCTGTCTTCTTTCAGGGGAATCGTTTCAATGTCTGGAAAAGCAGGCGGCTCGATTCTGCGTAATTCGTTGGCGAGATCCTCCATCGTGTTGGAAGAGACCTGTTGGCCTGCGATCTCGCCTTTGTCGGTCACACCAAAAATGACATATCCGCCCAATCCGTTGAGCATGGCGCAAACCGTTTTGGCCGCGGTGGTCCGCTGGCCAGAGGAGCGCTTAAACTCCACCCGCTCCGATTCTCCCTTCAGCACCAGTGCTTTTACTTCGTCAAGATTCACCTGTTCCTACTCCAGAACAATCCGTATCTTTCCTTGTTCATGCCCTTTCGTGAGTTCATCGAGGTATTCCTCAAAGCGCTTCTTCATCTCCGCCGGCGTCGAACTTCTTGCCGGGAATCGAAAGCACCAGGTCACCGGAATAGACAGCGCAGCCAGGACCACAACCGCCCATTCGGGCTCCAGGCGGTAGCCCTTGTCCGGCGCGAAGTACTCGACGCCGTAGACCTCCTGGATCAGCTCCGAGCGGTTGACCACCTGGCCATGCCCCTTCTTCTGGAGGATGTTCAGGATGTGCTTCGCGTACTTCGAGCGGTACGGATCGAGCCGCTCGCCATCCAGGAGCTCCAGGGCGTCGAGCACGGCGGTCGCTTGTTGAGTGCTGAGTGTTGAGCGTTGAGTGCTGAGTGAATGGGTTCCGAAATTCGCGATTGTTCGAAGCGCATCTTGTGCCGCTTGTTCGCGATTAGAACTTGTGATGAGCACCGAGAAGCAGGGGTACTCGGGCGCCTGGTCCTGAAAGTGTGCGGACAGGACGATGCCGGCGATGGTGTTCACCAGGTCGCGGAAGTTGATCCGCTCATGGGGTCCTATCCCGGACAGCTCGCGGATGGACTTGCCCTTGGCCCACTCCACCAGCGACTTGGTGCGTCCCTGGTAGGTCACCTCGAAGGCATCGGTCATGTGCTTTTGCAGCCAGCCCACCAGGTCCCTCAGGAATCCGTTAGCCTTGGATTCGTAGGTAGCCTTGGCGTAGCCGCTCGAGGTGGACGCGAGATCCAGTGCTGCGGCGTAGTTCGTCAGCGCGGTCCGGAACTCTTCGTCCGTGTTGGTCAGGCGAAGGAACACTTCATCGGCCTTCTTCTCGTCCTTGAAGTGCGGCGGATCGAACGGCTGGATGAAGTAGAGGTAGAAATCACGGGGCGGTACCGCCGTCGAGCGCTCGTTGGGAGCGCCGAAGAAGAGATATCCTTGTCTTGCTGCCTTGTGCTCCAGCCATTCCAGCTCGTGCTGCCAGATCTTGTAGCCGGTGACGTAGGTCTGGTCGGTGCACTCCATGACCCTTTTCAGGGCCTCGTAGTAGTAGCGGTCGAGCTGGGAGGCATCGAGGCTCTCGGCGCGCTTCTCGATGAGCGCGTCGAAGTCGTCGGTCTTCTTGAGATCCAGGTAATACTGCCGGTTGTCCGGGTTGGAGGAGATGAACTGGCCGCTGACCGTTCTGTGGATCTCGCGCAGGACCGTTTCCACCTAGGACAGGAGGTCGTCGGCCGGGTCTCCCCCCCAGATCCTCGATGCCGGGCTGGTAGAGACAGAGCGCGTCGCGTAGCTCTTCGGCCGTGGCGCCCAGGGGTGCGTAGATGTCTCCGGTCGTCAGCCGGTGTACCGAGAGCGCGTGGATGATGCGGAGCGCCATGGGCTTGTACGCCGGCCGGGTGAAGGCCTGCTCGATCCGCTTCCCGCCGGGCCCACCATCAGGATCAAGCGGTGATAGAGCTCGCGAGCCTCACCGATCTTTCGCAGGATCTGATCTGCCAATGACACAGCCATAAGCCATCTCCTTCGCCCTGGATTAGGCAAGGCATACATTGCCTGTCACTCTGGAAGGTTCCGCACAATTTTGTTCATCGCCGAACAAGTTATCGTCTAGTGCTATAGAAAAATATGGCCCAGGAGTGTATTGGCAATGGTTTTCTCGGCAAGACAGTGCAGGCCTATACAGCAGACCAGTATGCTTCCGAATAGCTTATCTCCGGTCTTTCACTCCATTTAGTGCCACATCAAAGATATCATAATTGTGAAAAAGCACTCCGTGTGTCAACTTATCCTGATACTCATCGTTCAAGGGGCGATTGAGAATCAGGGGGACCTGGACTTCATGCAGTCCGCCGTGCGATCGGAGTCCCTCTCGCACATGATGTAAATCATGGTAATCCTCACGGCCCCCGACCACCGTATGGGCATCGGCAAGTACCACTATATCCCCGATACGATCAGCAGGTAAATGGAAACGCTGGACTGCTTCTGCCCGGGTCAACACCAGTTCAATGCCATCGACGGCCTGGAGGCAGGCCATTGCTTTGGACTGGAGGTCTGCAGAGACATAGATAGTGGCGTACGAACCGAGGGCTCCATGATGCACCACATAGGGATCGGTGATCGGTAAGATCACCCGACTGCCTGGACCAATTTCTGTATCCAGAATGGTCTGCAAATACCGGACATTGGGGCTTCCATCTGCTCGGGTTTTATCATTCATCCCATGATCTGCCGTAACAGCCAGGATCACGCCGAGATCATGATACTGTTTCAGTCGATGATCGAGTGCGCGTAAAAAGGTGTCTGAACCTTCCGTACCAGGGGCATATTTATGCTGGATGTAATCGGTAAGGGATACATACATAATATCCCCGCCAATCCGTTCGAGGATTTTTATTCCGGCTTCCAGGGCAAAATCGTTGATCTCCCAGGAGTAGATATCCGGATTCTCTCGACCGACCAGTGCTAAGACCTGCTCTATCCCGTTCCGCTCCATAGTGGCTTCATGCGCTTTCTCTGCAGAAAATGCAATTCCTTTCCAGCCATGGCGAAAAAGCTGCAAGAGTTTGTCTTTCGTCGTAATGACCACTACCCGTCTTCCGTGTGCAGCAAATACCTTGAACAGGGTGTCGCAGCGGAGATACTCTGGACTATTCATCATGATTTCCCCCCCACGACTCCCATCGGCATTCAGCAGGTCAGGATCGTAAAAATAATTTCCACATATCCCATTCACATCCGGGGTAACCCCGGTAACAATGGCGATATTGTTCGGATTCGTAAAACTGGGGATGACCCCTTCGCCTTGTATATAGACTCCCTGGGCAATGATCTGCTGGAGATTGGGCATAAGACCACGGGCCAATGCATCCTCAAAATAGGCTGGTGCTCCACCATCCACACAGATAACAACGACAGGTGTATCCTTACCAAGCGTATAGACGCGGCCATTCGCTGTAACAGTCTCCATAGCCTCCTCCTCATCACGGCCCACAGCATATCCGAATATCTTTGGTACCTAGACCAGTACTCCGCAGAACAAAAAGAGAACCCTGGAGAAGCAGCTCTCTATCCTGGTGCATATCCAAAGAGAGCCCTTTGTTATTGACCATGTCGATGAGGGAATAGGGAGGGAAGTCATCTCGTCACCTGAGAGCGCAGGCCTCTGGCCTGCAGCGAGCGAGACGCCCGCGCTCCCAGGGTACGTGCTCTCCCAAAGAGGTCTCCTGAAAATGCACTGGGCTCTCTTTCTTACAAACAAACTCCCCTCGAGGGGTTCAGGGGCAGACGCAGACAAACCCAGTGTCCTCGAGACCGCTGGTGTATCGGCGCTCAACCCCGGGTGTCTGAGTGAAACGAAGACCCCGGATGTTTATCCAGGCGTAGCGCAGTCACCGGGGTCTGCTTGCGAACCAAAAACCCTGCTCCTCTCCGGGAGAAGGGTTCAGGGGCAGACACCTTCCCCTTTGAGGGGGAAGGAAGGTGTCCGCCCTTGAAGGGAGAAGGGGGAGGGGTACGCCCCGAACATCGAGGGATGAGAAAAAGATAAAGAAATCCGTTTACTTATCCAGCCATATATTCCATAAGACTGGAGCTGCAAACTGCAGTACCCCTTTCACATGGTCACGATGGGCACGATAGTTTGTATTCTCTCCCAGTGGTATATAAGGAACTTCATCCATGGCCAATTTCTGAATCTCTTCAGCCAGTTCTTTCCGTTTCGCTTCATCGGTCGTTTTGGCCCACTCGATGCGCAACTTTTCCATCTGCTCACTGCAATACCAGCCAAACCAGGCATTATCACATCCTCCCCGAATCCCCTGGTTTACTGCTGGGGTAAACAGATCGGCGAAGATCCAGCCGGTGTGGAAAAGATTCCAGCCGCCTTCCTCTACCGGTTTTTTCTCTGCCCGGCGAGCCACGACCGTACTCCAATCCATGGCTTGCAGGTCCACATTGACCCCAATCTTCTTCAATAGCTGCGCGGTCACCAGAACAGCGTTATGATTCGTTGGAATATCGGTCGCATCCATCAGCACTACTGGTCGTCCATCGTATCCTGCCTCTTTCAACAACTGCTTTGCCTTCTCGAAATCTTGCTCCATCAAAGCCTCTGAATCAGCTTTTGACCCATAAGGACTCCCGCACATTAAGAAAGCCGGACAGGGCCGCCAAAACCGCTTATCACCGTAAGCGGCCTGCAAATAGGTTTCTTGCTTCACCATCCATAACAAAGCCTGACGGGCTTTCTTATTGTTAAAAGGAGGATGCAAATGATTTGGACGCAACCAGGCCTGGTTTCCCAAAGGATCAGCCATAATGACTTTGATATTTGGTTTTTGTTCTAAACCAGCAATAAAGTCTGGGGGAGGGAATTCCCAGTAATCTACCTCTCCTTGCTCTAATGCCGCACTGGCCGTGGCCGGGTCTGGAATATAGAGCCATTCTACACGATCCACATAGACCCTCTTCCCACCAGCCGCGAAACTGGGTGGTTCATTCCGGGGAATATAGTCCTCATTACGCACGTAGACCACCTTGTGTCCTGGTTCCCACTCTTCCTTCACAAACTTGTACGGTCCGGAGCCAATCGTTTCTTTCACCTGCTCATCAGGGGGAGTGGCGGCAATACGCGCCGGCATCATAAAAGGTACATTACTGCTTGGCTTGCCCAAGGCATCCAGTACCAACCCAAAGGGTTCCTTTAAGGTTATGCGAAAGGTCTTGGCATCCACCGCTTCCAGGCTAGCAGTAAATTCCATGAGGAGTTTCCCCTGGCCATCCTTTTGCCCCCAGCGCTTGATGGAAGCCACCACATCTTCTGAGGTCACCGGTTGACCATCATGCCACTTCAATCCATCCCGGAGGGTAAAGGTATATTGCAACTGATCCGTACTCACTTCCCATGTATCCACCATCTGCGGCTGTACTTTTAGGTCTTTGTCCAGGGCAAAGAGGACATCGTAAATCATATAACCATGGTTTCGGGTGATATAGGCGGTGGTCCAGATCGGATCAATCACTTTGAGATCGGCATGGGGAACAAATTTTAAGGTCCCTCCTTTCTTCGGCTCTTCCGCTGCAGTTTCTGGGACAAATCCCAGGAAGAGCACTCCCATAACAAGAGTCAGAATTATGAATGGATACAAACGATAGGACCGTTTCATCATAGATCTCCTTTCTGGAAAGAATTATATAACTCACAAGTATTCGCTCTTTACTTCTCGAATACTGCAACTAAAAAATCAAAGCCCCTTCTTCTGGTTTTAGACCAATTTGCCTTAAGCTTGATGCATTCTGGTCATGCTGAGCGGAGCGAAGAATCCCGGTTATAGACTCTTCGCAGAATTTATCCCTTCGCTCTGCTCAGGACGAGCTTTGAACAGCGTGAAGGACTCAGAGTGACACAAAGGTATGCTCCATTTCTCTGACAAATTGGGCTTATTTATCCAGCCAGACATTCCAGAGGATAGGAGCTGGAAACTCCAGCACCCCCTTTACATGACTGCGGTAGGCTGCTGGCAAAAACCACTGCCCATACGAGACATATGGCACTTCGTCAAACGCAAGCCGTTGAATCTCTTCTGCCAGTTGCTTCTTTTGGGTAATATCCGCGGTGCGCACCCATTCCGCCCGCAGCTTTTCCATCTGTTCGCTGCAATACCAGCCAAACCAGGCTTTTTCACACGTGCCGGCTATCCCGGCATTGACCGCTGGATTAAAGACATCTGCCCCGGTAGACCAGGTGTGGAAAAGATTCCAGCCCCCTTCTGCGGGAGGCTTCTTTTCCGCCCGACGGGAGACCAGCGTACTCCAATCCATCGCCTGCAGATTTACCTTAACCCCAATCTTCGTCAATAACTGCTGAGTTACCAGAGTGGCCGCATGCAAGATAGGGATGTCCGTCGGATCTAAGAGCACGACCGGTTGACCATCATACCCTGCTTCCTGCATCAACTGTTTGGCCTTCTCAAAATTTTGCTGCATCAGCGGTTCTGCTCCGCTCTCACTTTCCCAGGGACTTCCACACATAAAATAGGCTGGACAGGTTTGCCAGAACTTCTCATTCCCAATGGCCGCTTGCATATACACCGCTTGATTCACCATCCACAACAACGCCTGGCGCGCCTTTTTGTTATGAAATGGAGGATGGAGATGATTGGGCCGGAGCCATCCCTGGGTACCTAACGGGTCAACAATAGAAACCTGAATCGCTGGGTTTTTCTCCAGACGGGCGATAAAGTCTACCGGTGGCCGCTCCCAGTAATCCACCTCTCCCACTTCCAGAGCCGCATTGGCCGTAGCGGGATCGGGAATATAGAGCCACTCAACCCGATCGAGATACACTCGCTTCCCACCAGCGGCAAAACTGGGTGGTTCATTCCGAGGAATATAGTCCTCATTGCGCACATAGACTACCTTGTGTCCAGGCTGCCATTCTCCTTGCACAAACTTATAAGGACCGGATCCAATCGGCTCCTTAATCTGCTCATCCGCTGGTGTGGCTGCAAGTCGGGCGGGCATCATGAAAGGCACATTGCTACTCGGTTTCGCCAAGGCGTCGAGTACCAGTCCAAAAGGCTCTTTCAGAGTTAACCGAAAAGTCCTGGCATCGACTGCTTCCAGATTCGCGGTGAAATCGAGTAACAGCTTCCCCATAACATCACGTTGCCCCCAGCGGTTGATAGAAGCCACGATATCTTCAGCAGTTACCGGTTGCCCATCATGCCAGCGTAATCCATCGCGCAAGGTAAAGGTATACTGGAGGCTATCTTCGCTTACTTCCCACGTATCCACCATCTGCGGTTGCGGTTTGAGCTGTTTATCGAGCGCAAAGAGCACATCGTAGATCATGTAGCCATGGTTGCGGGTAATATAGGCGGTGGTCCAGATCGGATCAAGCACTTTGAGATCAGCGTGAGGAATGAATTTCAGAGTACCCCCTTTTTTCGGTTCTTCGGCTCCGGTCTGGGTAGAAAAACTCAGCACGAGAAGGCCGATAAGGAGAGTGAGAAATACTCTACCAAACACCCGGTGATAAAGGTTTCGCATAGAAGCCCCTCCTTTCAGGCGAGAGTTCTCGTTGCAATACAGGGTTTGTCAGAAGGGCAGGGATTCCTGCCCTCTTTTTCTTTATTTATCCAGCCAGATGTTCCAGAGAATGGGAGCTGGAAAATCGAGCACCCCTTTTACATGGTCACGGTAAGCACGTGGGGATACCCACTGTCCCAGAGGGACGTATGGCACTTCCTTGTAAGCCAGCTTTTGAATCTCCGTGGCTATCTGTTTCCGTTGAGCCTCATCAGTGGTTTTGGCCCACTCGGCCCGTAGCTTTTCCATCTGCTCGCTGCAATACCAGCCAAACCACGCCCCCTCACAGGCCCCAACAATACCCTGATTCACTGCAGGAGTAAAGAGGTCTGGGAAGACCCAGGAGGTGTGAAAGAGATTCCATCCTCCTTCTTCCGGTTTTTTCTTTTCCGCTCGACGAGAAACCAGCGTACTCCAGTCCATCGCCTGGAGATCTACCTTAACCCCGATCTTGGTGAGTAACTGCTGGGTTACCAGGGTAAAAGCATGCAAATCGGCGAGATCTGTCGGATCCATCAATACGATTGGCCGGCCGTCATAGCCCGCTTCTTGTAGCAACTGTTTGGCCTTCTCCAGGTTTTGCTCCATTACAGCCTCGGAGCCGGCATCGGTTTCATAAGGACTCCCACACATGAAGTAGGCTGGACAGGTCCGCCAGAATTTCTTATCGCCAACAGCAGCCTGCATATACAGTTCCTGACTGACCATCCAGAGCAAGGCCTGTCGAGCTTTCTCATTATTAAAAGGAGGATGTAAATGGTTGGGACGCAACCATCCCTGCGAACCCACCGGATCATAAAAAGAGACCTTGACATTGGGCATCTTCTCCAGGACCGGTACAAAATCGAGGGGTGGATCTTCCCAATAATCAACCTCTCCCCGTTCCAGAGCCGCACTTGCGGTGGCCACATCGGGGATATAGAGCCATTCCACACGATCCACATACACCTGCTTGCCACCAGCCGCAAAACCTGGTGGTTCGGCCCGGGGTACATAGTCTGGATTGCGTACATAAACGACCTTATGCCCTGGTTGCCATTCTTCTTTGACAAATTTATACGGCCCGGAGCCGATAGGTTCTTTAATCTGCTCATCCGCCGGTGTAGCAGCAATCCGAGCAGGCATGATGAAGGGCACATTGCTACTCGGTTTTGCCAGAGCATCAAGCACCAGCCCAAAAGGCTCTTTCAAAGTTAACCGAAAGCTCTTAGCATCTACTACCTCTAAATTCTCGGTAAACTTCATGAGTAATTTACCCTGGCCATCGCGTTGCCCCCAGCGTTTGATCGAGGCCACCACATCTTCTCCAGTCACCGGCTGTCCATCATGCCACTTTAACCCGTCACGAAGAGTAAAAGTGTACTGTAAGCCATCTGCACTCACCTCCCAGGTATCGACCATTTGCGGTTGTACTTTGAGCTCTTTATCCAGGGAGAAGAGGACATCATAAATCATGTAGCCGTGATTGCGGCTAATATACGCGGTAGTCCAGATCGGATCGATTACCTTTAAGTCTGCGTGGGGAACGAATTTTAATGTTCCCCCCCGTTTCGGCTCTTCGGCCCATCCATTCAGGACCAGACCAAACAGGAGCAATCCGGCAATGGTCATTACGCTGATGCTCCAGCGTCCCCAAAATCGATAGGCATATCTCATGGAGTCCTCCTTTCTGTTCCGAAATATTTGTCAGGTTTTAGTTCTACACAATCTTCCCGTAAAGCAGGCACTGATTCTACAGACTTCCTTTCTTCCTGTCAAGCACTGTTTCGTCTCTATTTTCTCCTTGACTTCCCAGAAAAGAAGTATAGTATAAGAAGCTAAAGCCGTTTGGGAATGTCATATTCACCGCCGAGTTCCCCGAGCACATAGAGAAAGGCAGAGTTTTTTTGCACCAGATTCCCAAGCGATAGCTTCTGCGGCTGCAGTCTTCTCTGCAATTATACCAATTTGCCAGATCACGGGTAGCATGAGAAGAGATATTCAGGAGGTCAAAACCACACGGAAGGAGGAAGAAGTATGGAGAGAAGAAGGAACCTGTGGATAGCATTATCAATGGTCATGACGCTTTTTCTTTTTTTGAGCTTTGTGACTACCCCGGCAGCAGAGTTCGACTGGAAAAAGTATGCGGGAACGACTATCCGGGTGATGATTTCCAAAGCGCCGATGGCGGATATGTATCGGGAATATTTACCCGAGTTTGAGGAGCTGACCGGAATCAAGGTGCGCTACGAGGTCTATCCAGAGGATCAACGGCGCAAAAAGATCGCGGTAGAATTTGCCTCTGGAGTGAGCGATGTGGATGCCTTTGCCGAGGCGATTCATATGGAAAAGGTGAAGTTTGCCCTAGCTGGCTGGTCGAGTGATATGAGTGAGTTTGTAAATAATAAGGAGATCACCTCCCCGGATTTTGATTATGCAGATTTTACTGAGGGGGCTATCAAGTCGGTCACGTTTGATGGTAAAGTCTGGATGATGCCCATTGCTATTGATGGGACTGTCCTGTTTTACCGGAAAGACCTCTTCCAGGAAAAAGGGATTGAACCACCGAAAAGCCTGGCAGATATGGAAAGAATTGCCAAAATGTTTACGGACAAGCCAAACTTTTATGGCTTTGTAGCCCGGGGCAAGCGGCATGCCAATGTGACCCAGTTCGATCCCTATTTCTTCAACTTTGGTGGGCAGTATCTCAAACCGGATGGTACCTCTAATCTCCTGTCCCCGGAATTTAAAGAAGCGATCGAGTGGTACGGAATGATGCTAAGAAACTATGGCCCTCCGGGGGTAGCGAACTGGCACTGGTATGAATGTCTGGACTTTTTTATGCAGGACAAGGTGGCTATGTATTCGGATGGAGCTGGATTTGCCAGTCAATTCGAAGATCCGAAGAAAAGTAAAATCGCTGGCAAGGTTGGCTATATGCTTATCCCCCCTGGACCTACCGGTATACAACGTCCTCCCCTCTACGGAAATGGCTGGACCATTTATACCGGTTCGAAAAAGAAAGAAGCAGCCTGGTATTTTGTCCAGTGGGCTGCTGGGAAACAGATGCTGACGCGCATCCTCCATTCTGGAGCGGCAGTCACCGGCCGAAAGAGCTCCTGGGATACGCTGGATTATAGCAAAGCGGGAATGCCTCCGGATTGGTATGAAACGGCCAAGGCCTATCTGGAAATTGGGGAAGCCGGGCTTCCACAGGTGGTGAATGTCGCAGAGTCCCGAGATATTGTAGGGGATGCGATTGTCGCAGGGATTCTCGGCAAAGATGTTGATGCAGCGATTAAAAAGGCAGATCTGCTTTTGAACGAATCGATCCGAAAGTCACAGTAAGACACCAGGATCGGGCCTCTGCTGTGCGGTACCGTCCAAAAGAAGCATTTTTACCCCGGAGACACGGAGAAACATGGATGACCCATAGACTTGCCTCCGTGTTGTGTTGGGGAATTACCTTTAAAATTAGCATTTTAGATCTCCGTGTCTTCTGTGCCTCCGTGGTGGATTTAAGCAGGATACCCTAATGCTCAATGCCTCCGAAAAACCTCCGCTCTACCAGCGGCGGGGTGGAAAATTCTCCATGCAAACTCATGGGTGGGTCTTCTTTATGGCTCCCGCCACGCTGGTGATCTTTGTCATGATTCTTATGCCCCTTTCCTACACGCTGTATATGAGTCTGCAGGAATGGTTCATCAGCAGTGTGACCGCCCCAAAATTTGTGGGACTACAGAATTATATGGAAATCTTGACGCGAGATCTTGATTTAGAGCTGGGGCGGTTTGGATGGGCAGTCTATCGTACGTTTCTCTTTACCATACTGGGAGTGAGTGCCCAGACCATTATTGGTACGGCATTAGCCCTTTTATTTCATCGAGAATTTATGGGAAAAGGCCTGGTTCGTACCCTCTCTCTGTTGCCCATGGTCGCCACTCCGGTAGCAATATCCCTGGTGTGGATGATGATGTTTAACCCCAGCCTGGGGGTACTGAACTATTTTCTCAGTTTTGCAGGCCTTGGTCCTGTGGATTGGGTGGGTACCGAAGAATGGGTGATTCCTTCCCTGGTGATGGTCGATACCTGGCAGTGGGTTCCCCTGATTACTCTTATTGCCACAGCCGGGTTAGCTTCCCTTCCGGTAGAGCCTTACGAATCAGCTCTGATTGATGGAGCCAATAGCTGGCAAATATTCTGGAAGATTACCTTACCTTTATTACGTCCGACTTTGATGGTGGCTATTCTGTTCCGGGCGATCGATTGCCTCAAGACCTTTGATTCGATTATGGTCATTACTGCCGGTGGTCCAGGAACCGCTTCCGAAACCTTGAATATCTACATTTTTCAGCAAGCTTTCGACTACTTTCATATGGGTTATGCTTCTGCCTTGATTGTGATCTTTCTCGCCATCATTTTAGGAGTATGTCTCATCCTGATCAAATATCGTCGCCAGGGATGGAATTAGCTCATTACCCTATTTGCCTCAAAACCATAGCCCCAAGAACTGGCCGGGATAGAAAAAGAGAAGTGTATGAGGGTACAAACTCGCAAAATAATTAAAAGTATCGTCTTTTATATTACGCTTGTGCTCGTGATGATTCCCGCCGTGTTTGTCTTTTTCTGGATGATTCTCTCCTCTTTGAAGACACCTGTCCAGAACACGGCCTATCCCCCTCTCTGGGTTTTCACTCCTACCTGGGAAAATTACATCGAGGCATGGCAGCAAAATCCGTTTCCTCTCTATACCTATAATAGCCTGGTCATTGCAGCCGGTACCACCGCTCTGGGCTTGATTGCCGGTTTACCCGCTGCCTACGCCATTGCGCGATGGAAATTACAAAAACTGGCCATCGGAATTCTCATTGCCCGTGTGATCCCGGGGATTAGCCTGCTTGTTCCCTGGTATTTGTTTTTTCGAAAGCTTGGTCTGATTGACACCTATATCGCTCTTATCCTCTCCCATCTGATTGTCGGTATGCCCCTCATCATCTGGGTAATGATCAGTTTTTTTGAAGATGTTCCGAGTGAGCTGGAAGATGCGGCTATGATTGATGGGTGTAGTATCTTTGGCAGCTTTTTATGGATCTGTGTCCCTCTGGTAAAACCCGGCATTATGGCGACCGCTATCTTAAGTTTTATTTTTTCCTGGAATAATTTCCTGTTCTCTCTCATTCTGGCTGGATATGAGACCCGTACCTTACCGGTTGCGGTTTATAATTTTATGTCCTATGATGCGATCAACTGGGGAGGCCTGTCAGCCGCTGCGACATTGATTACTCTGCCTATCCTCCTCCTGGTTTTTTGGGTACAACGCTATATTGTGCATGGACTTACCTTTGGCGGGCTCAAGGGGTAAGACCCTCTTTTCCCGTTCCACTGCAAACCATCATTCCTGAAAACGTGCTATAATGAGAAAGGGTATAGTATAAGAGGGCTGATTTGTCACTTTGAGCGACTGGAAAGCGTGAAGAATCTGAGAGATAGTATTGCCCTCAAGAGAAGAATAAAGAACGCATTTTCTAGGGAGAGTTCCTATGCCCTATACCACCGATCTGGAAAAACTCAAAGAAGAGGTAGAATTTACCTTCTATAAAAGCTCTGGCCCTGGTGGACAGAAGAAGAATAAAACTGAATCGGCAGTACGAGCAGTGCATCTTCCCTCTCGTATCACTGCTATTGCGACTGAACATCGTTCGCAGGCAAAGAATAAGGAATTGGCTCTGCGGCGGATACAGAAGCGTCTCCAGGCCCTGAATCAGCCCCGGAAGAAACGCATCCCTACCCAGCCAACTCCGGGTGCTCTGGCGCGAAGGGAAGAGGAAAAAAAGCAACATGCCCTTAAGAAGAGACGGCGGCAAAAGATAGAAGTGGATAAGCTGGAGTGAGCTGTCGATCCCTTGACTTCCTTCCTGCTATCTGCTAGCCTGACTAAGAATTCTTAACGAGTGGACGTCACTCTCTGATCTTTCCGAATCCGGAGCAAAGCGGAGAACTCTGCCTGGCCTTTGGGGACTTATCCGAGATGAGTGTGCATAAAGCACTATAACCATTTGGTTTTACGGTCTGTTTGATCATTTTTGCACTCAGAAGCGAATCCAATGATTCTCCAGAGGAGTGGTTTGTAAATTCCTCCTCCCCAAATTTGTATTTTCAATTGAAGAGTTTCCAGCATGAGGGAATAATAAAAGGATGGAGAGTGAAGTAAGAGAAGCATCTGTGCTAGAAGCGATAGAGACACAGGAGTGGCTTGAGTCGCTGGACTATGTCTTGCAAAGTGGGGGACCAGACCGGGTCCGGCGCCTCCTGGAACGCCTGCAGATACGGGCCCAACAGGCCGGTGTTCGGCTCCCTTTCTCTGTGAATACTCCCTACATCAATACCATTCCACCGGAAGAACAGGGTCCGTTTCCTGGTAATAGAGAGATCGAACGACGGATTAAAAGCCTTGTACGCTGGAATGCCATGGCCATGGTGGTACGGGCGAACCGTGAGGAGAGTGGGATCGGAGGACACATTTCTACTTTTGCCTCTGCAGCGACTCTTTATGAAATTGGGTTTAATCACTTTTTCCGGGGCAAAGGGAAAAATCATGATGGGGATATGATCTTCTTCCAGGGCCATGCCTCTCCCGGAATCTATGCCCGAGCCTTTTTAGAGGGTCGTCTCTCCAAAGAACAACTGGAAAACTTCCGACGAGAATCGCCTCCGAAGGGTGGATTGTCTTCCTATCCTCATCCCTGGCTCATGCCACATTTCTGGGAATTTCCAACGGTTTCCATGGGCTTAAGCCCCATCATGGCGATTTACCAGGCTCGATTTAACCGCTATCTCGAAGATCGAGGCTTGAAGAAGATCTCTGGAGCCAAAGTCTGGGCTTTTCTCGGAGATGGAGAGATGGATGAACCGGAGGCGTTAGGCGCGATTACCCTTGCCTCCCGTGAACAACTGGATAACTTAATTTTTGTTATCAATTGTAATTTGCAAAGGCTCGATGGACCGGTGCGCGGGAATGGCAAAATTATCCAGGAACTGGAAACCGTCTTTCGGGGAGCAGGATGGAATGTAATCAAGGTCATTTGGGGTAGTGATTGGGATCCTCTGCTAGCTAAAGACCGGGATGGTCTCCTGGTCAAACGGATGGGTGAGGTCGTCGATGGCCAATACCAGAAGTACTCTGTCGAGGATGGAGCCTATTTTCGTGAACACTTCTTCGGGGTCGATTCCCGGTTGCTCGATTTAGTAAAACATCTCTCGGATGAACAGCTTCAGAAATTGAGACGGGGTGGTCATGATCCAATCAAGGTCTATGCTGCTTACAAAGCGGCAGTAGAACACAAAGGGGCGCCCACTGTTATCCTGGCCAAGACGATCAAGGGGTATGGTTTGGGAGAGAGTGGAGAAGGGAAGAATATTACGCATCAGCAAAAAAAGCTGAACGAAGAAGAGTTAAGAGCCTTCCGTAGCCGATTCGGCATTCCGATTTCAGATGAAGAGGTGGCTCAAGCCCCGTTTTATCGTCCTCCAGAGGACAGCCCGGAAATTCAGTATATGCGGGAGCGCCGGCAGAAGCTGGGGGGATATGTGCCCACCCGACAGGTGATCTGTGAACCTTTAAAGACCCCTCCGGAAGAGCTGTTTGCCGAATTTAAGAAAGGAACCGAAGGGCGAGAAGTCTCTACCACGATGGTCTTCGTACGGATTTTAACCAAACTGCTCCGAGATAAGGATATCGGACACCTGGTTGTCCCGATTGTTCCGGATGAGGCGCGGACGTTTGGTATGGAAACTCTGTTCCGACAAGTGGGTATCTATTCCCATGTTGGACAGCTCTATGAGCCTGTGGATAGAGAAAATCTGCTCTATTATCGCGAAGCCAAAGATGGCCAGATTCTGGAAGAAGGCATTACCGAAGCCGGTGCCATGTCCTCTTTTATTGCAGCAGGCACTGCTTATGCTACTCATGGCATCAATACGATTCCTTTCTTTATCTTTTATTCCATGTTTGGTTTGCAGCGGATTGGAGACCTGATTTGGGCGGCGGCTGATATGCGCTGTCGAGGTTTTTTGATCGGGGGAACGGCCGGGCGTACGACGCTGGCCGGGGAAGGCCTTCAGCATCAGGATGGGAACAGCCACCTGTTAGCGTATCCGGTTCCGAATCTGGTCACCTACGATCCCGCTTATGCGTATGAGCTTGCCGTTATTATTCGTGACGGTATCCGGCGTATGTATGAAAAACAAGAGAATATCTTTTATTATCTCACGGTAATGAATGAAAATTATCCTATGCCTCCTATCCCGGAAGGAGCAGAGGAGGGTATTCTCAAGGGGATATATAAACTCAAGGATTCTGAAAATACACAGGCTAAACTGCATGCGCAACTGTTTGGTAGCGGGGCCATTCTGAATGAAGCCCTGAAGGCACAAAAGGTGCTTGAAGAACGCTATAACATCTCCGCCAATGTATGGAGTATCACGAGTTATAAAGAGCTGTATCGTGATGGGCATGAGGTGGAGCGATGGAACAGACTTCATCCTGCTGAAAAACCCCGGAAATCTTATATTGGTACACTGCTTACTGATGCACCAGGAGTATTTGTCGCCGCGACTGATTATGTAAAAGCCCTCCCAGATTCGGTATCGCGCTGGTTTCCGCGACCGCTGGTATCGCTGGGGACCGATGGATTTGGTCGGAGCGATAGTCGCACTGCTCTCCGGGATTTCTTTGAGGTGGATGCGCGGTTTATCACCCTGGCCACGCTCAGCGCCCTGGCCCGTGAGAAGAAAATCAAACCGGATACGGTACAGAAAGCGATGAAAGAACTGGAGATTGATCCGGACAAAGCTAATCCGATGATGCTCTGAGATTAAAGTAAGTATCACTAAGAATTTTTCACAAAAGCCAGAGGTAGGGTGGGCTCCGCCCACCAACACAGTCAGGGGTATTCTTGGTGGACACAGCCCACCCTACATTTTTATGGCGGTGAAAAGTGCAAGAAATTTAGTCATAGTTACTAAAGGTAGGATACATGACGAAGGAAATTCGACTTCCCGAGTTGGGGGAGGATATTGAAACAGGTGAAGTAGTCAAAGTCCTTGTCTCTGCAGGCGATACCTTGACGAAGGATCAGGCCATACTCGAACTGGAGACGGACAAAGCGGTGATTGAAGTACCAGCTCCTTTTGGAGGAACGGTTAGTGAGATCCATGTCCAAGCAGGTGAAAAGATACGGGTAGGTCAACTACTCCTGACGGTCGATGAGGATAGCAAAGGCAAGAAACCCGCTCAGCCGCAAAAAGCTGGACCTGAATTGGCGGCCGAAGAGGAGGCAGAGCAGGGGGAAGAGCTGGTACCTGTAGCCGAAGAGGTGGAGGAAGAACACCCCGAGGTGGCGGAAGAGAGAAAACAAGAAACCGCCCCAGTTTCTCAGGCTCCAGAAGAAGAGAAAGCTCCATCAGAAGAGAGACAGCAAGTAGAACAGAAAACTGCCCCGTCTCCGGAACGCCCCATAATTCCCGCTGCTCCCTCGGTACGGCGGTTTGCTCGCGAGCTCGGAGTGGATCTCACGCAGGTACCAGGTACCGGTCCCATGGGACGAATTTCCATTGAAGATGTCAAAAACTATAACCGTCAGCTTCTCACCGAATCACGGCATCCTCGACTTCGCTCTCCGGTACAGAGTATTCTGCTTCCTGACTTTGCGCAATGGGGAGCGGTGGAACGGAAGGCCATGAGCAGTGTACGCCGAAAGACTGCCGAACACTTGAGCCAGGTATGGGCAACTGTTCCGCAAGTGACGCACTTTGACCGAGCCGATATCACCGAGCTGGAGGAACTACGGAAGCGTTTCACCCCGCGAGTGGAGGCGGCTGGTGGAAAACTCACGGTTACCGCGATCATCCTGAAAGTCGTGGTATCGGCATTGAAGGTGTTTCCCCAATTTAACGCCAGCATAGACATGGATGCAGAAGAGATTATCTATAAAAAATACTATCATATCGGTGTGGCCGTGGATACGGATCGAGGACTCCTTGTTCCGGTTATTCGGAATGTAGACCAGAAGAATCTGGTAGAACTCTCCATTGAACTCGCTGAAGTGGCGGAAAAGAGTCGGCAGAGAAAAATTTCTCTGGAGGAAATGCAAGGAGGAACCTTTACCGTGACCAATCTCGGAGGGATTGGTGGGACAGATTTCTCTCCCATTGTACATGCCCCAGAGGTGGCTATCTTAGGGGTAGCACGTGCCTGTATGGAGCCGGTATGGACCAGCGAACAGTTTGTGCCACGTCTGATGTTGCCTTTGTGTCTGTCCTATGATCATCGTTTGATTGATGGTGCAGAGGCAGCGAGATTTCTCCGGTGGGTAGTCGAAGCCTTGCAACAGCCTTTTCTTCTAACTTTAGAAGGATGAAAAGGGAAAAAGGGAAGCTCGAAGATATCAGGTTGAGATAAACATGAGATAGCAGCGAGGAATTTACCATGAACGCACAGACCAATTCTACCCAACTGGCAGTCGTGGGCGGAGGGCCAGGAGGATATGCAGCAGCCTTTTTCGCGGCAGACTTGGGTCTGCAGGTGACTCTGATCGATCTGGAGCCTCAGCCCGGTGGAGTGTGTCTCTATCGAGGATGTATTCCTTCCAAAGCCCTGTTGCACGTAGCCAAAGTTCTCTCAGAAGCCCGCCATGCAAGTCAATGGGGGATTACATTTTCCGATCCGCAGATCGATCTGGATAAACTCCGCTCGTGGAAGAATAATGTGGTTCAGAAGTTGACCAGTGGGTTAGGACAGCTTTCAAAACAACGTAAGATTACCTTTATCCAGGGACGAGCCTATTTTGTCGATGCCAGGACTCTTCGCATACAGAAAGAGAGTGGGGAAGAGGAACATCTGGCCTTCGAGCATGCTATCCTGGCTACTGGTTCGCGTCCGGCTATCCTTCCCAGCCTGTCGCTGGATTCCCCTCGTGTTCTGGACTCCACCGGGGCTTTAGAGCTCCCGGATATTCCCCATACCATGCTCGTGGTGGGAGGAGGCTACATTGGACTCGAGCTGGGAACGGTCTATGCGGCTCTGGGTACAAAGGTATCGGTAGTCGAAATGACTCCGGGGTTACTCCCGGGAGTGGATCGTGATCTGGTGTCGGTACTTGCCCGGCGTATGGAAAAGATCTGTCAGGCCATTATGCTCAATACCACTGTGGTGGAGATGAAGGAGGAGCAAAATGGTATCCGGGTCCGGTTTGAGGGTTCTGAAGTTCAAGAAGCCGAACAGGTCTTTGACAAAGTCCTGGTAGCAGTGGGTCGCAAACCCAACTCTAATGATTTAGGGCTCGAAAATACCCGAGTGGAGCTTGATGCACGCGGTTTTGTCAAGGTGAATGCCCAGCGGCAGACGACTGAACCAGGTATCTATGCAATTGGGGATGTCTGTGGTGAACCGATGCTGGCGCATAAAGCCTCCCATGAAGGTCGGGTCGCTGTGGAAGCCCTGAGTGGACGTAAGGTTGCCTTTCAACCGCAAGCTATTCCCGCAGTGGTCTTCACCGATCCAGAAATTGCCTGGTGTGGTCTTACGGAAACGCAGGCGAAACAGGAAAATCGTTCGATCCAGGTCGCCCGGTTTCCTTGGGGAGCTTCGGGAAGAGCTACTACCCTTGATGGTAATGAAGGGGTGACCAAGCTTGTTATTGATCCGGAGAGTGAACGGATCTTGGGGGTGGGTATTGTGGGGAGTGGCGCAGGAGAGTTGATTGCGGAGGGGGTGCTGGCTGTTGAAATGGCTGCTTTGGCCTCGGATATCTCTCTGACCATTCACCCGCATCCAACTCTCTCAGAAACTCTTATGGAAGCGGCTGATGTCTTCTTAGGACATAGCACGCATCTCTACCGACCAAAGCGAAACTAATGCTCAGGAGGGGAGCAGAGGGAGGTATTATTAGCGCATTGCAACATTCCAATGATACGCATAGCAAATTTATCGGTTATCTTCTGTGGATCTTTGGCTTTACCGGTGCTCATCGGTTTTACTTTGGCAAGCCGATTTCAGGAACCATCTACTTCTTTACACTGGGACTGCTTGGAATCGGCTGGCTTATTGACTTCTTCTTGATTCCTTCACTGGATCGTCAAGCAGATCTGCGTTTTCGGGCTGGCGCAATCGATTATAACGTGGCCTGGATTCTCTTAACCTTCTTGGGGATATTCGGGGTCCACCGGATGTATATGGAGAAATGGGGGACTGGTATCCTCTATTTGTTGACCGGTGGCCTCTTTCTTTTAGGCTATCTCTACGATTACTGGACCTTAAACGATCAGATTACCCTCCTCAATAGTGCTGGATGAAGCATATTTTCTCTTTTCCCTCCCTGAGTTCCATGCTATTATGCTGTCGTCTATATATAATCGACAGGTGCTCTGGTAAAAAAATGCTGATGAGTTGTCATGCTGAGCTGAAGACGGAGCATCTCTTCGCAGCGCTGCTCAGATCCTTCGCGGAGTTTATCCTTAAACGAAGTGAAGGGCTCAGGGTGACAAAAATGATCACATCTCAGCCAGATTTGTCTCAGGCAAAATATTTTTATCATTCTGGAGGGAAATCATCATGAGTATATCCAAGGAAAAACAGACAGCTTTGGCGTGGATAGAAGCGAATCAACAACGGCTCTCCGAGTTCTGTCAACAAATCTGGTGGTATGCTGAGCCAGCTTTTCGGGAATACAAATCCGCAAAAGCTTATGGTGACCTTCTTCGAGCTGAAGGGTTTCAGGTAGAAGAAGGCTCGGGAGGGATGCCCACTGCTTTTATGGCCACCTTTGGGGAAGGGAGACCGGTGCTCGGAAGTTATGCAGAATATGATGCTGTACCGGGAAACTCACAACAACCGGTTCCGTATCGAGCTCCACGGGAAGGATTACATCCCTGGGCCGCTGGCCATACGGATCCTCATTCGGCTTTAGGAGTAGCTGCTCTCACCGGGATCTTAGCGGCTAAAGAGGCTATGGTGAAACATCGTCTCACGGGAACCCTCCGTTTTTTTGGCGAACCTGCGGAGAAGGTCTGTGGTTCCAAACCAGTGCATGCCGCAAAGGGCTATTACGATGGGTGTGATGCTTTTATCTGCTATCATCCCCATCCAGCCAACACCGTCATGTGGGATACCCACTGTGGATCGTACTGGAGTGTGGTCTTTACCTTTGAATGTCTAGAACCAGAAACCTGGATTGATCAGGATCTTTTGGCCTTTCCTGGTCGGGCGCATGCTGCTGCGCGCTGTCCAGCCGCTCTCGATGCGGTCTGTTTGATGTATACCACCACGAAGTACACCAAAGAAGCCATGTATCCCCATACCGGTACCTGGACCTTGAATGAGTTTATTATGGTGGCAGGGCAATGTACATCCGATAATCTTCCCCCTCGTTTCAGTCAGATTCAGTATGCCTGGCGATCTCCCACCTTAGCCATTCAGGAACAGATCTACCGTGTCCTGGAAAGAAATGCCCGGCAGGTCGCTGAGATTACCCACTGCAAGGTTTCGACACGGTGGGTGACCAAGACGCGGGTCGGATTGGCTAATCGTGCTCTGGCTGAGCTGACCTATCGCAACCTTACCCTGGTTGGTCCGACCACCTTTTCGGAGCCGGCTCGAGAATTTGGTCGGGCGATCCAGAAAAATCTAGGGATTTCCCCTATGGAAGATCCTTTTACCGAGGCATGCCAGCAGTTGATAACTCCTCAGGATTATGAAGCCAATCTCCGCAGAGGGTTACCGGCCTGGCAACTCAATTTCACCTCCGATGACTATGTGGATTATACCTGGCATGCTCCCACTGTACGGCTTTTTACCGGACGACCAGCTTTGCGACCTCCCACTCCAGGCTATCAATATCCCGCCTGGGTCTACAATGCGTTGGGAGGTGTTCCCAGTTGTATCGATCCGATGACCTTTGCGGCTGGAAAAACCATAGGAGCTACCCTGGTTGACCTGCTGACGCAGCCAGAAGAATTAGCGAAAGCGCAAGCGGAATTTCGAGAACGCACTGGCGGAGGAATTGGGGGGAGCAAATGGGTAGCGCCGCTTTTACCACGCGATTTTATTCCTCCGATTGATCTGCGCTGGCCAGAATATGTGCAGACGGTGCGCGGGGAGGAATGGTGGATCCCTACTCCCCATCCTGATCTGGCTAAGCAAGAAGGATAACAAGAAGGGCCTCGAACAAAAAAACCGCCTCTTTTCCAAAGAGAGGCGGTTATCATCAGAAACCGACTGGGGAGAGAGGATTCGAACCTCTGTAGCCAGATCCAGAGTCTGGAGTCCTGCCGCTAGACGACTCCCCAAAATCAGTTTTTTATATTACCGAATTTTTCAGCGGAGGTCAACAAAAAATCGTGCCCCCTGTTTCAAAAGGAGAGGAAGGATGTATCTCTGGGAAAAAGGTATCTTATGGATTTATCGAGCCTTTGGAGGAGTGAGTGGAGCCCTCCTGCGTGATGTGCGTTTTATTGCGGAAGAGGTGGTAGCAGAGATAGCGCAAGAGAATGGATTACCTTCTGATGAAGAGAAACGTCGAGTCGCTTTCTTCCGGATTCAGCAGCGAGCTATCGAGCGGGGTATAGGCTGGGCTCCACATGTGATTAATCTCGCCATCGAGATGGCAGTGACGAGTACCAAGAAAAAACGAAGCAAGAAGAGGTCCCACTTGTAGGCGAGCGCCTGCTCACCTCGCTTTGCCTCCCGAAAGGGAAAAGGGGTAGCAGGCGCCTCGATTGGGTTACATCATCCCGGCCGTAAAGTTCATCTGGAGGACTCTGATCTCCACACGGCGGTTTTGAGCCCGGCCAGCCCTATCCTGGTTCGACGCAATAGGAACTTGTTTCCCCATACTGACATCCACGATCCGATATCGATCGACCCCATTCTGAGCCAGATATGCTCCTACAGCCTGAGCCCGTCTCTGTCCAAGATTGAAATTTAACACTTCACCTCCCCTGCTGTCTGTGTGCCCAGCCAGGTGAATAACGGTGTAGTTGGTCCCAGACAAAGCGGCAATCAGGCTGTCGAGTTTCGCCTTGGCTTCATCGGTCAACCGGAATCGACCGAACTCAAAAAAGACATCCTCAGACATAATCACACTTGTAGAGATCGGACCTGAAATTTCTCGGGCTTTCAAAGAGCTCACATCCTGTTCCAGGGTACTTACGCGACCACTGAGGCTCTGGATATCGGCCTGATTTTGCATAGCCAGGGCCCGGACCTGCGCTATTGCTTCACTCGATTTCACATCGAGTTCGCCCACTTTCTGATCCACATACTCGCGGGTAGCGCAGCCGGTAGCGACTACGACCAGCATCAGGGAGAGCAACAACACCTGTTTACTAAATTGACTCAGACATTTCATGAAATTTAGCCTCCTTTCCTCAGGTCAAAGAGATCTTACTGATGCTATCGATTTTCATTAATAGCGTTGGAGTACCCTCCTTTCTGTACTAAGGTGGTAACAGGATAAGCACCGCCAGCATCTCGAGTTTTACCATGTCTACCCTCCTTTCAGGATCAGGGAGGAGAGAGAGAAAACGCTTTCACTTCTACTCGCCGGTTCTTTATCCTCCCCTCTTCGGTGGTGCGAGGAGCTAATGGATACTCATCCCCAAAGCCTTCTACTGATATCTTGTGCCTATCAAGACTAAAATTGCGGATAAGATATTCGGCAACCGTCTCTGCTCGCTGCCTACTGAGAGCAAGAGTTTTCCCTCCGGATCCTTCTTGATCGGCATGACCAGAGATTTCCAGATTAAAAAAATTTTGGAGCATTAAGTCTGTACCCAACTTATCAAGAGTCGCTCGAGCTTCCTGAGAGAGGGTGGCTTTGCCTGGCTCAAAAAAGACCGTTCCCTGGAGAATAACTTTCCGAATAACACCCACTTCTCTTAAGTCCTGCATCTGCTTCTGTAATTCGGCCAGTTGTTGTCTCATTGCCATTTGTTCTGCTCGAAAATGTTGCTCCATCTCCTGGAGTTTTTTTTGCTCTTCGGCTAAAAGTGCGGGTAATTCTTTTAGCCGCGTATCGGCAGAGAGAGAGAGGACTTCAACGGTCTTCAGGCGTTCCTCAAATTTTTCTACTTTCGCTTCTAAAATTTTCCAATCCACATATTGCGGTGCGACACATCCGCTGAGCAGGAAACTCACACTCAGCCATACCCAACCTCCTCTCCACATACTCTCCATCCTCATACAGAAGCAACTGATATCTTCGATAAGCTGATACTACCCACTACCAGGTACCATTCCCCACCTACTATGACCGTTGAACTCTTGCACCACTTCAATTTTACAGACCTTCATTTCGTAACACCCATAAGGATGGAAAGCTATCTAGCTAAAAGAAAATCAATCAGATAACCCTTTTCTCGCTTTTAGACAGTCTGAATACTCTTTTAAATACCTAAAGTGTAGCATTGTTTCATCAAAAATGGTAGAGAAAAGTGAAAAAATACTTCCTTTTTTTAATTTTGACCTAAAAATTAGACAGTATAGCCTGAGTCCTTCCTTTTGAGTGCTTGGCTACGTGCAGAGAAAATGGAATTCCTCCGCTTCGAGATAAATTTCACAAACCTCCCCTCTATGAGGATGGGATATTTCCAGGGAGCTTCGAGTGAAGGAAACGGAGGGGTCAACAGGATAAAAGAATCAGTGAGTTAGACCTGCTCTTCAAAGGTTATTTTTGTAGTTTGCCCTCTTTGAGGAGGGGAGGAGTGTCTTTGGATAGGAGAAAGACTTCTTTGATACGAGTCACAATTTCGGAAACAATTTCCTGAATCTTTTCTTCTTGAGAAGAATCAAATGAGAATTTTTCTCCCTCATCCACTTCATGACACACGACGATGACACTCCCAATCTCTCCTTCCTCGTCTCGTACAAAAGCCGTAGAAAGGGAGATTTTTTTGGCCGGTTTCCCATTCGCCGGGGGCAAGCGGAGCAGTTTGCCTTGTATAGGAACGTGGTCTGTTATAGAACGCTGAATTTCCTCTTTGAGGGGAAGAGGGAGAGGCAGTTCGGAAAAGAGATTGCCCTGATATTCCCGTAAATCTGGATGCAACAGGGCTAAGCTTGCTGTATTCACAAAAGAGAGCCTGGAGGGAGGGTCAACGATCAAAACACTATCACTCAGCAGATTTGCCAGTAACTTTAGTTTTCGTTGTTCTTCAGCTATTTTCTGCACTTTAAGCTGATCAAAGATTTTGGCCTGGGTAATAATCCGATTCACAAAACGTCCGAGTTCCCCAATTTCATCATTGCTCTCAATATCTGCATAGATCTCGAGCTTGCCCTCTTTCTCGGCTTCTTTCATCAGATCAGTGAGATGACGAATCGGACGTACAATTTGGCCTGGAAGATACCACCCCAAGAGCAAACTGCTCAGGAGGGTAAGCGCAAAGATAAGGAGCATGTTGCGTTTTGCTGTCGCCTCGATTTGCTTCGCCTGTTGCGCATGCATGGTAAGCTCGGACCAAGTATCTTGGGACAATTGGTTGGCAAGCTGAAGGATCTGATCCACCACGGTTCGTAATTCGAGGGAGAAATTTACTCGGTTCTCCCAATCCTCTCGATCGGTATTGATGAGCTGGGCAAAACGCGCTTCATACTCTTTCAGGAGCTCTTCGATTTTTTTATAGCGTTCCTTGGTCTGTTCCTTGCGAGCCACTTCTTGTCCTTTTTGGAGGGTGGCTCGGAGCCTGGCCAGACTCTGGTTATTCTCTTCAATAAAAGCGTCATCCCGGAAGATAACAAAATTCTGTTCTGCCCGTCGGGCTTCGAGGATATAAATCCGAATCTCTTCCCCTATTTTCGCGATGAGGGCATCGGTTTTTAAGATATTTTGGATATCTTGAGAAAATTTATGGATATAAAAAAAAGCGATACCGCCGGTTATACAGACCAGGACCACTGCCACGGAAAACGCTAACAGGACTTTGGTTCTCACGGAGAACTTCATGACTGTCTCCTTTTCTCGCAACCCTCTTTCTGCTAAGAAGCCTCTCTTATCTCCCCAACTCGGCAATACGCTCATCGCTTCCCACAATCAATAGCGTATCTCCTTCTTCGATCCGATCATGTGGTGAAGGAAGATCATTAACCTGGACATCAAATTTGCTCTCGCCAGTTGCGGTGAGGGTAGGAATACGCCGTTCGATCGCAATAATATTAACCCCATATTTCGCCCGAAAATCGAGTTCCCCAATAGTTTTCCCAATGAACTCCTTACGGGGAGTCAGTTGGACTAAACTATGCCCGGTGCCCAGAGGGATATGTTCTTGGATGTGGGGAGCAATAAGGGTACGGGCCACCTGCTCTCCCATCTGTTCCTCAATATAGATAACGCGTCGTGCGCCGACTTCCTGCAGAATTTGTCCCTGCAGGGTAGTCATGGCCCGGGCGATGATCCGGCTGACGCCTAACCGTTTGAGAATGGCTGTGGTCAGGATACTCCCTTCAATATTATTGCCGATGGCCACGACCACCGCATCCACATCCTGGATGCCTACGGCCCGGAGCGCTTTTTCATCTGTGCTATCCAGACAGATGGCTTCACTCACCCAATCCTTTATTTCATCAACCAATTCTCGATCCACATCGATGGCTATCACTTCTGCCCCTCGTTCGGCGAGGGTAGTGGCAACTTTAAATCCAAAGCGACCTAATCCGATAACCGCAAACCGCATGCTTTCTCCTTCCTTTACCCAACCATCACCCGCTCTAAAGGATAGGAATATTTCGCACTTTTCTCTCTTGTCCCCACGGCAAATGCCAGCGTTAACGGACCCGTCCTCCCAATAAACATCAACACAGCAATAATACATTTCCCTGGAACAGTCAAGTAAGGAGTTAAGCCCATAGAAAGACCAACCGTGCCAAAAGCGGAAACCACTTCAAAAAAGATGGATAAAAAGGGAGCCGTCTCGGTAATCAACAGAAGAATAGTAAAGAGATTAATAATACCAAAGGAAAGATTTATAATGACTAAAGCCCGATGGATGACTTCCATGGGAATTGCCCGCCGAAACACTTCTACATCTTCACGTCCTCGGACCAGGGTTCTGATAATGAGTATTAAAAGAGCAAAACTGTTCGTCTTTACCCCTCCCCCTGTCGAAGCTGGAGAAGCACCAATAAACATCAGAATTATAGTAATAAACAAAGAGAGATTTGTCAATGCGCCAATGTTGAGGGTATTGAAACCTGCGGTACGCGGCGTCACTGCTTGAAAAAACGCTACCAGGATTTTTTCAGGCCAGCGTAGCCCTTTGAGTTCTCCAGCATATTCCGCAAAAAAGAAACTGACCGTTCCCCCGATCAGCAGAATCACCGTGGTCATGAGCACGATCTTGGAATGGAGAGACAAACGTGGGAAGGGAGCATGGTGTCGTCCTATAACACTCCAAAGGTTAAAGATCACGGGAAACCCCAGTCCTCCAAGGATAATCAGCAAAGCGATGGTGAGACTAATCACTGGATCGGTACGAAACTGATAGAGGCTGTCTGTATAGAGGGCAAAACCAGCATTGTTAAAGGCAGAGATGGAATGGAAAATGGCGTAATAGATGGCTTTTCCCCACTGCTGATATTGGTCATGCCAGTGGATAGCCAGGATCAACGCCCCGATACTTTCAAAGACCAAAGTCATCTTGATAATAGAAACGACCATTTCTTTTAAATGTTCAGTATCTCTTTCATCCAGATAATCCTGCAGTACCGCTTTACCGCGCATACTGATCCGTTTGCCCAGCAATAAGGCCAGGGAGGCGGAGAGGGTCATAATCCCTAATCCCCCAATCTGGATAAGAACCAAGATAACGAGCTGTCCAAACCAGGAAAAATAGGTTGGCGTATCCACAACGATGAGGCCGGTGACACAGACGGCTGAGGTAGCCGTGAAGAGCGCATCGATAAAGGGAGTTCCTTCTCCAGATTGGGTAGCAATAGGCAGGAGCAGCAAGAGGGTCCCCAAACAGATTGTCAGAAAAAAGCTTGAAACGAGGAGTTGGGCCGGTTTTAAGTGTAAAAAACCAAGTATTCGATGTAAATCAGGGAGTAATACCATCTCCAAATGCCTCTCTCAAGAAGAACAGTCTCTGTACTTTTTCCCTCCACCGGCTGGATCTTCCCGAATCTTTCGGCAGGTCGTAAGGCCGTATTGGGTATAGATGATGAGGGAGGGCACGACACCGTTGCCACTCTGCTCTATCATCCTGAGTCCTTCCGGTCCTTACAAACCAGTGCTACACCAGGGAAAGGACTCAGCATGATCAGGTATTACCCCGAGAATCTCTCCGTGTCAAGTTAAGATAACAAAATTATTCCCATAGTGCATGTCAAAATTCAGATCCTCGTGCATTAGCAGGAGACCTCAGCGGACATTCTCGTATACATTTTAGATAAAGAGGGCACCCTATCTAATATTATGTTGAAAAGAAATTTATACTGGTATATCATTTGAGAAATTATTATAGCATGCATATAAGAAATATATTGGAGAAACCAATGCCACACTCTCTCTTATATCCGGCCGAGCTTGATCGTTATCGGATCATTCAAAAGCTAATCAGAACTGCCCGGGCAACCTATCGGATCCTCGAGACCGGTCAACAGGGGATCGATCAGATCGCCTTAGCAGGGATGGCCAAAGTTTCGCAGGCGACGCTCAGTAATCTGGAAAATCTCGAGCGGTCGGTCGAGTCGCGAAAAAGACGGGTCAGTCGTGAAGAACTGCTCCGCGTCTTGACCTGGGGTCTGGCGTTGAGTCCGGAACGGATCAATGCCCTCTTGTGGCTGTATGATGGCGAGCTGCTCACCGAGGATGAGATCCGCCGCTATATTCGGGGATATTGTCCCCATGCTCAGCCCTTACACCCTACCACCCAGGAATTGCGCCGTCAGGTGTATTCCCTCCTCCATGAAGCGCTAGATTATTCTATTGAAACCACTCGTGGGCAACCGGTCATGGTTAAGATCATCTTTTCCGGTGATGAACGGGCCATTCTGGAAGCGGATGAAGAGCTTTTGCACCTGGAACGCATACCAGGCCAGGTGCTCTTGGTTACCGAGTATCCGTCTCACCTCACCCACCCACCGGCTGCCCATAAAAGTGGGGAACTGACCAGTGCTCATCTGACTACAGATGCCATTCGACAGGAATGGCTTTCCTTAAACTGGAAACGGTTGGAGGCTTTCATCGCAAATCTGGAGCAGTATGGGCAACGGAGCATCCATTGCAAACCCAGCCTGCAAAAATACTTGAGCAAAGACTTTACCCACAGGCTAAGTCTGGAGCAGCGTCGGCGTCATATCGAACACTGGCTGACCTTGTTGGAGAAGTACGAGCACTATCAGGTGGGCCTTGCTGAGAAGACTCCGGCCTGGGAGTTGAAAATAAAGAGTACAATGCACGTCATGATGCGCTCAGCCTGTCGGTATGATGATGACGACCGTTCTCACTGGGGTCCGCGGTATGTGCACTGGTCGGATGAGACCTCTGTGCTCCGATTCTTCCTGGATTTTGAACGGGCCTGGGAAGCCATTCCCGTGCAGGATCGGTCCAAGGGTGAGGTTATTGCCTGGTTACAAGCTCTGCTCCAGAACGGGGCTTAGAGGAAACGGAGGAGGCTAGTCGTGACAGATTCTATGAGACTGGATGGAGAGGTAGCGATTGTGACTGGAGCAGCACAGGGTATAGGTCGAGGGATTGCACTGGTTTTAGCAGAAGCTGGAGCGAAGATCGTCATTGGTGATCTCCAGGATGCCAGTGCTACAGGCCAGGAGATACGTGTCCTGGGGGGCGAAGCGGTCAGCATGGTGATGGATACGAGCAAACCGGAAGACGCCCAGGCTCTCGTAGATCTTGCCCTCAAGACATATGGACGGCTGGACATTTTGGTAAATAATGCCGCCATCGATGCACCCCGTGGTAACGCCTGGGATTTGCCTGATGCGGAATGGCAACGCACCATTGACGTCAATATCAGTGGGGTATTCTATTGCTCCCGAGCGGCCCTCCAGCCGATGCTGGCCGCAGGTAAGGGGTGCATCGTGAATCTGAGTTCCCAATCGGCCCGGTTAGGGGCCAAAGGGCTCTCGCCGGCCTATAATGCCAGTAAAGCAGCCGTCTTGGGTCTGACCGTGGCTTTTTCTGCCCAGGTAGCGGATCGGGGGGTGCGAGTCAATGCGGTCATGCCAGGCCTGGTCGAGTCTCGTGATTTTGGTTGGACCCCTGAACAGAGAGCAGTCAGAGCGGCAGAATATCCGTTAGGACTTGGCACACCCCGTGACATCGGTGAGGCGGTGCGGTATCTGGTCAGCCCCGCGTCTCGCTGGGTCTCCGGTACGGCCTTGCATATCAGCGGTGGATACCAGCGCGGTAATCCCCTGTTTTGAAAGATGGCTTATCATTCCAGGTACGGCTCAACATACTCCTCCTCTCTAGGGGTGAGATTGTTGCGCATGATGAGACGAGCACAGGTGTTCCAGCGTAGCAGGGCATCGTCGTTGCCCTTTGGACGGATAGCTTCTGCCTTCTCCAAAAAATCCATCGCTTTGCGGAACCACTCATAGGCGTGATGTTTATAACCTGGTAAACCCTGATTGAGGATAGCTTTGGCCTGCCGTTCACAGATGATCCCAGCGTAGTACAGACGTTCGTACTCGTCTTTAATACGCGGCAAGAGTTGGCGTGCTTCGTTTGCTTTGACCGATATCTTCTGACCGTAATGGTTATGGCGGAATTGATCGGTGAGGGCGAGGAGCAGAATGACCAAAGCCCGCTGGTTCTCTGGGTCTACCGCGAGTATATCGAGACAGATGCTTTCAGCCTCTCGTGGTTCATTGAGAAGTCGATAGCGTTCTGCTTTTTCTATAGCTTCCGGAATACCCTCCTGAGAGAGGAGTTTTAAGGTAAACATAATGATCTCCTATCGTCTAAATGCTCCAGAGCATATAGCCTGCGATGAATGTTCCAATCAGAGCACTCCCATAACAAAGGACGGCGATGAGGGTGTGCAAATGCTTCAATTGCAGCCCATCGTAGAGTGTAAACCGAAAACGATGCGCCCAGTGAAAAAGAGGAAAGGCAATGATTATGAAGAGGTAGAACCGGGTGAGCGGATGCTGCACCAGGGCCCATAAGGCTTCATACTCTGGCCTCTCCACCCACCCTAAAGGGATGGCCAGACCATGGAAGAAGAGCTGTATTGGGATGAAGAAGGCGGCGATAGTGCCACCTAAACCAAATAAGGTCCACCAAAAAGGTTCCATGGTTTTCTTCATAAGAACTCCTCATGGAGAGAATCTCTTTTTCTCTTATAAGCTTAGGATAATCCACGCTACTACCAGCGAAAAAATCCCCCAGGCAATATAGTTTACTCCTATGATCACCCGGTCCGGAACACGTTTGGTTCCTAGACGAAGAACCAGAGCTTTTGGAGCAAGATGAAACCAGGTAACGCTGTGGAAGACCACAAACACAAAGGCCAACAGGTGGAGACCAATCGAGACAGGTGATTGGAGCCAATCGAGAAAGCTGGCGTAGGCCTCTGGTCCCTGGGTCAAAGCCCGAATTTGCCCCAGCAGCACAAGGGCATAAAAGGCTATGAAGACGCTCGTAAGTTCCCGCAGGATGAATTTGGTATGCGCCCATTTGTGTACCCACCAAAAGATCGGCATACGTGTGCGGTACCATTTCGGATGATATTTGGAATACTGGAGACGAGGAGTCATCAGGTCTTCCCCCATGGCATAAGCAAAGATTGCCACCACGCGGTAGCACTGGACACTTTATAGCGCTGAATCGCCGCAGCCGGATCGACCTCTTTGGGACAAACCGCACTGCACTCTCCCACCAGGGTACATTGCCAGATCCCTTCGTCCTGCGAAAGCACTTCGTTTCTCTGGTTAGACCCCTGATCCCGATTATCCAGGTTGTAGCGTTGAGCCAAGGCAATCGCGGCCGGTCCGATGAAACTCGGTTCCAGACCATAGACTGGACAGGCAGAATAACAGAGCATACAATTAATACACATGCTGAATTGTTTGTATTCGGCAAGCTGCTCAGGAGATTGTCGGTATTCCCCTTCAGACAGTGGTTGCTCTTGTTCACGAATGATCCAGGGCTTTACCCGTTTCAATTTCTCCATGAAATCACTGATTTCTATAACCAGATCTCGAACCACCGGGAAATTGGTTAATGGTGCCACCCGAACAGGCCCAGGCAGGAACTTTTCCATAAAGGTTGCACAGGTGAGTGCGGGGGTGTCGTTGACCATCATTCCACAACTTCCACATACCCCCATGCGGCAGGACCAGCGAAACGATAAGGTACCGTCCAGGTTATCCTTGATGTAGTTCAGCGCATCCAGGATGACCCAGTCTTTACGAAAAGGGACTGTATAACTCTGATAGACCGGTTCAGTTTCTTCTTCCGGTCGATAGCGCAAGATATCCAGGGTGATACTCGTTGGCATGAGTTCTTCCCTCCGATAGTCAGGTTCTCTCTCTTCCCTCTCCTCCTCTGTGATACCCTCACTCTTCCTTACTCTCCATAGACCCGTTCGGCAGGAGGCCAGCGGGTGATCGTTACTGGCAGATACTCGATTCGTGGTGGACCTTTTTCGGTTCGATAGGCTAAACTGTGGGCAAGGAAATGCTGATCATCTCGAGATGGATAATCCGTGCGCTGATGGGAGCCCCGGGATTCTGTTCTCTTTAACGCCGATTGAATAATCGCCTCGGCAACATCAAGCATATAGGACAGCTCGAGGGCAGCGATAAGTTCGGTATTAAACGTATAACTATGATCCGCGAGTGCCAGCGAGCCAAATCTCTCTTGCAGTTCCCTGATCGTAGCTTCCGACTTCTGCAGAGAGGCTTGATTCCGATAGATGCCAGCTCCTTCTTCCATCGCCTGGTGCATAGCGCTTCGGAGTTCAGCAATACGTTCCTTTCCTCCTTCTTTTCTAAAAAAATTCTTCTCCAGCCCTCTCGCCTCGTCTGCCGCGAGAGCGGGGAGACTTGTGCTTGGTGCTTTCTGTTCTAAGGCAAACTGTGCTGCAGCCTTACCAGCTCGAGCACCGAACACCAGCAGCTCAGTCAGAGAATTGGAACCAAGGCGATTTGCCCCATTGATACTCACACAGGCAACCTCACCCGCGGCATACAGCCCTTGAAGAGGTGTTGCACCATGGAGGTCTGTATGGATACCTCCCATCATGTAATGTACCACTGGGCGGACGGGAATTAACTCTTTTACCGGATCGAGATTGACGTATTTTAGACAGAGTTCACGGACAAAAGGGAGTTTGGTATTAATAACCTCCTCACCCAAATGCCGGAGATCCAGATGCACATAGGAACCATATGGTCCTTCCAGCGTCCGGCCTTTCTCCTGTTCTTTGACAAAAGCCTGAGACAATCGATCCCGAGGGCCCAACTCCATGGATCGCAGCACCGGTCTGGGTTGTGGCGTACCCAGGTTATAATCTTGTAAGTAGCGATACCCATCTTTGTTGAGTAAAAATCCTCCCTCTGCCCGGGCCGCTTCGGTAATGAGTATACCGGTAAAGGGTAACCCAGTGGGATGGTACTGCACAAACTCCATGTCCTTTAACGGGACACCAGCCCGATAGGCAAGCGCCATGCCATCACCAGTTTTAATACTCGCATTGGTCGTAAAAGGAAATACCCGTCCACATCCACCGGTGCAAATGATGACCGCTTTGGCTGCAATGGCCTGAACTTTCCCCGTAGCAAGCTCGATGGCCACTACCCCTTGACAACGCCCATCATCCACTAAAAGTTTGGTCACAAACCATTCATCATAGCGGTGGATGGGGGCATATTTCAGGGTAGTTTGGAACAACGAATGCAACATGTGAAAGCCAGTTTTATCCGCCGCAAACCAGGTGCGCTCAATCTTCATACCCCCAAAAGGCCGTACAGCAATGGTACCATCTTCCTCTCGACTCCAGGGGCATCCCCAATGCTCGAGCTGAAGCATTTCTATGGGAGCTTCTCTGACGAAAGCTTCCACTGCATCCTGATCGCAGAGCCAGTCGCCTCCCGAAATAGTATCATAAGCATGATGATCAAAGGTGTCGTTAGGCTTGATAACAGCCGCAGCTCCTCCTTCTGCAGATACAGTATGGCTCCGCATCGGATACACTTTTGAAATAACAGCGATGCGCAGATGAGGGTGGGTTTCATAAGCAGCAATAGCAGCCCGCAGCCCGGCTCCTCCACCTCCTACTATCAATACATCATACTCCGGTGTCTCATATAGGGCCATTACCGAGTCCTCCAGCCAGATCAAATACTCGTGAACTCCAATACCTGTCGAAAAGAGAAGATCTCCCTTCGCAAATCTAGCGAGATGGAATTTCTCTCCCCAAAGTCTCCCTGTGCCTGATAAACTGCTTTAGTAGTTCTTTCTTCTCTCTGAGAAGAAGGTAAGAGGAAGAGAAGAAAAAAACTCACAAAAGGTCAGTGGATAGAGCACACGTATATATCACTAATCGGTGAAGGTATCTTGGCAACTCGAAGAGAGCATTGAACAAACTGAAGGATCTTGATGGAAGAGGTGAAAAACCAACGCCTGTAGGAGCGCTAAGATATATGTGCTACTGCTCAGCAGCAACTTATACCAAGATACATTTGACTATTAATATACGTTATTACAGGCCGATTTGCAAGAGCGTAATCCAGGTGGTCCAGGTAGAGGATACAGGCACGCTGGAGAAGCATTTAGATGCCATTATCCTAGAATTCTCCTTGACAGCTCCAAAGGAAACGGTATATAACAGTTACAGAATTTTGGATCTTCCTCGTTAGTATAGAAACTGGACCTCTTTACGCTCAGGAAGTTTTGCAATGGAACGAAGAGGTCCGCTTAACCTTTCCGGACGTATGGACAGCGTTCGGTACAAAACAGAGGAGGAGGTCTATGCAACGCACAGAATCGATTCAAGGATTAAGAAATCTCAAGGGAATACCACGAAGACAGTTTCTCAAGACTTCGGTGGCCACCGGCTTTACCCTGGGTTTCTCTGGAATCAATTTTCTTATTCCCCATCCAGCCTCTGCTGGACAAGAAAAGATGACCGACAAACTGCATGTCTTCACCTGGGGAGGTATCTATCAGGAAAAAGTGACCGAATTTGTGGTCAAGCCCTTTGAAGAAGAAACCGGAGTCAAGGTCACCGTGGATGTGTTCGCGGGAGGCTCGCAGATGCTGGCTAAAATGAAAGCTGGAGGCCCTGGAGCCTTTGATGTGGTCTGGCCAGGAATTACCTCCTGTTATCAGGGCATCAAACAAGGGCTTTACGAACCCTTCCGTTTGGAGAATATGCCAAACTTTCAGCATCTACTCCCCATTTTTAAAAATAACCCCCCTTATGATCCAGGACCGGATCGTTATTTTGCTCCCTTTGTGTATGGGACGGAAGCGATAGCCTGGAATTACGAGAAAATCCCGGAGGAGCCAAAGTCGTGGGGGATCCTGTGGGATGAACAGTACAAGGGGAAGATAGCCGTGTTCGTCTGGGCTGCACCGGCCGTGGTACGTACTGCCCTCTATTTGGGTATGAATCCCAACAACATCGAGGACATGGATGCGGTCTGGGCAGCATTGAAGAAGCAACAGCCTCTCGTAGTGAAGTATATCTCTTCTGGAGCAGAGATGCAGCAGGTGCTTTCCAATGAAACCGCCTGGGTAGGTACCTTCTGGGTTGGTCGGGTGACGGTATTGAGAAAGGAACGGAATGTCCCTGTGAAGTTTGCTATCCCAAAGGAGGGAGTGGGAGGCTGGATCGATGGGATGTCTGTGGCCAAAGGAACCAAAAACCGCCTGACCGCTGAGAAGTTTATCGATTTTGCCCTGCGGGGGGATGTCCAACTCAAGATCTCCGAAAATCTGCATTATGCTCCGGTGGTGGATACGGTAAAACCGAGCGCAATCCTGTTAGAAAACCCTGATTACGATCCGACGGGACAACTGAAGCACTTTGTCCTGCCTGATCCAGCATACCAGGATGCCCACTTGAGTGAATGGGAGGAGAAATTTAAAGAGATTATGGTCGGTTGAGGGAAGATGACATGACTGAGAAGATCAGCGTTGAACTGCGAGAGGTCACCAAGAAATACGAGGAGGTGACCGCCGTTGATCGGGTCTCCTTTCAGGTCTACCAGGGGGAGTTTTTTTCCTTGCTTGGCCCGAGCGGCTGTGGAAAAACGACTACCCTGCGGATGATCGCCGGGTTTATCCAGCCTACGGCAGGAGAAATTTTTATCGATGGGGTGGAGAGTAGTCGTCTTGCCCCTTATCAACGCAATACGGGGATGGTGTTCCAGGGGTATGCACTCTTCCCTCATAAAACGGTGGGACAGAATGTGGCGTTTGGTTTACGAATGCGCACCTCCCTCCGCAAAGCGGAGATCCGTGATCGCGTGCGACAGGCGCTCAAGCTCGTAGAGCTGGAGGGTTTTGAAGAACGCTATCCCCGTCAACTGAGTGGTGGACAACAGCAGCGAGTCGCTTTGGCGCGGGTTATTGTACTCCAGCCGGCGGTGCTTCTTCTCGACGAGCCTTTAGGAGCGCTTGATCTGAAACTGCGCAAAGCAATGCGCTATGAGCTCAAACATCTTCAGCATCGCATCGGTATTACCACCATCTATGTCACTCACGATCAAGAAGAAGCCCTGGCCATGTCTGATCGGATTCTGGTGATGGATCAGGGGAGAATTCAACAACTCGGAACGCCAGAGGAGATCTATCGACGTCCTCACAACTCTTTTGTCGCCGATTTTATCGGTGATTCTAACCTGCTGACCGGAGAGATAAAAGCTATCCATGCCCCTGCCAAAGTGATCATTCACCATGCTTCTACTCTCGGAGATATCGTTACTCCTTTTCCGGCAAATGGAGATAACGGTAAGCTGGAAAAGGGGAGCAAGGTGACCGTAGTGATTCGACCCGAGCATGTGTATCTGCTCCATGACCCTGACCACCAGGAGAATTGTGTTAGAGGGAAAATTACCGAAATCTCTTTTCTGGGTTCAGTGACCCGGTTACACGTCACACTCCCTACGAAGCAGCAATTTATCGCAGATATTCGGGAAAATATCCTTCCGTACCCCCTGACGGTGGGAAAAGAGGTGACACTGGGCTGGGCGAAAGACCATGCTATTTTGCTTGGGTATAACGAGTAAGGAGGAGAGCAGGTGATACCGGTGAAAATACGACAACTAGTACGGCGTCATCCTCGGGTCACCACATTCCTTCAGGTGTTTCCCGCCGGGTTCTGGATTGTGGCCTTTTTTTTCCTGCCACTGTGCATCATTTTGATGTATAGTTTCTGGACTCGCGCTACTGGGGGGGTTATGATCCCCGATTTTACCTGGGAGCATTACATCCGGTTCTTCGAGTCTTCTCTTTATCGGAAGATTAGCCTCCAGTCCTTTTTTATCGGGGTGAAAGTCACGGTGGTTACCTTACTCATGGGATATCCTACCGCCTATTTTTTGGCTCAACTTCGGTCCCGCTGGCAGAAGATTGGATTGGTCCTCCTGGTCATTCCCTGGTGGACGAGCTTTGTGGTGAAGACTTTTGCCTGGGTAGTGGTTCTGGGAAGAACCGGTATTCTCAATGCTTATCTCGTCAAATGGGGGATCATCGAGACCCCTATCGACATGTTGTATACTCAAGGAGCAGTTATTGTAGGATTGACCCATGGGCTGCTTCCCTTAATGGTGCTCACCCTCTATGTTTCGTTAGAAAAGATTGATCCGCATCTCCGCGAAGCGGCAGAAAATCTTGGGGCCAATCGTATAAGAACCTTCTTTGAGGTGACCTTTCCGCTGAGTCTTCCTGGGGTAGCGGCTGGTTCTCTGCTCGTGTTTATCCTCGCCTTTGGTGCTTATCTGACTCCAGCCCTTTTAGGGGGGCCACGAGACCTGATGATCGCCATGCTCATTGGGGATCAATTTTTAGAAGCGCTGCATTTTCCCTTTGGTTCGGCGGCTTCTATTATCATGTTGATCTTTGTGCTTGGGCTTGTCTTGCTTTTTAACCGGCTGGTGGGATTAGAGAAAATCTGGGGAGAGGGGAGTTGATAATGGAAGAAAGACAGAGTCGTGGTCGGTGGGTTCTTCTGCTGTTCACCATCGGAGTCTATCTCTTTCTTTTTTTGCCTATTATCATTGTGATGATCTCTTCCTTTGATACTGCCCATATTATTACCTTTCCTCTGAGTGGGTTCACACTCCGGTGGTATCGAAAATTACTGCAGAATGAGGTATTGATCCGTTCATTTGTGATCAGCTTGCAAGTTGGAGTCATCACCGCGTTAGTCAGTGCTCTTATTGGAACCCTTGCGGCCTTTGGACTGGTGCGACACCATTTTCCAGGAAAGGCTCTCTTTCGTGCTCTCCTCTTTTCCCCAATGATCGTCCCGGAAGTGATTACAGGGGTGGCCGTACTCAGCTTCTTCACCCTTCTTCATCTGCCCAAAAACATTTTTTTATTGGTGGCCGGACACACTATGCTGGCGCTCCCTTTTGTCGTCTCTATTGTTTCGGCTCGGCTCTACGGTTTTGATCGATCCTTAGAGGAAGCAGCCCTCAATTTGGGAGCGAATGAAGTCCGAACCTTTTGGGAAATCACCTTTCCCCTTATTGCACCGGGAATTCTGGCAGGAATGCTTATTGCCTTTACCGTCTCCTTTGATGATTTTACTGCCTCCCTCTTCTGGACCTCTTTTGGAAATCAAACCCTCCCCATAAAGATCTTCTCTATGCTGCGTTTTGATGTTACCCCGGAAGTAAACGCTATTGGGACGATCATCGTAATTTTCAGCACCGTAGGGATTCTGTTTTACCAGCTCATGGGAAAACGCTAGGCACCCTTAAGCGCTCTATACCGAGTGGTCTAAGCTTTTGCAGCCACTTCCTGTCGCTTGAGGTCTATTGCTTTCAGGAGCTTCTCAAATGGTTCGGCAAAAAGGCGCACTCCATCCTTGAGCAACTGATCGGTGATCTCTTTCATAGAAATTCCAAGCTGCGCAAGTGTTTCCATAGTACGCTGGGCTGCTTCAAGATCTTCTTCTAGACTGGCACGAAGCCGTCCGTGGTCTCGAAAGGCTTCCAGGGTAGCTGGAGGCATAGTATTGACCGTATCCGGCCCAATCAGTTCTTCGACATAGAGGACATCGGAATAGGCAGGGTTTTTGGTGCCGGTACTCGCCCATAAGACCCGTTGAGTGTAAGCCCCTTGCCTGGCTAAAGCCTGCCAGCGTTCTCCCTGGAAAATCTGCTTATAGCGTTGATAGGTGAGCTTCCCGTTGGCAATGGCTACTTTTCCCATCAGACTCCGCAGGAGCGCTTGTTCTTCAGGATTGGTCGAAGTCTGGAGATGGGCGCTGAGTTGATTATCGATAGCCGTATCGATCCGGCTGATAAAAAAGCTCGCCACACTCCCTATCTGGCGCAGCTCACCCCCCTGTTTTGCAAACTTCTCCACCCCGGCGATGTAAGCCAGTGCTACCTGTTCATAAACCTCCTGGGAAAAGAGGAGAGTAACGTTGACATTGATCCCTTCACTGATGAGCTGCTCGATAGCGGGAAGCCCTTCTGGGGTCGCCGGAACTTTGATCATCGCATTTTCGCGTCCTACACTTTTCCAGAGCCGTCTTGCTTCCGCAATAGTGCCCTGGGTATCGTGAGCCAAATAGGGAGAAACCTCTAAAGAGACAAATCCATCGCGTCGGTTAGTTTGGTCATAGACCGGTTTCAACACATCTGCTGCCGCTTGAATATCCTGAATCGCCAGCCGTTCGTAAATGGCGGTGGCATCCAGATCTTTTTGTTGTTGGAACGCTTTTAGCGCCTCGGCGTATTCTGGACTTCCAGTAATTGCTTTCTCGAAGATCGCTGGATTCGAGGTCACTCCTCTAACTCCATCCTCTTCTATCAACCGTTTCAGTTCTCTACTGGTTAGAAGATCCCGTCGGATATAATCTAACCACACTGATTGACCGTAATCGTGTAATGCACGCAAAGCGTTCATATTTGTTCTCCTCTCTTGAGTAACCGATTCATCGTGACCTACCCCTGAACCCTGAATTCTTGCCCTTTTTCTCCTCTCCTCCTCCATGAGCCAGGATTCGGATAGGATCTAAAAGATGCGTCGTAGCTGACAGGTGTAAGTCGATTGCCTGACTTTCTCTCTCAGTCCAGTGAAGCAGCATTGGAGCCGTGCAAAAAAGACATGTCCAGGAACTTATACCAATTTGCCAGAGAGATATAGTATACTCTTGAGTCACTCCAAGCAAAGCGAAGAGTCTATAACCGGGATTCTTCGCGGAGTTTACCCCGTAACGTAGGGAAGTCCCTTTGTCATCCCGGAGCGGAGCGTAGGGAAGTCCCTTTGTCATCCCGGAGCGGAGCGTAGGGAAGTCCCTTTGTCATCCTTAGAGCGAAGCAAAGGGCTTAGAATGACAAGAATGCTTCATACTCAAGGCAAATTGGTATTATGTATAGTGTAAGGGAGGAGAGTGGTCCTGTCAAATAGAGGCTACAGGGCATCTTTGACAAGGCTCTTATAGAGGCTACAGGGCATCTTTGACAAGGCTCTTCTGGTGAGTATGATTTCCCTCTTATCCTGAGCAGCGCGTAGGCTCTCTTGGAATTGCTCTACCTGACAGGAAGTTTCAGGGAGGTGATGGGTGAGCAAAACAAACGATGCATCATGCCCTGAAAGGACTTATTCCCTAAATGGAGGGGAATAGGAAAAGCTTTTTTATAGCTATATACATCTCTCGAGCATTTTAAGCAGCAGCCCAGAGCCCCCTCCCTCTCCAAGCGCTTCGTGCATTGTTAATAGCGAGGTCTCCGTCTGGGGCGTTCCTCTCGTGGCCGGGCAACATTCACTTTGAGGTTTCTTCCTTTTACTGTACTGCCATCCAGGGCTTTGATAGCCTGTTCTGCCTCTGATTGTTTCGGCATTTCGACAAAACCAAACCCTTTCGATTGGCCAGTATAGGCGTCGGTGATCATGGTGACACTGGCTACTTCACCATGCTGAGCGAACAGCGCCCGCACTTCGTCTTCGGTCGTATTATAGGACATGTTACCGATATATATTTTCATCTCTTATTCTTTCCTAATTGGTGCATTACTCAAGATAACTCTATCGAATAAATATGCACATCTTACACGATAGAGGCAACCGGTCATAGGCCAACTGCTTTTGCAGTTTATCCCCATCCAAATAGCAGTAAAATATTGCATGAGGCCTGGTTTGAATACCTCACCATATTCAGTGAGATCCAAAACCAGGCAGAGATTTCAGGAACCTGATTCTGAGCCATCTTCAGCATAGAGAAAGCTGCTTCTACTCAAAAAGAGTGATTTTTACTTTTCTACTACAACATTACTTGCCTGAGGCCCTTTCTGACCTGCAATGACATCAAAACGGACTCGTTGTCCTTCAGTCAAGGTCTTGAATCCATTCCCCTGAATGGCCGAGTGATGGACGAAGACATCTCCGCCTCCCTCTTGCTCGATAAACCCATATCCTTTTCGGTCATTAAACCATTTTACTATTCCTGTTGCCATACTTTCTTCCCTTCTTTGAGAGGCGAAAATGTTCTTCTTCGGAGAGCATCTCTACTCTCAGGGGACGATAAAAAAAACCGTAGAAGCAAGAAAGAGCCTCTACGGTTATCATCCATTCCTTAGAGCAAAAACTCTCGCTATTGCTAATAATTTACTATATTCCTTTTCCTGACAGATGTCAAGAGCAAAAATGCGTTAGCGCTGTTTCAAAATCTACGTGGACAATACCCAAGGGCTCTTGAGGATATGCCCCAGGACAAAAGTGAGCGAATGGGTCACAGGAGAAATGGTACACGCTCCAAGAGCTTCTTTGATTTTACATCAGTAGTGCACAAAGCATACCGGTTGATTTTTGGGTGGGTACCAGATACCCTAAAAGACGGAGATGCAACAGACCAGGTATTTTCTCTGCACCTGAAAGGAGCCCTCATGGTAAAGACTTACGATATGATAGTCATCGGTAGTGGTCCGGCAGGGCATCGTGCGGCTATCCAGGCAGCAAAACTGAACAAACGTGTAGCCGTCATAGAAAAGAGAGAGGTTGTGGGTGGAGTGTGTATCAACACGGGTACCATTCCGAGTAAGACTATGCGGGAAGCAGTGCTTTATTTGTCAGGATTCCGCCAACGAGATCTCTATGGCCTGAGTTACACGGTGAAGAAAGATATCTCCCTTGACGATCTCCTCTTTCGATGTAACTTTGTTATTCGAAACGAGATTGAAGTCATTCGAGCCCAATTTCAACGCAACCGGGTGGACTTACTGCAAGGACACGCCTCCTTCCTGAGCCCACATCGTCTGCGTGTGGAAAGTTCATCTGATACCGAGGAATACGAAGCAGAATACATCGTCATTGCCACCGGTACCGTGCCAGCTCATTCTCCTCTGGTTCCAGTGGATGGAGAAAAGATCATTGATTCAGATACCTTATTCCATATGCCGACCCTTCCCCGGACCATGACTACCGTGGGAGGGGGGGTCATCGGCATCGAATATGCCTGTATGTTTGCTACTTTAGGTGTGGCGGTCACTCTTGTGGACCTTCGTCCCCGTCTGCTGGAATTCGTGGATGCAGAGATAATAGAAGCTTTGAGCTATCAGATGCGGAATATTGGAGTCACCTTACGGTTGGGCGAAGAGGTCGAACGAGTGGAAAAGCTCAACACCGGTTTAGTTGCAGCTCATCTCAAAAGCCGAAAGATCATCACCGCTGATACGCTCTTGTATACCGTGGGCCGCCAGGGAAACACTGCCCACTTGAACCTCGAAGCAGCGGGATTACAAACGGATAGCCGAGGTCGTATTCAGGTGAATGAATACTTTCAGACCAGTGCACCCCACATCTACGCGGTGGGGGATGTCGTAGGGTTTCCCAGTTTGGCTTCTGTCTCCATGGAACAGGGACGTTTAGCCTCCTGTCATGCCTTTGGAGTGCCAGCCATCGCTGTCCCTTCGCTCTTTCCCTATGGAATCTACACTATCCCCGAGATCTCCTATGTCGGCCAAAACGAAGAGCAACTAACGGAAAGTGGTATTCCTTATGAAGTAGGAAAAGCCCGCTACCGTGAAATTGCGCGCGGACAAATAATTGGAGATCAGAGCGGGATGCTCAAACTCCTCTTTCACCGCGAAACACGGAAATTACTCGGCGTGCATATCATTGGGGAAGGGGCTGCCGAACTGGTTCATATTGGACAAGCCGTTCTGACTTATGATGGAACGATTGACTATTTTGTGCACACAGTCTTTAATTATCCTACTCTGGCCGAGTGTTACAAAGTAGCCGCTTTAGCTGGCATAAACAGGTTACGCTAAGTTCCATACCCTCCTTTAGCCTGCTAGAGCCTTTACAGCCGTTTCTTCCGATGGAAAAATGCGAAAGACCCGATGCATTCGCGTAATCCGGAAAAGCTGCATCACAGTTTCTTTCAGTCCGCAGATGACCAGGTCTCCGGTATCCCCCAGCACCTTTAGCACTGATACAATGGCTCCCAACCCACTGCTATCCACAAAATCCACTGCGGAGAGATCTAACACGATATGTTTATGCCCACTGTTGATCCATTTTACCATCTTCTCTCGAAAATCAATAGCCGAAGAAGCATCGATACGAGGATCCAGAGGTTTGACTACCAAAACTTCTCCTACACTCTTTTCCTCTAATTGCATAGTTGCTCCTTATCTCCTTATTTTTTCACTTTAACACACTGAGAGGTTACTCTGCGTGCCCTCATGATGGCTTTCGAAAAGGCCCTGCTAATTTCCCCTATCTCTTCATCACCAAATATTTCGAACTACGAACCATAGATATTGACCAGCAGGGCTTCGAGTTTTTCTTCGAGCATTTCATAAGACAAGTACCGCCAACCCAACATGTAATTATGTTCGGCCATACGTTCGCGTCGCTGTTGATCATTCATAATCTGACGCACTTCCTCCAAGGTCTCCTCGGTAAGAAATTCGTTGAAGGTAATTACATCAAAACCGAGCGGTTCGATATCCGCTTCAAAAATCAAATATCGATTGACAATGATAGGCTTGCGGAAATAGATCGCTTCCACAAAGGCATTACCATATCCTTCATACAGGGAGGGATACGTAATGAGATCGGCATGGGGATAAACATCCCATAAGGTGTACATTTTCTCTCCTTGCCGGTTTGTACCACGCTGTTCATCGATACGATCGGCAATAATCCGGAGATCTACCCCCATAAACCGGGCAAACTCCTCGATCCGTTTCTGATACGCCATGCCCTCATCCCCAGCTTCGTGGCTAATCACCAGGGCGCTTTTGGGAAAATCTAAACGACTGACCAGTTCGATCGCCCGTTCAATACCCTTACGCGGGACGACCCTGGTTGGTTGCAGTACCAGGAAGGTCTCCTCATCTAAGCCTATTTCTTTTCGTAAATCTTGATTATAGGTATCAATTCCTGGAGGCAAAGTTTTAAAATCTAACACATTTGGAATCAGTACCCACTTGACTCCACACCGTCTGCTCAGTTCCTGTCCGGCTATCGAATTGATGACCACATGCTGGATATTGGGGTGCACTGGTGGGAAAGCCCAGCGTAGATAGTCCAATGCAGCAAAGCTCTGGAAACGCTGGCGTTCCCAATAGAAGTCATGATGGTGGGCAATGGTATGGATACCTGACTCAAAAATAAATTCAGCAATCGCTAACCCGAACGGGATATTCACCGGGATTGTAGAAGCATTTTCCACGGCCAGAATGTCAAAATGAAATCGTCTATAAAACGTTTCGATCTCCTCTCGCAATTCCTCTTTCAGATTCTGCACCATTTGGGAAATAGCCCGGGTACGGCGTTTCTCAACGAAAAGGGCCTGCTGGATCGTTTCAATCTCTGGATGGTGAAAAAAAGCTTTTGGAGCCAGATAGGATCTCTCCGGAGCCGTATCCAGTTTTCCCGCCATGAAGAAGGTTTGACATCCTTTGGTTTCCAGGACTTCTGCCCATTTTTGGGTTTCTAAAGAGACCCCATCGGTTCCGGCCAAGCGAGTGGAAACAAACCCAAACGAAGGTTGTCTATCATCCCAAATGCTCATGTGCTTCCTCCTTCTTCAGCAGGTTCCCTCCTCATCTCTTCGGCTCCACAAATGGTCTGGGGTTGCAATTCCTTAAAGAGTACGGCATCCTTTAGGTTACGAAAGTGGCCGTACCAAGTCAACCCCTAAGCCCAGTTTATTCAGTTAATTTAGTGGAGAAGGAGTAGAATTGTATGCAAGAGAAATCGTTGATTCGCCTGTCCACAGGTATTCCAGGCCTTGATGAAATCCTGCTCGGTGGACTCATTCCGGGACGTACTTATCTGGTGCGAGGTGGACCAGGCAATGGAAAGACTACCCTGGGAATGCATTTTCTGACTACTGGGGCGGCAAAGGGGGAAAGGGTGCTCTTTATTACACTGGGAGAACCCGAAACCGTCTTACGCGAGAATGCCCAGACCCTGGGTTTCGATCTGGAAGGGGTCACTTTCCTCGATCTTAGTCCTACTCCAGAATTTTTTGCCGAGGCGGAGAGCTATGATATCTTCTCACCAGCAGAAGTGGAACGGGAGCCTACCACTCGGAAGATTGTAGAAACCGTAGAAAAACTCAAACCGCAACGGGTCTTTATGGACTCGATGACCCAATTTCGCTATTTGAGCCCGGATTCGTTCCAGTTTCGGAAACAGGCGTTATCCTTTCTCCGATTTTTAGTGGATCACGGGGCCACAGTACTCTTTACATCAGAAGGCACCATCGAAATACCCGATGATGATCTTCAGTTTATGAGTGATGGGGTGATTCAATTAGAGTTTACGCCAGAAGGGCGTAAGCTTAGCGTGACCAAGTTTCGAGGCTCCGGATTTCAGAGTGGAGAGCATTCGATCCGATTGGGTGGCAAGGGGATGGAGGTTTTTCCACAGCTCATGCCTGACCGGAAAAGACGGCGGGACTTTGTGGCCGAGCCTTTATCCTCAGGCGTTCCGGAATTGGATGAGTTGCTCCATGGTGGGCTGGAGCGAGGGACGGTAACTATCATCTCCGGTCCGACTGGGGTAGGAAAGACCACTTTAGGTCTGCAATTTATCAAGGAAGCAGCCGGGCGAGGCGAATATTCGGTTGCCTATATCTTTGAAGAAGGGGTCCAGACGCTGCTGAATCGCTGTGAAAACATCAATATCCCGGTGCGTTCCATGCAGGAACAGGGCACCCTCTCTGTTGTACAAGTCGAACCATTGCAATATACTCCAGACGAGTTTGCTCGACTGGTACGTCGGGAGGTTGAGGAACGACAGCGGCGGATTGTGTTGGTGGATAGCATCAAGGGATATAGCCTCTCTATGCAAGGGCGAGACCTCGTTACACAGCTCCATGCGCTCAGTATCTATCTGAAGAGTGAGGGGGTAACCGTTATACTGATTAACGAAACGGAATATATTACGGGAGAATTTCGTGCAACGGATAATAACATCAGCTACCTTGCAGACAATGTAATCTTCTTGCGGTATTTAGAGATGGATGGCGAAATGCAAAAAGCCATAGGGGTCCTGAAGAAACGGGCTGGTAATTTTGAGAAGTCTCTCCGCAGACTGGATATTACCCGCTATGGCATTAAAGTTGGGAAGCCGTTGACTGGACTCCGGGGTATCTTGAGTGGATCTCCGGAGTTGATCAAACCGAGCAGCTAAGAAGTTTGAGAAATGAAGAGCAAAACGCTCATATTGGCGGTGGATCGCAACCGTCGTAATCTGGAGCTCTTAACCCAATTTTTAGGGCGTGAGGGATATCGGACTCTGACTGCAACCACTGTGGAGGAATTTGACGCTGCCTTGACTCACTCACCCGTTATAGGCTTAGTGCTTGTCGATATTGCTGGGTTTGATCGGAGTATTTGGGAGCGCTGTGAAAAACTTCGCTTGCGAAAAATTCCCTTTCTGGTCCTCTCTCCCAAACAGAGCGCTGCCATTCAGCAACAGAGCCTCACGCATGGAGCACGAGGAGTTTTGGTGAAACCATTAGTATTCAAAGAATTATTGGGAATTATGCGCAGTTTACTCGAGGAAAGATGACTCGAATTCTCCTCCTTTTACAACACAGGGAAAATCGTAATCTCCTGGCAAACTGGTTATCGATGCACTACCAGGTGATAGTACCCGATTCTGCCTCGAGCCTGGATCGCTCCTTTGATCTCTGTATTCTGGACGGGCCCTCCCTGCATCGATTCGGAGCCTGGGTACGCGCCCGCAAGGAGAAAGAACAACCCGTTTTTCTCCCTTTCCTCTTCGTTACTTCACGGCAGGATCTTGGTGTAGGCACACGCTACCTCTGGCAGAGCATCGATGAATTGATCATCAGTCCGATTGAAAAGGCCGAATTACAAGCCCGCATAGAACTCCTGTTACGTGAGCGACGCCTCTCCTTAGTCTTACAACAACAGAACAAAGAGCTGGAGACCTCGCGACAGGAGTTAGCCCAGAAGAACGAAGAGCTTGAAAAGGCTTATTCACGCATAAAAAAGGATTTAGAGGCGGCTGCACGCATGCAGAGAAGCCTCTTGCCTCAAACCGCTATAACCCTCTCCGGGGTAAAATTTGACTGGGTGTTCTCTCCCTCGGCTTTCGTGGCTGGGGATATTTTCAATTTCTTTCCATTAGATAATGAACACCTGGGTTTTTATCATCTGGATGTGTCAGGACATGGTATTCCCTCAGCGATGCTCTCAGTTACTCTGAGCAAAGTGCTTTCTCCTGACCCGCATCAGGAGAGCCCGTTAAGACGTCGCACTGTTCATCCGCCGTACACAGAGGAGATTACTCCCCCGGCAGCAGTAATAGCTGAACTGAATCGTCGTTTTCAAAATGGCGGGGAGAGCATGACCTACTTTACGATGATTTATGGGATCCTGCACACGACAACCGGTCGTGTAACCTTCACCCAGGCAGGACATCCCTCTCCAGTATATCTTCCGCGTGGTGCAAAAGCGACCCTGGTAGGGCATGGAGGTTTCCCCGTTGGCATGCTTCCAGATATAGAGTACGATTCACTGGATTTGGTCCTGCGTCCTGGTGATCGACTCTTCCTCTATTCAGACGGAATCACCGAATGTCTGAACAAAGAGAGTGAGCAATTTGGTGAAAAACGTCTGCTGAATTTTTTAGAAGAGTCCGCTGGTCTCTCTCTTCACGATCTGATGCAGTTGCTTGAGCAGCAGTTGCGTCTCTGGAAGGGAGATGATGCTTTTGAGGATGATATATCCCTCTTTGCCCTGGAAATGGTATAAAGAAAAACACCCATCTTCAATTCAGGGATAACCCTGAAGAGAAAAGGAAGCCTTTTGGAATCATGTTTGCTGATGAGGAGGAAGCTGTTGCTGCCCTCTCCCCTAAAGAAGAGAGGAGGCTATCATGAGGACGAAAAGAATAAAGTTCACCATCGACAGTAATCTGGAAGATGTCTTTCTGGTTGGCCTAGCAGTGAATAAACTCTGTTCAATTATCCCCTCGACCCATATCGATCCCCAGCAGATAGAGCTCTGTGTCGTCGAGGCGGTAAACAACGCTATTGAGCATGCCTATAATAATGAAACTGGCCACAAAGTGGAAGTCATTTTCACGTTAGAACCCGACCGGCTGACTCTGGATATTTGTGATCATGGAAGAACCATGGAACGAAAACATCTAGCCTATCGAAAACGGCTGGATTTTCCTCCAGCAGAGGTGCACCGTCTCTCAGAAAGAGGGAGAGGGTTAGCTATTATTCAAGAGATCGCCGATGAGGTAGAATATCAAACCATCCAGGGTAAAAATAAGCTTACTCTCATCAAGTGGCTCAGAGCGAGTAATACGCCAAGGCATAAGAGCGCAAGCATGAGTGGATAGACAAGGGCTTTGTCCAGCTCCTGTCGAGAGGGATATATGGTCAAAGTGAGGAGACAGCAGTAAGCCTTAGGTCCTATCATCTTTCACCTCACAGAACTCCCTCTGCCTCGCCTTTGGTGATGATATACTCTGCAATGGCCTCTGCTGCCCGGGACTGACAGGTAGCGAAACTCGGCCAATCATTGATATCGATCAGATAGAGATCGTTCGCCTCAGTGACAATACAATCTCCCCCATACACATCTAATCCCAATACTTTAGCCGCCTGACCAGCCAGAAAAGCAAGTTGTTCTCGATCAAGCGCTATCTGGTTTTGGCTCTGGGTGACCAGACAGTCCAGAAGTGGTCCATCTTTGAGGGCATAAAATTTTACGGCGGCCCCTTCGATATGTTCCTGAAAAATCGCCTCGGTAATCCCACGTTGCTGAAAATCTTCCAGGAGGCGTTGTAACTGGAGCTCATCCTGTACAAAGCTGACATCAGTGCGCTTGATCGCATGCACATCTCCTCGCTTGACCCAGAATCCACCCCCCAGCGAGGGAATCGGATGTTTGAGCTTTGGTGCTCTGCGTTCCCATGAGTTTAAAAATTGGGCTACCGAAATGATATGGCTACGGGGAAAAGGGAGAGAGGCCTGCGACAGTAAGGGGATCATATTGGTCCGATAACAGTTATAGATAGCACTTGGACAGTTAATGATCAGGATCCCTTCTTCTTCATATTTCCGTAGAGTCTGGAGGAGAGAGCGTCCTCGGCCCATAGTAAAAATGAGAGGAGCTTTTGATCTTCCGTTAAAGCCCTCGGCCCCCATTATCTCCACAGGAAAGCCTCGGCGGGTCAGTGCTTCACCGGTCAATTTCAGAATAGTCGCGTCAGCCTGTTCCCGCTGCGGTGAGAAGAGCTCTTCACGATAAATACCGACGAGAGGGGTTCGTCTATGCATTTTGGAGATACCTTTCTGCTGTCACAATATCTTCTGGTCGATCCACATCGATTATCTTCGGAGCTACAAAAGCGGAGAGTCGATACCCTTGCTTAACAAGATACCGTAAAAAATACCGCAACGAGGGAAAGGGGAGATGGCTGATGACCGGTATCTCTGCAAAGATTCGCTCGGTAAAATAGTATAACCCAGCCGTGACATATCGGCTGTGTGACGCCTCTTCTCCTATGCGAAGAATCTGCTGATGGGCATCGAGAAGAACATACAACGGTTTTTCATCATCGATGAAATCGGTCACAGCCAAAAAGCCATCTATCTGATCCATTTGTTGGGCTTTCGGTAAAAATTCCCCTAGCATTCCTGCAGGGAAAATGGGATCAACAGTAGAAAAAAGGGCTGGGCCTTCTTGAAGGGTCTTGAGCAAAATTAGAAAAGTCTCAAGAGAATTTGCTGTGGTGTGATGGAGAAAAGTCACGGTGATGTTCCAGGGATAGGAACGCACCACTTCCTCGATGACTTTCCCCTCTTCCCGATTCACCACACAGACCACCGTATGCACTGCCGCTGCTTCCATCTCTTGCAACAGACGCACCAGCAGTGGAGTCCCCTGAATGGGAACCAGCGGTTTGGGGGACGTTATTCCACCCGCTTTTAATCGGCTCCCCTGACCAGCAGCCAGAATACCCGCCCGCATAGTGACCCTCTGTTTCATTCCCTGTTCCATATGGCGAGCACATCCGGCAATTCACGCAAATGCGTAATGGTCAGATCGTAGGGCTGGTGACTTCCTTCTGGCCTCCTTCGCCTTCCGCGGAGCCAGATAGTAGATAACCCCAGGCCTTTCGCCGGTATCATGTCTTTTTCAAGCGAATCCCCAATATAGACTGCTTCATGAGGCTGGATCATGAGCGTAGAGAGGGCAAAATGAAAGATCTGGGGATCAGGTTTTTTCCAGCCGACGAGTGTAGAATCGACTATGATATCCACAGAAGAGGCGAAAGAGAATTCTTCACAAATCACCGGCATATTCCCATAAAAATTGGAGATAATGCCCAGGAGATAGCGAGTACTGAGATCGGCAAGGAGTTTGGCGTTTGCCCGGAGTGTTTCTGCGGATTGCTGGACAAACTGTTTGGTCAGCCATTCTTCATGCAAGGGGCTTCGGATTCCCAAATATCTGAACTGCAACTGGACATGATAGCGAATCATCCGTTCAAGCCGAAATGATCGAAGAGCCGGATCGCTCATCAAGTGATCGTATGCCCAGTAAAACGCCTTGGTAATCTGTTCGGTGCTGAGATCGAGGTCTGTTTGGGCATAGAGATCCCAAAAGCGATGCAGCCAGTGGACTCCGTCAGCATCGAGGGTTCCGCCATAATCAAATAGAAGAGCCTTCAATGATTCCATCGGTATCATTCCTTTCCGCTTTGAGTGTCTGTTGATAATAGGCCAGAATGAGCAGACCAATCCCTACCCAGATCAGTTCTCTGATCCGGCGGATAATCCCCAGCGAAAAGCCCTGTACCGCATCGAGACCAAGTAGACTGAAGATCAACACCTGTCCTCCCTCTTGCGTCCCCAAATTGCCGGGAACAAAAAAGAGGAGGGAAGTGATCAACCGAGAGAGGACTTCGATGGTTATGGCCATAAACGCCGTAGCGGGTAAATGCAAAAAGTCAAGGATCAGGTAGGTTTCGAGCACCCCGATCATCCACCCCAAAAAGAACCAGAACACCGAAGCCCAAAACCGTTTCCCATGCCCCACATAGAAACGGGCAATATTTTGGTCCAGTATGCGAGCTGGTTCCTCCATTCGGGTCAGAAAGCGATGGCGAATCCGGAGACGGTTTAATACTTTCAGGAGGCCGGCAAAGAGTCCCAAACATTGCACTACAAAGAATAAACTCAAAGCGGCTATTCCACCAAGAATAACGAGGACAAGGCCATCTTTGAGTATCGGCGAGAGGTTTAACCAGGGGACGACAATAGTCAGGCCCCCAATAATAAACACTCCTAAGGCCACTGCCTGACTTAGTTTGGCGATAGTCACCGTGGCTAATCCATCCGTCAAAGGAACTTTTTTCTTCAATAACAGAGCTTTTAAAAACTCCCCACCCATAGCCGCTGGGGTAAGGTAATTGATTGCTTCACCAGCCAAACGCACTCGAAAAAGGTGCTGAAGTCCGATCGATTGCCGTTTTTCAGCAAAAGTAAACCACCAGGCCCGGGTATTTGCGATATGGGTGAGAATCGTCAAGATTACAATGCTGGTTATGCCCATCCAGCCTATCGTTTGAATATTTTTTACAACGACTCTGACTCCGGTCTTATGCAAGAGAAGGACAAACAGCAAGACTCCTACGGTTAAAAAGAGACAATGCATTTTTTTCATCAAGAGGATACTCCTCAATAATACATTACCGAACAGGCTGAGCCAAAAGAGATTGAAACCGATAGCCCTCTCCCCGGGACACCATATCCAGTTTCCCTAGCAGGGCGCAATACTCCATAGTCTAGACAAAATCCCATCGGGTGAGCAGATCATTCACCTGTACGGATGAAGATAAAATTACTTCGCCGCTTTATGCTTCCAAAAGTATCGGCATATTTTAGCTATTTCCATGGAAAAAAGCCACAAAATTTGTAAAGCAGATTCATTTTCAATAAGGGAATTCTGGGGACACCATACTTAATTCTGTCTCTGGCCTGGTGTTTGTCTCCACAAAATCCGCCCTCACACTTCCGCACCCATATCCAGGAACCGCTCTCCCCCTTATAGTCTGCCGGCCTGTTCAGTCTGGTGCACTACCTCTTCAGTGATTGGGCTTTCAGGGTCATGCTCGCCCTGGAACCATTCTCCGGTTGCTTCCACACAGGGGTCAGAAATTACGTATGGTGTCCCCAGAATTGCAGAATTGTAAGAATTGCAGAATTGAGGAGAGAATCAATAGGCCTTTCAGAGGGGCGTATTCTCGATTCTGCTTGATCCAGAGACATATCCATGCTAATGTGATCCGAAGATTATACTGATGGTCGTCAGGAGGGCTATATTTTTCCCTCCAGCGGCCTTCGTTTTGTTGCTACTGTGAAAAAACCAGAGGTGGAGAAACACCATGAGCGAAACGATTGTTTTGACCAATGGTCTTTTACTGGATTGTACTGGAAGAGAGCCACAGGAACAGGCCACAGTAGTGGTGGATGGCGATATTATACGGGCTATCGAAACCGGAAAACAACCGACTATCCCGCCCCAAGCTACGGTTTTTGATCTCCGGGGAAAGACGATCATGCCTGGCTTAATCGATGCGCACGTGCATATGGGGATTACCGAACCGATGCCTGCAAAAGCTCTCGAGTTATCCGAAGCGGTCTATGTCTGTAAAGTGGCTGCCAATCTCCGGGAGACTTTACTCGAAGGTTTTACCACAGTGCGTGATGCTGGTGGAGCCTACTGGGGATTTAAAGAAGCTCTGGAGCTGGGTTTTATGGAAGGCCCTCGCCTCCTGATCAGTGGAAGAAGTCTCTCGCAGACTGGTGGGCATGGAGATAGCAGACGGCGTTACCAGTACACTCTTCCTCCGACCAATGATATCCGGGTGACTTCACTGATCTGTGATGGTATCGATGCTGTGCGTCAGGGAGCCCGAGAACAACTTCGTCTCGGCGCAGATCAGATCAAAGTCATGGCCGGGGGAGGAGCGATGTCTCCCACCGATGAAATTGATACGAGTCAATATACGGTGGATGAACTGAGAGCAGCGGTCGAGGAAGCAGAAGCAGTGGGTACCTATGTGATGGCTCATGCCTATTCTCCACGCAGTATTCAAAACTCTCTGGAAGCGGGTATCCGTTCCATAGAGCATGGGAATTTACTCGATGAAGAGAGTGCTCGACTCCTCAAAACCAGAGGGGCTTATCTGGTCCCAACGATGGTTACCTACGAAATAATCTCAACCATGGGGAAACAGTATGGTATCAGTGCCGAGAATATTCGAAAGATCAATATTGCTCGGGAGAAGAGCTTTGAAGCCCTCAAAATTGCCTATACCCAGGGGGTCAAGATTGCCTCTGGATCAGATCTGTTAGGCCCCATGCACATCTATAAAGCGAAAGAGTTGGAGCTCAAAGGCCAGGTCATGAGCCCCATGGATACCTTACTGGCCACTACTAAAGTCAATGCGGAATTATTAAATCTGAGCCACCGCATTGGCACCCTCGAAGAGGGCAAGTGGGCCGATCTCATCGTGCTCGATGGAAATCCTCTGGAAGATTTGACCATTTTTCAACGGCATCAGACTACGGTTTCTCTGGTGATGAAAGGGGGAAAGATTTATAAAAACCTCTTATTATAGGGAGTTTTATTCCGTCTTTGGATCAGAGGACCCTGCTCGGATCTTGATAAGGGCAGTAGGAATAAGGGCGAGCAGGAAAAGCAAAGAGAGCACCAAAAAGATGTCTTGATAAGCGGTCATTTCTACCTGTCGTTCCATAAGGCTTCTCAACATCTGAAAGGTTTGGGTGCGAAGAAGGGAAGGGACTTCTCCAGCATCCTGTAACGAAGCCTGGATGGAAGGGAGAATCCAACGAATAGCCACGGACGAAAGATCATGACTCTCGCTGCTGAGAAGCCGGTGTACAGCGAGTCGTTGCTCTAAAAGGAGACTGGCCAGGGTTACCCCAAAAGCACTGGCAATGCCTCGATGGACTCCATGTAAGCCTGATCCCATATTTAAATGCTCCCGAGAAAGGGTTTTCAATACGACGCTACTTATGGGTGACTGAATACAGCCAAAGGCTACTCGCTGAAAGATTACCAGTACAGTGAACCAGGCGAGACTGGTGTTCAGGGAAGTAATCGAGAAAGCATAGAGGGCGCCAAAAAAACAGAGCAGACCAGTCAACATGGGAATCCGGGGATCGATTTTATCAGAGAGTTGACCGGCCAGCACTCCCATGAGCCCCATAATCAGGGCTCCTGGGGCCAGAACCATCCCGGTCTGGAGCGGAGTGAACAGAAAAACTCTTTGCAACATGATGGCGATCAAAAAGTTTGCCCCAAAAAAACCAGCATTGTAAAGAAAAACGACCAGCGAAACTATACAGAAGCGCACATTTTTGTAGAGCCGGAGATCGAGTAAGGGTTTATCCTGGAGGAGTTCAAAGCTGACAAAGAGAAGAAAACTACAGAGAGCTATTGTGAAGAGGGCAAAAATATAGGTCGAATCCCAACCATATTTTTGCCCTTGCGTAAGCCCCAGGAGCAGAGTGATAAGAAAGATACTCATGGTAAGAAGACCAAACAGATCAATGGACCGCTCGGTAGGCTTTTCCGTATCTGGAATGACCAGAATGGTTAAGATAACTCCCAGAATTCCAGGGGGTATTCCGAGCCAGAAGATCGCTCGCCAGCTCCACTCCTGGATTAAGTAGCCTCCCAGGGAAGGGCCAACCGTTGGGCCAAGGGAGCCAGCTAACAGGATCATGCCCATGGCCAGACCCCGCTGCCCAGGAGGAAAAATTTGGTAGAGGAGAACCATCCCTATGGTTTGCGCTGGTGCTCCACTGAGGCCTTGTAATACCCGGAAGAAGATAAGCGACTCGATATTCCAGGAGAGGCTGCACAGGAGGGTAGAAAGGATAGCCGCGATGAGGCTCACGATATACAGTTGCCGATTACTCAGAAGAGTACTCATCCAGCCAATGGCGGGCATAGGAAGAGTGCGCGCAATCAGAAAACCGGTCATGACCCATTGGATGAGATTCACCTCTGCACTCAGGGCGGTCATGATTCTGGGTAAGGCTACGGAGACTGCAAACATTCCAAAGGCCAGAGTTACCTGACCGAGAAGGATGGCAAATGCTGCCCACCATTTGTAAGAGGATTTTTCCGGAGAGATAAACATAGGGTTGAAAGACCTTGAGGACATGAGTTGTCATTTCCACGTCAATTCACTACTCGGGATATCTTGCTTTTTATCATAGCCCTTTTATGGATAGTTGTCAAAAAGAGAGGGATTTCTCACACCCCAAATTCTACTGATAACACCCTGTTACGAAAGAAAGGAGAAAAAAGGAAGATGAAACGTATAGGACTTGCCCTCAGTCCAGGTCCTTCTCTCTCTATCGAGAGATACTGGAAATTGCTACGCCAAGCCGAAGATTATGGCTATGAAATATTATGGACAGGAGAGTCAAATGGGATAGAGATCTTTAGCCTGTTAGGAGCCGTGCTCACACAAACGAAGCGACTCAAGGTTTCGCCTGGTATTGCTTCTATTTATATTCGACCCGCTCCTCTGCTGGCTATGGCTGCAGCTACTCTGCATATGATTGGACCAGAAAGGGTCATCTTAGGCTTAGGAGTCAGTACTCGGATTGTGACGGAAGAGTGGCAGAGTATCCCCTGGAATCATCCTCTGGGACGACTTCGGGAATATACCGAGGTGTTACGACGTGCTTTGACTGGGGAGCGCGTCAATTTCCAGGGACGCTATTATACCCATTGGAATTTTCGTCTCGGTCTTGCACCGACCCCCCATATCCCCATTTATATTGCCGCCTTGAATCCACAAATGCTTCGCCTCGCTGGCGAAATTGCCGATGGTGTGCTGCTCAACTGGGTTTCGCCCACTCATGCGCCAGCAGTTCTCCGTGAAATTACGCAGGGTGCCGAAAAAGCTGGCCGTCGACTCGAAGAGCTGGACATCGCCTGTTATGTGCGTACCTGTGTCACCGATGACCGGGAAGCTGCTCGGGATTACCTGCGCCGGCATATTACCGGCTACGCGGTAGCGGATGTCTATAGTCAGTTTTTCCGACGCCTGGGATACACAGAAGAGATCGAGGGCATGGAACGAGAGTGGAAAGCAGGAAATCGAGAAGCTGCCCTGGCCCATATTTCCGATGAGATGGTGGAGACCCTTGGTGTGCTTGGCTCCGCTAAGGAATGCCAACAAAAGTTTGAGGCGTTGATAGAGGCTGGAATCAATCAGCCTGTTGTGGTACCTTTTACCGTCGGTTCTGACCCAGGAGCCTGGGAAAGAACCGTGCAGGCTTTTGCGCGGTAAATCTCGCTGGCCAATAGACAGCAAAAGCGGTCAGAAGGGCCACACCAGCAACAACATCGGCACACTGGTGGCTACCACCAGAATTTCCATGGACAAACCTAGCCGCCAGTAATCACTAAAGCGAAAGCCCCCAGGTCCCAGGATCAGCGTGTTGTTCTGGTGCCCAATAGGTGTGAGGAAGGCGCATGATGCACCGATTGCTACTGCCATCAGAAAAGATCGGCACTGGTACCGAGTTGGGTGGCTGTACTGATCGAGATCGGGCACATCATAGCCGCAGTAGCAGCATTATTCATGAAATCCGACAACGTCATCGTAACTATCAAAATGAGCGTCAGTGCAATGAATGGAAATCTTTGAATATTCATCCTAAGCCAGGTCCTATCCCAGAGCGCTCTTTAGCCTGGCAAGGTTGAATAAGGAATAGATCCATTCTGGAAGCGTAATTCTCTAACCTGCAGCAACCTGTGTCGAAACTTCGCCGAGCTAGGGCACTTTGAAGGAGAGAGACTTTTTCTTTCCTCGGTGGAAGTGTCAGTTGACACCACTTTTACCTCTCTGGTATGGTGTGTCAAACTCTTGGGTCAGGGGAAAACTGGCTACTGTGGATCCACAGCTCATTCATCATAAACCTGGGCAGCTTACCGGCTCCGATTATATCAAAAAAGCGAATCGCATCCGACTCGCTTTCGGGTTATCAGAGCCCCCTTTGAAACCATATGTAAACCAACCAGTTCGAAGGGAAGGAGGAGCTATGAAGAAGGAAAATTTTGTGCGCGCGGCTCATCTCAACGAGCTTGACCATAAAGGCTGTCTCGTTGTTAATGTGGATGGGAAAACCATTGTGCTCTTTCAACATGAAGACCGAATATATGCTGTGGATAACCGTTGCCCCCATATGGGATTTCCTCTGCACCGGGGTACGGTGGAAGGGGGGATTTTGACCTGTCATTGGCATCATGCTCGCTTCGATCTGACCTGTGGAGGCACTTTTGACCCGTGGGCCGATGATGTGCAGAGCTTTCCAGTTGAAATTCGCGGAGAGGAGATCTGGCTCAATCCCCATCCTCCTGCACCGGCCCCAGCCGAACGGTGGAAAAGGCGTTTGCAGGATGGTCTCCAGGAAGACCTCAGTTTACTTATTGCCAAATCGACGATCGGCCTGCTCCAGGAAGAGGTTGACTATAGAGAGCCTCTCCGGATTGGCGTACATTTTGGGACCCATTATCGTGCTGCGGGGTGGGGACAGGGATTGACTATCCTCACTGCGATGGCGAATATTCTCCCCTTTCTCCGCCCGGAAGACCGTGGACGTGCCCTGTACAAAGGGCTTGTCCACGTAGCACGGGACTGTGACGGAGAACCTCCCCGGTTTCCTCTTCCTCCCCTCCCTACCCGGAGTGTGGCAGCCCCGAGATTGAAGGAGTGGTTTCGACGCTTCATCCAGGTAAGGGACAGCGATGGGGCAGAACGCTGTCTTCGGACTGCTATCGATGCAGAGCTTTCTCCCCAACAGATTGCCGAGATGCTCTTTGCAGCGGCGACCGATCACCTTTACCTCGATTCAGGACATACGCTGGACTTCATCAATAAGGCCTGTGAGTTGCTCGATCATATTGGATGGGAATATGCCCAGGAAGTGCTTCCCAGTATTGTTATGGGGCTTACCAGTGCTCGACGGAGTGAGGAGCTCTCTTCCTGGCGTCATCCCATAGATTTAGCCGCCCTTCTCTATGAGGCCTATGGGCGCATTCCGGAATTATGGAATGAAGGGCAAAAGGCATCCCATCTGTGGGAAAGACCAGCGGAGTGTATACCAATCTTGCTCAGTGATGATCCTCACGCCATTATTGCTCATTTACAGGAGGCATTACGGGCTGGAGCACGTGGGGAGGACCTGGCGGCAACAGTAGCTTATGCCGCAGCTCTGCGCATTGCTCAGTTTTCCATCAGCAATGAATTTGGAGATTGGGATACGGTTTTGCATACATTTACCTATGCGAATGCGGTCCATCAAGCCTGGAAACGTGTCCCTTCACTTGATCTGCTGCGCGGGATCTTTGCTGGAGCGATGAGTGTCTATCTGGATCGGTTTTTGAATACTCCCCCCGCGCGCCTTCCAGAGAAAAGGGACGCTCTTCCAGCAGAAGGGATAGAAAGGCTTTTACACCTTTTTGATATCCAGCAGCAGGTCGATCAAGCTGGCGCCCTCGTCTCCGCCTATTTGAGCCAGGGAAAAGATCCCAGCCTCCTGTTACAGCTTCTCGGACAGGCTCTGCTGCGCGAAGATGCCGATTTTCATACCTATCAGGTGGTAGAGGCCGGATTTCGACAGTATACCTCTTTAGAGCACACTGAAGCCGGACGCCATGTACTCATTGCCGTGGCTCGTTATATGGCAGCTCACTTTCCGACTTTTCGTGCTTTGGAACAGACCTATCGTATTGCCTTACGGCTGTATAGAGGAGAGAGCTTATACGCAGAATGATCAGGCTCCTCGGAAACGAGGCTGTTCCTGGAAATCAATCACCGCTTCACACCATTGAGCAACGGCAAGCAGCCGTTCCTCGGCAAATGGGGAAGCGGCGAGCTGGAGTCCAAGGGGGAGACCGGTGCTGCTCAGCCCAGAAGGGATAGAGATAGCCGGGATACCACAGAAGGTCCAGGGGGTATTAAAGGAGGGATCACCGGTCGTTTCCAGACTCCCCGGGGCCTCAGCCGGAGTGGTGGGAGCGAGCAAGATCTCCGTGTGCCGCAAAATAGCCTCTATCTCGCGCTGGAAGTGCTGGCGAAGTCGCTGTGCCCGAAGATAATCCACTCCAGAGACCAGCATACCCGCTTCCAGGAGACTCCGGAGCTGGGGACTATATTGCGCTTCGTTTCCGGGGAGAAGATTTTCATGAACCGCTGCCGCTTCTACACGCATAATAGTGCGGTGAGCAGCATGCAATGCCGAAAAGCTTTTCGGAAGCTTCACTTCGGTAATCCGTGCTCCTGCTCGTGCCAGACGGTCAACAGTCGTCTCGATATTTTTCTGTACCTCTGCTTGTGCTTTCTCCAGAAAGAAATCTCGTATCACTCCGATATGTGGCTTCTGGACAGGTTGCTCCAGAGCGTCAAGATAGTGAGGTACCGGTAGGCGCGCAGAGCTCCGGTCCTGGGGATCGTAACCAGCCAGGACCTGCAAAAGGATCGCTGCGTCTCGTACGGTACGCACGAGAATCCCCACATGATCCAGGCACCAGCTTACCGGGATAACTCCATAGCGACTGATCCGGCCATAGGTTGGCTTGAGTCCAACAATTCCACAATAGGCAGCCGGTCGCAAAGTAGATCCGGCAGTCTGCGAACCCAAAGCTGCTGGACACATTCTGGCCGCTACAGCCGCACCAGAGCCACTACTCGATCCACCTGGAGTATGGCGGACATCCCAGGGATTACGTGTCGTGGTAGGATGAAATGTCGCAAATTCAGTAGTGGTCGTTTTGCCAAGGATAATCGCTCCTGCAGCCTTCAGCTTTGCCACCGGCGTGGCATCGAAACTGGGGACAAAGTTTGCATAGAGGGGAGATCCGGCTGTCGTTTTCATTCCAGCCGTATAGTAGATATCTTTGATTCCTACGGGGATACCATGGAGCAGGCTCCGAAACCGGCTCTGTTGCACCTCCTGCTCGGCAAGTCGAGCAGCCTCCAGCACGGCGGCCTGATCGATGGTCACCCACGCTTGTAGTTTTGGCTCCAGATCCTCGATCCTCTGCAGAACGGACTTGACCAATTCCACAGGGGAAAGGTTTTTAGTATGAATCGCTTTGGAAGCTTCTGCGATGGTAAGCGTATATGGATCGGCCATCGCTTCCCTCCTTTCTATTTTGTGCTCAGTCCACTGTCCTGGTGCATTCTCAGGAGACATCCTTGGGAAAACCCCTCTGCTGGGAGCGCGAGCCTCTGGACTGCAGCGGGCGGGACGCCCACTCTCCCAGAGCGCAACGAAGGTTGGACAATACCAAAGATCCTTCCTGGATATGCACAAGTCAGGTTCGGTTTTATTCCAAAAAGCTACTAGACGAGAAGAAAGCAGGCTCTTCCTCAAAAGGGAGAGGGAATTGGGCTACCTGAAAAATCTGATCCACCACTTCGGTCAGGACCGGCTTCAGAATTTCCGTTCTCTCCTCTCCCCACATTCTCACTGCGGCAGAGGTGATATTCGCCTGGATGGTCTCTTTTGAGTGATATTTTGTCATAATGATCCGCCTTATCCTCTCTCTGGGTTCCTCCGGCAAAAAAGAGAGCCCTACAAACAGATTACTTGCCAGAGAGCGGAGCAAACTGCCTGGCTTCGCCCTCTGGTCTGCCAGAAACACAAAACTTTGCTTGAGAACAAAGAACCACAGTCTGTTACAGAGATTCTGACCAGTTGTCAAACTGAGCCCCAGGTGCACATCTATTCTGAAGCGCCATGGAGGACCCGGTATGACCAGTCAGTATCAGAGTACCCGAACAGGTGTCGTGCTTTACACTTTCAATGCATCATAACAAAGACGACACATACGACCAATAAAATGACCAGCCATAGTATAACCAGGCATTCCATCAGGCATCTCTAACGGGACATGCTCGGTGTAGGCACTCAGGATAAAGAGGGGTTGATTACCCTGGAAAATGATTCCGGCATCGTTGTTGTTGCGTCCCTCCTGTCCAGTACCGGTCTTATGGGCAACCTTTGTGCCATAGGGAAGAAAGGCCGGAAGGCGCCAGCTCAGCTTTTGCCAGCTTAAAATATCAATTCCCAGTTGGCAAAGCCCTGGCGTACATCCCAGACGTGCAGCCACCGCTGCATCGGTAGTCCCCTGGAGAATCAGATCGAGTAACAACCCAACATCGTTAGGAGTCGTGGCATTGACTGCATCCACCGGGTGATCGCGCTTCATGCGAGGAGGAATTCCATGCCGGTGAGTGGTTCCCTTCATCCCGATGGATTGGCTGAAATCGTTGATATAATCCAGTCCAAGCATATCGACCACAGTGCCGGTACAGGTGTTGTCACTCACAATGATCATCATAATGAGCGCATCCCGGAATTGGATGGTAAAACCAGGCCGCAGATATTGAAAGGTACCTGACTGGTTGTTTTGATATTTGGCCTGGATAGTTACGGGCTGGTCCAGCGTGAATTTGCCTTCATGAACTGCTTTGAGTGCCGCCATCATGATCGCAATTTTCCGAGTGCTGGCAGAGGGAACCACCACATCTCCATTGCGGTGTGCTGTTTCACCGGTACGGAGATTTTTGAGATGCCACCCCACATGAAAGGGTTGGACATCACAGAGACTATTCAGTTGCTTTACCAGGATTTCCATAGTCATAGACCTCCTTATCCCCTTAATCTCTCTATCTCCTTTTTCTTACACTGTTGTTTAGGCAAGAGAACCTTTTGTCGCAGGAGTCAAGCGGGGATCAAGCAGATCCCGCAACCCATCTCCTAGCAGATTAAACCCCAGGACAGCCAGCGAAATGGCAAGCCCGGGGAAGATTGCCACATGCGGAGCAGTGGTCATAAAAGCCCGCGCTTCGTTGAGCATCAACCCCCAACTGGGTGTAGGCGGTGGAGTGCCCAGCCCTAGAAAACTGAGTCCGGCTTCGATGATAATCGCAAAGGCAAAGGTGACGGTAGACTGAACAATGAGTGGTGAAAGGCTATTCGGGAAGATATGACGGAAAAAAAGAAAAGCATCGCCTTCCCCGAGCGCTTTAGCCGCCAGCACATATTCTTCCTCACGTTTGGCGAGCACGGAAGCCCGCATCAGGCGAGCAAAACGGGGAATATAGACCACCCCAATGGCAATCATTGCACTTCCAGTACTCGGACCAAGGGCAGATACCAGTCCTATGGCCAGAAGGGTGGCGGGAAACGCAAGGATGGCATCCATAATACGCATGAGGAGATTGTCGATCCACCCACCAACATAACCGGCTATAGCACCAATCGGCATCCCAAAGATCAAAGCGAGACCTACCGAGATAATCCCGACCTCAAAAGAGATCCGTGAGCCATACAGAATACGGGCAAAGATATCTCTTCCAAATTGATCGGTGCCGAGTGGATGCTCCCAACTGGGCGGACTCAGTAACGCTGTAAAATCCATCTCTAAGGGATCGGTCCTGGTCAGAAAGGGTGCAAAGATGGTGACAAGGAAGAGGGGAAAGATCAGTACCCCTCCTCCCACAATCAGGGTATTCTTTTGCAGTCGGTGAAAAAGTCTCTGCACCACTACTTCTCCAGCCAGGTTTTTTGCAATCCACCACCCACGTAAGAGAGAAAGCTGATCATATGGGGTTCAAATCCCTTGACCGTGTTCCGCCACCCCATGGCTCCAGCACTGGAGGCGATGAAGATCACCGGGACTTCCTCCTGAATAATCTCTACGACACGAGTGTAAATCTCTTTGCGCTCTGCCTCATCAATCGTGGTGGCTCCTTTTTCCAGCAGCGCATCGAGTTCAGGATTTTTATATCCACCAGACAGCTCATGCACACCCCCCTGGGAGTGGAAATAACGCATATAGGCATCATCCGGATCGACTTTAGGGAAAAACCCGGTATTGGTAATACTGAAATCGAGCCCTTTTTGCTTCTCAATATAGGCACCCCAGTCAAAGAGTTCCAGCGAAATGTCGATACCAATCTGTCGCATCTGGGCCTGAAAGATCTGAGCGACCGTGGGAAGTGTAGTCACCTGTGCTACGGTCATGGTAGTTTTGAAGCCATTCGGATACCCTGCCTCTTTGAGAAGTGCTCGGGCTTTATCCAGATCGGTGACCCGATCTTCCACTGGCAAATACCAGGGAGAAGAGGGATGAAAGTTCTGGTTGACCGGTACAGCAAACCCTCGCCACACTCCTAGCACAAATTGCTGTTTATTGACCGCAAAGGCTGCCGCCTGTCTGACCTTGCGATTGTCAAAGGGGGGCTTTTGGGTGTTGAAGATAACAAAAGCCTGTCCTCCCCCACCTTCAATGAGCTGGATGGTATAATCTTTCGAAGGATTGTCCATCAATTGCTTCAATTGTTCCGGCGGCACACTGGTGATCATGTCCACATCACCACGTTGCAGAGCGGTGAGTCGCACTGTACCATCCGGGATGGGTTTGAGAAGGATTTCATCCAGATAAGGGAGACCTTTTTCCCAGTATTCCGGAGCTCTTTTAAGTTTGATATGATCGTTGGTTTTCCATTCCACAAAAGCAAAAGGACCAGTACCAATCGGATGGGTAATTGTGCCATCAGCATGTACCGATTCAGCCGGGAGAATCGCTTGATAGACGGTCACCAGCTTGGTCAGAAAAACCCCTGACTTTTCTTTCAACCGAAAAGCGATAGTCTGCGGATCAACAACGGTCATGGTCTCGATAAGGCCGAGATCTTTTCTACCCCGAGCACCCGTTTCTGGGTTGAGAATGCGTTCGATGCTGAACTGGACATCCTTTGCTTCGAGCGGGCGTCCATTATGAAACTTTACCCCTGGACGGAGACGAAAGGTCCAGGTGAGACCATCCGCAGAAACTTCCCAGCGTTCAGCCAGCGAAGGAAGCACCTCCAGATTTTTCCCCAAATCAACCAGGCTGTTATAGACCAGACTAAAGGTAATCGGGGTAATAGTAGAGGTAGACTTATGGGGATCAAGGGTTGGAATATCTGAATATATCCCAACCGTCAGAGTCCCTCCGGCTTTTTGGGCTACACTCTCTTGAGGTAACCCCACCAAGATGATAATCAGACCGACTAACAAACCATAGAGAAGCCATCTGTTCAGCACTGGATATTCCTCCTCTGTATAGGGTGAGTAAAAATGCTCTATACTCCTTTTCCGGTTAACCGGATACGCGGATCGAGTACGGTATACAACAGATCAATACAGAGATTGACCAGGACAAAGAGTCCAGCCAAAACCAAAACCACTCCTTGCACCACCGGATAGTCTCGTCCATAAATGGCCTGAATCGCCAGTTGTCCTACGCCGGGCCAGGCAAAGATCTGTTCAGTAATCACTGCCCCACCGAGGAGCGTTCCACACTGGAGACCGATAATAGTTATGGCTGGAATCAGCGAATTCTTTAGCGTATGCTTGTAGAGTACTATTTGCTCAGGAAGGCCCTTTGCACGAGCTGTTCGAACGTAGTCTTGCCCCAATTGTTCGAGCATTTCTGCCCGGACCATCCGGGTCAAACTCCCCGCCATCCCGGCCCCCAGCGTGAGGGAGGGTAACACCAGGTGTCGCAGGGCATCCCAGGGATTGATCAAGAAGCTGACATACCCGATGCTGGGAAACCAGCCGAGCATCAGGGCAAAGATGAGAATGAGCATAATGCCGAGCCAGAAACTTGGTATAGAAAGTCCGAGCAAAGCAAACACCATGGAGAGAAAATCTAAGAGAGTATTGCGGTTCGCTGCAGCGATAATCCCAGCAGGTAAAGAGATCAAAATCGCTATAAAGGCACTGGCCAGGGTGAGCAGTAGAGTAGCTGGAAGTTTTTCTAGGATCATCGTTCGGACTTCCTGCTGGGCGCGAATAGAACGTCCTAAATCCCCCTGCAGTACGTGCCACAACCAGCGAAAATACTGAACCAGTAGCGGTTGGTCCAGGCCAAGTTTTTGACGAAGCGCTGCTCGGGCTACGGGGTCGGCTTCGTTGCCCAGCATGGCATTGACCGGATCTCCAGGGATAAGGTGGAGAAAAGCAAAAACAATAATAGACATACAGACAAGCACTGGAACCAGGCTGATCAGGCGGCGGAGAACGTAAGAGATCATACTCCCATTTTTCTAGAAGATATTCTGTCTCTGAGGGTGGACTCTCTCAAGGCCTATTCTATCCTTGCGGTGAGACTGTTGCAACTCCCTTACAATCTCATCAGAGGGTGCCCAACATCTTGATCGAACTTGTAACGAGTAAATCCATTGTCATTCTACCTTATCCTTCTTCCTTACATAAGGAAATTTTTCAGCACTCCACCAATAGCCCGCACATGCTGGCGACCATGGTGATTGGAGGGGAAACGAGCAGTGACCACCGCGACGACATAGATGTCCTCGTCCGTCCTCAGGATACCCACATCGTGGTCGATACCACCGCCAAATTCTCCAGTTTTATGCGCAAACCAGATCTTTTCCGGCCATTGCTCAGGGAGTTTATGATTGACCTGCTGGGCAGCAAGGATGTCCAGAAGCCGTTGACGCTGCTCGTCCGGAAGCAGCTCTCTTTTATAGAGACGTTCGCTGCCGCCTGACTCAAAACGACACAGGCCAGAGGAACCTTGATGACACTGGCCGATGGAAACACCTGGTTAGCGTTGATAGCGATATCCAGTCCACCCCGCTGTATGCTTCGCACCATCAGCCCAGTATCTCCTCTCCCTTTCTCGACAAGCTTCTCAAGCTCAGCTTTCAGGTGGATCATAGTTCGGATAATCTCCTTGGTTTAACCTGATCAGATGCTCACTGGGCTATTTCGATAACCTTCTTTTCATACAAAGCTTGAATCTCCTCAGCAGAATACCCCAGCTCCTTGAGAATACTCTCGGTGTGAGCACCCAGAGCCGGAGGCGGGGTACGGATCTGGCCCGGGGTCTTTTCCAGTCGAATGGGAATTCCAATCCCTTTCAGGGTATTCCCCTTTTCATCCTTGAGCTCCACAATCATCTGGTTAGCAATCACCTGCGGGTCATTTACCAGTTCTGCATAGTTATAGACCGGACCGGAAAGCACATCGGCTTTTTCCAGCGCTTCTAACCACTCCGCTCGCGTTTTCTGGAGCAAACGAGCTTCCACTACTCTGCTCAATTCTTCCCTGTGTGCTATACGAGATTCGCGGGTAGCAAAGCGGGGATCGTTGGCTAGATCCTGAAATTCCAGTATTTGACAGAAATTGGACCAAAATTGTGGGAGACTGGCATTAATGGTAATCTCTCTATCCTTGGTACGAAAGACCTGGTATAACGGACGCTGAGTCCAGTGACTCCGTCCAGCTTTCGGAGGATGACGATCTGGATTATTCAGAAACCAGGTAATTGGAAAGGGTTGCATGGCCATGGCACAGTTGAGCAAAGCCAGCTCGATCTTCTGCCCAATGCCGCGTTCCCGTTGAACCAGGAGGCCAAGCAGGATACTTTGAGCACAATGAAAGGCTCCTATGACATCGCAGAGATAAAAACCGACTGGTATAGGAGGATCCTCTGGCATACCGGTGATACTCATGACTCCGGACATGCCTTGCAGAATGAGATCCTGTCCAGGTCTATCTTGATACGGTCCCTGTTCGCCGTAACCCGAAAGACTACAGTAAACTATTTGGGGATTCACCGCCTGAATTGTTTTGTACCCAAGCCCTAGCTTTTCGATCACCCCGGCTCGAAAATTCTGCACAAAGACCTGAGAGGTTTTGGCCAGATTGAGGATAATTTCCCGTCCCTGTTCTGTTTTCAAATCAACCACAATACTCTTTTTGTTTCGATTGGTCGAGTGAAAACTTCCACTCCCCCGGCCTATATCCCCGGTTCCCGGACGTTCGACCTTGATCACCTCTGCGCCCATATCAGAGAGCATTTGGGTACCATAAGGACCAAAGACCGCCCAGGTGAGATCCAAAATACGGACCCCTTTTAATGGAGGATCTGAGGCCTGCGGAGTTTCGATGGTCTCCTTTCCCTGCCGTAGTCTGGAAAGTTCTGCTTGCAAACTCTGTATCTGCGCTTCAATTTCGGCTATCCGTTTCTGAACAGTGCTATCCATCTTCTCTTTCATAGATCACATCCCTATAGAGGCATGGCAGACCATGCCTCTGATCTTACTCCACCACGATTACTTGCCCTGGCTTATCGATTACCTCTCCAATAATAGCTGCTGCTTCTATTCCTCGCTCCTGCAAGCGTTTGAGGAGGATTGCCCCCTGGTCAGGGGCAATGGCAATCAACAATCCTCCCGATGTCTGGGGATCAAACAAGACACTGGCCATCTCCTTCGAGACCCCTTTCGAGAGGGTATAGTTGTTTCCCACGTACTCCCGATTGGTGACATCTCCTTGGGTTAACATCTTTTTCTTGGCAAAGAAGAGAGCTTCGGGAAAAATAGGGACTGCCGAAGCCCTGATGTGCAAGCCCACCCCGCTCCCCTGAGCCATTTCCCATCCATGTCCGATCAACCCACAACCGGTGATATCGGTACAGGCATGTACACCGAGTGTGATCATTTCCTCGGAAGCGACCTTATTCAAACTGGTCATACTCGCACAGACGGCTCGTTCCACTTCCGCAGAGGCTTTCCCCATCTTGAGCGCTGTGGTGAGAATACCCGTTCCCAGAGGTTTGGTCAGTAATAAGACATCCCCTACTCGTGCCGTAGAATTGGACACGAATTTCGCTGGATGCACCAGGCCGGTGATACTCATCCCATATTTCAGTTCATTGTCCTGCACACTATGGCCACCGACTACCGCAACCCCTGCTTCTTGTGCCTTATCCTGGCCTCCGCGCAGAATCTCCTCTAATACCACCGGGTCAAGTTTCGGAGGAAAGCAGACGATATTCATCGCGGTTAAAGGCGTTCCTCCCATCGCGTACACGTCACTCAAGGCGTTCGCTGCAGCGATTTGACCGTAGGTATAGGGATCATCTACAATCGGGGTAAAAAAATCAACGGTCTGCACCAGAGCAAGATCATCCCGTACCTTGTAGACCCCAGCGTCATCTGCTGTGCTAACATCGACCAGCAGGTTAGGATTATCCTGTTTGGGTAGTTGTTTCAATACCTGTCCCAGTACCACTGGGCTCATTTTGGATGCTCACCCAGCACACGCGACCATACTGGTCAGGCGCCAGCGATCTTGCTTACGCATAAGTGTTTACTCCTTGCTTTGGATTACCCTAAAACGGTATGAAAAGGGACCCGGGTTGTTTTCCCAGCCCAGGAACTCGATCACAGCTCCTGATCATACCGTGGTTCAGTATGGTGAATAGTAAAAATATGCTATTATCGTATCGTAGCAGAGAGTCATTGACAAGAGTCTAGCATCTATATGTTTGTTCATGCCTATTTTCCGGAGTTTGGTATTGCTCCCTCTGCATCTCCCTCTAACCTGCTTTAGATAGAGGCTGTAATTCCTGTAACTTCTTGCGGATCCTCTCTTTCTGCTCGTTAGTTAAAGGTAAATTCGGTCTTCGTGGTTCTCCACAATCTATCCCTATAGTCTCGCTCAGAATAAATTTGATCGCTCCAAGCCAGGGATAATCCCCCTTCAGAAATGGGTCATGCATCTGGGAGAGAGCTCGTTGATGTTTTTGCGCTGCGGAAATATCTCCGTCTTGGAAGCTTTTCCAGACGGCGAGATAGTGTTGTGGCCAGAGTGGGGTACTGATACAACCGGAAGCACCCAGGGTTAAGGCGGGGAGAAAGAGATGGAGATTTCCCACGAAGACATCGAGCTGGCTGTTATTCAGCTCCACAAAATAGCGGAGATAACCGAGATCGTGGTAAGAATGTTTGATACCAGCGGCGGTGGGGATGGCTGCAAGCAATTTGTCCATAAGAGCAGGGGTAATAATGACTCCGGTCGATTGCGGCAAATTGTAGAAAAAGAGAGGAAGATCTGTAGCCTCTCCAATCGCCTGCAGATGGGCCACGACACTTGCGTCATCTGTGCCATAAAAGTAGGATGGAACGCTGCAGATAGCATCTACCCCAGCGGTTGCAGCATATTTGGCAACCTCTACAGCTCGACGAGTCGTTGGCCCCCCCACATGAAAAATAATCTTTACACGCCCTTTTACGGCCTCTACGGTCAGATCAGCCATCCTTTTCAGTTCGTCATCGCTTAACAATACCCCTTCTCCACTCCCTCCACAGGTCCAAAATCCCTGTACACCAGCATCAATGAGATAATCGACCACCTTTCGATATGCGGTTTCGTTGATTTTTCCTGTATGGTCAAATGGAGTAATGATCGGCGGATATACACCTCGAAACTGTCCCATATACTTGGCTCCTTTCTAAACATGGTAAGAAGAATTTCCTCATGGTCATTCTCAGAGAGGAGAAGATACTGTCACCCTAGCATTGTCGTCGCACAGTGTCAAGGTGAAATAAAGGAGTAGGATTTGTAAGGTGTGATCGGTGTTCTAATAAGGCATAGGGGGTTTGACTTTCGGTTTTCTTCTGTGCTATGGTCTCGATCTGGCCTGGTTATACATTTGAAAAAGGGATCAAGAAGGAGGAAAACAATAATGGATATCAAAGGGTGTACAGCCATTGTTACCGGTGCAGCCCGCGGTATTGGACGGGGTATCGCTCTAAGCCTCGCAGCCCACGGGGCGCATCTAGTGGTTGCCGATCTGTTTCATTACAAACCGCGCCATGCTCCAGAGTATCAGCTCTCCGGCGAAGAAGAGGTGAACAAAGTTGTCGCGGAGATTGAGGCGATGGGACAACGAGCCCTGGGCATAGATGTCGATGTCACCCAAAACGAAACGGTTATACGCATGGTAGAGCAGGCAAAAGCAACATTTGGCCGGATTGATATTCTGGTGAATAATGCGGGTATTATCTTGCGTGGGCCAGTAGTAGACTTTAGTGAGGCCTGGTGGGATACCACCATGCAGGTCAATGCCAAGGGGGTCTTCCTCTGCAGTAAGGCTGTAGCTCCCATTATGATGGAACAAAAACGGGGAAAAATCGTGAATATCGCATCAGTAGCTGGAAAACGGGGAGGAATGAATCTGGCAGCGTACTCTGCCTCCAAGTTTGCCGTAATTGGTTTTACCCAATCCTTAGCTCAAGAGCTCGCTCCTTACAACGTTACCGTCAATACAGTGTGTCCGGGGACTGTCTCTACTGCTATGTGGACCGAGGTCCTCCTTCCTCCCATCATGGAGCAGAAACATATATCCCAGTCAGAGGCCTTTCAGGCCCATGTAGCCGAGCGGATTCCTTTGGGACGTCCTCAGACTCCGGAAGACATCGGACAGGCAGTAGTGTACCTGTGTCAGGCAGATAACGTGACTGGAACGTCTCTGATTGTGGCTGGAGGAAGTCTCATGAGTTGAGCATATTTCTCATATCGATCGCTGACTATTCGACACCCATTTTATTCGGAGAACTCATAGGAAGTGAGGGGAATATTATGGCTCTGGTTTTTCGTAATGCTACTATTGTGACCGGAGATTTAGGACGGACTGTGCTTTATGATGCCGCCCTTGTGGTCGAAGGGGACCGGATTAGTGCGATTGGGTCCACAGAAGACATCATGGCTCGTTACTCGCAGGCAGAGATTTTTGAGGGGAAAGGGAAAGCCATTTTTCCGGGTCTGATCAATTGTCATGCCCATATGACCGCTACCCTGCATCGGGGAATCACAGAAGATACCGCTTTCCCCACCCGATTGCGTTTCCCTGCGGATGTGCGTACCAATGTTTCTGATGAGGAAGCAGCGGTTATGGCTACTCTGGCAGCCATCGAATGTATCCGTACCGGAAATACGACACCGGTAGAAATTGGGAGCTTCATTGCGCGTTATGCAGAACCGGTAGCCCGTTCTGGACTGCGTATGGTGTTTGCTGAAAGTGCCAATGATGGGGTGACTGGTCCTGGCTGGCGCCCTGGAGAACCGGTATATACCTTCTCTGAGGATCTGCGTGCACAAGGACTTGCCCGGATGCAAGAGCTGTTTGAGACCTGGCATGGGAAAGAGAATGGCCGAATTACCTGTATCACGGCTGCGACGCATACCGAAGCCAATTCTCCAGAGATGCTGCGAGCGGTGCGGGAGCTTGCGGAGAAATATCAGGTGGGATATACGATTCATCTGGGACAAAGCCGGTTAGAAGTCGAGACCATGATGCGTCTTTATGGTGTCCGACCCGCCCATTACCTGTTCAATCATGACTTTCTGGGGCCACGACTTATTGCTGGACATTGCCGCTATTTAGATCCCTCAGAGATTGCGCTGCTCGGAACGACCCGCACTTGTGTCTCTCATCAGCCGGCTATGGCCGCTCGTCGGGCAGTTATTCCTCCCATTCCCGCCCTTCAAGCGGCTGGGTGCCCAATTGCTATGGGCACGGACAACAATACACAGGACATGGTGGAAGTTTTACGGGTAGGACTGATGATTGATCGTATTCTCCGGGACGATCCGGTCTATCCCCAACCAGAGGATGTGCTGGAATGGATGACGCGAGGCGGGGCCCAGGTACTGGGTATGGGAGACCAGATCGGTTCGCTGGAAGTAGGGAAAAAAGCCGATCTCTTTGTCATCAATACGCAACGAGCGCATCTGGTCCCAACCATGCGCATCGTCTCCGGTTTTATTCATAATGGTCAGCCATCTGATATTGAGGCGGTGATGGTCGATGGGCACTTTCTCATGCGAGATCAGAAAATACTTACGGTAGATGAAGCGGACATTATTGCCCGAGCAGATGAGATTGGGCGTCGCGCCTGGCAGAAACTGCGGGCACAGTATCCGGGAGTGGCTTTTCCCTTTACCCTTGCTCCTGCGTAAACATATGGTCTAGAAGATCGGTCAAGTAATCGCCTGGAGAGCCGATACGGGGAGACTCCCTCTCGATGCTAAGCTTTACCCCCAAATTTGTAAATATCCCCTTCCCCTTTTGGGTTCAAGGGCGGACAGAGAGACTCGATGGAATTTACACTCTTCCCTGTCGCACGAAGAGAACCCATCAATTTCCTCCCCCTTGAGGGTTCAGGAGCGGACAGGATCACGCAGTGAAGCATGCGCTTCTCCCTCCAGCACGGAGGGACACCGTCATGTTCCTCCCCCTTGGTGGGGGAGATGACTTCCCTGCGTTCCCAAAGCAGAGCGCAGGGAAGTCCATTTGACGCCCCCCAGAGGGAGGAGAAGAGCCCGGAAGGATCTTTCCGTTCTGCTGGTCCACTCTCCACTCCCCTCGTTTCCTTCTGTTGGAATTTCAGTATTTTGGTGTTGACACCTGCTGGATTATATATCATACTTAATTCTCTATTTCGCTCTGCAGCCGACTGTAGTCTTCGTAAACGAATATTTGTAGTATATTAAACTGGGTATTCGCACCTTGATCTAACCCAGGAGGTGCAATATGCAATGTCCCCAGTGCCAGCATGAGAATCGTGATACGGCCAGATTTTGTGAAGCATGCGGGAGTACCTTAGCCCTGAGCTGTCCTTCCTGTGGCAATCAGAACCGGCCCGGAGCGGTCTTTTGTGATCGTTGTGGCACTCCGCTTACCGGTCCCACTCCCGATCTTCTCTCCAGCCAGATCACCAGACCACAAGATGTAGAGCCACCAAAGAGTCAGTCCAGAGACCCGATTGCTGGTATGGGGACACCAGAAGCTGAAAGGCGCCAGCTTACCGTGCTGTTTTGTGATCTGGTGGGTTCAACGTTACTCTCTACCCATCTCGATCCAGAAGAACTCCGGGGGGTGTTGCGTGCCTATCAAAAGACCTGTGCTGACATCGTCCAGCGTTATGGTGGTCATATTGCGCAATATCTCGGTGATGGAGTACTCATCTACTTCGGATATCCACAGGCCCACGAAGATGATGCCCAACGGGCAGTACGAGCTGGATTAGGCATCGTAGAGGCCCTGCCGCATCTGCAGAGCCGATTACAGCAATCTCTTGGCATCCGCCAAGACTTCTCTCTGCAAGTACGGATTGGGATTCACACCGGCCCGGTGGTGGTGGGAGAAGTAGGAGGAGGAGAGAGACGGGAGCGGTTAGCCCTGGGAGAGACTCCCAACATTGCTGCACGGTTACAGTGGACGGCGGATCCCAATACTGTTGTGATTAGTGCCGCCACCTATCGGCTGGTTCATGGATTTTTCGAATGTCAAGAGCTAGGATCTCATACTCTGAGAGGGCTCTCTCAACCATTGATCACCTATGGAGTACTGCGAGAGAGTGGAGCCCAAAGCCGTCTGGAAGTGACCATGTCTTCTGGCTTAACCTCTCTGATAGGCCGAGAGCAGGAGATGGGATTATTGTTAGAACGTTGGGAACAGGTCAAAGAGGGAATGGGACAGGTGGTGCTGCTCAGTGGAGAGGCGGGAATCGGGAAATCACGCCTGGTCCGGGTAGTAAAAGAACGGGTAGGGACAGAACCGCATATCCGGTGGGAAAGTCGTTGTTCACCCTATTACCAGCATAGTGCCCTGTACCCTATTATTGATCTGTTTGAGCGGGTATTTCACTTTCAACGGTCTGATTCGCCAGAAGAAAAACTGCGGAAAATGGAGGAGACTCTTATCCCATATGGCGTTCACCTCCTCGACCTGATACCGCTGTTTGCCTCTCTGCTTTCCATACCACTTGGTGACCGCTATCCCCCTCTTACTCTACCCGCGGAAAGACAGAAACAGAAGATCCTGGAGGCGGTGCTGACCCTGCTCCTCTCCCTGGCCGAACACCAACCGGTCCTCTTCATCGTAGAAGATCTCCATTGGATCGATCCCTCTACTCTGGAATTGCTGCATCTCATTATCGATCAAGGCGCAGCAGCGCGTCTCTTTACCCTGCTTGCCTTTCGTCCAGATTTTCGTCCACCCTGGACGAATCGTTCTTATCTGACCTCTATCACCCTCAATCGCTTATCTCGAAACCAGGTAGAACGTATGGTAGAGCAGTTGACCGACGGCAAGACGCTCCCACCGGAGATTCTCCAAGAGCTGGTGGCAAAGACTGATGGTGTTCCTCTGTTTGTAGAGGAGTTGACCAAAATGATCCTGGAATCAGGATTACTCCGCGAACAGGACACTCGGTATGTATTAGTCGGTCCCCTCCCTCCTCTGGCGATTCCCACTACCCTCCATGACTCGCTGATGGCCAGACTCGATCGGCTGGCCACGGTCAAAGCGGTTGCCCAACTGGGAGCGACTATAGGACGGATATTTTCCTATGAGTTGCTCCAGGCCGTATCACCGTTGGATGAGATGACCTTACAACAAGCACTGAAACGGCTGGTGGAGGCCGAGCTACTCTATCCACGAGGCCTTCCCCCCCTCGCAACCTATATCTTTAAACATGCCCTCATTCAAGAGGCTGCTTATCAGTCGTTGCTCAAGAGCACCCGGCAACAGTATCATCAACAAATTGCTCAGGCACTGGTTGAGCGCTTTCCGGAGACGGTAGAGACCCAACCAGAACTCTTAGCCCATCACTATACCGAGGCCGGTTTTAGTGCCCAAGCAGTGCTTTACTGGCAGCAGGCTGGGCAGCGTGCTCTTCAGCATTCAGCCCATATGGAAGCCATTGCCCATCTCACCAAGGGACTCGAGCTGATTGCTACCATGCCGGATAGTCCGGAGCGTATTCAGCAGGAGCTTATCCTGCAAACCAATCTTGGAACGGCATTGATGACCACCAAAGGTTTTGCCGCTCCGGAGGTGGAAAAGACCTATGCACGGGCTCGTGAGCTGTGCCAGCAGGTGGGGGATACTCCCCAGCTTCTTCCGGTACTGCGTGGATTGTGGGGATTTTATATTACCCGTGCCGAATTACAAACCGCACAGGAATTAGGAGAGCAGTTCTTTTCTCTGGCCCAGCATACCCAGGATCGGTCATTGCTCCTCTGGAGCCACTGGTCCCTAGGAGCTACCTTGTTCTATCTCGGCGAATTACCCTCAGCCCAGGAACACCTGGAACAGGGTATGGCTCTTTACGACCCTCCAGAGTATCGCTCCTCTACCTTCCTCTATGTCCGTGATCCTGGCGTAAGTTGCCTGGCTCTTACTGCCTGGACCTTATGGTTGCTTGGCTATCCGGATCAAGCTTTAGAAAAGAGCCATGAGGCCCTCTCACTGGCCCGAGAGCTCTCCCATCCCTTCAGTCTGGCTTTTGCCCTGGACTTTGCAGCTCGCCTCCACCAGTTTCGAAGAGAAGGACGGCTAGCTCAAGAAAAAGCAGAAGAGACCATTGCCCTCTCTACCGAACAGAGATTTCCACTCTGGGTAGCCGGAGGAACCATCCTGCGCGGTTGGGCCCTGGTGCAACAGGGTCACACAGAAGAGGGTATCGTCCAGATGCTTCAGGGGTTGACTACCCACCGGGCCACTGCTGCAGAGCTTGCCCGCCCACATTTCCTTGCTCTATTGGCGGAAGCGTATGGCAAAGCGAAACAAATCGAACAAGGGCTACAGGTCATAACCGAGGCACTGGAAATCGTGCACCACAAAAAGATACGCTACTACGCAGTCGAACTCTATCGCCTTAAAGGAGAACTCCTGTTCGAGCAGATAGCGGAAAGGGAACAAGCGGAAACCTGTTTTCTCCAGGCTCTGGAAATCGCTCGTCATCAGCAGGCCAAGTCGTTAGAATTACGAGCGGCGATGAGTCTGAGCCGGTTATGGCAGCAGCAAGGGAAACGCGAGGAAGCGCGACAACTCCTGACAGGGATTTATAACTGGTTTACCGAGGGGTTTGATACAACAGATCTGCAAGAGGCCAAGAGGTTGCTGGAGGAGCTATGATTTCGATTAGCCCATACTCCTGGAGTGCATTGACCAGGTTTACCTGTCTGCGAGTACTCACTTTAACCAGATGTTTGAAGTTCCAACTGATAAAATAGCTCACTCCCTGCACGACTGCACTAGCTAAGTGGTTCGCATCTGACGTATATTTCGCTGGAAACACCCCTCTTGGGACGGACTCTTGGGCCAATCCATCTGCTTCGTTATTGAATACCAAAACCTCGAAATCCCTTACAAGGTTACCATCGTTGCTTGTTTCTCAATCTCTGGTGTGTCACGAATCTCCAAGAAGACAATAGTCGAAATCACCCCTTAAATCGGCCAAGCGTTCCCTCCAGAATAGCCTGGTAAGCCGTTGTCTATCTGGAGCCCGTTCGGGTTATAAGCACTCGGCACATGTGGTATCCAGATATACCTTCTATCATTCTACTCACTCTACTTTACATAACTATTACCACTCCACGCCCATCTTCATAAGCCCAGAAGCCCCCAGTCATCGAACAGGGTCCTAATTTACTTGAATCTCTCCATAAAATCAGGAGAGTTAGGGTCAGAAGTCATTGGAGAGAGCACGAAGTTTCGCAAGGACAAGAGCTTTCCCGGGGTTAGGGTAGGGCAAACGGCCCTCACTATCCAGGTATAGCCTGCCACCTGGAGAATCTGCCGTGCCTTGTCAATACTGTACTGATGGTCAATATCCAGAAGAATAGAGAAGAGGAGAGGAGGTTACCCTAGGTATGCTTGCACAGCGGCAATAATTATGTCAAGCTCATCTTCGACATTGCCGCGCATGGGAGAGGACTCAAAAACCCAGCTTCCATCGTCTGTCCGTCTTTGAAAGTGATGGGGATAGCTCTCCAACTGCTCAAGGACCGTTACCCCTTCGTGAGGATAATCATCCCAACCGAAGACACGTTTGTCACCAGTATATGGGAGCCGAAGATCGAGCAATGCATAAGAGTAACTCTTAGTTACCGGGCTAAAGTAGATATCTAAGAACCAGGTCTCATCAAGAAAAGCCCTTACTTTAGCCCCTATAAGACGAACTTCCTGAAAAAGGCCACTCGCTTGGAGTTTTGCTATAACCGTTTTGTACCATATCATTACTACATGGTCCTAAGGATATTCAGGAGCTCAGTCAGTTCGTGATGAATCGCCTGCCATTCTATAAGATCAGTATAAAGAGTATGATCATCGGGTGAGATACCTTCAGTCTGAATCCTTTGCTCCAGCATGTTCAGAGAACCATGTTTCTTTTGGAGTTGTGCCTCTGCCTTCTTCAGTTCTATAATGCGTTCCGATACCCCGGCTGCAATACCCTTATAGATGAGTTCCTCATCACTACTAGGCAAAACGGCTGCAGCCCGCTTGAGTAATTGTTGTACATGAGATCGTATTGTCATCGTTTCTTGATTCTCCTCTCTAAGCATAGAGTAGCACGAAGTTTCGCAAGGACAAGAGCTTTCCCGGGGTTAGGATAGGGCAAACGGCCCTCACTATCCAGGTATAGCCCGCCACCTGGAGAATCTGCCGTGCCTTGTCAATACTGTATTCCACCGGTTCCACCTTGGAGCTGTGCCAGAAGGGGAGCTTTGGTGAGATTGGCGTGTTCTTCGCTATAGTGGCATGACTACCGGAGACAACGTGCACCATCTCCTCTTGAAAACCTTATCAGGAGACCTCTTGGGGAAATTAATGACTCTGGGAGCGCGGGCGTCTCACCCGCTGCAGACCAGAGGCCTACATTCTCAAGGTCTCTATGTTCCCTCATCGACCTGAGCAATTCCAAAGGGCTCTCTTGGACAGGCATCAGGAAGTACACGATCCAAGATTTGTGCATATACTTATGAATTTGATTGTAAAAGCTGCTCAATTTCCTCCCTGGTCGGTAAAGATTCCTGAGCTCCACGTCTAGTAGTACACAAGGCTCCTGCCGCATTCGCAAAGCGGAGAGCGGCGTGGAGAGGCTGATGGGCGGTTAAGGCAGCCGCTAAAGCTCCATTAAAGGCATCACCCGCTGCTACCGAATCGATAGCCTTTACCGGAAACGCGGGAAAATGTTCCAGGGATTCCCCTTGACTGAGCAGTGCTCCTTGCGCTCCCAGAGTGATAATCACCATGCTACATCCTCGCGAGTGCAGAATAGAAGCTGCCTTCTTTGCATCGTCGAGTGTTTGAACTTTGATGCCGGTGAGATCTTCTGCTTCGGTCTCGTTTGGAGTGAGAATATCTACGTACGGGTAAATAGCTTCGGGCAATGGGGCAAAAGGAGCTGGATTCAGAATGGTAGTCATTCCGCGCTCTTTGGCCAACCGGAGGGCATACTCTACAGTGGGCATTGGAATCTCTAGTTCGGTAAGTAATAGAGAGGCATCCTGAAACAGAGATTCCACCGTTTGCAGATCCTCGACCGTAAAGCGTCCATTGCTTCCTGGGGCGACGACAATCTGGTTATGCCCAGCGTTATCAATCGCTATAAGCGCCACACCAGCCGGCGCTTCTGGATCTCGCAATAACCCTTCCGCCGGAAAACCAGAATGCACCAGATGCTCATACAATAGATTGCCATACGCATCGGTGCCAATTTTGGCCAGAAAAGTCACCTTTGCTCCAGCTTTGAGAGCGGCTAAGGCTTGATTGGCTCCCTTCCCACCATAAGAGACCATGAATTCCCCACCGCTTACCGTTTCCCCAGGACGAGGTAGACGGTCTGCTTTCACTGTGAGATCAGTATTAGCACTACCTACGACGACAACTTTGTTCATAAGACACGCTCCAAGAAAAAAGAGAGGAATCGAGGGGCATCTACACCCAGACAAACCTCTGCATTGGGGGGTTTTTTCCATATGGGCTTCATCGGACGCCGATCCGCTACGGTCATCCCTTCGGTCACTTTCCCCTGTGTTTCTATCTCTACAGACAAGGCTTCAGTGGAGACAAAGGAAGGATCAATAGCGACACCTACCGCAAGGGGATCATGGAGGGATAGACTGGCCTCGCCAGCCCGTTTTTCGGCAAAGGCCAGCAATTCAGCAGTGCAATCGCAGAGGAACTGACTGACCCGGGTCTGCTGAGGAGCGATGGTTGTCTCCACGGTTGTCTTTGAGAGCCTCACCTGTCGGGTAACGTCGAGCCCAACCACGGTCAGCGGAAGAGCAGAGGTAAAGACAAGCTCAGCCGCATGCGGATCCGCATAGATGTTGAATTCTGCAGCGGGTGTAATGTTCCCCGGAACGGTAATCGCTCCACCCATCAAGATTATGCGATGAACCCGTTCCATAGTTTTTCTATCCTGCTCAATCGCTGCGGCAAGATTGGTCAGTGGCCCTAAAGCAATGATGGTGATGGCTTGAGAAGAAACGGAGAGCTGGTAAAGGATTTCCTCTGCAGCCTCCCGCTCCGAAAGGGTTATGGGGGGAGGCGTATAAAGCAAATTTCCAGCCGTATCTCGACGATGAGCAATCTGCCCCAGTCCATCCTCTCCATGGATATCCGTTGCCCACACCGGGGCTTTTTGTCGAGGCTGGGCAGCTCCTTTTGCCACGGGGGGACGCGGGATTGTGGGGGGAAGAAGGGAGAAGATAGTAAAGACATTTTGCGTGGCCTTCTCTACCGGGACATTGCCATTGACGGTAGTGATGGCCACAATCTCCAGCTCGGGAGAGTGCAAGGCCAGGAGTAAGGCCAGAGCATCATCAATCCCTGGATCTGTATCAATAATCACTCGTTCCGGCATAGAAAACTCCTTTCCTCATAAATATCCTCTCCTTTATATAAAGAGAAGGTTACCTGGTGTCAATCGAAAAGTTCTGGGGAAGCTGTTGACAGATTTTTGTCTTTACAGAATAATAAAGGATGCTGTTCTTAGGCAGGAAAAGGTAGCGAAGAATGCTCAGCATGTGATCCGTGAGGTGTGATACATGCTCCCTAACAGGTGAAGCGTGATGTCACGTGTATGGTGATATAGAGTATAGAACTTATATCATACGATACTAACCATTAATCACTTAACGAACTCATAGCGAGTAAATCCCTAGATGCCATTCTAAGTCCTTCGTTTCACTCAGAGCTTGTCCCTTCGTTTTACTCTGGACAGGATCTGAGCACAGCGAAGGAATAAACTGGGCGAAGAATCTCGTAGTTCTCCAGTAACTCATAAGAGATCCTGCGCTGCGCTTCGGGATGACGACTGGACTCCCCTGCGCTGCGCTTCGGGATGACCAGAGCGCGATACTCGCTATGAGTTCAACACTACATAAGGAGAGAATATGCCAGAGCAAACTGGGAAACGATTATCAGGGAAAGTTGCCTTTATCACGGGAGCAGGAATGGGACAAGGACGAGAAGCGGCTCTCCTTTTTGCCGAGCATGGAGCGCGGGTTATCGTGGCCGATATAAATGCGGATGCTGGAAAGGAGACGGTAGAAACTATCAAAAAAGCGCATGGAGATGTCGCTCTTTTTGTACAAGGCGATGTGGGGAATGAGCAGGATGTGCGTCGGATGATTGAAACCGGGGTTCAGAAATTCCATCAGCTTCACATCTTGTATAACAATGCTGGCGTGCTCTGGAAAGACCGGGATAAATCTGTCACCGATACTACCGAAGAGAACTGGGATCGGGTTATGGCAATCAATCTGAAGGGAGTGTTTTTTACCTGTAAATACGGCATCCCGGAGTTGATCAAAAGTGGTGGGGGCTCGATCATCAATATTGGATCAGTTTCGGCGCTGTTGGGTTTTGAATTACCTCAGGATGCTTATACCGCCAGTAAAGGAGCCTTGATTTCCTTAACCAAATCGCTGGCTATTCAGTATGCCAAGCATAATATTCGGGCCAATATCATCCATCCCGGAATTGTGGATACCCCCATGCAAGCCCCCTATATCAGTGATCCCAAGGTGCGAGAAGCTTTTATCACTGGGATTCCACTCCGTCGTCTGGGAACAGCTCGGGATATTGCCTATCTCGCCTTGTATCTCGCTTCAGATGAATCCTCGTATATGACCGGAGCAGAACTGGTGATTGATGGGGGTTTTACTGCACAATGAACGATGAAACAGCACACCGGTATAGTGGTTTCTATAAATGCCCGGCTTGTGGAACAGTAGTGACTTTGGAGGCTGTGACAGAAGAGAAGCTCTATTGTGAACAATGTTACATCAAACTGGAAGAAGCCGATCCGGAAGAAGAAATCTTTGAAGATATTTGATCTGCATGGGAAGAGGAATGGATACGCCTTGAGAAGAGGGTGAATTTATGGCTATACCTGACCCTCCTCTCTCTCATTCCGTCTGTGCCTGTTATCGTGAGGAGATGAAATAGAACATTAGATATCTTGGCCGAGTCTTTGGCAAAGGGAGAGTGTGCGAAGCCCTCCTACCTGTGGTTGGGGAGATACTTCTATCCAGTTGTTTTAGTTGACAACCCTCTTTTCTCAGTGTAATCTGACAAGAGCGAGGAAGGAGGGGAATACCAAAGTGGAGCCTGACGTCGTGATGGAGGGAGGGTTGTGCCAGGGAATAACCCGGAAGTTTATTTCAATTCCGTGAGCGAAGTGCAGGGCTGAACAGGACAGGGTGGGATTACTTATTCATTACGAGAAAAAGAGAGAGAAGTGAGCCAATAACTATGCGAGCAGCTATTCTTCATGATATCCGCGATATACGGATCGGAGAGATTCCTCGTCCAGAACCTCAACCGGGGGAAATCCTCCTGCGAGTGCAGGCCGTCGGAATATGCGGGAGTGACTTGCATTACTACCTGGAAGGGGGAACTACCGGATCGTCGCAGATCACTTCCCCCCTTATCCTCGGTCATGAAATCTCTGCGGAAATAGCCGATGACCGGGCAGAAGAGTTCGGTCTCACTCCCGGAACTCTGGTTGCTGTTGATCCAGCTCGTCCCTGTGGGCACTGCGAATGGTGCCAGCGTGGGCATTCAAATCTCTGCCCCTATACGAAGTTTGCGGGATCGCAGGATTGCCAGGGTGCCCTGGCCGAGTACTGGGTAGCACCGGTAGAAGCCCTGTTCCCTCTACCCCCGGAATTTGACGCTACCACAGCCGCCTTACTTGAACCCCTTGGAGTAGCCATTCACGCAGTTGATCTTGCCTGGCTGCGTTCCATGGAAACAGTAGCAGTCATCGGCGCAGGACCAATAGGCCTCCTGCTCATGCAAGTAGCCCGGCTCTCCGGGGCAGGACAAGTTTTTGCTATTGATCGCCTTCTCTATCGTACCGAAGCGGCTCGCCGGTTGGGTGCAGATGAGGCGGCTGATAAATACGAAGCGGTGTTAGACTGGACCAGGGGACGTGGGGTCGATGTAGTGTTAGAAGCAACGAATTCTCCTTTGGGACCACAAATGGCTGCAGAAATCGCTCGCATTGGGGGCCGGGTGATCCTCACCGGTATTCCGAGTGCGGATCGCTATACGATCTCCGCGTCGGTAGCACGGCGGAAGGGGCTGACTTTTAAACTCTCCAGACGTATGGGACGTGTCTATCCACGCGCAATCCGTATGGCCCAATCTGGCCGAGTGCAACTCGCACCCATCGTGACCCATCGTTTTCCCCTTGAGCAGGCTCCGGAGGCATTTGCCTTACAGGCGAACTACCATCATAATGTGCTCAAGACGGTTATCTATCCAGGGAAAATGGCTGATTAATCCGGAAGAGCATTCTGATTCGTGTAGCGTAGGGGTGTTCCTCAAAAAAATTATAGCGAGCATTCCTCTCTGGTTATCCTGAACCATTTGGCTGGCTTAGAGTACACTGCGGATAAGGATCTCGGATACATTAGTTCTAAAAACGAGATTCTTCGTCACTTTGCTTCTCAGAATGGCAAGGTCTTGTTATATTATCGAGAATTATAGAGAGTAGACTCCTTAAGATATTCAGTACAATATTCAAAAGGAACGGGCATGCCACAGCGTTTTGATGCCGTGATTATCGGTGGAGGACATAATGGTCTGGTCACTGCAGCCTATTTAGCACGAGCCGGTCTCAAGGTCCTTGTGCTGGAGAGCCGTCCAGTACTTGGAGGAGCCTGTGTTACCGAAGAAGTATGGCCAGGGTACAAAGTTTCGACCCTCTCTTATCTCTGCAGTCTCCTGCAACCCCGTATTATTCGGGAGTTAGAACTGAAAAAATTTGGCTATCATATTTATCCAAAGGATCCTGCTTTTTTCACCGCGTTTCCAGATGGACGGTCTCTGTTTTTCTGGCAGGATATGGCCAAAACCAGAGCCGAGTTACAGAAGTTTTCCACCAAAGATGCAGCAGTCTATCCAGCCTATGAAGAACAACTCGCCCGGTTGGCAATGTTTGTGGAATCGCTTCTGCTCATGACTCCTCCCAATATCGTTGCCCGAAAGCTCCCCGATCTCATTGCTCTGGCCCGACTTGGTATCCAGATGGGGAAACTCCCGGATGAGGATCTCACGGTCTTCTTGAAAATCATGACCCAGAGTGTCCGACAGTTTCTCGACGAACGCTTTGAGTCTGAGGAGATCAAAACGACCCTGGCTACCGATGGAGTGATCGGGACGAATGGCGGACCTTCGACTCCAGGGACAGCATATGTGCTACTTCATCATTGTATGGGAGGGGCGACTGGGAAACCTGGTCTGTGGGGTTTTATTCGCGGAGGGATGGGGGCCATTGCCCAGGCTTTGGCCCAATCGGCCCAGGCGTACGGTGCAGAAGTGCGCACCAATGCCCCCGTTCAGCAGATCGCTATTACGAACGATCAAGCTAGTGGGGTCGTATTGGACAGCGGAGAGGAAATCCAGGCCAAAATAGTTATTTCAAACGCGGATCCCAAACGTACCTTTCTCCACTTGATTCCCCCGGAGCACCTCGACCCATCATTTCGCCAGCGTATTGCCAATATCCGTATGGAAGGATGTTCCTTGAAGATGAATCTCGCGCTCGATACCCTTCCAGATTTCACCGCCTACCCGGGGAATCATTTACTTCCACTGCACAAAGCGACCATCCATATCTGCCCCTCGATGGATTACATTGATCAAGCCTGGGCTGATGCGGAACGAGGCCATCCTTCGCTGCGTCCGATGCTCGAGATCACCATTCCTACCACTTATGACGATTCGCTGGCACCAGCGGGAAAACACATCATGTGTCTCTTTATTCAGTATGCTCCATACAGGCTGAGGGAGGCCAACTGGGATGCGATTAAAGATCAGTTTGCCGATCGCTGTATCGATATCCTGGCTGAATATGCCCCGAATATCAAATCGGCTATTCTCCACCGACAGATCCTCACCCCACTGGATATGGAGCGGGAGTATGGACTCACGGGAGGGAATATCTTTCACGGAGAACTAAGTCTGGACCAGCTCTTCTTCCTACGGCCACTCGCCGGTTGGGCCCAATATCGTACTCCTATTCCCCGCCTTTATCTCTGTGGCTCTGGTACCCATCCAGGAGGTGGAGTGATGGGTGCACCTGGATATAATGCTGCCCGAGAAGTTCTGCATGATTGGCGAAGAGGAGGAAATTAAGATTTTGTCTCACTAAATTTTGGAGGAGGGTTTGTTTTATGAAAGCTGCGGTATTATACGAGCCCAATAGTCCGCTCAAAATCGAGGAGGTAGAGTTATCAGAACCTGGTCCAGGTGAGGTCCTGGTGAAGTTGATGGCTAGTGGGGTGTGCCACTCCGATTGGCACGTGGTCAAAGGAGAATGGACTCATCATCAACTCCCTTCTGTCTTAGGTCACGAAGGAGCAGGGATTATAGAAGCCGTGGGCCCTCAGGTCACCAAGCTGCAGCGAGGTGATCATGTTATCCTGTCCTGGAAGACCAGTTGTGGCTTGTGTGAGATGTGTCAGAAAGGCTGGCCCAATCTCTGCGATAATTCTCCAGCTCCCCGAGCCAAACCGAAAGTGCGGACAAGCGGAACAGTAGTGAACCAGATGGCTGGATTAGGAACCTTTGGGAGCTATACCGTCGTACCAGAAGTCGCTGCTGTCCCCATTGACAAGGATATCCCTTTTCCACAAGCTTCCCTTATCGGCTGTGGGGTGACCACCGGTGTGGGAGCGGCGATCAATACGGCCAAAGTACAACCTGGCAGTACTGTGGCCGTTTTTGGATGTGGTGGGGTGGGTCTCAACTGTATTCAGGGAGCTGCCCTGGCTGGAGCCACTACCATTATCGCGGTGGATATGTTAGAGAACAAACTGGAGTTAGCCAAAGAGTTTGGAGCCACGCATACGGTAAATGCCTCCCGTGAAGAGCCGGTCAAACGTATTCAGGAACTGAGCGGCGGCCCAGGGGTTCATTATGCTTTCGAAGCGATTGGTCTGGTTGAAGGCCCCTTTGTGCAAAGCATCCTCTGCACGCGCAAGCGAGGGATTACCGTGTGGGTAGGGCATGCACCGGTGAACACGCCGGTGACCATCGATGCCCGTGCCTTGATGCAAGAGAAGACGGTTATCGCTTCTATGTATGGGAGTGCGAGACCACACATCGATTTTCCGCGCCTGCTGACGTTATACAAAGCTGGTAAACTTAAACTCGATGAGTTGATTACCCGTCGTTTCCCCTTAGAAGAAATTAATACCGCTTTTGAATTACTCAAAAAGGGTGAGGTGGCACGAAGTGTGTTGTCTTTTGACTAGAATTTAGATGAACTTCCCCAAATATCATGCCAAGCCCTTCGCTGTGCTCAGAGCTTGTTCCTTCGTTTTACTCAGGATAGGTTCTGAGCACAGCGAGGGAACAAACTCCGCGAAGCATCTCGTTGTTCTGCAGCAATTCTCAAAAGAGATTCTTCACTTCGTTCAGAATGACAAAGGAGTAAGGAGAATAAACTCATAAGTAAGTATCATTAAGAATTTTTCATAAAAGTCAGAGGTAGGGTGGGCTGTGCCCATCAACACAGCCATAGTTCTTCCCGGTGGGCTCAGCCCACCCTACATGCTACACGACATGCGACACACCAAAACGCCAGAAATTTAGTCATAGTTACTTACTGAGTAAATACCCGTTACAGCATTATCGAATAACTATCTAAAGGTGAGAGTCTCACTCATGAATATTTATGCGGTCATTATCCTGGCCACTCTGTTCCTGACTTATCTCCTCGATCTGGTAGCCGATCTGTTAAATTTGAAAGCCTTGCGGAACGAATTACCCAAAGAGTTTGAAGGGGTTTACGATGCGGAGGCTTATCGGAGAGCACAGGAATACACCCGGGTCTCTACAAAATTTGAGATGCTCGCTTCCACTATTGGACTTGTGGTGACGCTGATTTTCTGGTTTAGTGGTGGATTTAATGCGGTGGATCAGATGGTACGGAGTTGGGAGGTTGGTCCTATCTGGACCGGTCTGGCTTACATTGCCCTGCTTGCGCTGTTCAGAGCGTTACTCTCCTTACCCTTCCAGATCTACTCGACCTTTGTGATCGAAGCTCGATTTGGTTTTAATCGTACCACTCCGGCTACCTTTATCACCGATATACTCAAAGGACTGGGGCTGGCCATAGTGTTAGGAGGACCACTCCTGGCGGCAGTACTGGTTTTCTTCGAGTATGCTGGCTCGTATGCCTGGGTCTATGGCTGGATAGTAACCACGCTCTTTGCTCTAGGTGTGCAGTTTATTGCCCCTACCTGGATTATGCCACTCTTTAACACATTTCAACCCCTGGAAGAGGGAGAACTTAAAGAGGCTATTCTCGCTTATGCCCGGAAGGTCGATTTTCCTCTGGAAGGGATTTACACCATGGATAGTTCCCGTCGATCGAGTAAATCGAACGCCTTCTTCACCGGCTTTGGCAAGCACAAGCGCATCGCTCTGTTCGATACCTTGCTCGAAAAACATACCGTCCCAGAGTTAGTGGCTGTTTTGGCTCATGAAATCGGTCACTACAAGAAGAAACATATCCTCCAGCATATGGTGATCAGTATCGTCCATCTTGGCGTCATGTTTTTCTTGCTCTCTGTGTTTCTCAGCCATCAAGGCTTGTTTAAGGCTTTTTATATGGAACAGACCTCAGTATATGCCGGATTGATCTTTTTTGGCCTGCTTTATACCCCTATAGAATCCCTGCTCGGAATCTTTATGCAAATTCTATCCCGCAAACATGAATATGAGGCGGATCGTTTTGCAGCGGAGACGATTGACGATCCGGAAATCCTGGTACACACCCTCCAAAAACTCTCTGTGCATAATCTGTCCAACTTGACGCCACATCCCTTTTATGTCTTTTTACATTATTCTCATCCACCGGTACTGCAACGCATCCAGGCGATACGGCAAAAAAGAGGTCAAGAGGGAGAGGATCGAGAGTTACATTCATGAGGTTGTGCTCTTCTATTCTCTCTCATCTATTCTCGATCCTCTATCCTCCATCCGCGGTAGTCTTCCTGTAAAGTGTGGCTAAAGTCATCACCACAGAGAACGCCGAGGTCGCAGAGTTTTTTCAGATTCCTCAGCGATCTCTGCGGCCTCGGTGGTTGAGATGGATCGGCATCCTTCCCACAACACCCAACAGGGAGACCATCCCATCCTCGCTCCTCCATTTTCTATCTTCAAGGGTCTTGAGATTCGTCATTGACGCATCGCCGTCACCGCACCGATGACCTCGCCAAACAACACCCATCGCTCCCCATCGAATTTTGCCAGTTGAAGTTGTTCAATCGGATAGAAATCGGTGGGACTGGTATTGATTTTGATCCCGGGTAAGAGCATGGGAAGCTCGAGATCTTTGATATTTGCCGCTTGCCGCATAATATTCTCGCGAGTCAGATCGTCTCCAGCTTGCTTGAGCACATGCACCAGGGTCTGCGCTACGGAATAAGCATAGACATTAAAGCTATCATGGACGTTTCCCTCGGGGTAATATTTTTGCATCCACTTGAGCCATTCCAGCCGTCCGGGATCGTCTTTCCACTGGGGATCATCCGGATCTTTCAAATAAAAAGCGCTAATAATCCCTTTGGATGCTTCAAAACCGGCTGGTTTGAGTACCGCTTCTACGGAAACTGAGACGTTATTCAAAAAGTGCGTCGGTTTCCAGCCGATATCCGCCACTTTCTTAATCGCCTGGGCAGCAAACTTGGGAGTGGTGACATTGAAGAAAACATCTGCCCCACTGCTCTTCAGGTTGACAATTTGGGATTCCACAGTCGGATCGGTCACTTCGTAAGTCTGTTCCGAAACGATCATGGTCTTGGCTTTGTCCCCTAAACCATCCTTGAGCCCCTTGACATAATCCTTGCCATAGTCATCGTTTTGGTACAGGATACCGATTTTGGCATTTGGCAGATGTTTGAGGATATAGGCGGCATAAATCTTCCCTTCGGTCTGGTAATTCGGTTGCCAGCCCATGGTCCAGGGATGCCCTTCCGGGTCTCCCCATTTCGTCGCTCCGGTGGCCACAAAGATATGCGGAATCTTCTTCTGGTTTACATATTTCCAGATTGCAGTATTGGTTGGGGTACCGAGTGTCTGGAATAAGAACAGCACCTCATCCTGCTCGACTAACCGGCGTACCTGTTCGACCGTTTTGGGTGGACTATACCCATCGTCATAAGAGATAAACACGATCTTGCGTCCATTGATCCCTCCTTCATCATTGATTTTCTTGAAATAAGCCTCAATAGCCCTCCCAATAGTGCCATAAGCGGAAGCCGGACCGCTATAAGGATTGGTGTTCCCGATCTTGATCTCGGTATCACTGGCTCCAGGGCCATACTTTCCTGCTCCATAGACAGACCCTATGACCAACGTGAGACTAAAGATGACCGAAAGCAAACCGAGATATAACTTATTAGATCTCATGACTTCCTCCTCTCTTACCATTTTGGCAATATCCCAGGAATCGCAGGGGTTGCCGAGCCAGGTTCTCGGCATCCTCAACGATTCCATACCCATAGAACATTGTCTGGTTAAAATGTTTTTCGCAACCAGCTCCACACAAGTCGTATGAAGCCGGCGATGCCATAGGGCATCACATACATACAGAGAATCAAAAACACCCCATAAATTGCCCATGGTGCTGCCTTAGAGATATCCTGAGCATAATTAGGCACAAACTGGATAAAAAACGCCCCAAAGATCGCCCCGGAGATCGAGGCCAGCCCTCCCACGACAATACCAACCAGAAAGGAAATGGAGAGAAAGATGTTAAAACTATCTGGAGCTACGAATTGGATAACTATGGCACTCAGGGCTCCTGCCACTCCGGTATACATGGCACTCACTCCAAAGGTCAGGGCTTTATACCGGGCAATATTGATTCCCATAGCTTCAGCCGCAATAGGATGGTCACGAATAGCCATGATTGCTCGTCCTACCCGTCCTCGGAGCAGATTCCAGCTCACGACCAGGGAGAGCACCAGGATCCCCAGACTCAGAAAATAGAGCCACTGATCGGGGTTGAGAGGTAATCCCAGCGGAGCTTCTGGTTTCAGGATGACGATCCCCTGTACCCCACCAGTCCACTCTTCAAAATGCTTCAACAGTTGGGGGATAGAGAGGGCTAAGGTAAAGGTGGCCAGGGCGAGATATAATCCCTCCAGTCGAAGCGCCGGTATCCCAAACAGGGTCCCACTGATCAGGCAGAGCAAACCGGCGACCGGTATGGTCCACCCATAGGCGATGTCCCAGCGATCCATCAGGATGGCGGTGGTATAGGCGCCGATGGCATAGAAAGCTCCATGCCCCAGGGAAATCTGTCCATTATAGCCGGTCAGGATATTCAAACCGAGTAAGGCAATGGCATAGATATAGGCCAGGGAAAATTGAAATAACCGATAGTTACTCAAGAAGAAGGGGAGCAGAGCGGCCAGGATCAGGATCAACAGTATCCCGGTGCGTTGCCAGTATATCAGAGGCATCCCGGCCAGGTTAGACCTTGGGACTGCGACAGGTCTGGCTGTTTCAGTATGATTGGCCATTATCTATACCCTCCTTACAATCGCTCTCCCAAACAGCCCGCTCGGTTTGATCAACAGCACACCGAGGATCAACACCAGGGCGACGGTTAACTTGAGATTGGTTCCAATAAAGGGTACATACGTACCGACCAGATTTTCGGTAACACCGACCACAAATCCTCCCAGGACCGCCCCTCCAGGACTGGTAAAACCACCCAGCGTAGCAGAAGCAAAAGCATAGATCAGGATGCCACTCATCATATTTGGCTCGAGAAAAACTACCGGCGCTACCATCATCCCGGCCACGGCTCCCAGCAGCGCAGCAAGTCCCCACCCCAGGGCTAGCATCCAGCCTACCCGAATTCCCACTAATCGGCTTGATACTGGATTTTGAGCTGCCGCTCGCATCACCAGACCCAGGGTAGTATATCGGAAGAAGAGATAGAGCAGGAGTAAGAGCACCAGGGTTACCCCAATCGCACCCAGGTCATGCCACCCAAACACCACCCTGCCAATCTGGATCGGTTGACTGGGGAAGGGGCTGGGGAAGGGTTGAATCACATAAGAATAAATCCAGCCTGCCACACTGTTGAGGATCACGAGCAATCCAATGCAGACGATGACAATGCTGAGTACCGGTGCATTTTCCACCGGTCGAATCAGCAGACGCTCGATCAGGACTCCACTGACAAAGGCAATAACTAGCGTAGCAAAGAAGGTAATCCAGTAGGGTAGACCGGCATTGAGCAGGGTCCAGGCCAGATAGGTGCTGAACATGGCCATCTCTCCTTGCGCGAAATTCACCACATCGGTCGCCTGGTAGATCATTACCAGGGCTAAGGCCAGACTGGCATAAATTCCTCCGGTGGCCAACCCGGAAACTACTTGCTGGAGAAAAGTATCCATAGGTCCTCTTTTGTTCTCCTCTTCTTAATATCCCAAATACGAACGCCGGATCGCTTCATCCTGGCGGAGAAGATCCGAGGGGCCGGAGGTAACCACTCGACCGGTCTCTAACAGATAGGCTTGATGGGCCAATTGAAGGGCCATCGAGGCATTCTGCTCTACCAGAAGCACACTTACCCCCTCCTCCCGGTTAATAGTCCGTACGATGCGAAAGATCTCTCGAACAATGAGGGGAGCCAATCCCAGGGATGGTTCATCGAGCAATAGCAGGCGCGGACGAAGCATCAATGCTCGCGCTACTGCCAGCATCTGCTGTTCACCACCACTGAGTGTTCCAGCAAGCTGTCGGCGACGTTCGGCCAGTACCGGGAAATACTGGTATATTCGTTCAAAATCTCTGGTGAGGGCTGTTTTATCTCTACGAGCATAGGCCCCGAGTCGCAAATTCTCTTCTACGGTCAGATGGGTAAACGTCCCCCGCCCTTCTGGAACATGAGCTATACCCAGGCGCACCAGGTCTTCTGTCGCCCTTCCTTCGATCCGGTGTCCGGCAAAACGGAGAGTACCGCTGGTCTTCACCATTCCACACACCGCTCGCAGGGTCGTGGTCTTTCCTGCTCCATTGGCCCCCAGGATGGTCGTAATTCCCCCCTCTTCCACCACAAAATGGACGCCATGGAGTACTTTGCTCCAGCCATAATAGGCTTCCAGATGCTCAGCCTCTAATAATGCCGTCATTCTTCCTCACTCCCCAGATAGGCCCGAATCACCTCAGGATGCTGTTGCACGGTTGTCGGTGATCCTTCTGCGATTTTCCGACCAAAATCGAGGACGACTACCCAGTCCGAAACCTGCATGACCAGTTGCATATGATGTTCGACGAGCAGGATGGTGAGTCGGCGTTCGTCGCGGATATGGCGTAGTAAGTCTGCCAAAGCGTCCACTTCTTCATGGTTCAATCCTCCGGCTGGTTCATCGAGCAACAGGAGTTTCGGATTACCGGCCAAAGCGCGAGCCAACTCCACCCGTTTCAGTGTGCCAAAGGGCAATCCCATGACGGGATGATGCGCCACGGCATCGAGCTCCAGAAAATGGAGTAACTCCATGGCGGTATCGTATATCTGACGTTCCTCACGACTCACCCAGGGCCAGCGAAACGCGTGACTGAAAAATCCACTACGCGTTCGGCTATGCACACCGATCATTACATTCTGGAGGACGGTCATGGACGGAAAGAGGGCGAGATTTTGGAAAGTCCGTCCAATACCTAATTCGGCGATACGATACGGACTCATGGGCAAGAGCGACTGGCCTTCAAAGCGAATCTCCCCCCGGTGGGGGGTATAGAGTCGGCTCAGGCAATTGAAAAGCGTAGTTTTTCCTGCACCATTTGGGCCAATCAGTCCCACGATCTGTCCCACTTCTACCTGAAAAGAGACACCATCCAGCGCTACGATACCACCAAAGCGCATGGTAACGTCCTGAACAGCAAGAATAGAAGAGTTATGGCCGGTTCTCATCTTCTCTCCTACAGGGACTCGTCGCTTTTTTCTCCTCGATACCGTTGGCGTAAAACCTTTTTGTCAAATTTTCCCACACTGGTTTTGGGGATCTCTTCGAGAAAGACCACCTCATCCGGTAACCACCAGCGCGCAAATTTGTCTCGGAGAAAATCGAGGATCTCTTCCTTGGTGACAGTTCCCTTATACTCACTCTTAGGTACTACACAGGCCAGAGGCCGTTCCTGCCATTTCGGGTGAGGTACAGCAATAACCGCCGCCTCGAGAATTTTGGGATGAGCCATGAGCGCACTCTCCAGATCCACACTGGAGATCCACTCTCCACCACTCTTGATCAGGTCTTTGGTCCGATCGATAATCTGGATATAGCCTTCTGGATCAATGGTCACCACGTCTCCAGTACGTAGCCATCCCTCACGAAACGTTTCCGCACTTCGGGGATCGTGGTAATAAGATCGAGCCACCCAGGGCCCTCTAACCAGCAGTTCTCCAGGCGTTTTTCCATCCCAGGGGACCTCCCTCCCGATTTCGTCTATGGCTTTGAGGTCTACCCCGGCGACCGGGATACCCTGCTTCGCCCGCATAGCAAAACGATCCTCTGCTGGCCACGCCTCCATATAGCTTTTTAAGCGCGAAAGCGTTCCGAGGGGAGTCATCTCTGTCATGCCCCATCCCTGAATGATCCGGATACCCCAGCGTTTTTCATAGGTTTCTATCAGACTGCGGGGAACGGCTGCTCCTCCACAAAATATGGTATGAAGGCTGGACAGGTCAAATGATTCCTGTTCGAGTAACTGCTGCAATCCAAGCCAAAGCGTGGGCACTCCGGCCGTAATGGTCACCCTTTCGGTTTGAATGAGCTGAGCGATCTCCTGAGGCTGCATATGCGCTCCGGGGAAGACCTGCGTACTCCCAGCCAGCGTTGCCGTAAAGGGGAGACACCAGGCATTGGCATGAAACATGGGTACCACAGTGAGGATCACGTCCTGCTCAGACAGAGCAGTGCTATCCACTGCGGTTTCCGCTAAGGAGTGCAAAAAGATCGCCCGATGACTATACACTACTCCCTTGGGATGACCGGTAGTTCCAGAAGTATAACACATTCCCGCCGCATCGTATTCATCCAGGAGAGGCCAGTCGTACTCGGGTGGAGCGTCTGCAAGTAAGGTTTCGTAATGCTCTATGGGGGATAAGGGAGTTTCAAGAGCTGCGGTGTCTTCTCCCATAACCACATAATGTCTGATCGTTTTGAGAGTATCGTCCAGCCCTTCCAAAATACCAGTCAGGCTCTGGTCAAAGAAGAGGATCTTATCCTCGGCATGGTTGAGAATATAGGCGATCTGTTCTGGAAAGAGGCGGATATTGACCGTATGAAGTACTGCACCGGTGCAGGTCACGGCAAAGTAGAGTTCGAGATGTCGATAATGGTTCCAGGCAAAGGTCGCTACACGATCTCCCTTTTGAACTCCCAGGGTTTTCAAGACATTGGCCAAACGCATAACGCGCTGGTAGAAATCCGCATAGGTATATCGGTGGATCCCTTCTGGCATCCAACTGATGATTTCTTTCTTCCGGTATAACTTCTGACTCCGCTGCAGAACATGCTGAAGGGTCAAGGGATAATCCATCATCAAGCCCTTCATCTTAGCCTCCTTTCTTTCTCTTGGTCCCTATCCTCCCTTTGCTGCTTACAACCGTAATCCAGAGACGACATACTTCTGACCAAATAAGGTCACCACGAGGGCAGGAATCAAAGCCATAACCGCTGTGGCACTCATTAAATGCCATTCGATTCCCAGCTCATGGACAAATTGGGCCATAGTTACCGTGAGCAGGGGAGTTCGGCTGCCAGTCAGGATCAGGGCAAAGAGAAATTCATTCCAGGTAAAGAGCCAGGAGAGAATGGCCAGCGCGACTACTCCCGGTATTGCTTGCGGCAGAATAATTTTGATAAATGCTCCCCAGTGTGAACAACCATCAATATAAGCCGCATGCTCTAGTTCCGGTTCTACTCCATCAAAAAAACCCTTCATCACCCAGCTAAAAAAACAGATATGCACGGCAATATGGGGGAGAAGCAGCCCGATATAGGTATCAAAAATTCCAAGCCATTGGGTCAAGAGATAGAGGGGGAGTACCCAGGTGATGTAAGGCACAGTCCGGAAGAGATAGATCAGGGTAAACCAGACCTTATTGGTGGCCCCTTTAAACCGAGAGAGCATATAGCCACTCATAATGGTCACTTGTAAGGAAAAAAAAGTGGCCAGCGTGGCGATGACGGCACTGTTAAAAAAGGATTCCTGAATCTTTGGGGTTTGCCAGGCTTTCCAAAAGTTTTCCAGGGTAAGCCGTGTGCCCTTATGTACGTAAAACACTTCTGACTCTGGACGGAGAGAGGTTAAGGTCAACCAGAACACTGGAAAGACAATCAGTAAAGAGATGGCTAAAAGAACAAGACTCACAAAGGCTTTCTTCCATCCTTTGGCCAGCATGATTTCTTCTCTCCTTCTCTTCCACCGCCATTCACCTACTAATTCAGGCTTCGGCCAGATAATAGAGCCCATAATACAGCACAATCCCCACCACCATAATAATCACTGCCCCAATGAGTGAAGCGGCTGCACCCATACCAAAATTCAGAAAGACAAAGGCTTCTTTATAGGCATAAATACTGAACACCTCCGTCATTCGCCCTGGTTCTCCTTTTGTAATAGTCCAGACCGTGTCAAAGACTCGAAAAGCATCGATGGAACGGATCACAATAGCGACCAGGAGGACAGGGCGGAGGAGTGGAAGGGTGACTTTCCGGAAAACTTGCCAGGCATTAGCCCCATCTACACGGGCAGCCTCATGCGGTTCAGGGGGTAAAGTTTGCAGCGCGGCGAGAATAATCAAAACATAAAAAGGGGTTTGCAACCAGATATCGGTAAGGATAACTATACTTAAGCTGAGCCAGCGATTCACTAACCAGGTGATCGGCTCAAAACCGAGTGCCGTGACAATCACATTTGCAATCCCAAACTGGTCATTAAAAATCCAGGCAATCATGATAGAGGCTACCACTGGTGCTACCATCATAGGAAAGACAATCAGGGTACGTACGATACTCTGCCCCCAAAATTTACGATTGAGGAGAAGAGCGAGGATCAGCCCAGCAATAACTCCGCCCGCTACAGAAGCAAACATAAAGAGAAAAGTGTTGAAGAGTACCACACCGTAAAATTGCCCATCACTCAGTACTCGCCGGTAATTCTTCAGGCCGATAAAGGGGTGTTCAAATTCGACGAGACTATACTCACGCAAGCTCGCATCGATCCCCATGAGGATGGGCAGGATTTCAAAAGCCAGCAAGACAAAGGCTGCCGGAGCAATCAGCATCCAGATAAACCGGCGGCGTTCTCGAAAGAGGGAAGAGGTAGCTTTGGATACGGAAAAATAGTTCATGCGGAGCTCTTTATAGTTAGACCGATACCCGCTCTATGCTGTTCACTCTATCGCGTCATGATCCCGGTCAGTTTTGCTGAACCTTCCTCCAACACTTTAGGAATGTCTTCTCTTTTGCCCGTCAGTGCTTTCGTCACAATGTCTGAGAAGGTAGCGTGCACTTCTGGCCACTGTCTGAAGTAATATGCAGGTGTCACACCATAAGGGACATCGAGGATAGCAGCTTTCAGCTCTATAAAAAGGGGATCTTCTTTGGCTATGGCTTCGCGTACTTTCCTGATCGGTGGAATACCACTCGCGGACACCCAGATATCGCGCTGTACCTCTTCGGATTCTCCCAGCCAGGTGAGGAGTTCTTTGGCCAGTTGTTTCTGTTCCGGACTGATCGCCCTGGGAATAGCCCAGAACCAGGCAGCACGCCATGCAATCCCTTTCTTCGTAGAGCTTGGTCCTAGCGGGAAGCGCCCCATCCCCACTTTTCCGGCTACTTTCGAAGCATTTGGATCGTTATACTTGCTGTAGAGAGGGGTATCGTTCATGGTCATAAAGGATTCTCCAGCCATAAAGATCCCGTCTGCTTCTGTTCGGGTATAGCTTACCAAGCCGGGGGGAGAGATTTTGTGCACGTTAATATTGTCCCACCAGAATTCCACCGCCTCCCGAAAACATTTTTCGGTGAGCATGGTTTTCCAGCCATTTTTGGCTAGCACTTCATTATTTCGTTCATTAAAAGGGTAAAAAATATCACAATCGTTTGTCCAGAGTGACCAGAGCAGAGTAAACCAGGAGTGAGGATACTTCATGCCCCCTACAAAGCCCCACTTTACCTTTCCTTCTTCCTGGAGTCGTTTTGAGGTCTGGACTAAATCGGCCCAGGTTTGCGGATATTCTTCCGGAGAAATCAGGTCCTTACGATAGAAAAAAATCCCTAAAGTTTCATTAAAGGGAATTGCCGTAACATGTTTCTTCCCCTCCCGATCGGTCCAGAGCATAGCAGGATCCACCAGCACCTCTTTGTCCATAGCCTGCAGGGTTCTGAGATCATCCAGCGGCTCCATAAAAGCCCCCCAGAGCTGGCCCCAATCATCGTTATGCCAGATAATATCATACTCCTGAGAGCGGGCCAAAAAACTTGCGGTGAGCTTTTCGACATAGACTTCGTACGAAATGGGAGTGGGGCGAATTTCCACTCCTTTTTCTTCTCCCCATTTTTTCATCCACTTGAGTTGCTGTTCATGGATAGGATGAGGCATATAGGCAATACTCAATTTCTTTTCCGCCGCAAAGCTGGGCTGCCAGAAAGAGCCCAGTATCCCGACTCCTACAAGCACCACTATCCAGAGTCTGATCTCGAAAGCTTTCTTCATAGCACCCTCCTTTCGTATAATTTCGTATCTTGGTATTATAAAACCTTCTTACTCCCCTGCCCCATTCGCAAGGGAGAGTTACCCGCTCTCCACTGGCCACCACGGTCTGGCCAGTCCTATAACTGGCCTCTTCGCTAAGCACATGAGCCATCTCTGTTTCAATCAATCCTGGAGCAAAACAATTTATACGAACATTATAATACGGAGCAAACGCTTCTGCACAACAACGCGTAAGCGCAATAACGCCCGCCCAATTCCTCTTGAGCCTCCAGTAACCAAAGCCACCCTATCTGTGAATACACCGGTCATAATAGTCCGTTGAATCCTGTCCTGAGAGGAAACCTCTCATCGTTCTATATATCGCGTAGAGAAGACCAAAATTGTGGTTGGGAACCATAGCACAAAGCAAAGCGAGTGTCAAGAATTCGCTGAACAAATTCTTATGGAAGGGACAATACAGACAGGCGCTTAAGTGAGTTCTACCGAGCTCTGAACTCTTTTTCTCACACAATCAAACCATATTCTAAAGAGCTCTGGGGTATTGCCCAAGTCGATGAAGAAATAAGGATATTTTGGGAACAAGGGTCTCTGACGCACAGCACCCGGTAGAGAACTGAGACCAGATGGTGAAAGGCCTGTCCCAAGGAGGCTCTTTCCCAGAGATGTCTTCTGAAAATGCCTCGCCTCGTAACAACCAAAAGAGGCTTTTCTGTTGACATGAAAAGCTTGACGGCTATAATAAAGCTGTCTTGGCGACAGAGCCTTAGTGCATTTTTTGTTGAAAGGAGTATACGTATGGATACCACTGAACTCTGTTATACCCCAGCCACCCAACTGGCTCAGGTTATTCGCACCAAAACCCTTTCTCCGGTTGAAGTGGTCAACGCCTTTCTGGAGCGTATAGAAAAGCTCAATCCCACAATCAACGCCTACTGTACCGTGACGAATGAACAAGCACGTAAAGCAGCACAGGAGGCCGAAGCAGCGGTCATGCGAGGGGGTCCTCTGGGACCATTGCACGGAGTGCCATTTTCTCTCAAAGATTTGACCCCTACCAAAGGGATTCGTACCACTTCCGGATCGAAGATCTTTGAACATCACATCCCCACTGAAAATGCTCTGCTGGTGGACCGTCTTTATGCTGCAGGAGGGATTTTGCTTGGGAAAACCAATACCCCGGAATTTGGTTGTAAAGCGTTAACTGATAATAAAATCTTTGGTCCTACATATAATCCCTGGAATCTGGAGCGTACACCAGGAGGTTCCAGTGGAGGAGCAGGGGCAGCCGTTGCAGCCGGGCTTGGGCCTCTGGCCGAGGGAAGTGATCTGGCCGGCTCGATTCGTATCCCAGCGAGCTTTTGTGGCATCGTAGGGCTCAAACCCTCTCCTGGACGTATTCCCAGGTACCCCAATACAAATGCCTGGAATACCCTGAGCGTGAATGGGCCCATAACACGCACGGTGGCAGATGCCGCTTTGATGTTTCAGGTCATGGTCGGTCCGGATGATCGCGATCCGATTTCCCTACCCGATACGGGTGAAGATTTCTGTGCAGCGGTTCATGGAGACCTGAAGCTCTCCGGTTTACAGGTAGCCTGGACACCCGATCTTCAGGGGATGGCTCCGGTAGATCCAATCGTCAAAGAGATATGCGCCAAGGCCATCCATGTCTTCATAGATCTAGGCTGTAACCTGGAAGAGGATAGTCCAGATTTTAGCGGAGCACATGAACTCTTCGCGGTACTGAATGCCAATCTGCGCATGGCAGCAGTAGGAGATTATGCAGAGCAGTGGGCCCACGAGATGGATCCGCTGCTGGTTTGGCGTATCGAGCAAGGAAAACAATACTCGTTGACCGATGTCGGCAAAGCAGAAAAAGCCCGTACCGCCCTCTATCAACGGGTACGAAAATTCTTCGAAAACTACGAGCTGCTTCTCCTCCCCACTACCCCTGTGCCTCCGTACTCTGCGCACCATGGTTATCCTCAAGAGATCGCCGGGCGCCAGATCACTACCCCATACGAAATTCTTATCCTGACCTATGCTTTCAATCTCACCGGACAGCCAGCTATTTCGGTACCGGCCGGCTGGACTGAGGATGGACTACCGATCGGGCTTCAGATTGTCGGTCGTAGAAACGCAGAAGCGCTTGTGCTCAAAGCTGCCGCTGCTTTTGAAGCTGCAGCCCCCTGGGCTGATCGCTATCCATCACTTGAGGTGTAATACGGAGGGTGTGAGCAGGTGATTTTGTTCACCTGCTCACGCATCATACGTTACCTCTAAAATATGGCTTGCGGATCAATGTATTTTTTCCGCTGGGTTTTGGCACACTCAGTTGGTCGGATTGGGTCTCCGGTGGAGCTGGACGTGGCGGTACATGCCTTCAATATTCAGCGGTAGCCAATTTTGATAATTCCCCCAATCTCGATATTCCTCCATCTTCACCAGTTGTTGAATCTCTTCTAGCGATTTGCCTTGTCGAGCATACCGGAGAACCTCTGCTCGCAGTTGTTCCATGTAGCCTCGAAACTTCCGGACATGTTCCTTGCGACCGAGGGCACCATGCCCTGGAGCCAGGATGTCAAAATCCAACCCTTCCACCCGTTTGAGGGATTCGATCCAGTCCTCAATATAGGCATCTGGGAAATCACGGAACGGTAAGCTCTCCACCGGAATGAAATCTACCGCAAACAGGACACGTTCTGCTGGAAAGCGCATGACGATCGAGTTATCAGAATGATTTCTTCCAACATAGATAAGCTCCACCTGTTTCCCGCCTAATTCGAGTGTCAAACGATCAGAAAAGGTGATGTGGGGCACTGCCGTAGGGCGGTTTTCTCCGAGAATGGTTGCCTTGGCATTTTCATGAGCTATCACCACTGCCGTATCTGCAAATACCTCTCCACCGGCGATATGATCAGCATGGTCATGACTATAGATCAGATAGGTCACCGGACGAGCAAAGCGTTGCGCTAACTCCTGCTTGAGCCAGCGTGCTGCCTCTGCATTAATCGGATCAGTAGCGATGATGCCCTCGGGAGTGACCAGAAACACCGAATAATGAAAGTTGTTCCGAAAACGATAGAGATCTCCGGTAATTTGAGTGATTTCTCGGATAGGACTCTGCTGAGCAAGTACTAACCCTGTATACACCAGGATAAGTAAGGCAAAGGAACCGATACATACTGGTTTCTTATAATAACTCCTCATATCACTCTCCTTTTTCAGCAAATAGATTACCCTATTTTATCTTCGAGAGGCCGACTCTACTTGACTTCTTCCTTTTACTTGTGTTATGGTCGCAAGAGAAATTAGAAAGTAAGAATTATGAAGCATAAGAATTCCAGATGCAACTATTTTCTCAAGCGCACAAGCAAAGGAGAACTGTGGGATGGTGCCCTCTTTCTTGGGAGATGCATCTTTTACACTCCCGGAGAAGAGTAGAGATTTGGATTTTCGCAGACTAAGCAGATGTTTTCAGGCAGATTTCTCGAGAAGTATACTCATAAGTTTTTCGCAGGAATAGAAAGAGGAAGAAGATGAGTGCAACCGGTGTCTATAATATTCTCCCTACTCCTTTCACCGAAGAGGGGGATATTGATGAAACCAGCCTTCGGAAATTGATCGATTTTCAAATCGAAGCTGGTCTTCACGGGCTGGCTATTTTGGGTTTTATGGGAGAGGCTCAAAAATTAACCGATAACGAGCGTGTGCAGGTGATTGCTACCGTGCTGGATCAGGCGCAAGGGAAGATTCCCACCTGGGTTGGGGTACAGGCCTTGGGGACCAGAGCCGCCATCGAACAAGCTCGCCAGGCCGAGCGTTTGGGGGCAAGCGCAGTCTTTGTGGCTCCGATCAATGTGCAGGATGACGAGGTCATCTGTGCGTTCTATCGGCAGGTCGCCGAGTCTATTGCCATTCCGATAGTCATCCATGATTATCCCGATTCGTTTAAGACTATCCTCTCTCCGGCTCTTATTGCCCGGCTTACTCAGGAGATTCCAGGCGTCCAATATATTAAACTCGAAGATCCTCCTGTTGGACCAAAGATCACCAAAGTTCGGGAGCTGACTCAAGATAAGATCAAGATTTTTGGTGGATTAGGAGGAGCCTATTTTCTGGAGGAACTGCAACGGGGCGCAGTGGGGATTATGACCGGTCTGGCTTTTCCTGAAATTCTGGTGCGTATTTACAACAAATTCCAGCAGGGGGATATGCTGGGAGCCGCAGAGACGTTTGATCACTATATGCCGCTCATTCGTTATGAAGCCCAGCCCAAAATCGGTTTGGCTTTTCGGAAATATATCTATCATCGGCGAGGGATTATCGCTACGACTACTGTACGTCATCCCGGTCCCAAACTTGATGACTATACCGCCAGAGAATTGGAACAGATTATTCAACGGGTGGGACTCTCCCTGGAGAAGTTGGGGGTACAGGAGATCGTGTGAGCCTATCTTTTCCCAATTGGCGAGGGTGGACTGTGGATCGCTCATACATAATGTCGCAAGACAAAAACGAGTATCGGCTTTATCGACAATGGGTGAGAAGAGAATGGGGGGGTATCTCTCCTTTTATTGTGTAGTTGTTGAGGAGGCGGGAGGAGGTTAGGAGAGCATGTCTTTACTGCAGCGTATCCTGGAGGAGAAATTAGTAGCGGTTGTACGCGCAGATTCACCAGAGATAGCCACTGAAGCTGCCTATGCTGCTTTTCGTGGGGGGATCTCTTGTCTGGAAATCACCTTTACGGTTCCACAAGCCGAGCGCTCTATGCTCTCCCTCAGGAAAAAACTCCCTGAAGCGATCATCGGGGCAGGCTCTATTACAACACGAGAACAGGCCGAGTCTTCCTGGGAAGCCGGAGCAGAATTTTTTGTCTCCCCGCATACAGACCCCTATCTGGTCGAATGGTTTCGAGAGCGAGATCTTTTCTATATGCCTGGAGGACTGACTCCAAGTGAACTCATGCTGGCCTGGAAGAATGGTTGTGCAGTTCAAAAACTCTTTCCAGCCTCTCTGGGTGGTCCAGCAATGGTCCGTGCTCTGCTCCAGCCTTTGCCCTTTTTGCGTCTGATGGTCTCTGGAGGGGTGGATGAAAAGAATGCTCTCGCTTTTCTTCAGGCGGGAGCAGTAGCCCTGAATGTCGGGGGGAGTTTGTTTACCAAAACCTATTTGCAGCATAAGGATTGGTCTGCGATAGAGGCGGCGAGTCATCGACTAATCCAGCTCTGCAAAGGATCCTAGACGTTCATGGAGTGGGATATTCTGTCCATAGGCGAATGTATGGTGGAGTTTTTTCCTGATCCCCCTGGTTCAGAAACCTATCGACGCTCTTTTGGAGGGGATACACTCAATACCATTGCCATGGCGGCCAAATTCGGTTCACGGTGTGCTTACCTTACCCGTATAGCCGATGATTTCTTTGGCAATTTTCTCCGGGAGGCCATTACCAGTTTAGGGGTAGAACTGACTCCGGCTCGATTCCTGCCAGCAGGGTACAATGGTATCTATTTTATTGCGGTAGATCACAAGGGAGAACGACAGTTTCAATACTTTCGTTCTGGAAGTGCGGCCAGTACCCTGTGCGCAGAAGATGTGCAGACTCAATGGATTGCCCAAAGCCATATTCTCTTTTCCAGTGGCATTACGCAGGCGATCTCCCCAGGTGCGGCCCAGGCGGTACAACATGCTTGTGCTCTCGCCAATGCACAAAACAAAACCGTCGCCTTCGATATCAATTTTCGCCCACGGCTATGGAGTATAACGCAGGCAGCAGCCGAGCTACAACGGATCATTCCCCATCTTCACCTGCTCTTCTTTTCCACCGCCGATATTCCGGTGGTGCAGACCGCTTTTCATACACCGGATGAGAAGATACCTACTCTCCTCGAAGCCTGCTGGTCTCACGGCGTGTCTATTGTGGTCATCAAACAGGGAGAACAGGGCGTACTGTTGGGGGATCACTCTCTGCGGAAAGGGATTGCCGTACGGCCATTTATCAGCAAAGTCGTAGATACGAGTGGTGCCGGTGATACCTTTAACGGTGCTTTCCTCCACAGTTTTCGGCGAGGAAAAAGCAGTATAGAATGTGCACGATGGGGAGTAGCCGCAGCAGCTTTGCAGGTAAGCCGCCACGGCACGGTTTCCGCAATGCCTACTGCGCAAGAGGTCGAACAGGCTTTAGAGCAGGTAGAAGTGGATTGAGATCGTACAGCATGACCAGCAGCATGACCAGAAAAGGTGAATATGAGGGCGGTGCTATCCTGACTGGGCTACCCAAGCTCGCAATGCCTCTTCCCACAAGAAGGTTCGTCCATCTTGCAACATAACTACATTATGGAGGCGTGCTGCCTCTTCTGCCCCCAGGGTAGCTTGTTCTCCCGCCACTACCGGAATTGCGCTATACCCGGCTTGTCGGAGCAGCATGGCCCGTCGGAGGGCACGATCGACATCTTCCTGATCTACTACTGCTGAGATCTCTATGGCTAGCCACACTTCGGGCAGAGTCTGATCGTGACGAGGCTGACCACTGACCAGCAGATCGAGAAGAAGAAGATCTTTAAACTCTTCGAATGACAGATGAGTTTCGAGAGTTTCCTCCAGACTGTAAGGTGCCACCACCCGGAGACGGCGTAATAGTGGACCAAAATAAGCGTTGGCTTTTTCTCGATAGGTAATCTCCAGCATACGGCCTTTGAGATCTCCAACAGTAGTGGCAGTTCGCCAATAGGCATCGGCCAACGATCCTAATCGCTCTTCGGTACGTCGTTGAGCCTCAGCAAGATCGTAGATAACTCTTTCAAGCCGTTCTAAGTGCTCGGCAGTGCGCTGCTGCGCTTCAGTCAGCATATCCAGGCGAGCTTCGGTACGCTGCTGCGCTTCGGCCAGAGCCTGCACTACTTCTTCAAGGCGCTCCAAACGAGCTTCGGTGCGCTGCTGCGCTTCGGCCAGGGAACGGACAATCTCTGGTAATGCCAGCACTTCGTCAGAGAGCAGTAAACGACGTAGCTCTGCCCGCCACTCCGGGTGTTCGGCTAACAGCCGGACTAAATCGAGATATTCCTGAATGGTAAAGGCCATCAATTTTCCTTAAAAAATACTTTATGAACCCTACTTTAAGTACCTATGGCTAAATTTCTTGCCCTCTTCAATTCCATTACTTCCTCTTCTTGTCATACTGAGCCCGTCGCTCTGCTCAGGGTGTGACAAGACCATCTTACCCCGTTTTTCGAGTAGTGGTGAAGCAAACGGGCTTTTGTCCAAAATTCCTAGCCAGAGTTGCTTCAGCTTATCATAACTTACTCTCTTTGAGAGAACTTGTCAATCATTCCCCTTTTTCCCTTGAGTACAGCAGTAGGTTAAAGTATGATGGCTGACAGAATGGGTGAGTATCCTTCCCTTGTTTTCGCTGAAGAGGGCCCATGGGGTGAAGAGAACAATAGCAGAGAAAGAAATGTGAGATGAAAACCCTTGAACCTGAGGATGAGCTATGTATCGAGTAGGGATTGACGTTGGAGGCACGTTTACAGATATTGTAGCCTTGGAAGAGGAGACGGGAAATTTCTTTGGGGCGAAAGTGCTCACCACCAGAGAGGTAGCCGAGGGATTCATGCAAGCTATTGCCCTGTTTTGTCAGCATACAGGGTGCCGGATCACAGAGATCAGTCATCTCTATCATGGGACTACCGTCGCTACCAATGCGCTCCTGGAACGCAAGGGGGCACAGGTTGGTTTGCTGACCACCCAGGGATTCCGTGATGTCTATATTATTGGGAGAATGCGCCGGGAACGAATCTACGACCTCTTCTATCAGCGGGAACCGAAACTCCTTCCCCGACGGAGAATTCGAGAAATACCGGAACGTATCGCTGGCACCGGTGAAGTGATCCAGCCAGTGAATACTCTTCAGGGAGAAACCATTATCGATGAATGGAAAAGGGAAGGAATAGAAGCGATTGCTCTCTGTTTCCTCAATGCATACCGGAATGACCAGCATGAGAAAGAGGTCGGTGCTCTCATTCAGAAAAAGTGGCCCGAAGTGGCTCTCTCTCTTTCCTCTCAGGTTGCTCCAGAATACCGGGAATATGAACGAACCTGCACTACGGTGGTCGATGCGTATTTAAAGCCCCGGATTGGCTATTATCTCTCGCAATTGAGCACTGCTCTGTCTAAGCAAGGTTTTCAACAGCGCTTCTGGATCATGAAGTCTAATGGAGGAGTGGCCAGTCCGCACTATATCCAGCAGACTCCGGTAGATACCCTTCTCTCGGGGCCCGTGGCCGGGGTCATTGGTGGTGTATTTCTGGGGGAATTACTCGGATGGAAAAATCTGGTCACTTTTGATATGGGTGGCACCAGCACTGATGTCGGACTCATCGTGGACGGAGAACCGATACGCAGTCTGACCCTGGAACTGGCTGGTCATCCCATTCTGACCGGCGCAGTAGATATCTACACGGTTGGATCTGGAGGGGGATCTATTGCCACCCTGGGGGCAGGAAAACTGCTCCAGGTCGGTCCAGCGAGTGCTGGTGCAGACCCTGGACCTGCTTGTTATGGAAAAGGCTCTGATCCGACAGTAACCGATGCGAATCTTCTTCTTGGACGGATCGGCACACGGGGCGGGTTAGGGGATCAGATTAAACTCGATCCGCTACGCGCAGAGCAAGCGCTCTCTCCCCTGGCTACGCAACTTGAACTCCCCCTCATCGAAACCGCCGAAGGGATCATCCAGGTCGTAGATACTGACATGAGTGGAGCCATTCGACGCATGACTATTGAACGAGGGTACGACCCACGGGATTTTACCCTGGTCGCCTTTGGGGGAGCTGGTCCGCTCCATGCAGGAAGTATTGCCCGCCATCTGGGCATACGTCGGGTAGTCATTCCTCCCTTTCCCGGAACCTTTTCGGCCTTTGGGCTCCTGGTCACTGATGTCAAACATGACTATGTGGTGACCTGTCTGACCAATCTCTGGGAAGCCAGGGCGCTCGATCAGATCCGGAACGCTTTTCTCCAGTTGCAAGAGAAGGCCCAAGCAGAACTTGGAGAGCTGACCGGCTATCTTCCTCTCCTCTCCGGAGATATGTGTTATGAAGGACAGGGATTTGTACTGGATGTACCGTTGATCCCGAATGATTTGGGCAATCCTCAAGTGATGATACAGAAATTTGTGGAGCGTCATCGGGTGGCTTTTGGCTATATCGAAGAAGAAAATGAGATGGTGGAACTCCGCAATCTCCGTCTCCGTCTGCTGGAAAAGATGCCTCGAATTATCCCGCAGTATCCGGAGACCAGTATTCCGGATTCCACTCCGGAGAAACGGTCAATCTTCCTCGAAGGCCACTGGCAGGAGGTGTTTGTTTACCAAAAATGGGGATTACGCGTCGAGCAACGGGTTGCCGGACCGGCGATAATCGAGTTAGGGAACTCAACCCTGATACTCCATCCAGGACAGATAGCCTGGCGCGATAGGATTGGAAATACCATTATGGAGGTAGAAGAGTGATGTCCATTGATCCGATCACTTTAAAGGTCATTAACAGTTATCTCGAATCTACCGCCGAGGAGATAGGACGCCGGTTCCGGCGGAGTGCCCGCTCTCCGGTGATTCGGGAAGTGGGTGACTGTTCAGTGGCTCTCTGTACAGGTAATGCGCAGCTCATCGCCCAGGCGGCCCATGTTCCAGCCCAGCTCAATTCTATTCCTCCCGCTCTGGAGTGGACCCTCCGAGAGTTTCCCCTGCACACCCTTGCACCGGGGGATGTGATTGTGACCAACGATCCGTATTCTGGAGCACAGCATCTCCCTGATCTCATTGTCTTTCTGCCAGTGTTTGTGGCCGGAAAGGTCGAGGCGATTGTGGCGGCCTTGGGACATCATATTGATGTCGGAGGGATGGCGGCCAGCAGTCTGGCCCCGGCCAGTGTAGAGATTTTTCAGGAAGGCATCCGATTCCCTCCCCTGAAAGCGTATGAACAAGGGGTAAGAAATGAGACCTTTTTTAAAATCCTCCGGGCAAATTCTCGGCAACCACATGCCCTGAGTAACGATCTCCTTGCCGAGATAGCCGCCTGTCAGTACGGGATTAGTCGTCTGGAAGTCCTGTTCCAGCGCTACGGGGTCGATACGGTGCGTGAGGCTATGGCGGAAATCATTGCCTATACCGCCGCCGCCATGCGGCAAGAGATTGCCAAGATTCCAGATGGAGCCTATAGCTTTGAAGACTATGTAGATGACGATGGGGGCAAGAGGACTGATATCAAGATCAAAGCAACCATTACCGTCCATGGTTCAGCGATTACGGTCGATTTTACCGGCACCGATCCGCAGGTGGATGGGCCGGTCAATTGCCCTCTGGGAATGACCTACTCGGCGACTTCTTATATTATGAAGCTGGTGACCGATCCTCTGTTGCCGATGAACGCCGGGATTATGGAACCGGTGACTCTTATTGCTCCGGAAGGGAGTCTGGTCAATCCCCGTTTTCCAGCACCGGTACAAACCCGGATGCAAGCCTGTCACCGAATCTGTGATGTATTGCTGGGAGCCTTTGCGCAGGCCATTCCTGAACGGGTCATGGCCGCCTGCTATGGAAGCACCACTATTGTCGCTATCACTGGACAAGACCAGCGCGGGGAGACCTATATTCACAATGAGATGACCGCTGGTGGTATGGGGGCACGTCCGACTTTGGATGGAGAGGATGGTGTGATGTGTCATGGTTCTAACGGACGTAATGTACCTATCGAGGTGATTGAGGCACTCTATCCCCTCCGCGTACTTCGCTATGAAATTATCCCTGATTCTGGAGGGGCGGGAAAATTCCGTGGGGGGTGTGGGCTACGGCGAGAACTGTTACTTACCGGGGAACGGGCAAGACTGACCACCAACTCAGACCGACACCACCATGCTCCTTATGGCCTTTTTGGTGGTTCAAAGGGACAACCGCATCGATTTATCCTCACCCACAAAGGTCAGCCTCAGGTTATGCGGTCTAAACTGACCAATATTGATCTCCAGTACGGTGATACTTTTACCACCCAAACAGCCGGAGGAGGGGGGTATGGAGACCCCTTTGAACGCCCCTGGTATCTCGTCCAGCAGGATGTGGAAGAAGGGTATATCACTGTACAGACTGCGCAGGAGCATTACGGGGTCGTATTTGACGCCGATGGAAAAGTCGATCAGGAAGCGACTACCCGGCTTCGGAAGAGCCTGCGCTGAGACTGTGCCGGGCTCAAGGCGCTGGGGAGGAAGACGGGCGAGTAAAAACAATCTGCTGCGGTGCTCTCTTTTCTGCAGACTGATAGGCGGCCCGAATCATGAGTAAAGATTTTCGTCCCTCTTCCAGTCCCAGCATCGGTTTTTTCCCTGTTCGGAGGCACTCAATAAAATGTTGCGGACCTAAGTAGTGATTGCGCCGGTCTTTGCTGATCGAGAGGGGAATAGTTTGGGAACTTTCCCACACTCCTCGGGGTTGGCCCTGACGAAACATTTTAAGATAGGGGGCGCGCACAAACTCGCGTGAAGCAAGATCCACTCCGGAAAGGAGGAGGGTTCCTTCTGTACCAAACACCTCATCGACACTCTCGCCAGCGAGAAATGCCCAGCTATTGGCTACCTCGGCGATTGTTCCGGAGTGGTATGGAGCACCCTGCGCTTCGCTCCGTGAAGGGAACGTATAGATAGCCAGAGCTGTATCCTCAACGGGTAAATCGAGGGCCTGATGCGAGAGAGTGGCATAGACACTGTCCGGTTCCCCTAGAAGCCACAGCAAAAAGTCCGCATCATGAATACCTTCATCCAGTAAAGCTCCTCCTCCCGCAAGTGCTGGATCCACATACCACTGTTTCCGGAATGCTTTATCCACTCCGTAATAATGCCCATGTCGAATACGTACCAGGGTGATGTGTCCCAGGGTGCCACTCTTGACGATATTGACGAATTCCTGGGTGATCGGATCAAACCGCTTAGGGAAATTTTGCATATACACCACCCCGGCCTTGTGTACCGCCTGTGCGATCCGGTCACAATCCTCCAGAGTAGCTGCCATTGGTTTTTCACAGAGGATATGCAGACCCAGGGCTGCTGCTTCCTCGATAAGGGGAGCATGTTTAACCGTCTCCGCAGTGATCCCCACGGCATCACATTCGTGCAAAAGAGATTGAAGATCTGACCAGTAGCGGGTTTTATGGCGTTGAGCCGCTTCCTCCCCGCGTGCCGGATCATCATCCCAAACACCGACCAGCACCGCCTCTGCAATTTCATTGATCGATTGTGCCCAAAAATGCGCATGATAGTGGGCACAACTAAGGATCCCAAACCGAATGACTTTGTTAGACATGATCTAAAAACCTCCTTCTGGGGTAGAAATGAAGTGAGAGACAATGCCACCTTAGCCAGGGGAAGGCAAGATGTCAAGAGAATAAACTGCCTTGACAGTGTACCTCCGATATGTCACAGTCAGGCAGTAGACAGCAATCAGTGGTTAGGGATTAGTGGGGAGTGGTCAGTATGTGGATAATCACTAACCACTAATCACTAATCACCAGCAAAAGGGGGAGGTAAGTCAATGATTCCTCAAGCTTGGATGCCGAAATGTGCTATGAAACGGGTCATCTGTCACTGGACAGCAGGTGGCCATCGAGCTTCTTCCCTGGATAAAGCGCATTATCACATTTTGATTGAACACCAAGGTGCGTTGGTACAGGGAACACACTCGATTGAAGACAATGTCTCCACAAGTGATGGGCATTATGCGGCGCATACGCGGGGTCTTAACACCGGCTCTATTGGTGTCGCGGTCTGTTGTATGGCCAATGCCAAAGAACATCCCTTCGAGCCAGGAGCGTTCCCCATGACCCAAACCCAGTGGCAGACGATGGCGCAAGTTGTGGCAGAACTCTGTCAGATTTACCGGATTCTGGTCACCCCTCAGACTGTGCTTGGACACGGTGAAGTGTCCACGAATCTTGGCGTGCCCCAGGCCGGGAAGTGGGATCCGATGGTGCTCCCCTGGGCCCCGCAGACCAGTAAAACAGAAGTGGGCAACCTGTTTCGCAGCCTGGTGAAACAATTCCTAGAGAACGGTCCTGAACAGGAAGAGCTTGTCTTACCGAAAATTCAGGTCCGTATTCACGGTCAGGAAAGTATCGGTGGTATCATCGATAATGAGAATAGTTATGTACACGTTGCTTCGATGGTCAATACGCTGGGCTGGTCCCTCTTGAACGCTGGATTCGAGGTAGTAGTGCTGTTTCCTCCGGCCGGCGGCAATCCGGTGTTTTTACCCTATATCCTGGTGGGGGAACCCGAAGACTTCTCTCCACATGCCTCTGAGGAAGAGATTGTTGAGGCAATCATGGACCATGGGTATGTTGATGTCCGCGAGCTCGCTGCAGAGCTAAATGCTCCACTAGACTGGGATGAGGGAAGTAGAACAGTTATAATTGGAGAGGAACCCCCTGTCATTTCAGCTCTCCCTTCAGAGAGTGCAGAGGCTCCTCGTCTACGCTACACCATCAAACCTGGGGATACTCTCTCGGCCATCGCTGCCCGTCTGCTCGGAGATGGAAGTCGATGGCGAGATATTTTGAAGACAGATGGCTCACCATTTACCGAAGCAGAAGCGCGTCGGATCCAACCCGGCATGGTCGTCTTTGTCCCCGAAGCGCAGCGGAGGGTCGTCCATTCGACTCCTGAAACGCAGCGCAGAGTTGTCCAACCACCTCCTGGAGAAGCGGCGGGGATATCACCTGCCGGAGCGGAGCGCAGGGTTATCCCTTTGACTCCTGAAGCGAGTCCTGCGCTCTCCTCTTTTAGCATCGATGCGCTGATTATGGTTGTTCCTCCTCTGTTCCGGGCTTTTGCACAGGAGTCCATTCCGATCATCCTGGCGGAATGCCGCAAGAGTGACCTAACCAGTCTCGGACATATCGCCTATGTTCTGGCCACTGCGCAGCACGAATCCTTGTGTGGGAAGTTCATGGTGGAGCTCTGGGGACCAACAGATGCTCAGCGACGATATGAAGGACGAGCAGATCTGGGGAACACTCAGCCGGGTGATGGATTCCGTTTCCGGGGAAGAGGCTACGTCCAGATAACCGGGCGAGCAAATTACCAGACCTGGTCTGATCGGCTCAATCTGGATTTGATCAATCAACCAGACCTCGTTTCTCGTCATCCCGATATTGCGGCGAAGATCCTGGTCCAGGGGATGCGAGATGGGGCCTTCCGTCCACCGCACCGGTTGAGCACTTATCTGACCAATGCGGCTCAGGATTTTTTCAACGCGCGAGAAATCATTAATGCGGACAAACATTTTATTGATCAAGGTTTCACCAAGAGCCGGGGACAGCGGATTGCAGAAATTGCGCAGAATTACCTGGTAGCCCTGAGTCGTGGGTAGTGGGTAGTGAGTAGTGAGTAAAGAACTGGAGGTTGTGCCGGCCACCGAATAATAACCACAATCCACTGATCACAAGCCACTTTCAAAAAAGCGGTGGATGTCTGCGGTGCCACTCTGTCGCCTGCTCATAGGCATAACCGACCCGCAGCACCAGGGATTCATCGAAAGCACGACCCACGAGTTGAATTCCCAGGGGCAAACCATGTTCATTAAACCCTGCTGGGAGAGCAAGAGCCGGTAAGCCGGTCAAATTAAAGGGACAGGTGAAATGCACGAGACTATTCAGTGGATCTCTTTCCACCCCGCCCAGTACAACTGTCCGCTGACCGATGCTAGGAGCAGCAATTGGCTGGCTAGGGATGAAGAGAAGATCAACCTGTTCTCTCAAAGCCGCTTCCACCTCCTCGATGATCCTTCGACGCATGCGCTGGGCACGAATATAATCCGTAGCGAAGCTAAATTTCCCTAACTCTAATAGAGTTCGCACATCCTCTCCATAATCTTCAGGGCGACTGAGGAGATTCTCTTCATGATTTGCACAGGTTTCAGGCAAAATGATAGCCCAGTTGGTAGCGGAAGCAAAGCTCAGACCTGGAATAGAAATCTCCTTTACCGTAGCACCAAGCTTCTCAAATACTTGCCAGCTCTGCTCAAAAGCCATCCTGACTGCTGGTTCTACCGGAAAATCGACCAGTTCCCTTGGAATGCCAAGTCGTAAGCCTCGTATCTCCGGATAAAGCTCTTTGGTAAAATCTGGAACAGGTTGCTGACTCGATACCGGATCAAGAGGGTCATATCCGGCAATAGCTTGTAGAATTAAGGCTATATCCTCCACCGATCGTGCCATTGGTCCAGCATGATCACATGACCAGGCCTGCGGTATCATTCCGTAGCAGCTCACCCGGCCATACGTTGGTTTGAGACCTACAATACCACAGAATGCAGCGGGACACCGGATCGATCCCCCAGTATCAGAACCCAGAGAAAATGTGGCAAGTCCAGCAGCCACCGCTGTTCCTGAACCACCGGAGGAGCCCCCTGGAATATGCCCTAAATCCCAGGGATTCCGGGTGGTTCCCCAATGGGGATTGTCAGTCGTCCCTCCATAGGCAAATTCATGCGTATTCGTTTTCCCCAACAGGATTGCTCCTGCCTGTGATAATCGGGCACATACGGTTGAGTCAAAATCCGGTATCCAATCCTGAAGAATTTTAGATCCAGCAGTGGTACGGATGCCTTTAGTAGCATAGATATCCTTCACCGAATAAGGTACACCATGCAATGGTCCTTGATAGTGGCCACTCATAATTTTCTGCTCGGCGTGTTGAGCCTGGGCTAAAGCTAAGTCAGCAGTCACGGTGATGTAGGCGGTGAGCTGTCGGTCAAGGCTCGAAATCCGATCCAGGTGTACCTGAGTTATTTCGACTGGTGAAACCTCATGGGTGCGTATCAGTGGAGCTAATTCGGCAAGGCTCAACCAATATAGCTCTGTTTCAGCCATAGATTCCCCTCTTTTCTCTTCATTAACGCTTAAAGATCGTCGCTGGCGGTATAGCACCTAGTTGCAGAGAGCGCAGTTGGATAAGATCCTCCTGCAGGAGAACAAGTCTGCGAGCTATTTCTCTCAGTCGCTCTCTCTCCAGAGAGATTCCCGCCAAGGTGGCGATCCGTTGCAGTTCTTCTATGGACAATGCTTCTTCCTGAGACATCATTTCACTCCTTCCTTTAGAGCATGAAAGCACGATAAGAATCGTCCCGATATCTGCTCCTGGAAAGGTGGGTATCTTTCCATACATTCTGCTGTAGCTAAAGGACATCGGGTGTGTAAATGACAACCTGTAGGGAGAGTGATAGGGCTTGGGATTTCACCTTTGAGTAAAAACGCGGACCGCTGTTGTCTTGGATTGGGATATAATACAGAGGAGAGAAGCGCTCGGGCGTACGGATGCAAGGGTTGCTGAAACAACGCTTCGGTCTCTCCCATCTCGACGATTTTCCCTAAATACATAATAGCAATGCGATGACAGACCCGTCGTACCGCGGTTAAGTCGTGAGAAATAAATAGATAAGAAAGGCCAAGCTCTCGTTGGAGATCACTGAGCAGGTTCAAAATTTCAGCCCGCACTGAGACATCAAGGGACGAGGTAGGTTCATCAAGCACTACAAGATCGGGATTGGTGCTGAGTGCGCGAGCAATGCCTACCCGCTGCTGTTCCCCATCACTAAGCTGATGCGGATACTTATGGTGATAACTCTCCCCCAGGCGAACCATATCTAAAAGTTCCTTAACCCGTTTCTTCCGCTGAGCCACAGGCATCTCCATTGTGAGCAGTATAGGCTCTTCGATAATATTCCCAATGCGCATACGGGGATTCAAAGAACCATAAGGGTCTTGGAAAACCATTTGAATGCGAGAACGAAGCCGGCGAAATTCTTTGGCTGGAATACGAGTGACATCCTCTCCGTGGAAGAGGATGGTACCACTGGTTGGTTCAATAAGCCGCAGAATACAACGTCCTACTGTGGTCTTTCCCGAGCCACTTTCTCCAACAAGTCCCAGCGCCTCTCCCTTAGAAATAGAGAAAGAGACTTCATTCACCGCATGGACAACCTGTCCTCGACCAACCGGAAATTCCTTGACAAGGGCGTGGACGGCTAAGGTGGGTAACTCTTTCATGGGTTTATTCGTCTCTCCATAATTTCTTGCTTACGAATACAACGGACCAGATGCTCTTTAGTCAAGGGAGCGAGCGGAATCTCCTGCTGATGCCGGCAAATGTCCAAAGCCACTGGGCATCGCGGGGCGTAAGCACACCCTGTTTTGGCGGCTTCGATGCGAAGCCCCCCGCGACCATCAATGGCTTGATCTTCGTCCCGAGCAGCTATTGCTGCTCGCAAAAGATGTCTGCTGTAAGGGTGAGTAGCATGATCGAAGAAAGTGGTCACATCAGCCATTTCCACGATCTGTCCATCATACATTACCGCAATCTTTTCACAGTAGTGCGCTACTACAGCCAGATCACGTGATACAAGCAGTAAAGCGGAATGAAAATTCTGTACCAAGTCCTGCATCAGATCCAGGATTTGGATTTGAATAGTCACATCCAAACCACTGGTCGGTTCATCAGCCATAAGTAACTGAGGGGAGTTAGCTAACCCTAAGGCAATGATCACCCGTTGACACATTCCTCCACTCAACTCATGCGCATAAGCTTTGAATCGTCTTTGGGCATCCGGAATACCTACCGCCTCCAGCAACTGCACGGCATGGGTAAACGCTTCCGATTTCTTCATACGGTGATGAGCCATAAGGACATTTACCATCTGGTGTCCGATGGGAATTACAGGGTTAAGATGCCGCCGTGGATTGGCCGTGGTTAAGGCAATTTCTTTCCCTCGAATCTGCTGTAACTCCTTTTCGGTCTTCTGCAGCAAATCTTCTCCTCTCCAGAGTACCTGACCAGTCACCACGTGCCACGGAGGTTTAAGTAACCCCAGAATAGCCCGCAGTAACACTGATTTGCCAGCCCCGGATTCTCCTACCACGCCCACGGTTTGCCCTGAGCCGATAGTCAAATTTATTCCTTTTAAGACTGACACCACGCCACTATCAAGCTGCAAATGCACATGGAGGTCTTGGATTGTTAATAAATCATTCATCATCTATTGCCTATTCATCGGGTCCAGATAGACACGTAATCCATCTCCCACTAAAGAGTATCCTAGAATAGTAATTCCTAAGGCAAGACCAGGAAACAATGCTGTCCACCATTGTCCGGTCATCATATTTTGTGCACCAATAGAAATCATAGAGCCCCATTCAGGAGTGGGAACCGGCACACCGGCTCCCACAAAACTTAATCCTGCAGTTAGCAGAATAGAGAAACCGATGGTTACAGAAACATTGACCAGTGCTGGAGTTAGGGCATTAGGCAGGACATGGATAAAGGCGGTCCTTAGCTCACTATTTCCCGCACAGCGAGCCGCTTCCACAAACGGTCGTTCCCGCACCTGTAACACTGCTCCACGAGTCAAACGTAAAAAGAAAGGGATATTCAAAAAGGCCAACGCCAGAATGACATTAGTAGTTCCCGGTCCACGGAAACCGACTAGAGCAAGAGCAAAGATGAACACTGGGAAAGCCTGAACGATATCAGCCGCCCGCATAATCATCTCTCCAATCCGATGCCAAAGCCCACGTTGTCCAGCAAAAAACCCAGAAATGACCCCCAGGAGAACTCCTCCAATAAAGGCAATGGTCGTAGACACCAGGGCAATGGTGATATCAATACTGGGTGCAGCAATTACCCGTGAAAATATATCCAGCCCAGAGACATCTGTGCCCATCCAATGCTGACGGTTCGGTGGCATGAGTGGTTCGCCAACAAGCGCCTGCTCAGGCGGGTAGGGTGCTAACATGGGTCCAAAGATGGCTAAAAAGAGCGTCACAAACACCACACCCAACCCAAAAAGAAAGCCAAATCGACGGCGAGCAAACTGCCAGAATCTCTGTAGCTCTCCCTTCATACTGCTTTTCCACTCCCATACCGACTAGCAAGTTCGGTCAGGCATCCTTCAGCATAACAAAAAAATTCTCTGAGATTTACTCTAGGTTTTTATGCGAGGATCCAACCAGATATAGAGAATATCCACAAGAAGAAAAACCAGCATCGTAAAGACAGCTGCGATCAGCACTACTGCCTGCAGAGGAGCATAGTCTGAATTCACCACTGATTCCACGGCGTATTGGCCTAGACCACCCCAGGCAAACACGGTTTCTACCAGTACAGCACCACCCAAAAGAAACCAGACCATAATCCCGACAAGCGTGATTACCGGAGGTAATGCGTTTCGGAGAGCATAGCGGAGTTGCATCCACCTGGAAAGACCACATGCCCTTGCATATTCCACAAAAGAGGCCTCAAGCATCTCCTCCATAGTCGAACGAGCCGTCTTTAAAATGAGGGGCATGTAAACTATTACCAACGTAAGAAGAGGGAGTATAATATGTTCTACACTTGATCTGAAAGCTTCCCAATTGCCTGTAATCAGACTATCCACTACATACATTCCAGTAATGCGTTGAGGCTCCATAATCCCGATATTCAGTTGGCCGGTTGGTCCCGGAAACCACCCTAATTGGTAGAAAAAAAGAAAAACGGCGATAAGAGCAAACCAGAAGTCGGGAATAGCACCAGCAAGCATACCATACACAAAGACAACTCGATCGGCCAGGCCACGTTTACGGACTGCGGTCAACACGCCAAGGGGTATACCAAAGAGCACCGAAAAAAAAGTGGCTCCCAGCACGAGTTCTATGGTGGCTGGTAAACGCTGGGCAATATCATTAAGGACCGGTTGTGAAGTGCGCCAGGAAGTGCCGAAGTCCCCTTGCAATACATTCCATATATATCGATAGTATTGTATATAGAGGGGCTTATCTAATCCAAGTTGACGTCGGACCTCAGCAATCCGTTCAGTGGTGGCATAGGGACCGGCCAACATAAAACTTGGATCCCCGGGCAAGAGCCGAATCAGGAAGAACACGATCACTGAAACAATGAGAAGCTGGGGAATAAGATAGAGGAATCGTCTTCCTATCAACTTCCACATGCGCATCACACAGACCTTTTTCTTTCACTCAGGAACAGGTTCTATGAGACTACTCCACAGAGACGCAGACCGTTCAAAGGACTCTTTGCTGCCCATTCTCCAAGTCTCCGTGGCCCAAAACGAACGGTCTGCTTTCCATGCCCATAGCTCTGTTCTTATCTATTTGTATAACCATTCAAAGTGTACATTATTGTCTGGATACCAGTGAAAGCCTTTCCATTCTTTTTTCACCGCCTCACGCCAACCTGGATTCACCAGAAAAATCCATGGCACCTGCTCTGCGGCAATCTGCTGTACTCGGTTATCCATTTCTAGGCGCTGCGGACCATAAGGAGTATGCATCATCTTGGTCACCAGTTCATTAAATTCTGGATCATTAAACCCAACGGAGTTCATAATGTTGGTATCTGGATTAGCCAGATATACCCAAGAAGTATAACCAGTATCGGCAATCCAGGGCCACTGAAAGTTATCAACTTGAGCCATAAGCTGCCGTTTGTGTTTCTTGTCTGAATACACCGCTGGGGGTAGACCATCAAGGGTGGTACGGATCCCTATCTGGTCAAAATTGCTCTTGACCAGAACAGCTACCTCTTCCATTTCCACAATGGACTTATCGTACGAGAGGGTCAAATCAAATCCATCGGGGTACCCTGCCTCGGTAAGCAATTCCTTAGCTTTAGCCAAGTCAGTCTTATATACCCAGAAAGAAGGGTTATGGTTGGGAAAGATGGAAGGAGTAATACTCTTGATAATCTCGCCATGTCCAAAATATACCTTCTCCAGAATATCTTGATAGGGCACGGCATAGGCCATAGCCTGGCGAACTTTTTGCTTTGCCATGATCGGATTGGTGAGAACAGGGCCTACGTATGGAATAAAATTCGCTGTATATCGCACCACTTGGAGATTTGGGTTCTTCTCTACAGCTTGCAGCATTCGCTCTGGAAGACGCATGGCATAATCTACCTCACCTCGTTGCAAAAGGGCGAGTCTGGTGGCTGCATCCGGTACAATTTTGATGAAAATCTTTCCAACTGCAGGGCGAGATGTATAATAGGGATTACGCTCCAAATTCAGTAATTGGCCTGGGACATGTCGCACAATATGATAGGGCCCAAATCCAGCGGAGTGATCTTTCAGCCAGTTTTTCGCCCATGGGTCGTCAGCCGTGGCATGCTTTTTGGCTTCGGTAGAATCAAATGGTCCACCATAATAAGCCATTGCAAGCAATTTGAGAAATACCGGGCTAGGTTGCTGCAGATGAAATCGGATTATGTACTTATCCACTACCTCCACATCATCAGGGCTTTTCAGAAACATCACCGTGGCAAAGAAGAATTTGACTGACTTCATCACAAAAGCCCGTTCCCACGACCATTTGATGTCTGCAGCAGTCATCTCATTACCGTGATAACTCCTGATGCCGGGTTTGATATGAAATGTCCAGGTCTTACCGTCATTGGAACTCTCCCAGGAACTTACCCAGCGCCCCACAATCCCTTGATCCCCTGGAGCCTTCATATCCGCTACACAGATGCCAAACTCCTCATTCCAGATTGGTTTGTAAGCCACTAAATCTCCACCATAGGTCAGGGCCATCATATTTTCTACTTCCATGGTAAAGGCTACCTCGTCTACTGCTGGCGGACTCGCTGCATAAGCCGCAGTTATCGTGAGATCCTGATTAGCCGCTTCTGGAGGCGGAGTACTACAATCAATGGGTGCGCTAGAAGCCGCCAGCGCTTCTTGAAACCCTTTCCTCCACAAACCTGGAATTAGAGCTATTAAAATCACCACGAGAATAATAGATACGACAAACCTCTTGCGAAACATAACAACCCCTCCTCTCTGCTCTCCTACTCCCGGGTATTGATCGTTAGAAAGAAGTCATACCTTGTCTTTTTATTCTCGAACAACCTAAAAAGAGTTTTCTTTGTTCCCATTATGATGCAGCCTAATACTCAAGTCAATATAATAAAAACCACAACTGTCGACTTCTTCATATATAATCAAACGTCCCTTATTCCATACCCTGGAGATCCTTCCTGGGAAAGGGTGCGTTATGGAGTCCAGGGCTCTGGCCTGCTTGGGAAACAAGTAGAATTTTCGGTCTCTTAAGGGAAAGCCGGATAATTGCAGAGGATTCGTTTTCCAGGAAAAAGAGCTTGACTCCTCCTGGGGAGAAATAGTACTGTAGAGACGATTATTCTGCGGGGAGAGGGGTGGGAGTTTATCTTCTTGCTCGGGCCTAGGTTTATCTCATGGTGAAAGGTGTGTATTCTATGCAAGGAACTACGGAAAGATCCTATCGGATTGGGATAGATATTGGAGGGACCTTTACCGATATTCTCGCTATGGATGAGAGAGGTAATCTTTTGACTCTGAAAGTGCTCTCTACACCGGAGGATTTTAGTCAGGGGATTTTACAGGGAATCAAAGGGATCACCTCCACACCGGGACCGGAACAACCTCATTCCCCACTCCCTCTCTCCTCCCTGCAAGAGATCATTCATGGTACGACTGTGGCGACGAATGCTATTCTTGAACAGAAAGGGGCTCGCACCGGGCTGATTACCACAAAAGGATTCCGGGATGTGCTGGAAATCCGGCGGATTCGTATGCCCGAACTTTATAATCTCCGCTGGGAAAAACCTAAACCATTGGTAGAGCGACGACTCCGGATGGAGGTATCCGAACGAATCGATCATCAGGGAACCGTCATAACCCCTCTCCAGCTTTCCGATCTGGAACGAGCGTTGGAGCGATTCCGGGCAGAGGGTGTTACCTCGATTGCGGTCTGTTTGATCAATGCTTTTCTGAATCCCTTGCATGAACAGGCAATAGGGAAATTTCTCCAGGAACACTATCCAGAAGCCCTCTGTTCGCTCTCTTCCCAGATTCTTCCTGAAATTAAAGAATACGAACGCACCAGCACGACCGTGATCAATGCCTATGTCCGGCCAGTCGTCTCCAGATATCTCGATGCTCTGGAGCGGGGTCTCCACAGGCTTGGCTATAACAAACCGTTGCTGATTATGCAATCCAATGGGGGCATAATGTCAGCAGCCGTCGCCCGGGAAAAACCGGTCCAGATTATCGAGTCAGGACCAGCCGCCGGAGTGATTGGTGCTGCAGCCATAAGCCGGAAATGCGGGTATCCCAATCTGATCACGCTGGATATGGGAGGAACCACAGCCAAGGCCTCTATTATCGAAGGAGGAGCCCTGAATCGGTCCCCAGAATACGAGGTGGGGGGCGGAATTACTCTCGGCAGCCGCCTGATTAAAGGGGGAGGATATCTGGTACGGGCGCCAGTAATAGATATTTCGGAAGTAGGGGCAGGGGGTGGCAGTATAGCCTGGATTGATAAGGGGGGACACTTACAGGTTGGCCCACAGAGTGCTGGAGCGCTACCGGGGCCTGTCTGTTACAATCAGGGGGGTGATGTACCGACCCTTACCGATGCAAACCTGGTGCTCGGCTATCTGAATCCCACCTCCCTGGTAGGAGGTTCGCTGATCCTGAATCGAGAAAAAACGGAAAAAATAGTGGAGCGAGTGATTGCTGCTCCCCTGTCCCTCTCTTTGCTCGAAGCAGCCTATGGAATCCATCTGCTGGCGAATGCCAGCATGACCAGAGCCGTGAAAGCGGTTTCCACGGAACGGGGAAGAGATCCACGAGATTTTGCCTTATTAGCCTTTGGAGGGAATGGACCGGTCCATGCAGTGGAACTGGCCCGTTCTTTAGAAATGAAAAGGGTGATCATCCCTCCTTTTCCCGGTGTCTTCAGTGCCTTTGGGCTTCTGGTTTCCGAAGTAGAGCATCATCAGGTGCAGACCTATTATCGATCCCTTGCTACTCTCGACTTGACTGAAATCAATACCCTGCTCTCGCAATTAGAGGCTGGGCTCCGGAAAATATTAGCCCGCGAAGGGTATAGTCCCGAGGCCATGCGCATAGAGCGCTCTGCCGATCTCCATTATGCTGGTCAATCCTTTGAACTGACCGTACCTCTCGACCCAGGAATCGTAACTGGAGCCACTCTGGAGAAACTCCGCGAGCGTTTTGGAGAAGAACACCGGAAGACCTATGGACATAAATCTGATCATGAACCGGTAGAGATCGTGAACCTGCGTCTGATAGCTCGTGGAGTCTCCTCGACTGCGCGGTTTCCAGAGCAATTACACCCTGTAGCCCATAAACTGGAATTCTCTCCGACCAGACAGGCGTACTTTGGAGCAGAGTATGGGCTTCTGGAAACCCCCATCCGGAGCCGGGAGAGTCTGAGCAACCAGGAAGAGACTGGACCCATGATCATTGAAGAATATGATTCGACGATAGTGATCCCGCCGGAATGCCGGGTCAGACGGGATGAATGGCAGAATGTAATTATCACTTTATGAGGAATCAGTAAAACTTTAACAGGGCTCATTATTCACTGTCCACTAAGCAGGTAATCCCAAGGAGATAAACGAGGTGCAGCCGAGAACAACCGATCCCATTACACTCGAACTGATCAAAAACGCCCTGCAATCGATTGTAGATGAAATGGCCCTCACTGTAGTCCGCACTGCTCACTCTGGGGTAATCAAAGATGTCATGGATTTTTCCACCGGATTTTGTAATCCAGATGGGGAAATGGTGGCCCAGGGATTAACCCTCCCTCTGCATCTGGGATCGATTCCGGATGCCATTGCGGCGGTGTTACGCAAGTATGGCCAGAATTTTGCCCCAGGAGATATCATTATCATGAACGACCCTTTTGAAGGGGGGATGCATCTTCCGGATATTTTTATGTTCAAGCCGTTATTTCGAAATGACGAACTGATCGGTTTTCCAGCGGTCGTCTGCCACCATACCGATGTAGGGGGACGGGTTGCCGGGAGTAATGCGAGCGACTCGACCGAAATCTATCAGGAAGGTCTGCGGATTCCTCCTTTAAAATTGTACGAGGCTGGCGTGCCCAATGAGACCCTGTTTACTCTTATTGAGAAGAATGTGCGGGTACCACTCAAGGTGCTCGGAGACCTGCGTGCCCAACTCGCCGCCTGTCATATTGCGGAACGGGAGTATTTACGTCTGGTCGATCGGTATGGGTTAAAGGAACTGAACGGCTATCTGGAAGAGTTGCTCAACTACACTGAACGTCTGGCGCGGGCAGAGATTGCGGCCATGCCGGATGGAGAGTACAGGTTCGAAGATCATATTGATAACGATGGGATCGATCCCGATCCGATACTCTTGAAAGTCAAAGTCACCGTGCACGGAGACTCCATGTCCGTCGATTTTAGCGGGACCTCTCCGCAAGTCAAAGGGGCGATCAACTCAACCTTCTCCTTCACCAAATCTGCTGTATACCTTTCCACACGCTGCATTATGGATGGACATATACCCAATAACGCCGGGTTTTTCCGTCCTATCCAGATCTATGCACCGGAAGGAACCATTGTTAATCCCGTATTGCCTGCCGCTTGTGCTGCTCGAGGCTTAACCGGCTTCCGCCTGGGTGATCTGATGATGGGGGCGCTAGCGCAAATTGCCCCTCACAAAGTCTGTGCAGCCGGGGAGGGGGGGAATACAGGCATCTCTATTGGAGGCTACGATTCCAAACGGAATCCCTTCATCTTCGTAGAGTTTGTCTGTGGGTCGTGGGGAGGACGGTATGACAAGGATGGGATCGAGGGAATTACCAACTGGTGTGAAAATCTCTGTAATACGCCGGTGGAAGTGGTCGAAGCGGAACATCCTGTGCGGATCGAACAATACGGATATGTTCCGGATACTGGTGGAGCCGGGAAATTTCGCGGAGGACTCTCTTTGATTAGAGACTACCGGCTGTTGGAAAAAGAGGCGGTTTTGCAAGTGCGCTCTGACCGTCGGCTCTTTCTTCCCTATGGATTGCAAGGTGGTAGGCCCGGGACCCCTTCCCTCAATATTCTAAACCCGGAAGGTGAGAATAAAATCCTCCCGACCCAATTTACGATGACCATGAAACAGGGGGACCTGCTCCGCCATATCATGCCTGGTGGAGGAGGTTATGGTGCCCCCTGGGAACGGGAGATCAAACGGATTCTTGAGGACATCCGGAATGAGAAGATCACTCCTGCTTACGCACAGAGGGAATATGGGGTGGTAGTCGATCCAGAGAGCCTGGTGGTCGATGAAGCCGCCACCGGAAAACTACGGCAAAAGATGCGGCAAGAAGCTCTGGCGAGTTAGGAAAGTTCCCTGGTCAAGCCTCCGGCCCTAATACCTGCCGCACAGCAGCGAGGAGTTCGACTGGGAGAAACGGTTTTGGTATCAGACGTACCAGGCCAGAGCGGACAGCCGGAAGGTCTTGGCTGGTCGGATCACCACTGATGAAGAGATAGGGCAGGGAAGGACGTTCTGCGCTCCACTGTTCGTACAGAACATATCCTTCTTGGACTCTCGGATCAGGGGTGAGATGGATATTCGAAATGACCAGGTCAATAGCCTCCAGGCCCACATGCTGCCGAATCTCTTCTGCCTCTTGCCTAGTAGCGGCAGTAAGCACCGTATACCTATGATGCTGCAAGAGGAGTTCTACTGTTTGCCGTAGAATCTCATCATCCTCAATAAGAAGTATGGTAGTCTGTGGTAACATACATTTGCCCCCTGGACTCCAGGGGGATCTCAGTAAATCTTTGTAGAGTGGGTTATTGAGCTAAGAGCTAATTGCTATCCGGGCGAGGTATGCTCCAGCACAGCTTCCTCCGATCTTGCCCTGGAGAATATTCGGAACAGAGAGATCCTCCAAAGGGAATCTCCTTCTTACCATCTCAGTTTATATTATATAATTTTTTACAATATTACTTATCGGCAGCCGTAACAAAAGCCTTTACCAAATCCTGTTTTTACCTCTGCCCTCTTCCTCCATTTTCCTCTTTATCCAGCAGGTCCTGAATTTCTTCCCCCTTTCTCGTTTGCCGAACTGACTGAAGCTTCCTTGAGCTTTCTGGGTGTAGGGGCTCCACCCTACATCCCCAGTTGGGGGAACGTCATCAGTGAAGACGACTCTTCATGCGCGAAGCTCCCTGGATTACCCTATTCCCAAGGATGGCCATCCTTCTTACTGTGTTAGGGTTGAATCTACTGGGGGATGGATTGCAGGATTCGCTTGATCCCAGGCTGCGTGGAGTACAGCAGGAGAGACCGTTGCATGATTAAATAAAGATTTACTATGGGTTACGACAGCCCGTGGAGGGAAAATCTGCCAGGAGGGATCCCAGCACATATCCACCAAGAGAGAGCTTCGGTATTCATTGCCCAGGTCGATTGGGGGAATGTACAGCCAGTACGCAGTGACCTGTCCGTCTGTGATGCCAGTGCCGGGGTTGATCTTCTTGAAATAGCCAGGAGAATACTCACCACAGGGTCCAGACACTCGCGAGCAAGCTGTCCATCCTCGTCTGTAAGAAGAGTTATGGTCATGCCGTACTAGTCTCCCCTGAGATGGTTGATCCGGTGCGGACCGCCTTCCTGTAATAGGTTGTGCTACTCACCTGAGTCTCCGTCTGATGCCTAACGGCGAAAATCAATGGTGGCTGTAAGCCATCCGCTGGATTGACTTGTTAGACTCAGAATTTAATTCTACGAGCATCGTTATCAGGGTATGGATATTCCATATGCTTTGCTGTAGCCCGTGCAACGGTTTCACCATAATATCGACTGACCACCTTAAGCGCCATATCGATTCCCGCGGAAATGCCTGCAGAGGTCAATATACGCTCATCTTCAACAACGTGCTTGTCATATTCAACCGTAACTGCTGGAAGCGACTCGCGCATCCAATCGAGTGAGCGCCAGTGGGTTGTTGCGCGATGTCCGTTAAGCAGCCCAGCAAACCCGAGAAGCATTGAGCCGGTACAAACCGATGTCAAGGTTTCGACCTCCGAGGCACGGGTACGCAACCAATCGAGCATTTTCGGATTTTTGAGTTCTCTGCGAATACCCCACCCACCTGGCACAACAAGAATATCTAATTTTGGGCAATTCTCAAATGTATGGTCGGGAATAACTTTCATACCTCCTGCTGTTTGCACCGGAGCGTCTTTTTCCGCAACCAATAGAACTTTAAACGGCGATGGTTCTTCTCGTCTCTTTTCCTCATTAAGACGGGTGACGGAGAAGACTTCGAAAGGACCACAAAAGTCAAGAACCTCAATGTTCTCAAACAGCACGATACCGACACTTTTCCTTTCCATGGTATTTCCCTTTTTCCAATAGCCTAGACATAATGACTTCCAATGGCAGTAAGTTGACCCCGTAAGAAGCGGGTTAGCTTAGGTGAATCAGATCAGAATCAGAATATTCCTCCGGTAAGCAACGCCGGCGGGGTTTCATTACCAAAGCCGGTAACACGCATGCTCGACGGGTACTGGTCGAAGGCGCTTGGGCCTATCGCTACCCCGCCAAAGTGAGCCGACACCTCCAACTGCGACTCGAAAAACAGCCTCAAGTCATCCAGGACCTCAGTTGGTCAGATCACGCTCTACGGTCGCAGGTGTACTCACATGCCCGCAAGTAGTAGGTATACCAGCTCACCGTCCACCTCCCGCTTTCATCCCTTCAGTCAACTACGGGGCATTCAGCGGGTTTTTTAGTAAATGCGTTCTTTCGGGTGGACTAGGGATTCTACAGTTCATTTCCTTCGCATGGGTCACTATGCCGAACGCCCGCATTCAGCGGCCGGAGCGCGGGGTTCAACAGTACATTGTCAGCGAATGTCTATAGGCCATCATCCCAGCTTCAGCGCGATCTCCTCGCCATTACCGATTGGAACCGTCACAGAGAAGAGCTGAGAGTGAGACTTCACACGGCGGAGATAGTCCTGCAATTCGTGCGCGTGTGAGGTAATGTTGTCCGCAATGAGTAGCCCGCCGGGGCGTAGTTTTGGCACCACCATCTCCAGGTAGGTCAGATAGCTCGGCCGGTCCGCGTCAAGAAACACGAGATCGAATGGCCCTGGCAATGCGGCGAGCGTTTCGTCGGCACGGCCCTGGATGATCTCAACAATGTCTTCGAGCCCGGCGGCCGCCAGATTGGTCCGCGCTAAACCGATCTTGTCGGGGTTGAGCTCAAGCGTGGTGACGCGACCGCCTGTCGAGCGAGCGGCATCAGCCAGCCAGATGGTAGAAAAGGCATTGGAAGTCCCGACCTCCAGGATCCGGGTGGCGGCAGTGGCGCGAACGATGATCCAGAGCAATCGCCCCGTGTCACGCGTAATGTTGAGCATGCGCTTGGAGCGCTTGGGCTCCCGAGCGTCGTTATCCTCTCCGAACTTGGCGAGCTGCTCTAGGAGCTCTAGAAGGTTGACGTCCACCGAAGCCTCTCCTCTTGTCGCAGTGGCATTCCTTCAGATGGTGAATGCGTGGCTGAGCTTCCGTTCCAGCGGCCGCGCTTGCGTGCTGCCTAACAAGCGCTGGAATAGACACCCTCTCTGGGAGTGGCGCTCAGCCGCGCATTCGCCCACAATTTTTCCGGTAGTATACTCTATTGTTAGACGAAAAGCAACCGCAATGGTCGGTAAAAATCCCTTGCTCCAGGCGATGATGGTCAGGTATGATACATGCTGGTTATGCCTAATCAGCAGCAGATGAGGATGACGGAGAGGCATACTACCCAACCATTACGCCGGGGGACGGTGGTGCCCTCTCACCCTACTCCTCGCTGACCCAGCGGGAACTTCCAGGTGCTGGAAGCACCCGGCGTGGAGCAGCAGCACCACCCCTTCTCCGCGCCCTGGATTCGCCAGTGAGTCATCTCCCACCACGGCAAGCGCCCCGCCGGATGGGCGGGACGCCCGCGCTCCCAGGGAACCGGCTTCCCCGCAGGGATCTCCTCCCGCTCTTCTTTCTCTTTCGAATGGAGCCGGGTAGCTGAAATTTCCGCAGAATACCCACGGTGGAAGCTAGGGGGAGCAAAGTATTGGCAAGTTTTCACTCGATGCTAACCTGACTCCTTCCCTCTACTGTTACCTCACCGGCAGATAGCTATATATCCCCAGCACATCCGGCGGCCACTGGGGCTCGACCCGGTAGCTTATCCCCCTGGCACGGGAGGCTATGCGGACCCGGCGATGGGCCTCCAGCAGCTCTTCTCCACGCCGGATCGCTTCCTGATCCAGCACGGGATGCAGGTAAGCAAAGGTCTCCAGGACTCGACGCAGAAAGTGAGTCGCCTGATCCGGATGGATATTCGCCTCTGGCTGAGCCTGCAGCAAAGTCTCCACCTCCTCCGGATCCAGCCAGTGTGCCTGCTGCGGAGCACCGGCAAAGGCCAGTACCTGACAATCTTCGGCCAGCAAGGGGAATTCGTGGAGCATGTCTCCTCTCCTCTGCCGGGTGAGGATGTGATAGCGAAACCGGACCAGCAACACCGTGGTTCCGACGCGCTACCCGGCTGGTTCGTATCACTCCACAACGACGGGCAATCCCCTGGCCTAAAGGATCAAGTGCTGTATCCATGACATAGGTGGCCAGACCCTCCACGAGAGGATGGGTACGGGTCAGGTAGATTTGTCCTTCCTCCACTGGTAAGGTAAACCGTGCCTCGAACTGCTTCTGGTGTCCCAGCGCATCCTGCAATGCTCGCGGGACTTCGCTTAGATCAAACCGCACTGTGCTCTCTCCGCTCACCGTTGCTCCATGTGCCCGCAAGGCTTCACAGGTAAAGGTGGCGACATCCACACCAGAGCCGATAGCAGAGTGGACGGCCTGGAGTTCACGCGCCACTTCATCCCCTTTGATCGTTTCCTGAGCAAACATGGTGCGGGACCGCTTTTCTCGGTCGGCGACCGTATCCCAGGTCGTATGCAGCTCTTCTTTTTCGGCTGAAAAAACTCTTCGAATAAGGTCAGTTGCTCACCAGCATACCCCGCCTGTTCCCGGAGCAAGAGACCCTCAAAAATCGCTTCGATCACCTGTTCGCTCTCCACCGGTACCGGCACCGAAATCCCTAGCGAACTCCGGATCTTGCGATGTTTCCGAATCAGCACATCCAGCACAATACCGTCAATCTGGTTGTCAATGCCATAGTAGGTGAGGACACGCACGGTTGGTCGAGGCTGTCCGTAGCGATCCACCCGTCCCTCCCGCTGCTCATGTCGAGTGGGATTCCAGGACAAATCGTAGTGCACTACTGCATCAAAGTGTTCCTGCAGGTTGAGTCCTTCACTGAGACAATCGGTGCAGACCAGTACCCGTTTGGCCGACTGGGCCAGTTGCCACACCCGCTCCTCTCGTTCCGCCGGAGGCAGCATACCGGTCACTGCCACGACTTCTACTCCCGTTAACGCGGTGCGCAGGGCCGCCGCGACATATTCCGCGGTGGGGATAAAGCGACAAAAGAGGATAGGATGAAAGCCATCCTTAATCAGCGATTGCACCAGCGTGATCGCCTTTTTGAGCTTTTCGTCCTTCTCTCCGGTGAGAGAATCAGCAGTCCGGGCCATCTCCATCAGACGCCGCCGGTTGTACTGATACTCTGCGGTCTCCTCCCCACTGTCACTGCCGGGAGGCACGTCCAGTCCTTCCGCTGATTCGATATCGATCAGATCAAGTACCGTGCGTCAGCCTATCTCATCCACCTCTTCCGGTGTATCTGCATCGGCAGTAGAGGCTCGACTGCGCAGGGTAGCCGCTGCAGCAGCCGGACTGCTGGCCAGCGAACGCAAGAGGGCCAGAGCAGACCACCAGCGCACCCGTTGATGGAGCTGGTTATGGTGCGGATCCAGGACGGTCTCCCGGGCATACCGAAGCGCACGCTCAAAAAACTGTTTGTACTCCGGGGAGAGTTTATAGGTAGCCTCGCTTTCCTCCCGCTCTGGAAAGGGAGTGTCGGCCTGTAGATAGTGCCGGATATCGCCGCGTCTCCGCTGCACAAAGTGGGCTGCAATATGCCGGCGCTCTCGCTCGTGTTCTCTGCCTGAGAGATCCACGGGTAGCTCGGCAAAGTTCGGGTTGAGAAAAGCGAGGAGAGAACGAAAGGCCTCTTCTTTCCCGCTATGTGGGGTGGCTGTAACCAGGATGAGATGATGTTCAGGTTCGGCAGCCAGGCCTTTGACCAGTTGATAACGCTGATGCTTTCCTCCTCCTTGTTCACCGTAGGCACAGGTATGCGCCTCATCCACAATGACCAGTTCCGGACAGGTGCGTATAAACTCCTCCCGTCGCCGATCGGATTTGATAAAGTCGGTAGAGACAATCACATAGGGATACCGTTCAAAAAGCGATTGCCCGAGACGGCAGTATCGCTCCAGCCGGGTGACGGTGCTGGGAAGCACCAGTTCTGCCTCCAGATGAAATTTTTCCTCCAGCTCTGTCTGCCATTGTTCAGCGAGTTGAGGAGGGCAGAGCACGGCCAACCGCTCTACCTCACCCCGATCGATCAATTCACGGGCGATCAGACAGGCTTCAATCGTCTTCCCAATACCCACATCATCGGCGATCAGGAGACGAACCGGATCGAGTTTGAGCGCCATAAGCAGAGGGACAAGCTGATACGGTCGAGGCTCCACTGCGATCCGGGCAAAGGAGCGAAAGGGGCCGGCACTGGAACGAAAGCCCAACCGCACGGCGTCACACAGCAATCGGCAGGAACGATAGTCACCGAGCTGAGCGGGGTCGGGAAGGGCAAATTGCGCTGGCTCAACCTGTTCCAGCGCTATATAGATACCAGTAATCTCCTCTTCCGTCCCCCCCAGGGGACGCAGCATAAGTATCTCCTCATCCGATTCCGGTAATACCACTCCCTCCCCCGTGTCCGGACCAGCGAGCCTACCGCATAGTTCATGCTTTTTTCTCCTTAGACCATTCCACTCTTATCCTCACCCCAAATCCTCTCCTTGACAGCGGTTTCTTTTGGCGGTTGATCCTTTTGCCAGTGCTCAGCACAGTACGCCAGAAGTTTTTCCAAAACCGCTTCCTTCTCTTCCGACAGAATCTCTACGATGATTGTTCCTTTATTGCCTATTTTACTGCAGAAGGAGTTTGCACACAAGCAAAATACACCTCTACCAGAGAGGGCAGAAAATTATCCTCTTCTCTGGAGTTATTTGTTGACAGCTCCTTATCCCGTTACTCCAGCACTTTCCCTCACCTGCCAATCCAGTCGAACCAATAAAAGCAGAGAGCTTGACATCCACCCGAGGATACGGTATACCTGCTCTGGCCATTAGAGTGGCTGTTGTCCTGTACTGCGTATTCCTTAATTCGCTATAGCGAGGGAACCGTATGCCTCAAGAAAACCGTATGACTCGGCTTAGATCTTTCCTGCTACTACAACGAGAGTTTGTCATTCTGAGAAGCGAGGAGAGGAAGAACCTCGCTTTTGGTGGGCCTGTTCCCGACAGGAGCTTCTTCGCTCCTGGTAGTCATGCAGAATGACAGTGGCAGTGAAGTCTCGTTGGGGTACCAAGGAGCAGAGAAATTGCAGTCTGGAGGAGTTTTTATGCTTAGCATGTTCATCAATGGACAGTTCACCACCGGGCAAGCCCAAGACAGTATCCCAGTTTATAACCCAGCCACTGAAGAAGTGTTAGACGAAGTGCCGCGTGGTAGCGCTAACGACGCAGCCGCCGCGGTAGCTGCTGCCAGGGCTGCTTTTCCGGCCTGGCGTAAAACTCCTGCAAACGACCGTGCCGCCATGTTGCACACCGTAGCGGCCAAGTTTCACACCCACCAGGAACAGCTCATCGAGCTGCTGACATTGGAAGAAGGCAAACCCAAGCCAGAAAATGAGGAGGAGGTTGTCTGGTCGGCTAACACATTTGATTACTACGCTGAGTTAGGGCGACACCACATTGGTGCGGTGTTGCCACCGGGGGCGCCGACTCAGTTTAATTTCACCCTCAAAGAACCTTATGGGGTTGTCGCCTGTATTACGCCATGGAACTACCCCTTACTGTTGCTGGCCTGGAAGGTTGCTCCAGCACTGGCTGCAGGAAATACGGTGGTTATCAAACCTTCGGAAATGACCCCCCTGAGCACGCTCTACCTCGCTGCGCATGTGTTTGATCATCTGCCACCAGGTGTGGTGAATATCGTCACCGGTTACGGCACAGAGATTGGTGAACCGCTGGTACAAGACCCCGAGGTAACGATGGTGGCCTTTACCGGGAGTCTGGCCACCGGGCAGCATATTGCTAGCCTGGTCGCACTGCACATGAAGAAACTCCATCTGGAATTGGGGGGGAAAGATGCCCTCGTGATTGCCGAAGATGCCGACCCGGAAATTGCGGCGAGCGCGTTGGCTTATTCGGCCTTGCTGAACTGCGGCCAGGTATGCACCTCTACCGAGCGTGTGTATATGCCCGGTAGCCGGGCGCGACAGTTTACCGAAGCTCTGGTGGAACAGGTGCGCACGCTGCGTCTGGGACCGGGACTGGAGCCGACCACTGATATCGGTCCAATGATTGGTGAAAAATACCGCGCCAGGTTTGAGATGCAGGTGGAAGACGCGCGTCGTAAAGGTGCACGTATCCTGACCGGAGGCCGCCGGCCCCCCCAATTCTCCCGTGGCTATTTTTACGAACCGACTGTACTGGTCGATGTAAACCATACTATGACGATCATGCGTGAGGAGACCTTTGGTCCAGCCATCCCGTTGATGGAGTACCGGAGCTTTGAGGAGGCAATTGCGCTGGTGAACGATTGTCAATATGGGTTAGGGGCATGCTTGCTCAGTTCCGATCCGCAGCGTATCAAGCAGTTTTTTGAGGAGGTCAGTGCAGGCACGATCTGGATCAACGATCCACTCACCGACAACTACGCCGGGCCTTTTGGCGGCATGCGCATGAGCGGTGGTTGCCGTGAACTGGGTCAGGAAGGACTGGATGAGTTCCGTACCACCAAACACGTGCACTGGGATTTCTTACAGGCGAAGAAGGGATACTGGTTTCCATATTAGGGCTGACCACCTCAATAGGTTTCTCTCTTAAGAGAGCTGCTCTGATAGAGGATAAAGGGGGGCGACCTATGGTCCGCGCAGGTCTGCGGTGTGGTCGCGGCTCAAACTGATCCTACGAAAACCTGTTTCCGTATTTATCGGTTCCTCCCAAAAATATGCGGAAACTGAGCGATCCTGGCTGCCCAGTCTTCCGTGTGACCAAAGCGGATCACCGTATAGCCAAAATCCTCCAGACACTCGGTTTGGGTGACATCCCGCTGGTGTCGTTCTGGATACCGATGATGCGGGCCATCGATGTAAATCACCGCCTGACAGTCTTCATAAAAGAAATCTGGTCGTGTCTGACAGCATTCGATAAAGACCTGTGCTTTTGACGGTAACCGATACTGGTGGGTCTCCAGAAACTGGAGCCATTCCCGTTCCAGATCAGATCCGGCCTGTCTTTGCAGATGAGCAAGATGCTCGATACGGGGAATACCAGCCGGAGTTGCAGCAACCTGAGCACGAGCGAGCTGAAGGAGAAAGGCGCGGAGGAGTTGTCGATCGAGCAAGAGATGATCCCGCTGATTACTATAACTCATCAGGCAACTGTAGCAGGCGGCTTCGCACTCTTCCCGGGCATGTGGGGCTCGACGCTGATCTGCACCAGTCTCCGGATCAAAATGACAGAGACGCAATGCTTCTTCGGCTACCCTTCGCACTGCGGTCGGGTCATCCAGCAGACGACGCAAGACTCCGGCGCCCCCTTCTGCCGATTCGTAGAAGAGGAGTAATTTGCGTTCATTCCGGCTGGGGAGCGGCTCAGCGGCCAGCTCGTTATCTTCCAGTTGAAACTGCACCTGGATGGCACTTTTGAGTGCAGCCTGTAACGAAGCCATCATTTTACTGTCCCAGGTTTCATTTGGGATAAACAGGAGACAGTTCCGGCGGTCTTCTACATAGGGAATTACCCGGGAGGTTCGGGGAGACAGGGGATCTTCCTCCCCTTCTTCGGCTACCTGTTCACTCCGCGCCCAGTATCCCCGTTCCAGATCGAGGACAAACCCGTACTGATCCTTATTCTTGCGGCGAGTCCAGCCCAGATTGATCCGCCAGAGAGTGGCGGCATGACCGTAATGCAGGTGGGCCAGGAGTGTTCCCTCCTGTTCTATAGTGGCTATACGATGGGAAGGACGCCCTCCATGTTCGGCAAAACGCACTCCGGTAACGATCTCATACCCCAGGCGTAAGCGCTCTTCTTCATCCGAATTGATCTTATCCCGGCGTCTGGTGGAAACATTCTGGAGACGAAAGAGCTGACGAAAGGGGTGTCCCAGCGCAGCCCGACACCGCTCACACAGGTCAGAGCCTTCTCCCTCCATCATCGGATGGAGGTAGCCACACTGTGCACACAGCTTTGCCCGACGATCGGGCAGCGCGTTCTCCTGCCCCTCTTCGTTTACCGGCAGGATGACCTTGTTGATGAGATATCGGGACCCCTCATGATAGATCACGGTCCGCGGTCCAAATTCGGAAATAGCCAGAAAACGGGGACGCGAGAGAAATTCATCCCGTTGTCTGGTGCGTCGTGCCGGAATATAGGCAGAGAGGGGCAAACGTGGAAAATTATACCCCGGCAAGAATCCTTCACTGGCAAAATAGCGGTAACTGTAGAAATCGGACTGTTCGAGTTCTTCTACTTCGGTCAAGAGCTTGAGTTGCGCTTCCGCTTCCCTCCGCAATCGCTCTGCCTGTCTCTTATCTTCCGCACTTCTCGAGGCATCCCGGATAATCCGATCCTGTGCCCTGGCCTGAGTCAACGGCGCACGATACAGCCCACGCCAGCGTTCGCAAGCCTGGTCAAAGTTCCGCTCAACCTGCGCAAACACTTCATCGAGCCATCTGTCGCTATACCAGTCGGCACTCTGCAGTTCTGTCTGCAGGGAAGAGAGGACCTGCTCTGCCCGTTCCCGGGCCCGGCGTTTGGGTCCCCCGGCTTCGATACTGTCCTGGACTACCGCCTGCAGAGCCAAAGAGGGGTCTTCTCCTGAAAGATCGAGAACATCTCGGAGCGAGGTCCCCAGATCCAGACCGGTTTCTGCTAACCAGATCGCCTGGATATGCGCACGGATCAGGTCTTCGTTGGTCAGATCGAGACGGGGTGGGGTCACTGCACCGGCCACCATGAGATCTGGTCGCTTGAAAAAATACTGATCATGCGGACTACCGGTAGAACAGTAGGAAAAGACCAGTGCCGGCTGACCACTCCGTCCTGCCCGCCCGCTCCGTTGAGCATAGTTTGCCGGGGTTGGTGGGATATTGCGCAAGTTTACAATGTTCAGCTCGGCAATATCGACCCCCAGTTCCATGGTGGGAGAGCAGTAGAGGATCGTAGACGCCCTGTCCGAAAAGCTTCTTCGCGGTTCACCCGATCGATATAGGGTACCTGAGCGGTATGTTCGCGTGCTTCTAACCCCTGGAGATCAGCGGCAATGGTCCGGTAGAATTCGACAAAGAAGGGATTGGTCCGTCCACCCTGCGCAGACTCGTGTGGGACGCGAATCGGATCATGAAAGGCTCTGGTTCCCTCTCCGGCTACCCACACCATGGCCGAGGCCCGCAATTGATACCCGGCTACTTCGTCCTTCCCCCCTGGTTCATCCACCATTTCTACTAAACCAGCGATACGGAATATGGTCAGCAGTTCTTCGATAATTTTGGCGGTATCCTTCAGGGTGAGCGGTTCACCATATTCAGGAAAAGTAGAGGGGCGCCGCAGATACTGTCCAAACCCGCCACGGGGGGAAAGGTAGACATGTCCTCCATAGTCTCGACCCCCTCGGGATAGCCGTGGGTAGAGGATAGCAGCCCGCTCCATGACCTCGTTTTCATCGATGGCCCACGGAGCAATCAGGTGCTGGCTGCTCTGCTGCTGGATACGTTCCTGATAACGTGTATCGAGATAATCGACCTTGATGGCCAGCTCACGCCGCATGTAGTCCAGAAGCACCCTGGCCACTTTCATCCGCGTCTCCGGAGTGGCCGTAACCAGGGCGGGATGCTTTTTCTCCCACATCTCTTCGGCTTGACAGGCTTCTTCCAGGGAAAGGTAACGAATCTCCAGGAGACCACACTGTTCGAGATTGGGTGACATAATACGCCACCCACGTTTGAGATCACGATAGAGTCGATACCCCAGGACATTCCGCAAGGCCCGATTTGTCTCCTCCAGGGCTTGAAAACGGACCTCCGGGTTACTCGCATAAAAGCACAGAGGGAGATTAAGGATATCAAAAACCCTTTGGGTGAGCTCTTCGTGTCGGAGTCCACTCTCCCCAGCGGCGCAGGCGGCTCGATAAAGAGCGGAGCGGAGGAGGCCAATCTCGATGAAATCATTGAAATGTCCAGCCTGCAACGAGGCATCCTGACGGTTATCGGTAAAACTGGGTAATTTGCGTGCTTTGGGTGGTAGACTCTGTTCGGTGCGCAGGTTTCGGATCGCCGAAAGGCTCAGGATGGTGGTCGCAGTGCTTCTCCCTTCCGAACCGAGTGTGGTCAGCTTGGCAAAATCAGAAGTCTGCCGGACCCCATAGGCCACGCCACAGAAGAGGCAAAAGTGAAAAGGAGCGGGCACATAGTGGCCATCCAATCCAGTTTCACTTTCCTGTCCAGCCGCATTTACCCGTACTGGTTGTGGCAAATCTTTTTTCCGGTTTGTGCGCACACGACGCGTACCGCGATAGTCTTCTACCCAGTCATCTGGGAGTTTCTCCAGTACAGCCTCGGAGTCCTCAGGCCACGGATCGGTGGTACTGTAGTAAAGGAAGCCCGCTTCCCCCTCTTCATCATAGAGGGGATCGGAAAAGAGGCGAGGGGTAAACAGAGGGCGCCTGGTCTCCGGATCCTGGATCTTGCGTACGCAGAAATACTCCTGCCCACACTCCCGGCAGAAGACTAAAGGGATGAGGACTCGATCACGGGTGCCGGGGACAAATTGCTGCCCCTGCAGGGTAATGTAGCGTGTTGCTTCCGGCTCCAGGGAGGCATAGACTGTATCCCCACGACTGATAAACTGGTGCAGACGAAAGGCAAAGGGAGGGAAGCCGGTCTCTGGATTCGGCTCACACTGGTATCCGGCCAGGAGCCCTTCTTGAATCACCTTTACACACTGCTCCAGTGGCACAGCAGTCAAGTCACTGAGTTCGCGAGCCGCTCCCTGCTCTCCGGAAATACTCCGCGGTCTGGTACGGATCAGGCGTTTGCTCGTGGGGTCGGTGGTCACGCCAAAGGTACTCTCGATCCAGATGGAGAGGGGATCTTCGATAAAAAGGGGATATTCCACCGGTGGTTTGCGTTCTGGATCGGCTATCCGTTCGGTAAGCTCTTGAACAAAGAGCGGATCATTCAGGTCGCGAGCTGGCGTAGCACGACGGAGGGTTTCACCGATAACCTGCTCCGGCTGGACGGTGTCGCCAAAGAGCTGGGAGGCGACGTGGGCAACTTCGACTCGCTGTTCTTCATACGTGCCGCTAGCGGTCAATGTGGCTGAGGTTCCTACACACTGCAGATGCGCAGGAGCGAGTCGATCACGTACCCGGCGCACTAAAAGAGCGACATCTGCTCCCTGCCGACCGCGATAGGTATGGAGTTCGTCGAGCACCAGGAAGCGTAATCCCTGCGCAGCCTGAATGAGGCTCTGTTCCTGCGGACGGGTAAGAATGAGTTCTAGCATCACATAGTTGGTGAGCAGAATATCCGGTGGATGGGCGATAATATGCTGTTTTTCTTCCCTCGATTCCTGTCCCGTATAGCGGGCAAAGGTCACCGGTCCCTTACCTTCTGGGTATCTATGGCTGAGGAATTTCTCCAGTTCTCCATACTGGCTGTTTGCCAGGGCATTCATTGGATAGACCACGATAGCCTGGATTCCTCGCCCACTCCCCTGCCGGAGGACCTGATCGACAATAGGGACAATGTAGGCCAGGCTTTTTCCAGAACCGGTACCGGTGGTGAGGATATAATGGTGTCCTTGCTGAGCGATACGAATTGCTTCTTCCTGATGCTTGTGGAGCCGGAGGGGACGGCTGGTACCTTCTCGCTCTGGTTTGAGGCGGAAGATCCTGCTACACTCCTGATGCAGCACTCCCTCTCTAACCAGATCATCGATCCAGCGGCCAGGTTCAAAGGCAGGATTGAGCTGGATCAACGGTTCAGGCCAGAGCAAGCCCTCTTCGAGTTCTTTTTGTACCCTCTCCCGAATCTGGACATCTCGAATCTGGATAAAGCTGTGGATGTAGGAAGCATAATCGTTAATGAGCTGGTTGCGAAAATCAAAGATGTTCATAGGATTATCCCAGATTTACATCCTTGAGGCAAACAACTATTTATAGTCTTCGCGGGGAGGGGAGAAGATGTCCAGAACCTTTGCTGGTTTCTCGTAAGTGCGCCCTCCATGCCGGACATTGGAAGGGATGAAGTAGGTATCACCGGGTTTGAGCAGTCTCTTCTGGTCTCCAATAGTTAGTTCCATCTCTCCTTCCAGTACGATACCACACTGTTCGTGTGGATGCTGATGAGGCACATCGCTAAGGTTAGCCTCCAGTTCCATAAAAGCCATCATCAACTTCTCGCCAGAGACCAGACGCGAGAGCACCCCTTCCCGCAATTTTTTTGCTGGAATGGCATTCAGATCGATAAACTCCATTGCTGTACTCCTCTCAAAAGCTCCTGGAACAGGTTGATTTATCCCTATTACTGAGTATTATTTCGCTTTATGGTTGACCTGTCAATGAAAAAGTGTTTCCCCGCACTACTATCACTCCAACAGGTGTAACAGCATTCCATTCAGCGGCGAATCGCTTATCGTAAATCCCTTGAGCCACCGCGTGTAGCGTATCAGACCAGAATTTCTTGCTGGATATACTTCTGAAAACTTTCTACATCCGTAAAATAACGATATCCAAACCGGTTAGCCATCTCTTCTGTTTCGTGTTCTTCATCAATGAGCAGTGCCACTGGGTGAAGGAGAGAGCACATCATTAGACTTTGAGCCGCGGATCCAGGGCATCTCGCAACCCATCGCCGAGCAGATTAAACCCCAAAGTGACCAGAAAGATCATCAATCCAGGGATAGTAGCAACATGTGGCGCTACAGCCAGTACCTGTCTCCCATTCGCCAGCATGGTCCCCCAATCAGCCACCGGGGGTTGAACTCCCAAACCCAGGAAACTCAGACCAGCGGCAAAGATGACCATCCGTCCCATTTCCAGGGTGGAGTATACGATAATCGGGGAGAGGATATTGGGAAGAATCTGCCGGAAGAGCAGACGCGAGGTAGAGGCTCCTCCGGCCAGGGAAGCCTCCACATATTCTAATTCCCGTACCCGAAGCACCAGCCCACGCACGAGCCGCGCGTAGGTTGGAATCGCCACAATGGTCATGGCAATCATCAGATTGGTAATACCCGGCCCCATTGCGGCTACGATTCCAATGGCGAGCAGGATAGAGGGAAAGGCAAAAAGGATATCGAGCAGACGCATGATTGTGTTGTCGAGCCATCTCCCATAAAACCCGGCAATCAGCCCGAGCAGTAATCCACAACCGGCCGAAATAATCACCGGAATAAAGGCCACCTGCAACGAAATTCTTCCTCCCCAGAGGAGGCGGCTCAGCATGTCTCGTCCTACTTCATCGGTACCGAGTAGATAATCCGGGGTACCCGGAGGAGCGAGACGGAGTTCAGAACGCATTGCGTAGGGGTCATGCGGAGCTAGCCAGGGGGCCAGAAGGGCGCTGCCGATGGCCAAAAGAATAATAAGCCCTCCAAACAGGGCCAAACGATCCCGCTGAAGCGAGGAGAGGATCAATCCCAGTTGAGTGGTCGGAGTGGAGAGTATTTTCCTCTGTTCTTTCTCTTCGGTGGCGAATGGAAGATTGGGTGTTCTCATACTCTCTACGCTACCCTGAAAAGGTCAGACGATCGGGTCTGCATCACAGGCATTAGGAAGCTATTTGCGAAAAAGTCTTCTGGAGCAAGTTCTTTTTTTCGTGTAGAATTCGATAAGCAAATCGAAGCATGATCTCTTGATGCTCGATAGAGCGTTCGACCTGCGTATAAGCACTGAGATGGCCAGCGTCAAACCAGTGCACTTCGATAGATTTTCCTAAGGCTTTCATCTTCGCCTCGTAAGCTTCCACTGGACGTGCCGGGCAACGGGTATCGTTGCGTCCCTGGATGATCAACACCGGAGCCTTGATCTGATCGACATAGGTAATGGGAGAGCTGATCCGGTATTGTTCCGGTTTTTCTTCCGGTGTGCCCCCCATGAGAGCAATATCGTACCTTTTGAGCGTCTCCGCTTCATCCTGGTTATCTGCCCAGTCGGTAACCGGCACTCCAGCCATCCCTCCGGCCCAGAGCTCAGGTCGGGTACCGAGCGCCTGTAAGGTCAGATACCCTCCATAAGACCAGCCGGTCAAAAAAATCTGTTCTGGATGAGCAATGCCCTGAGCAATCAACCAGTTGCGCGCTGCAACCATGTCTTCCACCTCCCAATACCCTGGATTACCCCAGATCTTTTCCTGGAAGACTCTGCCAAAGGTGGTGGAGCCCCGATAGTTGATAGCCAGATAGGCAAAGCCGTGATCTAACCAGGCCTGGCTTTCCGGCGAAAACGTTTCCATGGTCACCGTCTCCGGTCCACCATGGGTATGGAGGATGGTGGGGAAAGGACCCTGGCCCTCTGGAACACCGAGCCATCCCTGAATCATCTCTCCATCCGAAGAGGGGAAGGTTACCGACCGCCAGGGTCGGCTTGGGGGTACAGCTCCTGCAGGCAAGACAACCCGGGTTTGCCCTCCGGTGCTACTATCGAGGGCGATAAGCTGGGGAGGATGGGTGGAGTCCTGCCACTGGGCAAAGATCTCTCCCGAAGGCCCAAAATAAGTTCCCCCCCGAAAAAAGGTATAGGCTCCAGCCGGGGGTTGCAATTTGGTGAGAGAACCGGTATCCAGATGATAGATATAAAACTGTTGCCGTGCATGGTGAAACTGACAGAGTAAGATCCGGGTACCATCTGCTGCCCAGTCGATCGGTACCACGGCACCTTCGATACTTTCCAGCGGCAGATCGATCCGCTCTCCGGTAACCGGATTCCACAACAACGGTTTTTTAAACCCCGTTTGGTTACTTGCTCCTAAGAGACGAGTATCTCCAGCGATGGGAGAAAAGGTACTGGCCTCCAGCATGTTGTTGGGCCCATCCCAGAGTTCTCCGATGCGCTGGCCAGTCTCCGTATCGATAGCGATCAGACTATAGTGCTGCATACCGGTAGGTTCACTGGAAGCCACGACCGCGATCCGGCCATCGGCGGAGAGGAGCGGGCCGAGGGTCAAATAGTTGCTTTGATAGAGGGGACGGGGGATACCCAATGTACCGTCTGGCTCTACCGCTATCCCATAGAGATGAAACCCCTGCGCATCTGCCCAGTTAAACGCGATCCGGTTCACGGCCAGACTGATGGCCAGACTCCAGGAAGCGTAGGGAGGCATATCGGGGGTAATATCCTGCGGGGTTCCCCCGGTAAAGGGGGTTCGGACGTAGTGTCCTATCTCATTCCCTTTATAGTCTGCCAGATAATAGACATACTGGCCATCAGGCGAAATTATCCCGGATAACAGACCTTCTGGCTGATTGGTGAGTTGGGTCAATTGGCCAGCAGATACGTCCCAGGCATAGAGTTGATAGATGCCAGACTGATTACTCACCGCTATCCCCCGGGTAGGGTTTTTTTTGGCCAGTTGGGTCCACAGGACGGTGGAGACGCGAAAACGTTGTTTCCAGGGAGCATCGTTATCGGTACGCAGTTCGTTGACCAAGGGCTTCTCCTTGCACACTCTTTGATCAGGTATAGCGAATTCGCGGGTCGAGGTACGCATAGAGCACATCGACGAGCAAGTTTATCAGGACAAAGGTAAGAGCGATAAGTAAAACCCCTCCTTGAATAAGGGGAATATCGCGCGACGAAATAGCCCGGTACATCTGCAATCCCACACCAGGCCAGGAGAACACTGTTTCAGTCAGTACCGCTCCCCCAAGGAGATATCCGATCTGGACACCTACCACCGTAATTACGGGCAGCAGGGCATTTTTGAGTCCATGCTTGAGGATAACAGTAAGGGCAGAGACCCCCTTGGCTTCTGCGGTGCGGATGTAATCCTGTCGAATAACTTCCAGCATGCTGGAGCGTGTCATCCGGGCAATGATAGCGGTAGATACCCCTCCTAAAGTGATGGCCGGAAGGATAATATGGTGGAGGAGATCGAGAACCCCTCCTCCTCCGCGTAAGGAATACATGCCACTGACCGGGAACCAGCGGAGAGAAAGGGAAAAGAGAAGAATCAACACCAGACCGAGCCAAAATGCCGGCATGCTATTCCCAAAGAGGGCCAGAATCATGGTGATCCTGTCAAGCAGGGAGTATTGCCTGGTGGCCGAAGCCACACCTGCCACCACGCCCAGAAGCGCGGAAATGATGATACTGGCGGTAGTGAGGATAAGGGTATTTTTAAAACGAGTCAGAATCAGGCCTAATACCGGTTCCTTAAACTCCAGCGATCTTCCAAGATCCCCTTGCACGGTACGGCTGAGCCAGCGAAAATACTGGACATAAATCGGTTCATCCAGACCGAGCGCTTTGCGCAGGATCTGAATATCCTGTGGCTCAGCCTGCGGACCGAGTAAGGCAAGAGCGGGGTCTCCAGGAATGAGTTTCAGCATCAGAAACACCACCACCGAGACCCCAAAGAGAACCGGGATAGTTAAGATCAGGCGCTGAAGAATATATTGCCCCATAGATTATGCAAGCCACACCTTGGTGAGATCGAAATACCAGGATGGAGCGCTGACAAAGCCCCGCACACTCTTGTGATAGGCTTTGGGAGCCCGATCACTGGTGACGAAGAGCCAGGGAGCATCCTCGATGATTAACTTTTCTGCTTCCTGGTAAAGTTTGACCCGTTTTTCGTGATCGACTTCCCCACGAGCCTGAGCCAGGAGGGCATCGACCTGCTCATTCTTATACCAGGTGCGTACATTGCCATTGGGTGGATGCAAAGAGGAGTGAAACATCTGCTCTAGCCAGTACATATCGTTACTCCCCCAGGAAGTCTGGAGTGCAGAGGTCTCATCGTCGAGCCCTTTGCGGGCCTTAGCAATAAAAGCGGCGAACTCCAGAGTCTCAAAGCTCACCTTGATTCCAACATCGCGGAGATTACCCTGGATAAAGGTATTCATCGGCACCGGAACCATCATCCCCGACCCGCTGATGGCAAAGAAGCACTTCATATCAAAACCATCCGGATACCCAGCCTCTTTCAGGAGCCGTTTAGCCTTATCCGGATCATAGGGATACCCCTGCACTTCCGGGTTATAGGCTGGATTGCCCGGAGGGAAGGGCCCCTTGGCCGGAATAGCGGTTCCCTTGAGAATATCCCGGGTCAGAGCCTCTTTATTAACCGCATAGTTCATCGCCTGGCGTACCCGTTTGTCTTTGGTTGGCGTCGAACGGCAGTTCAGCATCCAGAACCAGATATGCGGTGGACCGGCAAAGACCACATCGATATCTTTGGTTGCAGCCAGGAGTTGCACACTGTCCGGTGGAACAACCACCACCATGTCCACTTCACGAGCCTGCAGGGCCGCAATACGGGAGGAATCTTCAATAATAGGACGAATAATGACCTGATCCAGATACGGAGCTCCTCCCCAGTACTGGGGATTTCGCTCCAGAACAACCTTTACCCCTCGTTCTCGCTCCACAAATTTAAACGGGCCACTCCCGGTGGGATGGGCTCCTATTTGCTCATTCCCCCATTTTTTGATAGCGGTTGGGCTGATAATACCGGTATTGGGGTTGGCCAGGCTGAGCAAGATAGAGGCAAATGGTTCATGGAGCGTGATGCGCAGGGTATATTTATCCGCTGCCTGTACTTCCTTGATCCATTTATAGAAGGGGTTGAGGATCGATTTGGCCGTAGAATCGAAATAGGCAAAATCGGGACGCATGGCTCGATCAAAATTAAATTTGATCGCCTCGGCATCCAGCGGGGTTCCATCGTGGAAGTTTATCCCCTGACGAATGCGAAAGGTATAGGTCAAGCGATCAGGGGAAATGGTCCAGGACTCTGCTAAACCAGGAACCAGCGGTGGGGAGACGACCTCCATAACTGATTTGGTCAGATCTTCCTGGATGAGCGTATCGTAGATCAGTCTGTTCGCCCGTGCAGTAGCCCCAGCCGTCGAGGCACCAGGGACCAGTACATCCGGATCTGCCTCCCAGGCAATGATCAGAGTTCCCCCCTTTTTAGGTGTCTCCTGAGCTTCGGCCCATGCCGGCCAGGGAGTATTCCTCAACAGAGTCAGACTGGCGGCGGCTGCTCCGGTTCGGAACAGGTCACGCCGTGAAATGTGTCGTTGAAAAAATCTGGAAAGTAAAGGATAGTGCATTATGATCTCCTCCTGAATTCACACACCGGGTATCCTATTTTTCTGACTCTCTTTTCATCCAACTTTAGTCTGTACCCTTCAATTCCCTCACTTCCTTTTCTTGTCATGCTGAGCGAAGCGAAGCATTTCATCCCGTTCCACCAGAAACCCTTCGCGGAGTTTATCCCGGAGCGTAGCGTAGGGAAGTCCATTCGTCATCCCGGAGCGTAGCGTAGGGAAGTCCATTCGTCATCCCGGAGCGTAGCGTAGGGTTGTCCATTCGACTCCCGGAGCGTAGCGTAGGGTTGTCCATTCGACTCCCGGAGCGTAGCGTAGGGTTGTCCATTCGACTCCCGGAGCGTAGCGTAGGGTTGTCCATTCGACTCCCGGAGCGCAGCGCAAGACTCAGGGTGACGAGGCCACATTATCCCGTTTTTCGAGTGGTGGTGATGTGAACGGGCTTTTATCGATAATTCTTAGTCACAGTTACTTACGATTTCAAAGATTTTTTCTATCACACAATGAGAAGAGCTGTCAAGAGCTGGCAGCTCAGGAGCGAGGGAGAGACCGATCCTCCTGCCGTATACAGGGATGGTCAGTCCCAATGGGAGGACTGTCCAGGTCCCGCAGTCCACTGGCGCTCCAGGGTGTTATGTGCCAATCTTCCCTCCATCTGGTCGGTAGATAGCTATAACACTCGGTCGTGGCGGCATATCAGGCTGGTAATCGGGAAAGCGACTGGCCGGCTTCTCAAAAGTCGCCCCATCCTCATCGCCTGGATGCTGGACTGCTACAAAGAAAGTTTGATTGTCTGGAGTAAACTCTGGCCCGCAAACCTCTGCTCCCGGAACGGCGCTGAAGAACATTTTTGCCATCCCCCGTTGGGGCCCTTCGGTCTCCACGACATACGCCCCATCATTTTTCTCGATGGTACTCGGTTGGCCATCAGTGGTTATCCATAGACGGCCTTGATCGTCAAATGCCACATTATCCGGACAGGAGAACCAGCTCACCTCCTTGTGTCCCTGATAAAAGGCCTGATGCTCCGGATTGTTCGGGTCGCCACAGGCGATAAAGATCTCCCAGTGAAAAGTGGTAGCAGCGTGGTTTCCACCATCCTCGGTGATTTCGATAATGTGTCCATACCTGTTGTTTGGGCGAGGGTTTGCTTTGTCCACTTGCTCGGGTTTCCGTTGAGTGTTGTTAGTTAAGGCCGCATAGACCTTGCCCGTCTTCGGATTGGCTTGCACATCCTCTGGCCGATCCATCTTGGTGGCTCCGAGCAGATCGGCCGCTCGTCGAGTGTTGATAAGCACCTCGGCCTGAGAGCCAAAGCCATTGGCTGGCTTCAGTGGTCCCTGACCAAAGACCAGGGGTAGCCACTCGCCGGTGCCATCATCATGGAATTTAGCCACATACAATGTACCAGAGTCCAGGAGGGTTTTGTTAGCCTCTCGATCGGTCGGGTTGTAGCGTCCGGCACTGACAAATTTATAAAGATATTCAAAGCGCCGATCGTCTCCAGTATAAGCCACCACCTGCCTCTCTGGCGTGATCACAATCGTTGCGGCCTCGTGGCTGAATCGTCCGAGCGCAGTCCGCTTAACCGGTACTGACCGTGGCTGGTAAGGATCGATCTCCACAATCCAGCCGAAGCGTAACGGTTCGCGTGGTTCTTTGCTCAGATCAAACCGGCTGTGGTAGCGTCCCCAGCCATAGCGGTCTCGGATCCCATAGCGTTTGTGGATCGCTTTTAAGGTCTCATCGGTTACCGTCTCCACCTCGGCAAAATAATTCTGAATATTTTCCTCTGCGGTGAGGATTGTTCCCCACGGAGTGATCCCACCGGCACAGTTGTTTAGAGTCCCCCATACGAGTGTCCCGGTCGGGTCGTATGAAGTGGTTAGCCAGGGGTGTCCGGCTGCCGGACCACTGATGGTTATAGGGGTTTCTAAGGGGAGCCGTCGGTTATAGGGTGAGTCCTTGACATAGCTCCACGCACCGCTGGAGTCCCTCCGGATCTCGATAATGGACAGGCCATGTGCAGCCAGTTCAATATCCACCATCTCACGGGTCTTGCTCTCCTTCTTCCCGTCCCAGCCCGGGAACATCAGTTCGGGGTTCGTAAATTCATGGTTGACGGCGAGGAGGCCATGCGTAGAGTTTTGGGTTCCATAAGGCAAGGGAAGGAAACCGAGGAAATCACAGTTGTATCCAAACTGCTGAGCCTGTTTCTCCGGAGTCTGAGCCCGGGGATCAAACTCCGGTGCTCCGGGTAACACCGGATCCCCCCACCGGATTATTACATTGTAGGTATATCCCGGTGGTACCAGGATCTTGTCTTCTGCAGAGTGAGACACCGGTGTAAATCCGGCAGAAGCGGCTGCTTTCGCTCCCGGAGCAAATAGAGAACCGGTAGAAGCGAGTACCAGGCTGGCAATTCCTCCCTTGAGGACTGCACGTCGGGAAATGTACCGCTGGAGCACCGCTTCAAAGGTTTCATTGCTGCTCAAATTGACCGGTTTTATGCTATCGAGTAGTTGTGCTGTAGTCGAAGAGATTTTAGGCCTCGATACCATGGTGCACCCCCTTTGTAGATCTGGTATTATGCAATATCCTGTGCGAGTAAAAGCCGTGTGGCCGACTCCCTTGCCTCACCTCCAGCGTGGAAATTCTCCCTGAAGAGATTCCGGACAAAAAGACAGAGCAGAATACCGGGATGGCAGAAGGTATGACAGCGGAGAATTGTTCCCAAAGGTGTATCCGGGAGTCCACAGCTCAGAAAAGTAAGGATCCTTCTGGGAGAAGTCGTGTGCCAACCGATGCTTCTCGCCTGTCTCCCCAACCCTACCCCTTTCCAGCGGAATTGTCAAGCAAGAAAACCAGAGCATAGAAAATCCCTCTTGACTTCCTCAGTCCCCAGCGATAAGCTCCCTTTTTAGCAGGCTGTTCCTGCCGGAAGGAATAGATTATAGAGAAACTTTTCAACAGAAGAAGGGGGGATTTTATGGGACCACGCATATTGGTGAGTTTTCTTACTGGATTGGTCGTTATCTTGCTCAGTCTTTCGGTAAATGCCCAGCTCTCCGAAGGACCGGGAGGAATCAATTTTGATGAAGCAGCAAAGGTCGATCCCGGCAGTAAGAATTTTCATACCAACGACGGCGTACTGACGCTGGCCATTATCACCCATACGGCGGGTAATGGCTTTTTCAATCCCACCTATATTGGAGCAACCGCTGCAGCCCAGATGTTTACCGCGGCCGGTTTACCGATCAATCTGCTGCGTCTCGGTCCTCCGGATGCCAATGACAACATCCCGGCCACCATCGCCATTATCAATCAGGTACTGACCGACCCGAAGCTGGATGGTTTAGCGATCACCACCCCACAGGTCGGGGCGTATGCTGATATCATTCACAAGGCCTTTGAACTAGGGATTCCGGTGGTGACCTTTAACTCCTATGACCCAACGATCCCTTTCCGTAATCAGATTTCCCATACCGGCCAGGATGCTTCTGCGGCTGCTATTGGTGGTGAAGCCCTGGTGCAGTGTCTGCTTGAAAATAAGGTGACAAAAGGGACCGTCCTCTTCCCGAACTCGACCACACTGGGCAATATCGAAGTGAATAATCGGGTGGTACATGCCGCTCGAGCAGTCCGAGATGGGTTAGCCAAGGCGGGGCTCAAAGGGATTAAAGTCGATGATGGACAGGGAATCGGAGTGGATGTCCGCCCTTCTACAGCAGATGCCACGCAGGATATTGTCAATCTGATCCAATCCACTCCGGATGTCGTAGGGCTCTTTGGACCGAATGGTTCCATCACCCCTGCGGTGGGCAATGCGGTGCGTATTACCCAGAAAAAAGAGACGATCTGCTCTTTTGGTTTTGACCTGGGACCGGCCCAGCTCGATTTGATCTCCACCGGTGACCTGGATGGTTCGTTAGGACAGCAACCCTTTTTGCAAGGTTTTTGGCCCATTGCCCAGTTAGTGCTCCAGATCGATCGAGGGGTGTCTGCGGCTAATCTGGATACGCGTGCCGAGCTGGTGACCAAGGCCAATCTGGCCAGTTTTCAACAGTTTGTAAAGACGAGATTTACGAATTGAGGAGGAGGGGTATGAGAGGAAAAATCTCCAGCAGATTCGGTGTGGTGTGTATACTAGGGTTAGCTCTCACCCTGGCTATGGGGGGATGGCCCTGGCAACAGACTCTGGGTGCTCAGGAAAAGAAAAAGCTTGTTTTTGCCTGGATTCCCAAGGCCCTGAATAATCCGGTCTTTGAAATAGGACGAGATGGAGCATTCCAGAAAGCGAAGGAACTGAGTGCACAGGGGACATATGCGGTCGAAATTCTCTATGTCGCTTCGGTAGCGTCAGATGCTGCTGAGCAGGTCCGGGTCATGGAGGATGTGATTGCGAGGGGGGTTGACGGGATTGGGGTATCCGCAAACGATCCTACCGCGCTCATTGATGTGATCAACAAAGCAGTGGATGCTGGAATCCCGGTGATGACCTGGGACTCTGATGCTCCGAAGAGTAAACGGTTTACTTACCTGGGAGTCAATAACTACGAGGGGGGTAAAGCGGCAGCGGATCTGCTGGTTAGAACCATGGGATCAAAGGGGAAAGTGGCGGTGCTTACTGGTGTACCGGGTGCCTTCAATCTGGAGGAGCGTATCCGCGGTTTCCAGGATGGGCTCAAAGACTATCCCGATATTCAGATTGTCAAGACCGTTTATTGTAACGATGACATCAATCTCGGGGTACAGGTGGTAGAGGAGACTATGCAAGCCCATCCAGATCTCAACGGCTGGTTCTTTGTTGGTCTCTGGCCTCTCTTTGCGGAGAAAGGCTCGATGCCTCTCTGGGAACAGGCAGCTAAAGAAAAGAGGGTTAAAACGGTAGCCTTTGATACCCTACCGGTAGAGCTTGAATATATGAAAGCGGGAATGTTACAGGGATTGGTGGGGCAGAAATACTGGGGATGGGGCTACGATACCATCCAGATGCTCTACGACCGTATCGTGCATAACAAGGAGTTTCCCTCTTTTACAAACTCGGGTATGGATATTGTGACACCCAAAAATGTGGATGCCATGATCGAAGCGTGGGAAAAACGAGACTTTACTAGACCTCTTCCTCCACCTTTCTAAAGGAAGAATTTTGATGATGTCCTTGCCTCTCAGGCTCTCCAACCTACTCAAAAGCCAGGAGCTGGGGATCTTTCTTGTGCTCCTCCTCCTGTCTATGTTTCTCAGTATCCAAACCTCCACCTTTCTCACCAGCACGAACATTTTTAATGTGATGCGCGCTTTTTCCTGGATTGCCATCAGTGCATTTGGAGAAGCCATGGTGATCATTACCGCCGGCATCGATCTCTCGGTAGGTTCTGTGATGGCCCTGTCAGGTTTGACTACAGCCATGCTGTTAACGTCGGGAGTGGGGGTAGTTCTCTCCGTAAGTGGCGGATTCATTACCGGAGGATTGTGTGGCCTGGTCAATGGAGGGCTGGTGAGCAAGGCGAAATTACCACCCTTTATCGCGACGCTGGGGGTGATGAGTATTGCTCGGGGTTTTTGCTATGGATTAACCAATGGATGGCCAGTACGGGGTCTCCCTCCGGCATTTTTACAGATCGGCCAGACTGATCTGCCCCTGGGCAACTGGCTCATCCCTCTCCCGGTGATTATCATGCTGGCGCTTGGGGTGCTGTGTCATCTCTTCCTATCGAAGACTGTTTGGGGGTATCGATTTTATACCGTAGGTGGAAATGAGTCAGCCGCGGTGCTGGCCGGTATCGATGTCGATCGGGTAAAAATACAGGTCTATACTCTCTGTGGTGGACTCACGGCAATCGGCGGAATCCTGATGACCGCCCGTCTCGGTGTGGCCGCTCCTACCGCTGCTCTCGGGTACGAGTTAGATGTGATCGCTGCCGCAGTGATCGGGGGCACGAGCTTAAAAGGTGGAGAGGGGAGCACTGTTGGCGTGCTTATCGGTGCTGCTATCATGCAGATCTTGCGTAACGGATTGGTGTTGATGGGCTTTCCAGCTTACTGGCAACCGGCCGCTATTGGGGCGGTGATCCTGTTTGCCGTTATGTTCGATCAATTCCGCAAACGAAGAAAGGGTTAACCGGCATCATGAATGTTCGGCAGATCAGGAAGCTCTGGCGCCTTCGCGAAACGGCGGTCTTTCTTGCTCTGGTCTTGCTCTGTTTACTTGGTTCTCTTCTCCGTCCAGACTTCTTCCCTACCTGGGTGAATGTGCTCAGTATTCTCCAGGAGATGTCTCAGTTGGGTATTGTAGCGATCGGTATGGTTTTGGTGATCAACGGGGGGGATATTGATCTTTCCGTTGGGTCTACGGTCGGTCTGGCTACCGCCATCTTTGCAGTATTGACCAGATTTTACCAGTGGAATGCCTGGCTCGTGGCGGTGCTTGTGCTGGTTGTAGGAGCCCTTATCGGGTTTATCAATGGTTTTCTCGCCACCAAGGCTCGTATGCCCTCCTTTATTGCTACCCTGGGGATGCTATTCCTGGCTCGTGGTTTTACCCTGGCGCTTTCTGGTGGCTACAATATTGCACCTCTGCCCCCCTCCTCTTTTTACATACTTGGTCAACCGAATCGCTTCCTGGGAGGACTGAATAACCAGGTGGTAGTGCTCTGTATAATTGCTGTTCTGGGATCGCTTATTCTGTGGCGTACAGTCTTGGGTTATCAAATCTACGCTACGGGTGGCAATCGACAGGCAGCCATTTTTGCTGGTATCAATACGGACCGGGTGCGTATCACGGCATTTACCTGCTGTGGATGGTGTGCCGCACTGGCCGGGTTGTTGAATATCGCCTTTCTGCAGAACTTTTCGCCAACGACCGGCATGGCTTTTGAGCTCGATGTAATCGCTGCGGTAGTGGTTGGAGGGGCGAGTATCTTTGGGGGCAGAGGATCTGGTATCGGGGCTGTACTGGGAGCAGCTTTACTGGTGGTGATCCGCAAGATCCTCACCGTCGGTATCTGGCTGGGAGGAGATCGCCCCTGGCGATTACTCCAGACGGCAAATCCGGTCTTTATCGGGATTGCCATTGTGCTGGCAGTTTTGATCGATATCTGGGTCCGGGAAGAGCGGATCTTCTCCCGTCTCTGGGCCCGGCTTCAGGGAAGAGTCCTCCCTGCCCGACCCACTGCTCTGGCGGCGAGTGTAGCTCTGGGAATCACTGGCCGTCCTCGTCTGCAGGTAGCGGAAGGGGAACAGATGACCCGCTGGAACCGTCTTTTGGAGCATCGGGAAGTAGGGGGTCTCATTCTCATCACCCTGTTAGGGTTAGTGGGGTATTCCTTCCGTCCAGACTACTTTCTCCAGCTCAACAATCTTTTTAATGTCCTGCGCGATCAAATTGTCGAAGTCGGTCTCATCGCCGTGGGGATGACTCTGGTGATCATCAATAAGGATATCGACCTCTCGGTAGGCTCTGTGTTGTCCCTTGCGGCAGCGCTGTGGGCTGTTCTGGTAAAAACGTACGGCTGGAATGCCTGGGTCAGTGCCGGTCTGGCTCTTGGTGTCGGTGGGCTGGTCGGGTGGGTCAACGGACTCCTCTCTACCAAAGGGAAATTACCAGCCTTTATCGCCACCCTGGGCATGCTCCACCTGGGGCGAGGCGTAGCTGCTTCGCTGGCTGGCGGGTGGCAACTCACCGCATTTCCTTCCTCTTCATTTTTTCTCCTTGGACGTGACAATACCGCCTTTTGGGGGATACCAAATCAGGTCTTTATTCTCCTGATGGTGCTGGTATGCGGAGGGGTTCTGTTATGGCGGTCTCCTTTTGGGTATAGCATCTATGCGACAGGGGGAGATCAGCGTGCAGCGATCCTCGCGGGAATTAATACTGATGCGGTGCGGATTCGAGCTTTTGTGCTTTGCGGTGTGCTCTCTGCCCTCGCGGGCTTGGTCAGTGTGGCCAAACTCCGCTCTTATGCTCCCCAACTGGGGTTAGGAGTGGAATTGACGGTTATTTCAGCGGTTATTATCGGAGGAACCTCGATATTTGGAGGGAGAGGTTCTATTATCGGCTCGGCTATCGGGGTCTTTATTCTGGGGTATCTCAACAGCATTATCACCACCGGCATATTAGTGGGAGGACAAATCCGCTCTATTCCGCAGCGCTGGTTGCAGATTATTATTGGTGCGGTTATTTTGGGAGCGATTCTGTTTGATATCTGGGTACGCGATGAGCGCCTCCTCCAGCGCCTGTGGAAGATCTGGAGAAAGAGCCGATGATAGGTGGGAGGATGAACCGGGGTATAGATCAATAGAAGGACAAGAGTATTATGGAGCAATCACAACCGATCGTGGAGATGAAACACATCTCTAAAGCCTTTGGGGCTGTCCAGGCTTTGCTGGATGTCGATTTAACTCTCTATCACTCAGAAATCCTGGGGCTGGTTGGAGATAACTCCGCCGGGAAATCGACGCTGATGAAAATTCTCACCGGCGCGTATCAGGCGGATGCGGGAGAGATCTATTTAGAAGGGAAACCGGTCAAAATCACCAATCCGCACGAATCGCGTGAATTGGGTATTGAGATGGTGTATCAGGATTTTGCCCTGTGTGGTAATCTCGATATTGCCACCAACATTTATCTTGGGCGATGGCCCCGGAAGGGGTTGTTTGTCGATGTCAAAAAAATGGATCGGGATAGTGAGCGTATCTTACAGAGACTCAAGGTGGAGGTGCCCTCGGTAAAACTCAAAGTGGAGAATCTCTCCGGAGGACGGCAACAATCGGTGGCTATTGCGCGAGCGATTTCCTTTGACCCCAAAGTACTCATTTTGGACGAACCAACCGCTAATCTTTCGGTATCCGCCACTCAGCAGGTGCTGGATCTGATGCTCGAGCTAAAGGCCCACGGCGTTTCCATGATTATCATCAGCCATCGGTTACAAGATATATTTGCGGTAGGAGATCGAGTCATGGTGCTCAAACGCGGACGGAAGGTAGGGGAACGGAGCATCAAAGAGACGAATGAACACGACGTATTATCCATGATTGTGCAGGGAGATGCGTATGAAATGGTACGAGGGGAGTGATCTCTCCCTTTTTGTTTCTTCCCTTTTGCTGGTTATCCGTCTCCTTGCTCCTTGCTCCTTTTCCCCTTTTGCCTTTCCCTTGGCCTGGGCGCAACCCTCCCTTACCCCGACCCTTCTCGCCACTATTCCTGTCGGCTCTGAACCGCTGGGGATAGCCCTCGATCCGGATGGCTTACGGGTTTATGTCGCCAATGCCCGCAGCAAGACGGTGAGTGTGATAGATACCCGGACTCGGCAGGTTATTGAGACTTTTCTCCTTGAGGCAACAGAGCGTTTAAATAACCTTATCGTCTCCCGTGATGGAACAAAGCTTTATGTGACCGAGGTGACTTCCGGAACGGTACGGGTTCTCAAGCTCCCGGAAGGGAGAGAGCTGGACCGGATAAAAGTGGGGGATTTTCCCCAAAGAATGGCTCTTACTCCAGACGGATACCTGCTCTGTATAGTGAACACCGCCTCTGACAACGTTACCCTGCTGGATACCCGGCGCGATCAGGTCTTGACCCATATTCCAGTCCGTGCCCGTCCCCAGGCTATAGTCATCCCGGCAGAAGGGACCTATGCTTATGTCACCAGTGCCCAGACCCATGCACTTTCGGTGCTTGATCTCTCTACACAAAAGATGGTAAGGACCATTGACCTTGCGGCGATAACCAGGCTACTCGGGATCGCTGCGGCCCCAGATACCCGTTGGCTGTATGTTGCAGATAATATAAGCAATGCTGTGGTGGAAATCGATCGGGAAACGGGGAGACAATCCAGAGTCTTGCAGGCTGGGAAGGCTGGTTCAGACACAGAGTTTAGTCCCACCAGTGTGCAGCTCTCTGCTGATGGGCAACGACTCTATGTGATTGGTCGTTCCGGTTGGTTGAGTATCCTGGATACTGCGACCGGTACCATCCTGGGAACTTTACAGATTGGGAGAGATCTACGGGATATGACCCTGGCTGCTGATGGTACGCTCTATGTGACCAGTTTTGCCACTGATGCCGTACTCGTAGTTGCCATCAAATAACCCCGGAGAAGTATACTCCTGGACCCTTGAGGGGAGAGGGGAGAAAAAGGAACACACAAAAACAAGTTTGACCAGGCACTAGTGCATTTTCCGGAGACCTGTTTGGGAAAGCACGTACCCTGGGAGCGCGGGCGTCTCGCCCGCTGCAGGCCAGTGGCCTGCGCTCTCAGAGTGCAGAGCACGGTTCCCGAGTATCTTCTTAGCCATTCACCATTTCAATCTTGACAAATTACTAGGCCATAGGAGAGAAAGAAGCAGGCATCAGAATTTTATTCTGCATACTGACCAGGAATTCACGAGTCTTGGGTGGCCAGTTCGGGAGTTTTAAGGCTTCGGCCCGGATGCGATCCCGTTCGGCCAGATCGACATAAGGCCAGATATGTACCCAGCGATTGAGTGTCCCAATCTCACTCGACATACAGACTGCGATTGGGGAGAGGGTTAAACGGGCTGGGAGAGATTCTTTCCAGCGCTCGAGTACGGTAGGGATAGCACCCGGTTGATATTGATAGATCCGCATTTCGTAGATATTTCCAAGCTTTTTTCCGCCACCGAGCACCGGAGAGAAAGGGGCTGGACTAAAGATTTCAGACTCCATCGAGAGGATAAATTCCCCTCCCTGGGGAGGCCAATGCGCATCTTGAGCCACTTGAGCGCGCACCTCGCTTCGATGCTGGAGGTTTTCATAAGGCCAGACGTGAATCACTTGATTGAGCGGCCCAATCTCGGTATGCCAGAAGGCGGCCAGTTCCAAATACTTGAGCCGATGGTGCAGAGCATCACCAAACCGCGCTTCGTATTGCGCCACTGTTCCCGGTTTCAAAGTATAGGTACGGACTTCATAGATCATAATGGCTTTCCTTTCCTTGCTAATTGAAAGACAGAGACGCTCCTTTACCCCAAAACCATACTCTGCTTCTCTGAAGAAGTCAACTCAAAATAGATGAACGTACCTGTCTCAATTTATATAAATTTCTTAAGTAACTATAACTAGAATTTTTAGATAAAGACGAGTTCCTCTTCGTTGATCCCCATGAGGGGACAGAACTGTGCAAAGGATAGCTTTTC